>JACCEC012143366.1_pt1 | contig 79179 bp, 52 predicted proteins | sample 7450121 | NCBI WGS metagenome assembly JACCEC01 (sample SAMN15323455, study PRJNA562643) | freshwater metagenome | isolation source: river surface water | place: USA:Blue River Watershed | collected 2017-08-18
GCTTTGTCGTAACTCACCTTCTTCGGATTCTTGAACTGGTTCTTCAATCGGAGCGACATAAGCATCAAGGTCAACTTCGCTAGTTTCCTGCATAATTTTATGGATCAACGGGAAGTATTGTGCTAAATCTTCTTTGAAGTTTTTAACAGTAAACTTTGCCTTATAATCTTCCATTGTGGCCTGATCCATTACGAATCCTTCATCGCTTGGCTCTTCAAAAGAATTTACAAATTGCTCGTAGAATCCTTGTTTGCTTAGACCGTCGATAGATTTTCTTAGACTTTCTAATTTTGCTTGACTACGCTCAAGGATCTCATTTACTTCTTCATTCATACCATCGTGATTACCTAGATGACGTTTAAATGCTGTTAATTGTGCAATCTGCTCGCTCATGCTAATAATAGAATTACCTACACTGTCATAAGGTCGGCCGCCATTAGCAACATGTCTTTGCATTGCCTTTGCACCTGCTAAATGAATGAACGGATATTTGAATCTTTCGCCTGCTTCGTTCTCGATAAACAATGCGTTGATGTTACGGCTACGACTACCACGTTGAGTTTCATCGACTGCTTTGCTATGTCTAACTCTTAATAGAGTATTTTCTAGTTTGCGATAACTGGTCTTAGAGCTACCGTACATTGAAGACTCGTTCATATTGTTTTCCTTTGTTCCGTTCTGTGCGAGGTATTGAAAATCATTTTTATCGAGATTGCCTTTAGTAATATCTCGAGTATCAAATCTTAACATTCTACGTTTTGCGAAGAATCTCATTTCTTTTAAAAAGTCGTACCACATACCCATAGACACAGAATCGCTATCTTCCACAATATCGTGTCCGTAAAATACTTTTAAGGCGCCTACTTCATTTAAAGAAATGCTAATACGACCTAGATTATTACCTTCTACGGTAAAATCAAAGTCAAAAAATCGTGCGTCTTTTGGTAAACTGGTTACTGCACCAGATTCGTCGCCCATTTCTAAATTACTGAAACGGCTACGTACTTTATCAAAAACGTCTTGAGCAATTATTTCAATGATATTCATGCTTGTATTTATATGTTAACTTACGTATATGGGCAAAGGAAGTTCTAGATCTTCTAGGGCTCTATCTTCCATCATTTTATCGTAAACTGTAGTATCCCAGTCTCCTAGCATAACTGTCATTCTTGTTACTAGTAGCATAGCAGACACTAAATCGTCGGTTTCGTTGACTTTTGCTTCAAAACTTGCACCTTTTGCTACATAAGTTTTTAATTCGCTAATCAATGCTTTGCTGTGTATTTTAAGTTTATCGGTTTCGATTAACTGCTTTAACTTGGCGCAGGCTGAAATTTTAGATACGTTAGTAGTATTAAACCCTCTGCGGAAACGACGTACATGCCCTTTTTTAATAGGTTCACTTAAAAACATCCCAGGTACTGTATCTTCGCCCATTTCGTTTATAGCAACAATTGCGGCTTCTCCTACTGCGTTATTTTCTACAGAGTAATATATTTGACCTGCTGCTCGTCCGTTGCCACAACTTTGTTCTATGTATTTGCACACGTCTCTTAGTATCCTGACCTGCTGTTGAATAGGTGTTGTATTATGACTCCATTCTCCTACTTGTTCGAGAGCAGGTAGTTCTAATACTTGTATGGCTGCAGGGTCTCCTCCTGTGCCCAGGCTAGGGTCCAGTGCAACAATATAAATTGCCTGCGGATTAATTTTTTTGTACCAACGAACTTGTCCCATTTTAAGAATAGGTTCATCGCCCTCCATACCGGCAAGTTTAATACTGTTAATTAACGTTTCGTCAAAGATCAAGAATTCACATTCGTGTTCTCGTCGGAAACGCTCTTCTCCAATACGAGCCTTTTCTTCGTCTGCCCATTTCTGATCTCTATCCGGATGCTCTGACCAATGTGCTTTAAACGGGAAGAACCCGTTTTTACCTAATTCTGTTTCATTACCGTATTCATCAAATTTCTTATTAGCCTCTTTCCATATACTAGCAAACTGATCTTCGTCTGAGTTAGGAGTTGAAGTAATAATTGCCTTACCCCCTGTTGCTAGTGTAGGTGAAATAGAAGTCCAGAATTCTACAGCAATGTTAGGTTCAACGAACGCAAACTCGTCAGCATATAGTAACGACAAAGACATACCTCGACCAGTTGTTGGTGTTGTTGTTTGTGCTACAATACGTGACCCGTTGTCAAACTCTAAACTTTGCTTGTTGTAACTTTTAACGCCACAACGTATGTGATCGGGACATAATTCATAAGCGTAACGAATACGCGACATAATTTCTTGAGCACCTGTATATTTGTGCGCCGCAACAAGAACAGTCGAGTCTGGTACAAACATAGCGTACCATAATAAGTATCCTGCCGCAGTTGTTGTCTTACCTGTCTGACGAGGAAGCAAATTAACATTGAAGCGATGCCCGTGGTAACTGTCAATTAAGCGGCGTTGATAGTCGAACGGACTATATTGCAATTTTCCCTTAGTTGGGTGTTGAATATAGAAAAAATGTTCAAGAAAATAGTGCGGACCGTCTATAGGGTCCTGGCAGGCTAGTAACTCCTCTATTTGTTTTTCTGTCCAGCGTTGGGCAGTATAAGCAGGTTTTACTAGTTTATCAAATTTACTAATGGCCATGTTACTATTTACTGAAAAAAATAGGCTCCGAAGAGCCTATTTGGTTAAACCGGAATTATTTTATTTCATTCCTAATTCTTTTTTTCTTCTTGCTAAACCAGCAGAGCTTGTAGGACTCTTAGTTCTTTCGTCTTCAAGATCTTTAGTACTTACTTTCCAATCTCCGCCTTTTTCTTTTCTTTTGTAAGCAGGAACATCACTTTTGTTTGGGCTTTCTTCTAAAAACTTTTTATATTCTGCCATAAGTTTTTCTTCTAAGCTCTCGCCCATTTTCTTTTCGCTTGTTTCTTCAGGCATAGGGTTTGAAGCACTGCCGTAAGGTGTTGGTTCCATATCGGCTGTTCTTACTTTGTTAATGATGTTAGCAAAATCATTAGGATTGTATCCTTTAGTTTGCTCGTTTGGTTCATTAGCATAACCTTCAACATCAAATTTCTTACCGCCAACTTTGAACTCATCGTCACCTTTGGCTTTTGCTTGTGCCAATGCGCCACTAAATGCATTACCTTCGTCTTTTACGTTCATACTATCGTCGCTGGACTTGACTTCTTTATCAGTAGTGGCTTTAATTTTATCGTCTGTACTAACTTTAACAGGCATATCTGTTTTAATTTTAACAGGCTCACCTGTTTTTAATTTTTTCATCATGTCTGCTAATTCGTCGCCGCCTGTATCGTCAACAGGTGCAGGTGCAGGTAGTTTTTCTGCTGGCTCATCCATGCCGCCCATTGGTGGTGTTAGGCTAGGCATCTGTGCTCCCATGGCTGGATATGCTGCCTGAGTAGGAATGCCGTCACTCTTAGCAAGATCCATAATACCTTTAAACATTGCAACAATTTCGTTAGCGTTGCCTGCACTCATGTTAATGCTTGCAGGTAAACTAGGTGCTGCTGGAGGCATAGCGCCGCCCATCATGCCGCATTCTGCAATAGCAGATTCATTTAACTTCTTAGTACCTGCTAGGGCCTTTAGTGCCGCTAAATCAGGTTCTGGTAATTTTGGTAGTTGAACACCTTCAGTAACAACTTCAGGAGACTCAGAAACTACTGCTAAAGACTCTTCTGCCTTTAGAACTGGTTTTGCAACGTTTGGATTTTTTGCATCCAATTCTGCTAGTCTTTTTAATACATCGATCATATACATAATATTTTCCTTATTCTCCAGAAGGGATCTTTTCGCCACGCTCTTTACGTAAACGCTGTAGTTCGTCATTAACACCTTTTAAAAATTTGGTATTATAACCTTCACCGTAGTAATCGTCGTGATTTACTTTTGTCGCTTCCTTATATTCGCTGTCAGTTAACAAGGCACCGTCTCGCTTTTCGACAGGCTGTTGGTACTCTTCAGCAGGCTCATTTGGGCTACGAACTACTAAACGTTGTTCACTAATTCCCATATTTGAGCTAATATAATTTGCTAGTTCAAATGATGTTGTTGGGTAATCAAGTGTAACTTCATAGATGTGTACTTCTTGATTTTTTAATGTTGGAAAGTCTAAAGGAAGTTCTTGAATAGGAGTTTTTCCTGCTTTCTTAAAATTAGAAACGCTAAACCTTTCTAAAAGTCCTTTTAACTTGTTTTCAGAATCGGTATCGCACTCGTGTGCAACTTTAATTTTGAAGTCGTATTTTTTTACTGATTCTGTTAAGTATTCTTTGAATGATTTCATAGTAGTTGTCCTATGTTATATTTATTTCATATTCTTTAATTTCTCTAGCAGACTATTGCGGTCCATTACTATTGCACCTTCTGCTTGAATTTCGCCAGTAGTTTGATCACCGTTTTTCTTGTCTACAGCATACTTTTTAAGTTGTAATTCTACCATTTTCAACTTTTTATCAATTTTAGCACTTTTTGCACTAATAGCGGCGTTCATCATATTTGCGGCAACTTCGAACATCCTGGCTCCGTATCTTGCTTCTACGTTCATACCTAGATCCATTAGATCATCGTAGGCTTTTTCTGCTTTAGATGCTAGTGCATCGAGTTCTGCATCGCTTACATCGCCTAGTCCCTTTACCCTAGGAAGGGCTGACGAAATTTTATCAAATTCTTCAAGTTTTTCTTGCAAATCAATAGTAGGCAGTGTTTCTACATGATCAGTTGGCCTTACTTCTTCGACAGTCTCAGACTCGGGCAAATTAAAAAGTTCTTCTAGTTTCTTGGTCATAGTATTACTTATCGCTTTTTATTTGGATTATGAAAAATATCATTTTCATTAACTACTCGAAATTTCATACCATATCTTTTGCACCATGCATTTGCTGCTTCCCATTTTGCCATGTTTTTAACATATTGCGCTTGATTCATGGGATTTTTGCCTACGGCTTCTAAAGTTGTTTGATTATTAGGTTTAATTTCAATTAACTCTGCGTGTTTCTTTTGACGTTTGTCTATGTAAACAATTAAAAAATCTGGAACGTATACCGTATTCTTACCGGTTAGCGGATCACGATAAGGAATCTTAACGCTTTCACTTGCCCATTCTAACACTGCTGGATTGTTATCGCAAAACATCATAAACGTTAACTCCCAACTAGATCTATATACAGGATCTTCAATTCCTCTATATTTTTCCGGGTTTTTAATTTTATACCGGCCGCGTGCTGTGTTTCTCATTAGGCAATTATATTTCTTCTTACATTATCTACAGGAGCAGTAGATTGCTTTGACCCTAATAGGCTTGTTTTAAACCTATTGAAATTTAAAACTTCGGCAACTATTCCGCTTAATTCTGTGTCATCTAATTTTTTCATTGTTTCTATCAAAGCCATAGGGTTGTAATTTTCTCTCTTGGCTTGAGTTATGATTGTTAAAGAAATTGTTTCGGCACTTTCTTTACTAAACCCTCTGTTTTCTAAAAACCCTATCATAGCAGATAAAGTATTTTGATTGAGTTCGATTGGTTTGTCGTTGTATTGGCTCAGAGTTTTATTAGTCTGATCGCTCGACGATTGTGCTGTAGCGGGTTTAGGTAAATTATTATACATAATAAGATGTAGTTGAATCTCTACCGTCTCTATAAACGGAATTCGGTCGAGTATTTAAATCTGGATTCGCTCCTACGTTATAATAATCGTCCGGGCTAGTGCCTAAGTTTTCATTCTCTACCGAAACAGTATCAATTGGACTCTCCGTTGCTTGGGCAGATAAAATTGCAGAATTTACTATTTCAATATTTTGATTAACAGTTGATAAATTTTGTTCGAGTTTGCTAGGATCAGTATAGCCTATAGAATCTAAATGAGCATATAGTGCTTCGACAGTTTCTTGGTCGCCATCGACTTGTGCGGCCTGTATTTTAGGCATAATTTCATCTTTAATTGCGGTATTTGTTGCAATTTGATCGGCAAGTGTTGAGGCAATTGATTCTTGTTCAACTTTTATTGCAGATAGCGATGTTGAATCTGTAGGCAATGCTGTTTGAATTATTGGTTTATTAGTTTGAGGGATTATCTTATTAACTAGTCCGCTTATTCCGGTTCCTATTGACGAAAGTCCTGAGCCGATTCCGCCGGCAACTTTTCCAAGTGTTCCGCCAATCTGACTTAGCGCAGTTCCTGCAAGCCCACCTATAGAAAGATTGCTACCACCTTGCGTATTTTTTGCAGTTGCTTGTGTAGGATATTCACCTGGCAATGTCGATAATGAAATTCCTGCTGGGTTTGATCCTCCAAGAGCGCTAGGCAATTTGCCTGTTCTTGCAACATCATTTAAAATTCCTAAACCTTCTGACAAAATACTTGCCTTTGAAACGTTTTTTACATTTCTAACTAAATTAGTCGCACCTCGGGCAGTTCTTAGTAGACCCATAGGAGATGTGTCTCCTGATCCTCCTAAAACTTCACCAATGCCTGGTATAACTCCGCCAGGTCCAAACAAACTATTATTTCCGCTACCAAAAACACTTAACGGTCCAGGGACTGTGTCGTAATGTATTTGTGCAAAACCTCCAGGAGAACCTGCTTTAACTTGTCCTGTAGCATAAATGACCGTTTCATATACTACTGTCATTTTATTTTCTAAAAGTCTACTTTGTTCTTGATCCATTCTATCGTGGGACCACTCACTAATTAGAGGATTTATTAATTTAAATGCTGTGAATTTTTTTCTGTTTAATTGATAAATTTCAATAGACCTAAAGAATGGTCCTGTTTGGTCTGAGTTCAGTCCGTACTCGGTAGTATCTCCGATAGTTGTACCAGGAAGTTTAAATTTAGTTTCTCCAAATGTTGGAGGAGTGCTCAAACCAGATAAATTGCGTCCGTCTCTAAAATAATAATTGTAATAAGATTTCCATAAACTATTTGTTGTATTATTATGGTCGTCATGAAATGTAATTGATACTGGCTGATAATCTAGTTTAGTTTGTATCTGTGTTTTTCTGTTATATTGATTAACTGTTTCAGTTGAAATTTTAAATTTAGGAAGCTCGATATTTTTTACAAGTAATCCAACTTCCCTACCATTCTTTGTTAAAAACTCTTGTACTGTTGAATTGTTGTTTGATGCAATATCAAATATAACATAATACATAAACCCTTGCTTTGGTGCAAGGCGATAAAAATCGTCAACATAAAGACGACTAGCATGGGCATAGTCTTTTAATTGTGTAGGTGAATTAAATACTTGCCCTAGAAAGTTAGTAAATGCATTTGCCATAATATTATTTAGCCGTAAAAAAAGCACCCCTAAGGGTGCTTCTTTTAGTAGAAATGTTTAACCTACTGTTCCGCCGCCAGTTGCTAGCGAAGAAATAGTTCTTCCTACTGTTGCTCCTACGCCCAATGGCGCTCCACTTACTCCAACTTGAATTGCATTATCAAATTCGATTGTAAGTGCAATCTCCATAGGTGTACTTTCTGCATAGGTTAGTTCGTTATAGTTAACGTTTTGTAAATAACAACCATAACATTCCCATGTCTCTAAAACGTTAGCAGTCCAGCCTCCGTCACCGTTACCGCCATCTAACATTTCAATTCTAGTTAAGAATTTGTAATCTGCACCAGAGGCAGCACTTGCTTGTTCATAAAAATCAAACTGCTTCTGTAACTGTTCGCCAACAAGTTTTGTTACATTTCCGCCAACATCGTCTCTGATAGACAATGTCATTGGTTGCCATGTGTGCTTACCAGCATACTTTATCTGGCTATTATAAACATGAATAACTTGATTTTCAAATTGAACTTGTGGACGAGCTGCTGTTACAACTTGTTTTGTTAACTCAGTTGTAGGCTTAGTTACACCGAAGTTTTCTAATGTTACTCTGAAGCGATACTTCAGTTTGGGCATTAATAAACCTTGGCTGGTGCTGCTTTGACCGCCGCCAGGTAACGGTACGCCCATTCTGCTTAAACTTCCGATTGCCATAATCTTGCTCCTTGTTCCTTATATTTACCTATTATAGTCCGGCAGCGATATCGCCAGTATTTTTCAAGCGTAGAGGAATGTAAATGAACTCTACTGCCTTAACTGGCTCAATAGCAATGTCTAACCATAGCTCTGAGCGGTCAATTCTTGTTGGTGTGTTATTACTTTCGTCACAGACTACCAAGAAGTCATAAAGCGCTCTTTGTCCTACTAACTCTAATAGGAAACTCTCTGTTGCTTGTTTAATTTCGTTACGTGTAATTCTATCGTTAGGTTCAAATAAGAACGGCTTAACTAATAGACTTAACTGTCTACGTAAGTATGCAACTAAACGTGCAACGTTGATTCTATCTAACGCACTAGCGTTTCTAGCACGAGTGTACTGCCCGAAGTTAACAATTCCTGCACCTGGAATAGTTGCAATTGGGTTAACCTTAACACTGGCCATTACATCTCGTAGGCTTGTTGGTAGCGCAGTTGTTCTAAATTCGCCTTCGCCGTCAATATATCCTACTGCGGTAGCATTATCAACACCGCCACGACGTGTACCTGCTGGAGCAAACCATTGGAAGCTCTTCTGATCGCTCATAGCAATTGTACGTAACATCATGTGGCTTGGTGGAACAACAATATAGTTTCCTAAGTTATCGTTTGTATACCCGCTTGGATAGAACATCGCCATGTACTCGTCGTAACTTACTGCACCTTCTTCGTTATTATCAAATGCTAGTGCTGTGTTGTTACCCCAGTTGCTTAAAGCAGTACCGTTTGGCTCTAAGCGGAATGGCGTATCGCCGACAACAAATGCTGTTTGTCCACGATCAACGTTGAAAGCAACCATGTTCTGAATTGCTTCTGGATAACCTGGGGCAGCAATTAAGTTGAATACAACAGTATCTGTATCACGAATACTTTGGTTTGCATCAATCAATCCTTTTAGTCCTGCTACAACAAAACCACGTTGTGCATGACGACCAAAACTACCTGCACCATCTTCACGGTTAGGACTTACTGTAATCCAACGATCGGCTGCATACGGAGTAGTAGAACTGCCTCCGTCCATTTGTTCGTCATTGTAACGTGCATTCTTACCGTCATTGGCATTAATGTTGATATGATTTACAACATATTTCTTAACGTTAAATCCGCTACGACGTAGGTTCCATAATCTCATACCTTTTGGATACAGTGCTGGATCTGGTGCGTCAGGATCTAAGTAATCGCTACTTAGCATATCAACAATATCGCCCATTTCAGTAGTTGTACCTTCTGTGCTCCAACGTGCATCTGCAAACAACCATCCGTTAGGTGTTGTTTGATCTGCTACATCTTGTAATACCCACTTGCCGCCGGAACGTACATAGACGTCTAAACCATAACGATCAATACTTGCAGTACTAATCCATAAGTCGTTATCAACTAAAGGATCACCATTGCTTTGTGTACTTGGCGCTACCGCAGCGACTTGAGGTCCTGCTGGATCTGTTAGAGGATACGCAGTTAAATAGCCTACCCATGTATCGCCATCGTGAACCATGATATCAACTTCGTCAACTACAGAACTATACCATAGTTGTCCGTCTGCCGGATCAGTAGAAGGTGCAGTGTCTTTTGCTTCGTACACTAAAGGCTTCCAGTTACTTGCAAAGAAAGTAATATCTCTGCTGTCATATGCAGCCTTGGAATATAAATTACGTGTTCCGCTTTCTACACCTGCTGTATTTCTGCTCCAACCACTCATTCCTAAGAATGCAGTTAGTGGGCTTCCGGTTCCATTCTTTAACAAAATTTCTCCGCCCATTGCATGTTGAATACTTAGGCTAGTTGCACTGCCGTCGGCAGCATAACTTGCTGCGGATGCTGTTACATGCTCCATATTCAATGCGTTAATTTTGCTGATAACAGAATCAACAGTATCACCTGTTGTTAAACTTACAGTATATGCACTGCTGTAGTTTGCAACTCCGCTAGTCATTGTATCTAAACCTTCATATAGCGTAAAACTAGATGTTGTTGCAACTGCTCCTGTTGTAGCAACAGATGTAACCTTAGTTACACCAGTTGCATTTCTGCGCCATACTTTAAAGTTAACAAGTTGAGGACTTGCAGTTGAAGTACTTACAGTTCCGGTTCCGCGAGCTGCATTTTGTTGAACATACACATTTCCTACTGGAATATCTCCATTAGGATTGATTGTATTAATTGCTGTTTGAGGATCTGCAAAAATAGGAGAGTCCATTAAACTAAACGCCCCATTTGCTTCACTGTACAATTTAACATACCAATCAGCACCGCTGTTTGGATTTGTTGTCTTAACATACATAGAGCCAGTTGGGTAATTTCCAAAGTCTGGGTATTTTGTGTGTGGTCCTTGGAACAATGTAGGGCTTTCAAAACTTCCTTCTTCAAGACCTGCGTCTGTTAGCATATCAACTAGACCAGTGCCTTCTGCAATTACAATTTTTCCGTCAACTGTTGTTCCGTTAGAACGTGCTCTTGCATCAGCATAAATTTCTAAATAGCCGCCGCTGTTTACACGTGCGCCGACACCTTTAGTACGCATTACACCGTTGATGCTGGTTGCTAAATCTGTTAGGCTAGAACCGCTAAATGTAACAGTTTCTCCATTAATAATTAATGTGTTTCCGTTATAACCTGATAGGGAAGGATTAGAAACTGTACCTGTAATTGTTGGGAAACTAGTCTTCCAACTTGTGCTAGAGAATGTAGAGCTTGCTGTAAAACCTGTTTCAACATCAGATCCTACAACTACCCAATTTCCGCTAGAATTTTTATACCATAGCACGTTTGCGTTATCGCTAGTTACAACAATAGCATATTGTCCGTTTGAACCAAAACTTGGCTTAGGTGTTACGCCTAACCCACTAACTGTTGCAGTAGCGGCATTGTCATTATTAATTACTGTCGGTACTTTGTTTGTAAATGCAGCGGTTGTACCGTTCCATTCAAAAACTCCAAATTTAGTATTTGATGTATCGACCCAATATGTTCCGTCTACAGGATCGCCTTCTGGGGCATCTGCTTTAGGTGTTAACTGTGCTAAATCTAAATCTGCACGAACAACATAAGCACGGCTACTTACACCTAACATACTATAGGCTGCTTGTAGACCGTATTCGTTTAGTTCGCCACCGTGTACAGGATTGCCATTGGAATCTGTATAGAACAACGGAGTTCCAAATGTATCTGTTAGGTCACGTTGGCTAGTAATTAGATATACTTTACCAGCGTTAGCAGGATCAGTACCGACTGCTAAACCTGTTCCGCTTGCGTTCTGTTTGTTGGCAGCGGATGCAACAAAAATCATAGGTACAGTCGATGGAGCCGCTGGTAAGTAAAAACTCTCATCTATTACTGATACTTCTACGCCTGGTGAATTTAAAGCCATTTTATTGTCTCCCACTAAATGGTTATTGTTTCATATATTTAGTGAATACGGTTAAAAAATACCGGCTTAAATACAAATGAAAAGGGATCTTAAAGGGCGGTGTATGAGAGATTTATGTAAAAAATGTCAAAGTCGACCAGTAGCAATCAATTATAAAAAAGAAGACAGGTTATATTATAGATCTGTATGCGATCATTGTGCTAAAGGATTTGACCATACCAGGCCAACTTGGAAAAATTCAGGATATAAAAAGAAAACCGCATGTGATAGATGCAGTTTTAAAGGCGATGATTGTCAGTTTGATGTGTATCATGCAGACGGAAATATTAATAACTGCAAGTACGAAAATTTAAAAACTGTCTGTGCTAATTGTCAACGATTGCTACACAAGCTCAAGCAACCCTGGCGTCGGGGTGATCTGACACCAGATTTTTAATCTGTTCAAAAAGGTCGTCAATAGTACCATCATTAGAAATTATGTGATCAATATCGCCACCGACCCAACTAGTTTCGCTAGCATGAATTCCTAACTTCTTTAATCGATCTGTGCTTATTAACCAGCTCATATTTCCTCGACCCTCGTTAGAATTAACTGCATCTTGATACCAATCTGGTTCTGGACCGCGCTTGATACGTACTACAATACCGCCTGCATTATGAATTGCTTTAATTTCGTTTGGAAAACGCACATCACTGATAACAATGTCGTCAGTAGTTTTACGCATTTTGTTTTCTAGACTAGCAATCCAGATATCGTCATGGAATCCTTGTCTGCAAACTTCTGTACCCCACAGTTGCAACATTAGTCTCGGAGTAATTTCTCGACCTAAACGCTCACTCCACCATTCGTCGCGCTGTTCGCGCCATTCTCTACTGGATTTTGTGCGGCCTTCTAGCATAGTTCGGTCCCAGCCGAATACGCAGGCTACTGCATCTTTAAGTGTATTAGCAAACGAGTCTCGTCGAAATCCGTGAAAATTAACCAAATAATCTGCGGCAGTATCTTTGCCTGAGCCAATAAACCCAACGAATCCAACAATCATAGCATCTCCTTGCGATACTATAATTTATATTATCCTATGACAAATGTCAATGGTTGTTGGTTATCTTTGTTGTTGATCAAGTCCATTTCTAGTCTTTCCATATCGGCTTTACCTTCTGCTTTTAATGCAGTACCGTTTAGACTAGTGCCGCCTTGCGGGCTTGCGATTTGGCCGAACTTTTCACGAGCTTCACCTAGCATTACTTTGCAGTTTGCTAGTGAGTAATCACGAATCCAAATTCCTGCCCAAGTATCTTTAAATAGCGCAAAATCAGGTTTATAGTTATACATCCAAAGTAGCACAACTTCTTCTCCTCGTGGACGCTGACTTATATGTAAATGCTTTGTTGTAGGATTCCACTCGAAATTTATATAAGAACCAAACATTTTACCGACTTGCTTTTGATAACTGGCAAAGGCATAGTAAGTTGCTAGGCCGCCCATGTTAGTGCTAGATAGCAAATATGTGTTACTATAGGCAAGGTTGAAGGGTTCAAATAATGTGCCACCATCGCCACCTCCTGTTCTAGAACCAATAGAGCGTCTAAAAACTTGTCGAACCTGCATTACTTCTTCGCTTAATGTATAGTCGTTAACATCAGTTTGTAGCGTTAGAAATCCAAAACTTTCTTCCACGCTATTTTGGCTTCGAGCGCGATAATAGCGCAAAGCACGATCTATTGCTGTATTGTAATGTACAGGGTCAAGTTCTACATCAACCATGCCGTCGCCTAGCATAGTTTTGCAATAATCTATGACGCTTTGTTTTTCTTTTTCAAGTTCACTCATAACGATATTTAGCCAATAAATACACTACTATGCCAAGACTATCTCTTTATAGGCCTGAAAAAGGCAATGATTTCCGTATGCTTGATCGTGTGATTAACGAGCAATTTCAGGTTGGCGGAACGGACATTTTTGTCCACAAATACATAGGAACTGAAGATCCTTTAGAAGGTGAAGCAACTCCTACTACCCCCGTAAACGGCAATCCCATTCCCGAACTAGGAATACAAGATGTCCTGTTTATGGAAAACCGAGATAGAAAATACGAAAAAGACATTTATGTTACCCGCGGTATCTATACCATGCAGGATGTGGACTTTAATTTAAGTCAATTTGGATTTTTCTTATCTAACGATAATATTATGATTACATTTCATTTGCGTAGTTGCGTTGAATTACTAGGACGCAAACTTATGTCAGGTGATGTTTTAGAACTACCTCACTTAAAAGATGAGTATGGATTAGGTGACGATATGGTTGCCTTAAAAAGATTTTATGTTGTAACTGATGTTACAAGACCAGCAACAGGATATAGTCAGACATGGTACCCCCACTTGCTACGTGCTAAGTGTGAACCGTTAGTCGATACGCAGGAGTTTAAGCAAATACTCGACCAAGATGCAGGCGATGGAGAAAATACTCTACGAGATATCTTATCTCAGTACAGTAAGAATATAGAAATTAATAATCAAATTATTGCACAAGCAGAGGAAGATGCTGGAAAAAGTGGTTACGATACCGATCATCTTTATGTGCTTCCGCTAAAAGAAGATGGACAAACATTAGATGTTGCTGACGTAACATCATTAGACGCTGATGCTAGTCAAGACAGTCACGAAATTGATGCAAGTTCTATCTTTGTAAACCCTGACAAGAAAGAAGTTTATGTTAGTTACTTACAGGGAGATGGGGTTCCTCCAAACGGTGCTCCTTATACATTTGGTATAGAGTTTCCTTTTGGTCCTGCAAGGGGCGCACATCATTTAAGAACTGATTACTTACCAAATCGCTTGTTTAGATTTGATGGAAACTCTTGGGTGTATGTAGAAAGCAATGTTAGAATGACCATGACTAATAAACCAGTTGATTCTGCTCCTGCAGATGCTGCCGTAACACGTCAAACTCAGGTAACAAGTTTTATAAACAATAATAACACTTCAACTATTGCTGGTAATATTGTTCCAGAAAGACAGAGTTTAAGTAAAGCACTAAAAAAACAAAAACCTCAGGCAGATAACTAATGAATGATTTTAAATCTTACATGGACGACTATAACAGTTACAAACGCTACACTAATCGCAATTGTAAATGTAGATGTGAAGCGCACTGCGGGAATAGTTGTCAAGATTGTGAGTATTGTCCAGATTGCGAATGTAATCTCTGTCAACAAAATAGGGAAAATAATTAATGGAACATTTTTACGATGGTCAGATACGTCGATATCTGACACAGTTTATGAGATTGTTGAGTAACTTTAGTTACAAAGATAATCGCGGAAATCTTGTTCAGATCCCAGTTAGATACGGCGATATGACACGTCAGGTTGCTAGCGTCTTGAAGAAAAATTCTGAAAACGTATTAGCCTCTGCACCGTTTATAGCCTGTTATATCAAAGGGCTAGACATGGACAGAGCAAGGATGCAGGATCCTACTTACATTAACAAGATGAATATCAGAGAACGTCAGTACGGGTACGTTGACGAAAACCCTAACAGTCCTACATATGGCCAGACCATTGAAGACTATGCCAACGTTCAAGGAGAAAATTATACTATTGAACGATTAATGCCTATGCCTTACAAACTTACATTTGTAGCAGATGTATGGACTACTAATACTGATCAAAAGTTACAGATATTAGAACAAATTTTAGTGTTATTTAGACCAGCAATGGAAATACAGACTACCAGTAACTTTATTGACTGGACAAGTTTAAGTTATGTAGAACTGATTGGTACTAATTGGACTAGTAGACAAGTACCTCAAGGTACTGAGAATGACATCGACATTTCACAACTAACATTTGAGACTCCTGTATGGCTAACAACTCCTGCAAAAGTTAAGAAGTTAGGAATTATTACTAAAATTATTGCTAATATTTTTACAGAAGAACCTGGTAGCATTGCAGAGTTTGGAAAGTTAGCATTTAGTCAGCCAATTAGTTCAGTAATAGTTACACCTGGAAATTTTTCTTTATTAATGGCTAATAATACTGCACAATTAATGGCTGCTGGAGAAAATTTAATTAGAAACGATCTTGCAACTATTCCTGTAAAAGGCGGAACAAAAATTAATTGGCAAACATTGTTAGATATGTATCCTGGAAAATTTAGAGCAGGTCTTAGCAGAGTAGAATTAACAAAGCCCGACGGCGGAACAATAGTAGGATATATTAGTTTAAATCCTCTAGACGAATCTAGTATGGATCTAATGAATGTACAGTTTGACGGAGAGACTTTGCTTAACACTGACATAACTGATTTAACAAACAGTTATACTCGAGGAACGATAAGTGCTATAATTAATCCGTTAACATATAATCCTGGAACCCCAGCGGTTGACACTAGATATCTTATTTTAGAAGATATAGATTCCACAACTGAAGACGGTCCAACAGCATGGCAAAATGGTGATGGAAGTGGATTTACAGCATCAACAAATGATATTATTCAGTGGGACGGAAGCAATTGGAATGTTATTTTCAATTCAGCAGAAGAAAAAGATGTTGTTTATATAACTAATTCATATACAGGTATACAATACAAGTGGGACGGCGAGTCCTGGTCTAAGAGTATAGACGGCATGTATTATCCTGGTGAATGGCGTTTAGTACTATGACAGATATTGTTGCGAGCGGAGGATTATTCCTTGCAAAAGATACAAAAAGATTTTTATTCTTGCTGAGAAATCAAGGAAGAACAGCAGGATCTTGGGGAATTGTAGGCGGCAAAAAAGAGCAATCAGATGTTACTCCGTATTCCGCATTAGAAAGAGAAATAAAAGAAGAAGTAGGAAAAACTCCTACAATTAAAAAAGTAATCCCATTAGAACTTTTTACAAGTGAAGATCAACATTTCTTTTATCACACTTATATTCTTATTGTTGAAAAAGAATTTATTCCTGTTTTAAACGAAGAACACGTAGGCTATGCATGGTGTGCATTAAACCAATGGCCAAAGCCTTTACATCAAGGTGTTAAACGTAGTCTTACAAATAAAACTAATAAGACTAAAATAGAATTACTATTTGATATAATAAATTAACTTACCACGGTCTGTTTAGAACAGCAACCGGTGGTGCTTTTTGTAAGTTAATTTGTTCTTCTAAGGTATTCTTTAAATCACTTAGTGCTTCTGGACCTAAAGATTGAATTACCCAAGGTTCTACAACTCTATGAGTTAAAGATCTAAAGGGTTTAAAATTGATAGGATCTGCTTCCGGAACATCGACGTTTCCGAATAATTGATACCCATGTCCTTCACCGTCAGACGCTGACAACACGTATTCTATATTGTAAACTACGTCTGTTAGCCCGTCTTTTGAAGAATGTGTATGAAATCTAGGAAAATCCCATGTATATGTAATCATAATATTATTTACCTCCAATGTGGGCCTTCGTACCATCCGGACATGCTGTAACGTATTCCCTTAGTAACAGGTGTTACTTCATGAAAAATAATACTAGGAAAAAATATAACAGTTCCTCTAGTTCTTAAATTTTCTTGTTTAGGCAAAGCACAGACATCGTAAAAACATAAATCTCCCCCTTCGTAACTTTTTTCATCTGAAAGTTGTACTGTAAAACTTATTTTACGATGAGTAGGTAAAGGTGCTAAGAATGTGTCACAATGTCTTTTGTAACATCCTTGATCTTTTTCATTATATTCTGCAAATTGTATTGCAGGTAGGTGTGTGTAATCTAATTGGAACCAATCTTTATTGACTTTTGCAGTTAATTCATCAAGTTCTTTAAAGAGAAACTCCCATTCGGGAGTTCTCATGATTCCTCTGATTGTACTGCGACGCCAATCAGTAACTTTACTGTTATCTGGACCCATCTTACCTTGCATTTCGGGCAGTGTCAATGCACTTTTAATTATAGTATCGCATTGCTCTGCTGTGAAATGATTTTTAAGATATGCCCATTCGCCTTGCATTATTCTGGAGTAGGTACTGGGTCAGGATCTGTTCCCTGTGCTCTGTTAGCAGATAATTGCTCTGCAACAGTAATAGAAGTTGAAGTATTTCCTGTAAAACTTACAGTTTTTGTGTTTGGCATTAGTCCTCTTTCAACGACTTGGACAGGAACTTTTGTTTTGACCCATTCAACAATTTGACTTCTGGGCAAGTCTGCAATAGAAATATAGCCGGTAGATGTTGTGGGCAAATCTAAGTCGATTACACCCATTTGACTTTTTGGTCTCGAACCTTCTACGTCTGAAGTTGCAGTACAACTCCACACAACTCTATAAACAACGTCCTCTAAACCGTTATATTCTTCATATAACTCAATGTTCTCGACGTCCCATGAATAAGTTACAGCCATTAGTTTCTCCAATTAGAATGATACTGTATTTAGCCTACTTCGTTGCCTGGGCCCATTGCACCGCTACCACCTTGTTGTTGGATTTGAGGAGCAACTTGTTGCCTAATAGTATCAACAACTGCAAAGCACTGCTCATATGGTAGTTTTCCTAAACCTGCCATAATAGTGTTTAGCTCGTTAATATCTAAAGACAAAGTAATTTTTTGATCTGGGTTCATTTGTATCTCCGTTAAGATGCTTTTATTTATATAGGTATATTATGTGTTGATTATAATCCGGGCGGCGGAGGTCCATCATATTTTCCAGGTTCAGTTATAGGATCGGGGGCAGTTGACGGTAAACTGTTCCAAGGCAATGCTGGTTCTTGTACATGATAGTAGTCTAGTTGTTTTTGCAAGCGGCTGTCTATATGGTTTTTATAAGCAATATCGTTGTCGATAACATCTTTAATCCAACTTAATACTATTTCTTCTGTTAGTTGCTCAAAAGGAATAAAATTTTCTGAAGAAACATTTGAAGAACTAAACGGCGTAGCGCCTACAAATGTAGCAGTATGGCCGTGCTCGTCGGTAGCAGTAACTTTCCAGTGAGTCTGTATTACTGATCCTTCATTTAAGCCTTCAGTTTTTGTTCTTAGGCCGGTAACTTCCCATGAATAAGTTAACGCCATAATTAATCCTCTACTGCATCTTTATAGAAGTCTAATGTTTTTAAGTATGAGTATGCTTGTTCTACAACACTAGCAGAAGATGTAATATCTAGTGTGCAATACAAGTTAGACTCTGTTCTTAATTCGACACGAATATCTGCAGGAATATCTGTTGCATTTGTGCCCATATGAAGGATCGGTAATTTTCCAGCATCTCTTGCTGCTTTATTATACCAAACTTGTACACATACTCTACCGTAGTATCCTTTTTTCCAAACCCAGTCTGGAGCATTTTCTGGGCGTACTCCGTCTGGGTCTGGTTTATCTACTGGAATTTTCCATGTGATAACATCACTTACTACATGATATGCCTCAGGTGCTTCGATACCGTTTGCGAGTGTTACACTTTTAATTAGCGCCATTTTATCCGCTTCCCTTTAATCTGTTAATTTCTTCTTTAAGACTGACTATTTCTGCCTTCAGGTCTTTAACTGCTTGTATTAACCAAGGAGCAATTTTGTCATAATCGATAGTTAAGTAATCCTTGACTTCTTCACCGTCAATTTCTGCTTTTTTACCTGCTTTGTTAACTTTAACCGCACTAGGTAAAACTTCTTGAGCTTCTTGAGCAATAATACTTACCTCTTCTGTACCTCCGATGACAGAATTTCCGGTTACAATTTCTGCTTCTTTACGCCAATTAAATCGCGTAGGCCTAAATCTATCGATAAGGGCAAGACCTTCGCCTGGTTCTAAACTCTTGATGTTTTCTTTTAATCGACGATCTGACCAATAAGCAACAACTTCACCTCGGGCATAAATGCTGTTACCAGAGAAGTATATTTTCCAACCGTCGCCGTCCCTGTGGAATCCACCGTCGTTGTTGTTCATCATCAGGGCCATACCTGATTCGAATGATATTCCCCACCAACCGTTTCTATTACCGTCAATTCTCCAAGATCCGTAACTTAGGTTATTTGGGTAGAAGTGCGCTGAGTTAGTGCTAGAATACAACCCTTGATAACCAGATAAGTTAATCCAACGATCTGCGTAAATGTAGTTCGAACCGCCGTTAAACTGAATAACACGACTACTCATATCATAGTCAGTGTAGAAACGCATTCCTTCATAACTTGGGTTTGCGCCCATCTTAATACCAGTATGGAACGCAATTCTCAAGTCAGGATATGGATAACCCCAGCCGCCGCCCTCTTGGAAAATACGATAAGCGTGTCCACCGTTGCCGCTGTCGCCGCCTACTCCTTTTGGTTCCCACCAACGTCCGTATTCACCTTCGTTGTTGATAACGTTTAAGTTACTGGTACTTGCTGGGTCACAATAGTATCCTGTGTTGTTACGATCATAGAAGATATAACCTCTACCGTCGTTCCAGTATAGATAATCGTAAATTTCAGTATCACTGCCGTTGACTCGTACTTTCCAACTTCCGCTTTGGTTCAACAGGCCGCTGTTATTGCTGTAATCACCGTAATAATAACCTGCAATAGTTCCAGCATGACTGTGACGAAGTCTAACACCAAAGCCGTTACCGTTTGATCCAACGTTCCAGTATGTTCCCGAGTCACTGTACCAGTGGTTACCAGTTGCCTGGTTGTACAGGCCTTGTCCGCTGTTATTATTACGGAACCAACCGTTAGAATATATGTTGCCAAAGGTTACATCACTACCGCTAGTTACATAACCGGGACCGTTAGACAACTGGCTTAGGTTTGTTAAGTTATTACTTGCCCAGTTTAAGTAACTGTAACGGCCTACACCGTCCCATTGTGTTTCGCTATCTCTAGCAAAACGTAACCACATGTTATCGTCGTATCTGAAGTACAACTGAACTGCTGGAGTAGAGCCACCAATGCCGTTTAAGTGTAATAAGGCTGCTCCATATCCGCTTTCATCTACACGGTACCAACCTGCTGATAATGAACCTTCTGTTCCTGAACCACCTGTTATAGCTCCTCTATACAAGAATGCTTGGCTACCGGAACTAATAAATCCAGGCCCGTTGGTTAACTGGCTTAGGTTAGTTAAATTGCCTTGGTGCCATGTAATGTATCCGCTGCCGCCGCCATATGTGCTGGTATGGATATAGAAATTTCCGCTTTCGTGATAGAACTTCCAACCGTAACTGTGGTTGTACCAGCCAGTAGTATTGCTGTTGGTCATTATACCTGCCCAGCCTGCGCCGGTAGCATACATTAATCCCCAATAGCCGTTCTTAGATCCTTCAATTGCAAAAGAACCGTAAGTCTGTTGGTTAGGATAGAAGTGTGTTCCAGATCCGCCGCTCGGGAAATACAATCCGTGGGTGCCGGTACCTTGTAGCCATGTATCTAATTGATAATAAGTGTTTCCAAACTTACCTAAGAATCCTGGGCCGTTAGTTAACTGGCTCAAGTTAGTTAACCCGTTAGTGCCGCCGTTCAGCCAGAATGAACGCCATGTGCCATAACTTCCGTTGTTAACAGTTCTACCATAAAACTGTGCATCATTGAAGAAGTTATGTGCAATCTGCATCTGATAGTTGTTGCCGGTGTTTGTATGTCGTGCAACAATCATCTGGTGCCATGCCGCAGTTGGTGTTCCACTACTATCGTGATTATAGAAGCCAGAAGCCAATGCTTGTGTTAGCCCTGTATAAACTGTCTTAGTAGCGTTATCACCGTAGACAATACGGTCAATAGTAACACCGCTGATACTACCTGCTGAGCCACTTGATGTAATAAATCCTGGACCGTTGGTTAACTGACTCAAGTTAGTTAAGTTTCCTTGGTGCCAGAAAGCATAACCGCTGTATGTATATGTTGTTCGTCCGCTATAATAATTTAGATATAAATCGTAACCGTTAGCAGAATCGATGTGTAAGTTTCCGTTAGTTGCTGCAACTGTTGAGCGAGTGCTATCTGTGCGTCCATTGCCACCGATAATTAAATCTGCGCCCCAGGTACTGTTAGGACCAAAGTATAATCTACTGTCGCCTTGGAATCTACTGTCTCCGCTTACATGCAATCTTGCTGTTGGATCTGCTACGTTGATGCCAACATAACCGTCAACAGGATCAATGTTCATTCTTTCAACGGGTAAGTCTGCGCCAGCGCCTGTTACTCCTGTTCCTGCTTTAGTAGCAAATACTAAGAAACTGCGCTCACTACCTGGTGTATCATGTAATCTTAAACCAATCCATGCTTGAGGTGCTATATTGTAACTAGTACCGTCATCGTTTAGTGTTCCGCCACTGTAGTTTAGCAAGTGGTTAAACGCAATACCGCCGTAATAGTAGTTTGCTGTAGCAGTACGTGTAGGTGCTGGTCCAACTTGCAGGGCGTATGTGTTTTGATCAATAGTGCTAGATCCAGATCCTTCAGATTGGAACATATGATCGCCGCCACGGAAATCAATCGCTCCTGTGTAGTATGCAGATATAAATCCTGGGCCGTTACTTAATTGACTTAAACTTGTCAAGTTTTCGCTGTGCCACATTCTTGCAATTGCGTTTGGTCCTACTTCAACTGTATCAAAAGATGTTGCAAAACTGATAGCCCAACCTGTCTGCCATGTAGATGCACCATAGGCATTGTAGCCTGCTTGGAATTCTGTAACAAACACTTGAGGATAGGCCCATGTGGATCCTGTTTCTCCGATCCAAATAGCGTTTTTAACACCATCATGACCGAAACGTATGTTTAATGCTCCTGCATTATCGTCTTCCTGATGTGCAAATGTATTGTACCAGGATCCTGGGCCGTAGTTATAACCACCAAGTTCGATAGTTCTACTACTTCCTGATGTGTTTCCTCCACCGTACTCGTAAATCTTAACGGTCATACGCATCATTGTTGATGTGCGTAACACCGGCAATCTAATCTTAATAGCACCTGTTACAGAGCTGGTACCGGTAACATAACTTGCGCCACCAGGAGCATAAAGTCTTAAACCGTTGTCAGTTACTGCTAGGCCACCATTGGTTGTAGTTACATATTGGAAAGTAGGGGCACCGCCACTGCCAACAAAGCCGCTCCCGTTTCCTAATTGGCTTACATCAGTTAAGTTTCCTGCGTGCCAAATTTTGTTTGTTCCTACATAAGGATCATAACCAAATGTAGTACGGCCTGTACCGACGTTAATATCTAAGGCTGCATCACTTCTTACTGCTACAGAACCAGTGAATCCATTGCGTAAGATACCGAACCAGTCTGCATATCCGGAGCCGCCTAAACGCCCAACAAACCATGCAGTTTGACTGTCTGCAACCGTTGGGAATAGGACTGCGGCATAACCGCCAGGTGCAGGGTTAATACGAATACCTTCACTCCAACTATTTCCTCCCGGATTAATTGTTAAAGCAGGTGTTGAACCAGTGCCCGCATTTAATGTACTACCTCCGCTGGCCCATGTTGCCCAGTTTGTTATGGTGCCTCCACTAGTTGCCCAGGAGTTACCATTACCGAAATATAATGTTCCGTTAGCCGCAGTGATTACGCTAGGATTATTGGCACCTGAGCTATCTTGGTTACCCATTAATAATCGTTGTGCTCCGGCAGTATTTGTAATTCTAAAATAATCTTGTACTGCACCAGTACCTGTTACATCTAGTGTATATGTGGGAGCAGAAGTACCACCTACTCTTAATTTTCCGCCGCCACTGGCTGCGTAAACATCTCCGTTTACGTAATAGTTTAGATAAACTCCCTTGCCAGTAGTAGAGCCGTCAATTATAATTTGACCTTCACCGTAACCTTTAATGTTAGGGCTTCCTGAAACTCTATCTAGATAAAGTACATCAGTTCTTTGATCTGTTACATCGTATACTGCCGCGCTTGCCAAATACCATGTTAACGGAGTTCCAGAGCTCGGTGCTGCTCCGTCGGTAATATAGAAGAAGTGTGTAGAGCTAAAACTGCCGCTGTCTCCGCACATTACTGCATAGGCATATTCTTCCCATTTGCCTGTACCTTGATTACTTGTTAACCAATAACTAGTCCCGTTTGTACCTATGGCGTTTGAAGCAAAATTAAGAGTTCTACCTGTTTCTAATTTTGCTGTAAAAACTGCAACTAAAACAGAATTAGCTCTTGTTCCTACTCCAAAATAGAATCCGCCGTATCCCGGACTTGCGGTTGTACCAGTATGTTGAATCTGTAATACATAAGCAGAAGTTGTAGGAGCATTAATAGTACTGTTGTTTGCAGTTCTAGTGATTGTAACGTTGCTTCCGCCTGAGTTGTTATAAACGCCAATGTTGTTAGAGCCACTTAAAAAGTTTTCATCTAAGTAGTTAGAGTGTTTTAATCCTGATCTTAATGAATTAAAACTAATAGTAGGAGAACCTTTTTGTGTAGTTCCGCTAGTATGATTCCAATTTAATTTACTGTCAAATAACAGGCCGCCGCCGAGATTTAAATTAGTACCATCAAATAATAAATTTGCAGATCCTGCAAATGCGTTTCCGCTGTCTTTATATATAACTTGGTTAGCACTTCCTGCATTAATGCCTGCGCCTGCTGCTCCAGATGGTCCTAGTTCGCCTGCGGCACCAAAAGAAACATTAGTTATTGTGTTACCAGTATAGTTAAATGAAGAGTCAAAATATAGAGCTGCGCCCATTGTTCTTGCAACACTTCGAACTTGAACTCCGTCGACATAATAATAAACTGTGTAACCATCGTAGACGATTTGGAATTGAGTACTTGTAGTATATGTGCTTCCTGGGCCTGCAATACTTGCGCCGCCTTCATATATACTCCATGAACCGTTGTTCATGTAGAAAGCATAATCGATAGATGCAAAACTAGCATTAGTAGTTGGATCAGAATTTAGACCAAACATTACACGATATGTAGATGTTGCGCCTGCTGATGCGCCTGCTGATGCGCCTCTTACAAATCCTTCTGTAGAATAAACATGGACATCCCATGCTCCGTTAGTTCCGCCAGTTTTTGTAAATTGTGTATAATCAGTTGTGGTTGCGCCGGTTCCTAAAATAGGAGTCCATGATCCTGCACCACGTGGACCAGTTGCACCTGTAGCACCTTGTGGGCCAGTTGCACCTGTAGCACCTCCTTGACCTACTGGTCCTGTACTACCTGTAGATCCTTGTAAACCTGTAGCACCTGTAGCACCTGTAGCTCCAGTATAACCTGTGGCTCCAGTAGTACCTTGGTTACCTTGTCCGCCAGCAGATCCAGATGCGCCTTGAGGTCCGGTTGCTCCAGTAGCACCTTGATTGCCTTGTAAACCAGTTGCACCAGTTGCACCTGCTTGTCCTGCTGAGCCGCCTGGCCCTGTTGCTCCTGTACCTCCAACTGCTCCTGTTAATCCAGTTGCACCTGTTGAACCAAAAATTCCTGTTATGCTAATAGTCCATGCTGTGTAAGGACCAGCGCCAACTGTTCCGCCTACGTAATCTACGCTAACAGTAAATGTTAAACCTACAATGGCAGTAATTGTACCTTCCATGTAGTTTGTAGGAAGTGCAGTAGAAGCAATTCTAATTCTGCTTCCTGTAATATAAGCATTTGATTTATTAACGACAAAAGTTTTTGTACCTGTTGAATTAGTGTTAGACGATGCCGAAGTTACATCATAACCTAATCCAGTAGCACCTGTGGCACCTGCCGATCCAGCACCGCCTGCGGCACCTGTTGCACCTACCGGACCTGTGGCTCCTGTGGCCCCATCTAAGCCTGTTGCGCCGGTGGCTCCTGTATAACCTGTTGCTCCTGTAGCACCTTGATTACCTACAGTACCTGCTAAACCTGTGGCACCAATTGGACCAGTAGCACCTGTTGTTCCCTTAAGACCCTGAGCACCTGTAGCACCTTGTAAACCAGTAGCACCAGTAGCACCTGTAGCACCAATCGCTCCTGTAGCGCCCGTAGCACCGATAGGACCAGTCGATCCAGCAGCACCGCTTGCGCCTGTGCCTGGTGGAATAAATTCTAATGTACCCTGTGTATCTGCTAACCCTAGTATCCAGCCGCTGGTATTAGCAGTCTGTGGTAAGGTTAAGGTTACAGTACCTGTAGTGGGCGATTTTAAGGTTATATTACCTTGTTGACTGGTATCTAAATTAATTGCCATAGTTGTTTAACTCTTATCCAATATTTATATGTTTTTTAAGTGGTGACTTCTGAGGTCTCAACCCTTGCTACAAATCGAACAAAACTACTGTCATGTCCTTTTGCCTGAACTTGTATTGCACCGTTTGCAGTATCTGCAACAACCTGCACATCGTATCCTGATAAACTTGCCCAAATTTTAGTTTTGTTTACCATTCTAATTAGTGTTGTTCCGGCCGCTGTATCTCGTGTTGCTACTCCTTGGAATTCCCATGCTCCTCCGTCTATACTAGCAGTTGCTCTAGCAGTTACTAAAACTTTAAATGCATACGTAGAATTATTTGCTAGTGTTACTTGGTTAGTAGTTCCTGCAACAGCCTCGTCTGTAGTAAGTGCAGTAAATGATGTTGAACCTATTGCTTTTCTCAAAACATAGTTTCCTGCTTGTGCATCACCATTAGTTGTAAAACTTCCGCTAGCAAATACGTTGGCATTTTTAACGTTTCGTGTAGTTGCCCCCGGGCCTACTACTATATTTGTTCCAACTCCAACGCCGCCTGTTATGGTTACTGCACCGTTAGTATATGTATCAGATACTGTATTGTTTGTAAACTTAACAAGTCCGTTGGCTTCGAGAGTAGTAAATCTTGCTGTGCTAGATGTTATGCTTCCAACTGGTGTGTTTTGTAAACTACCTGCACTTAATTGTCCAGTTAATTCAACATTACCGTTGTCTCTAACAATTACTCTATCCTGCTGAGTATTCCCGCCAGTTCTAATAATGAAGTCACCAGCACCGCTAGCACGTCTTACTCCGCCAATTTCTGGTCCGTATCCAGCAGTAGTACTTGTTCTAAATCGGACAAATGCGCCGCCGCTTTCGTTAGTTACATCATTGGCACTGACGCCTTGTAGTTCAACATAAGTTCTATAAGTACCTGCAATACCTCTAAATGGTAGTAATAAATTTGCATTTGCGTCATTTGCAGTAGGACGATCTGTTCCTAAAATAGTTGTTCCTACAACAAATACATCTTTAGAAAATATTGCATCTCCGGCAACTTTTAATGCACCTTGGCCTGTAGCGGCTGTGGCAGTTGATGCATTAGAAATTATCATGTTGTAGATAGTGTCGTTGCCCCTTGACATTACAGAATGTAATGTCGAAGTATTCCAAATTGTAACTTCACCAGCATTTGCACTAACTGCTGTATCAGTTCCTGCATATAGAGCTGCTACATACGCACCACCGGCACCGCCGCCGCCAGCAGTTAATACCTGTGCGCCGTTTACATAAATTGCATCTTTGACATATAATGCACCACCTATGCCAACACCGCCATCTACAGTTAATGCACCTGTGGATGTGTTAGTTGCCACAGTATTGTTTGTTAATGCTAAACCACCGAACTTAGCCAATCCAAATGTACCAGTGTTAGAAAATAGCGCAGGGAAATCTTGAACACCGCCTGGATAAATGTTTGTCTTATATACTAATGTTTGAGTTGCATTGTCCATACCTAGGAAGGCATGGTTATCGTATACATTGTTAGAAGTTGCAGTTGTGTTATAATGCATTAACACGCCGCGATCTAATCCGTCATTTATTCCTAAATTGCTATTATTAGTTCCGGCTCCAACACCGATCACTGGATCTGTAATTACAGTCTGGGTAGAATTTACATACGTTTGTATGCCGTATACTTGTAAATTACCGTATACTGCGGCATTTCCGCCTACTACTAAATTCTTAGCAACGCCAACACCGCCAGAGACAATTAACGCACCTGCTGTACTTGTATTTGCATCAGTAGTGTTTGTGATGCTGATAGCATTGTTAGTTGTTGCACCTCTATTTGTTATAGATTGCAAAGTACTAGTATTCCAAACTATAACTGTGCCAGTTGAACGACTAACACTTGTATCAGTGCCCGCAGTTAATGTCTGAACACCTAAATTAGTAAAAGTAACAATACCTGTTGCTGTGTTTACGCCTAGGTAGGTAGATCCAACTGCGGCAATAACGCCAGAGTTATTAACTGTAAAACTTGTAGAAGTTCCAATACCTATTTCATCAGTAATTGTAATTCCAGGCCCAGCATTAGGATTAACTTTTGTTACAACACGTTGTCCGTCATCATATACTGCACCTGCATATATGCTGAATCCAACACTTAGACCGCCTGCAATAGTAACTGCACCCGATGCAGGACCTATCGAATCTGTAGTGTCTGTAACATTTAATGATCCGCCATTTGCTCCATTAATAGTTAGAGTGTTTTGAACTATTCCTGTAACAAAATAAGAACTGTCGGCTGCAATACCGCCACCTTGTACAATTAAGGCACCAGTAACAGTTGAGTTAGTTGCAGCATCGTTGATTATTGTAATTCTATTAGTTGTAGTTGACCATCTATTTGTTACATCTTGAAGTGTATCGATAGATTGAATTGTTACAATACCAGTTGATGTATTAACAGAAATACCGCTTCCAGTATTGATAGATGTAACACCGTAATCGCCTAAACTAGCGTTAGTAACAACAATACTGCCATTACTATAAATGTTCTGAGCATGTAAATCTCGGCCAACACCAACGCCTCCTGCAATTACTAATGCACCAGATGAAGTGTCTAGCGCATTAACTGTGCCTCCTACTGTCATGTAGGTAGTAGCACTAAACATGTTTACATTGGCAACTATTTTTGTCCCAGATATTAAATTAATGTCTGTTAATGCTGTAACTGAAACATTTCCGGCGGCACTAATATTCAAGCCGCTTAGTGACGAAGAAATATTTGTGCCTGTGGCATTAGTTAAAGTTAAATTTCCGCCTAACGATGTTATATTTTGTTCAGTATAAAGATCGCCACCTGCATATAATTTCTTGGCTAGACTAATTCCTCCAGATACTTTTAAAGCACCGGTTATTGTACTAGATGCATCAACAGTACTTAATACTGAAAGCGCCTCACCTATAGTAACACTTTTACCAATACCTACGCCACCGATAACTGTTAGTGCTCCAGTGTTTGTTGATGAAGAATTTATATCTCCGTTTACTGTAGCAGTAGTTACAAATATCTGAGCAGCATTTACATTACCTGCAATTGCAGCGCCGCCAAGTACACGCAATGCTCCTGTATTAGTAGAAGTAGATTCTTCTATATTAGTAATTGTAAGTATATGACTTGTAGAACTACCTCTCGAAGTTACACTTTCTAAGGTAGAATTATTCCAAACATAAACAATACCAGTTGAAGAACTGACAACAGTATCAGTTCCGGCATAAAGAGAGGTAACACCCAAGGATCCAATTGTTCCTTCAGTTACAACTAATGCCCCATTAGAATAAATGTTCTGAGCATATAAATCCTTGCCGACACCTAAGCCGCCTGATATAGTAACTGCGCCAGTTGTAGTTCCTGTAGCATTAGAAGTATTAGTAAAATTAACTACTCTATCAGTCTGAGCGCCTCTTGTTGTAACTGTTTGTAGCGTAGATGTATTAGAAATTACAACAGTGCCCACATTTGCAGAAACTGAAATATCGTCACCTGCTTGTGCATTGGTAACAGCATAGGTGCCAATTGTTCCTGTAGTAATTACTTTAGAACCTTGAACATATAATTCACCTGTAAAAGATCCGCCACCTGTTACTACTAGTGCGCCAGTTCCTGGACCTCCCAAAGACGCTGAAACTAATTCCAAGGATCCGAACTTTGCCGCACCAAATGTTCCTAATGATGAAAAATCTGGTGCTAACGGAACTAACGAACCCGATGCTACGTTAGTTTTATAAACTAACTTTTCTGAAGCATTGTCCATACCGAAGAAACTTCGAACGTATGTTGCCGGTCCAGGAGTATCGGATGTGTTATAATGGAATAATAAACCTCGATCATAATGATCGTTTACTAATACGTCAGCACCGTTTTCGCCTGTTCCTAGGTCTAAAACAGGATCGCTAATGCTTGTTTGAGTACTGTTAACTACAGTAGTTGTACCTTTAACTACTAAATTTCCAGCAACTGTAGCATTACCACCAACATAGATATCTTTAGCCAACCCGATACCGCCACTGACTACAATTGCTCCTGTTGTAGTAGATGTAGAATTAGCAACACTAGTGGCTAAGAATTGTCCTGTAAAGTTTAGCCCGCCGTTTACTTGTAAATTGCTTTCGATTGTAGTTAGACTACCGCTAGGATCGATGATTAAATTACCGCTAATTGTTTGGAGTCTGTTGGCAGATAATAGTAAAGATCCTACAGAAATGCTAGATGGCTGTACTACAACTGCATCAACACCGTCGCTAACTGTTAAACTCGACAAAGGCCCTAAACGGAAATTGGCAGTACCGAAGTCAACGTTACCTGTTCTTTGATTGATACGGAATTCTGGACCGACTCTAAAGTCGCCTAAATGATCGACTGTTTGGAAATATACTTTTGCACCGTTTAGAGAAACAATTTCATTTGCTTGAACAGATAGAGTAGGATCGTTTGACAGATCTTTGCCAGACCCAACAAAACTCATGTTAAATGCAATTGCTTTAATGTCAATACCTACACCGTCAGCATAGATACCGTAATTGCCGTAACATGCTGCTGAACCTATACAACGTAACTCACCGCCAAATTGTCTATAGTCTGCCAAAGTAATTGCAGTTGCACTTGCTACTACTGGATCATTATATAACCCCTGAGTAGTATATACGTTTTGAGCACCTTGGCCGTCGTCACGAATGTCGATACTTGTATCTGCTCCGTCACAGTGTAATAACAATGCTGTGTTTACATCAGAGTTAAATGAAACAGTAGAAGGTGTAAATGTTGTAGAGTATCTACCAACTTTACTTACCCTAACTTCGTCCATGTATCCTCGCAAGGATACAGCATCTAATCCTGTATATCCTCCAATAGTTAAACTGTCTCCGTTATTAATATTTGCAGATGTACTAGTTGTTGCCTGAGAAGAACCGTTTAAGAAAATAGTTACATTATTTGCAGTATCCCTAACAAGAGCAGCATGATACCATCCAGATCCAGAAATAGTAGAAGATCCAGTAATTACGCTAGTGCCATGTTGACCTACTAGACGATTAGAAGTGTCAATATATAAACTGATTTGTGTAGAAGTAGTTAATCCCTTATTGAATAAGTATTGTTTCCTACTAGTAGTATCTAAGTAAAACCAAGTTTCAAAAGTGTAAGCACCAGTTCCAAATTGGAAATCTGCATCGTTTACAATATCTAACAAGTCGCCGTCTGCGGTAAAATGTACGCTGGCTGTTCCTATTTTACGTTGGAAAGAACTAAGTGCAGTATCGCCATAAACATTAACTACTTTACCGCTACGGTCTGTAGACTCAACAAAGCCAGTTACTTTGCCATCAAAGTATACATAATCTCCATCAACGTCTGCAATTTCTGCAGATGCTGCTACAGTACCTGTACTATCAACGTAATATAAGAAATCGCCAACTGCAACTGTGCCTGTTGTTCCGGACAACTTTAATCTAGTCTGTCCGGCACCGCCCCAACCTGTCGATCCGCTGGTATACTTAATTGCTTTATCTGCAAAATAAGAGAATCCATTTAAAAATTCAACTCTAACACCGTTTGTTACAGACAATGCTTCTGCACTCGGAACAATAAATGTTGCTTCATTAAATAGAACGGCTGCTTCAATACTGTTTTTAGATACTCGGCTACCGTCAAAGAATGCACCGCCACCCGCATCATTGCTGTCAAAACCATACGGATCAGTTGCAGTCGGATTAGATCCTTTAGTTAAAACTGTAAATCTTTCAACATACGGACTTCTTGTTGTAATAGTAGCACTAGTTGCGTATTCAAATGCATAACCTGGTTTGTAGAAATTACCTACGGTAAAATCACTAATGGTTACTTCGCCGTTTAATAAGAAAGCACTGCTGGTATTAGTTGCAGTAGTAGGTTGTACAAACACTTCTCTTAGTCCAGCACCTTTAACACTAACTCCTTGAGGAATAGTTAATGGAAATTCTTCAGTGTATGTTCCAGATTCTATGTAAACTGTATCGCCAAATGTGGCTACACTAAGAGCGTGTTTAATTGTTCTAAATGCTGTCGAAACTCGGCGGCCGTCGTTTGTGTCGCTGCCAGCACCGTCTGACACATAGTAAACATGATCATCGTAGGCAAATAAATCTGCGCCGTCTTTAAAAACTGATCCGCCTATGTGAAAATTACCTGCAACTCCTAATCCTCCGGCAATAGTTACTGCGCCTGTATAAGGATCGATAGCAGATGTTGTGTTTATAACATTTAACTTTCCGCCAAATGTAGATTGATCAGATGTAGCAATACCCCCGTGAATTACGAGAGCACCAGTTGTTGTGCTTGTTGATGTGGCAGTTTGACCATTAAGAACTACCGCACCGTTTTTAACGATGAAATCACTTTGTGCCATTCAGTTTCCCTTTCCACATGACGGCTGTATGTTTGAGTATTTATACTGAAATAAGAAAGGGCGACAATTGCCGCCCTGTTTTTATGTTATGATTGCCATCCGTATTGCTCGGATGCTCATACTAACTGGAGTATAATTAGGTGTAAAGATAATATTAATATCACCTAAATTATAGTCAACGTCAAAAGTTCCTAGCTCACCGAGGTTAGTAATAATACCGTATTGACTTATATACACACCTGCATCGCTAGCACTACCGTCATAGGTTACCATTAATTCGCAAACATGGAATTTATTTGGTGTTCCTAAGTCGTTAACTTGAATTAGGTACTTAGCAGTAGTAAAATCATTGCCTACATACGAATCAATAGTTACTGGAGTAGAGTCATTTTTGCCGTTTATTCCAGAGGAACTAATTAAGTTAGAACCAACTTTAACTGTTGTTGCTTTAACTTGTCCGCCGACTGTTAAACTACCACCGATTCCTACCCCGCCTACGACTTGTAATGCACCGCTGTTTGTAGTTTCGTTATTTGTAGCGCCGCTGGCAATCTTTACAGAACCTTGATTGACATACAATGACCAAGTCTTATCAGCAGAACTGCCGCCCGAGAACAATGGCGCATTATCAATGTAGAATGTGGCAGCATTATTCCAAGTAGGAGTAAACTGTGTAGCAATTGTTGGTCTACCGATACTATAAACTGCCGCAAAATCAGGAGTACCGCTTGAGTATTCGTCGAAGAATGTCGAAGTTGTTAGAGCTAATCCTGCACCTCTAGTGTCTATTGCACCGGTTGCTAAGAATCCTGTTCTAGTAATCTTACCGCCAATAAAGACATCTCTACCAATTCCGGCTCCGCCTTCGACAACTAATGCACCAGTGTAAGTAGATAATGCAGTATCTGTGCTGTAAATTTTAACATTGCTGCCGACATTTAAATTCTTACCTAAACCAATGCCGCCTGCAACTACTAAATCACCAGTGTTTGTTGATGTAGAATTTGTTCCACTATTAATAGTTGCAAATTGAACATTGATTGCATTAGCATTAATCGTTTTTCCAACACCTAAACCGCCAGCAATAACTGCGGCGCCAGTATCTGTTGTAGTAGATTCTGTAGTTCCTACAACTCTTAAATCTGTAACGGTTAATGTGTTAAGAACGTAAATTAAACCGCCAACTTGAACATCGCCGCCAATATACGCACCGCCACCAACTTGTAATGCACCAGAATTTGAGCCAGTACTATTAGTAGTATCTGTTATTTTTAATGTTCCGCCGACATTTAAATTCTTGCCAATGCCGACTCCGCCTACAACAACTACTGCACCTGTACTTGTATCAACAGACTGAGTCTCGTCTAATACATCTAATCTTCCAGTCAATACTTCGTTGCCGCCAACATATAAGTTGCCACCAATACCGACACCACCGCCGACTGTTACTGCACCTGTGTCAGTACTATTTGATTGAGTTAAGTTAACAAACTGGAATGTGCTAGTGAAAAGTCCGCCAATATTGTTATTGACTGTGCCAGTTGTTAAAACTTGTGCTCCATTGACCCATGCTTCGCTTGCAACGTATAGGTAATTAGTTCCGATACCGCCGTCAGGAACTTGTAAAGCATTACCTGCTATTTGAGTTATTGTAAATTCAGCACTTGTTAGTGTAACAGTAGATGCAAACGTTGCATCTCCGTCAATGTTTGCAATACCAGAAACATCTAAGTCATTACGTAAGAATAAACTGCCTGCTTCTAGTGTGCTCCATGTTCCACTATTATAATAATCGCCCCAAGGGTCTGCACCGTCTACATTAGGAATAATATCTTGTTTGAAGATAAAACGTTCGGTAGTATTTTCTAAACCAATAAATGCACGCCAATCTGTAGAACTTGTTGCATTTTGATAATGGATTAATAGACCTTTATCGTGAATATCTGGAACAGTTAGGGCAGTTCCGTCTACACCACCGCCAATTTCAATAACCGGGTCTACAATATATGTGTTTGTAGAATTAATAGTTACTTGTGTAGCAGTACCTAGTAACAATAAGTCACCAAAAATAACTGCTTGACCTTGGACTGTTAAGTCTGCACCAATATTTGCGCCGCCTGCAACAACTAAAGCATTGGTTGCTGTAGTTCCTGTAGAACTATCTGTTGCGCCAATAATTAAATTCTGTGCTATTCCAACACCGCCAGCAACTGTTAAAGCCGCTGTATTAACATCAGTTGCTGGATCAGTACTAACAACGTTAACTGTATCGACTGTTAAGTTACGTTCAATACCAACACCGCCTCTGACAACTAATGCTCCAGTGTCAACACTAGCAGAGTCGGTAGTATTTTCTAAATAGACTAAACCTTGAATTAATGCAGAACCGCTTACTCCTAGGCCGCCGCCACCTGTAACTTGTAGGCTATTTCCACCTACTGTACTTGTACTATTATTGCCAGAAACAAATGTAGCGTTTCTAGCAAATAAATCTTGTCCTACACCTAAACCACCTTCTAATCTTAAAGCACCAGTAGATGTACTTATAGCATTTTCTGTGCCTAAAATTGTTGCGGTATTTAAAACTGCTAGATAACCACCAACATAGGCGTTACCTCCAAGTCCTAAACCGCCATAAGCAACAATAGCACCAGTATTTGTACTATATGCTTGGGTAGAGGTCGAAACTAAAATACCGTTAGGGAACTCAACAAGAACTAAGTTTTGGTTAGCACGAGTTAAAATTTCGCTGTCATTAATTTGCCAAAAGCCGTATAAGTTGCCGCCACCAGAACCATACATGCCGTTGCTAAAACTAATGCCGCCTGCAACTTGTAATGCATTTCCTGCAAACGTTGTTGTGCTGCCTGCTTGCTCGCCTAGATACATTGTACCAGAATTGATGTACAACGACCATGCTTTTTCAATTGTTAAATTGCTGCCGCCTGTTGGAGCACCTTTAATATAAACGCTAGTAGCATTTGTGTATGTAGCGTCTTCACTGACTGTATCTAAAACTGCGCTGCCAAAATAGTTTACAATGCCCCAACCTGTGCGGCCAGTAACCATGGAATCAGTAAACGTTGCATCTCTTAAAGATAATTGAGCACCTAAATTATGTGTGTCGCTAGTAACGTCTCCAGTTCTCTTAATGTAACCTCCGATATTAACGTTACCGCCAATACCAGCACCACCGCCGACTCTCAAGGCACCTGTTGCCGTAGTGCTAGATAACGCTACACCTTCTGCAACTATGCCTTGTTTTACGACGAAATCTTTGATCTGTGCCATTTGTTTAAATCCTTAACATTTACCTGCTTATTGCTGTTCTTAAGACTTTTACCAATTTTGCCGATGTTTGCTCTGCTGTGAAAAGAAGTCTAACTAAACCGTTACCACTTACATTATAATCCACATCAAACACTCCTACCGACCCTCCTGTTGTAATAATACCGTATTCTGACTTGTAGACATTGCCGTCGTTATCGAGTAAAACTACGATTTCTACTACGTGGAACTTGGCTCCAGACCCTACTCCGTCAGCAACTTGCACTAATAATTTCGCAGTTCTGTAAGTTGCAGCAGGAAAACTGTCTATAACTGTAGTACTTGTGTTATTTATGCTGGTACTGCGAGTAAACAGTTGACCGTCAGCAAAACGGATGCTACCTGATACCTGTAATTTATCCGCGCCATTATCTGTTTGCGGGCCTACTAGCAGATTACCAGTTGTTTTTGTTACTGCTAACCGATATGTGTTGTTTGTATCGTTGTAAAGAGTTAGGCCGCCTTCGTTTAAGTTAGTACCGCCTTGGCCTGCATAGTTATTTCCGCCTACACGCCAAGTGTAACTTTGCCCGTTTGTGGCAGTATTACGCATACGGAAATAAACGCTGTCAACTTGTCTAGGGCTTTCAAGTGTTATACTTTTACCTACATATAAATCTCCGCCAATACCGGCGCCGCCCAGTACTTTTAAGGCGCCAGTCATAGTGCTTGTTGCACCTTCAATATTGGCTACATAGAACGGATCTGTGATTTGTCCGCCGTTCCAAAACGGTTCGTCTAGAGGAACGCCATCAACATAAACTGCACGAGCATAAATTGCTCCGTTTACTCCTAAACCTCCCGCAATTTGCATTGCTCCAGTAAAAGTGCTTGTAGCACTAGTTCCGCTTAATACTTGTGTATCTCCGTAAAGATTGGTCGGACCGCCAACATTGAGATTGCCGCCGATGCCTGCGCCACCGTAAACTAGTAATGCACCGCTGTCTGTTCCTGTGGAAGTAGTTGTACTAACTGCACGTAAATCGCTAAATCCACCGTATCCCGGAGTAAAATAACCAATAGTAGAGTCATCGATATTTTTATTTTCGATAAATTGATCTTTAAAATCGGCAATTAATTGATACCAAATTACAGGATCGACTCCTAGCACGTTCGAAGGTAAGAAGTCAGTGTAAAAATATCTTCCAGAAAGTGTGTCGCCGCCTTGAACGCTTACTATCGCAGAAGCCATTTTGTCTGATGTATTAGTATCAGACGATCTTACCCAGGTACCGTTTTCACCGCTACCTACGAAACTTACAACATAGATACCGTTTTCTGCAGGATCGCTTTGTTCTCTTACCAAAACTCTATCATTTAGTAAAAGAGAATACCCATCAACAGTATTAGGAGCACCACCAATTAAGTCAACACTGCTAGTTGTTGCTGCCTTAACTGGTCCTTTAAACGCTGTTTGAGCATCTAAGAATGGAACTTTAACATTTCCTAATAGGTAGATTGTGCCAGTTCCAGTAGTTTCAATCATAATATTGCCGTCAGGCAATTGGCTTGTTATTCTTGTTTCTGTTGAAAAATCTGTAGCAAACTTTAAATTTTGCAAAGTATTAGAGTACGTTGCAATATTGTTTACAGTAATCAGTGTGTAACCAGTTGATGTAGTAGGAGTATTACCAAGCGCGGCCTGAGTCTGCCCAAGGCCGGTATAACCGCTTGTACTTGTAGGATTTTTTACTCTTCCACTTAATAATGCTGCCACGTTATGCTCCTACCACTAAGATAAACGGTGTCATTGTTGCATACAAACTCTTCTCAAATGTACGACCTGCTAACACACCAGTTGCTTGACTAATAACTAACGATGTTCCAATACGGAAATCGCCATTTTGGTCAGTTGATGTAAAGAACACCTTACCATTATTTAACTGAACAACTTCTTTCTCCTGTACAGGGTCAGCCTTACCAACTTGAGGAAGAGCACCATACTGGGTTCCGGCACCTACATATTCAAATAAGTATCCGCTTGCAGAAATATATGATTGCTGGTAGAATCTTACAGTAGCACCGTCAACAAACAGTGTAGGATCAGTAACGTTTTGTTCTAATCGAACAATGTGATATTGACCTTTTCTATTAAAGTATCCATTACCTGTGTTGACAGAGTTATAGTTGCCGCCATATACTAAATCGTAACTTACAGCATCAATAATTGCCGCCACATCTCGATAACACTTATCTCTATCATAGTTAGGTGTGTCAGTATATTTGGCATCAATATAAGCAATAACTTCTGCTTTAATAAACTCTCTATTAGACAATAAAAGATTAAATGCATTCACTACATTTTCATCTGTGCTGGCAACATGATCAATTGGAGTTTGTGCTCCGGCCACTTCAGGACCGTTATTGATAATACCTGTAATAATATCAATATTTTCTTGTAAAATCGTGACTTCGTTATCAGAGCCAACACTTTCACCAATAACTTGCTTAACTTTGTACTGATAAGTTTGTGTAACTAGTTCACCTTTGACAATATTTCTTATTATTTCCCTAATTCTCTCATAGGCTGCGGTTGTTTGAGGTATCTGATTATCAATTGCGGTATCTCTAGCATTGAAACCATAATAGTAAACACCAGATGTAACGCTTTGTCTATTTCCGCCATGCAATAAATCAAATGCTACGCTGTCAATAATATATCCAACGTCTCGACGACATACTGTTCTATCGTAGTCAAATCCATCGTTGTCATAATCAATTCTAGCAATAACTTCGTCTTGAATAAATTCTTTGTTAGACATTAACAGATCATAAGCATTGTTAATATCTGTTCTATCACTAGCAAGGCCGTTAGGAACAATAACATCAGTTACTCCGGCAGTTCCCTGATCTAAGATTGTTAAAATAACGTCAACATTACCTTTTACTACATTTGAAATACCTGTAGTAGATGCAGGCAAACTAGTATCTTGTGTAGAAGTATTGCCTGTTGTTACAACTATTTCGTTGTTTAATACAACATTACCTACAAGTTCTTTGATATAACGAATTGCATTAGTTGTTGTAGTAATTTCACTTCTTACAGTTCCAACATAAGTATCTTGATTCCAATATTGCAGTCCTGCAAACGTACTTTCTGTAGTACCGTTGTGTAGCAAGTCAAAGGCAATACTATCAACAATTAAGCCTGTGTCACGTTTGCACTTAGTCTTATCATAAACAAAACCTGTGTCGTAAGTATTATTAATAAACGCAATAGTCTCTGCACGAATAAAATCTCTATTAGCATTTAATAAGAATGCTGCATTTCGAATTTGTGTATCATTAGATTCTACAAGACTAATTGGCATTTTTGTTGTAACTTCGCTTGGTCCAAATTCAATAATCCTGTTAATAAAGTTAACGTTATCTCGAATGTCCTGTACTTCAAATTCTGTAGCAACGTTAGTGCTTGTAGTCTGAATTACTGATGTTTGTTGCGGATTAGCAATTAACGTTCCGGTTACAATATCGCCAACAATGCGTTCGATAAAGTTATATGCGGTAGTTGTTTGAGGAATTTCTTTAGGTATAGCAGTGCTTGTGCTGTTATACCCGTAATAATATACACCGCTTTGTACAGATTGCCTATTTCCTCCGTACAATAAATCAAAACTAACACTATCGATCATATATCCGACATCTCTATAACAGAGGTCTCTGTCATAATCGAATCCTGTAAATTCTTGATTTATATACGCAATTATTTCTGCTTTGATAAAATCTCTGTTTGCAACCAATAAATCGTATGCACGATCTACCAACTCGCTAGTATCTGCTACTAAAGATATAGGTTGTAAGTCTGGAGCCACACTAGGACCATTGTTGATAATGTTTGTAATTCTATCAATTTTAGAGCGTAGTATTGTAGACTGTGCAACAGTGGCAGGTAACATGTAAGTAATTTGTTTTTCAGTGTTACCTTCGCTGACTGTTACGGCTTCGCCTTGAACAATTCTTGGTAAAATTTCTTTAATTCTGTTGTAGGCAGCAGTAGTTTGTGGTATCTCATTCGGAATAGCAGTAGATGTACTGATATATCCGTAGTATGATACTCCGCTTTGAATAGATTGTTTGTTACCACCGTGGCGTAAATCAAACGCCACACTATCAATCATATATCCTATGTCTCTCAAACATTTTGTTTGATCGTATTCGAAACCTACATCTTTGGTAGTTTCAATATAAGCAATAGTTTCGGCCTTTAAATAATCTTTGTTTGCTAATAATAAATTATAAGCATTAGTTATATTAACGCTATCAATAGGGCGGCCGTTAGGCACAATGATATCAGTTATACCAGCAGTACCTGTTGATAAAATATCAGTTATATAACTGAAATTAGTTCCAATAATTGCCGCTTCAGCACCAGTAGCAACCAGTGTACTTGTTGTCTGAGTTAATGTGCTCTGATAACGTGTACCAGTTAAACTGTTTACGACTACTTTTTGTGCAAGTCCGCTTAGGTAGTTAATTGCATCTGTAGTAGTAGTAATTTCGCTAACAATAGATCCTGTGTAAGATCCTTGATTCCAATATTGCAGTCCAGCAAAGGTCGATTGACTATCGCCGACTGTTGGATATTTTAGATCTAATGCAATAGCATCTACAATTAATCCTGTATCTCGAGCACATTTTACTGCGTCATAAACAAACTTATTTCTTTGATCTACATATTCAACTACTTCAGTTTGGATATATTCTTTGTTAGCCTGCAATATGTTAAACGCAGTTTGAATTTGTGTACTTGTATTTTGTGTTAGACTATTAGGAACTATTCTATCTGTTATTCCTTCTGTGCCGTTAACTAAAATATCTATAATTAGATTAAACTTACTCTCAAGAGCGCTTATAGTGCTGGTAGTTGCAGTGACTGTACTCAATTGCTGAGTCCCTGTTGAACTATATCTATAACTACTTGTATTGTTAGAAATTATTTGAACTGCAATATCTTTTAGATATCTTATAGCATTGGTTGTAGTTGTCAATTCATTTGGAAACAAATAGTTGTCCTGGTTCCAATATTGCAATCCGGCAAAGGTACTTTGGCTGTTACCTCCAAACAATATGTCTTGTGCCAATGCATCAACAATTAAACCAGTGTCACGCGAACACTTAGCAGGATCATAACTAAACTTACTTGGCCATAAATTGTCGACATAGGCAACAACTTCTTCTTGAATGAAGTTTCTATTCTTTTCTAACAATCTTTCAGCATTTAGTATTCCCTGGTCACTGTCTACATACTGACGAGGTTTTCGAATAGTAGGACTACTGTTAGCACCGTCTTTAATAATTCCTGCAATAATGTCAAATTTTTCTTCTAAACTAGTTACTGCTCTATCTCCGCCTGTTAGCTCGTAGTCAAAAATTTGTTGTTTGTTATTCTGGTAACTTCCTCTCTTGAAATTATTATTAATGTAAGCAATAGTTTCTTCTTGGATGAACTGTCTATTTGCTAATAATAAATCATAAGCATAAGTCACAGCCGGGTCAACATCTTTGCTTAAACTAACAGGAACTTTTTCGTTAGCAATGCTCGGGCCGTTATTAATAATATCAATAATTAATTGAATATTACCTTGGACTTCTAGGACTTCGTTGGTAGTTCCAACATTAGTTGCAGTAGTTTGAGCAACAAATGGTTGTTGAGGTTCGACAACTTCTCCTATAATAATAGATCCTAACAAATTCTTAATGAATTTATAGGCCGCAGTAGTTTGAGGAATTTCGCTAGCAATTGCACTAGATGTGTCGCTAAACCCGTAATAGTAAACGCCGCTTTGTACTGCTTGTTTATTGCCTCCGTGTAACAGATCAAATGCTACACTCTCAACCATGTAACCAACATCTCGGAAACATAATTCTTGATCGTAAGTAAATCTTTGTGTTTGATTTACAAACGCAACTGTTTCTGCTTGAATATATTCTCGATTCGCTTCTAATATTAAGGCAGCATACAGTTTGTTATCATCTTCGCTAACATCTAAACTAATAGGTGTTTTTTCGTTTGCCGCAGATGGTCCATCTTGGATAATATCTGTAATGACGGTTACAGCTCTTCCTAATAATTCAGACTCAAACGGTGTAGCGGCAGTTAAACTTACGTTTTGTGTCACTGTACTTTGATAATTTGTTCCAGTTTGATTTAAAATAACTCTTTGAGTAAGTGTTTTAATAAATTCAAATGCTTGTAATGTTTGAAGCCTTTCATTCGGAATAGCAGTAGAGTTTCCATCGAATGAATAATAATAAACTCCGCTTTGTACACTTTGTTTATTGCCACCGTGTAACAGATCAAATGCTACACTATCAATCATATAACCTGCATCACGAGCACACAATGTTTGATCGTATTCAAACCCGGAAGTCTTAGTTGCTTCAACATAGGCAATGACTTCTGCAACCAAATAGTCTTTGTTTGCAATTAATTGATTATAAGCATTAACAACATTTGTACTGGTGTTTTCTAAAATATTATTAGGAACAATAATATCAGTAACACCGTCTGTGCCTCCGGTAATAATATCTGTAATAACAGTAAAGTTATTATCAATAATTGTTGCTTCCGAAGATGTTGCAGGATCTAATCCTGTTACTTGGTCAACATCGCTTTGATATCTAGTTCCTGTTGTAATACCTTGTACAATCAGTTGTGCTAAACTGCTTAGATAGTTAACTGCGTTGGTAGTAGTTGTTAATTCACTGGCAATAGTACCAGTATAACTACCTTGATTCCAATATTGTAAACCAGCAAAAGTACTTTGACTGTAAGTTTCGGTTGGGTACAATAAATCAAGAGTAATTGCGTCAACAATTAAACCGCTGTCTCTAAAACACTTTGCTTCATCATAATTAAATTTAGTGGCTTCGATGTACGCAATAGTTTCGTGTTGAATGTAATTTTTATTATTAACTAATAAAGTATATGCATCTATTGTTGCAGTTGATTCAATTTGTTGACCGTTAGGTATTATCTTATCTGTTACTCCGGCAGTACCATCGACTAGTATATCGATAATTGTATTAAAATCGTTATAAACAAAATCTGCTTCGGCTTCTGTTGCAAATGCACTTGCTACATTTTGAGTAACTGTACTTTGATAACGAGTTCCTGTATTAATACCTTGGACTATTTGAGATGCAAGATCTCTAACATATCGTATAGCATTAGATGTAGTTGTTACTTCTCGAGAAATAGTTCCTGTGTACCCTGCTTGATTCCAATATTGTAATCCTGCAAATGTTGACTGACTCTTTTCGTCAGTAGGATATAATAAGTCAATAGCAACTGAATCAACAATTAAACCTGTGTCGCGATAGCACTTGGCTTGGTCGTAAACAAATCCTGTTCCGTAGTATTTGTCTAGCCAAGCAATTATTTCGGATTTTAAGAAATCTCTATTCGCAATTAAAATTTTAGCAGCATTTTCAGTATCTGGATCTGTTGATCTTTCTTGTCCGATTGGCAATCCTTCGATGCTGGCTGCAGGGCCTTGACTGATAATATCAGTCATTAATGTAATAATTTCGCCAGTGATACCGCCAATAACGCTAGTAGAACTTGTAATAGTAGTTACTTGAGTTAAGGTGTTATTAATAGTTGGCGTAATTTGTATGTTTTGAATAACGCTCGGGATAATTTCTTTCAATCTATTATAGGCAGCAACAGTTTGAACTTGTTCATTTTCAATTGCACTAGCCGTATTTGAAAATCCGTAGTAAAATACTCCGCTTTGAATTGCTTGACGGTTTCCACCATACAGAATATCATGGGCAACACTATCAACCATGTATCCTACATCGCGCAGACATTTGGCTTGGTCATAATCAAACCCAACTTCCTTAGTTGCTTCAACAAAAGCCACTGCTTCTGCTTGAATAAATTCCTTGTTTGCCTGTAGTAAGTCATATGCTTTTTGTGCATTAAGAGATACTGCATTTATTCCGTTTGCTTCGACTAAATCAGTTACGCCCGATGTTCCAGTAGTTAGGATGTTTAAAATTAATTGAAAATCATTTCTTACTCGTGTAGCCTCAACACCAGATGCTACAGGAAGACTTGTATCTTGAGTAACTGTAGATTGATAAGGTGTCGAAGTTGTAATACCCAATACAACATTTCTTGCCAGTTCTTTTACATAAGAAATAGCATTTGTTGTGGTAGTTAGTTCGTTTGAAATATCTCCTACATATCCATCTTGATTCCAGTATTGCAATCCAGAGAAATTTGCTTGTGTGTAAGGACCTTCTACTCCACTAAACATTAAGTCGCTAACAATAGTATCTATAATAATGCCAGTATCTCGAGCACACTTAACTTTATTGTATTCGTATCCAGTAATAGGAACGTTTTGAATTATTCGAAGCGCAAGATCTTTTGCGTAACTCACTGCTAAACTTGTTGTAGTTTCTTGACCAGGAACTAGTGTAACTTGATTAGTTACAGTAGAAGATAATATTTCGTCAATTTTGCTTGATAAAACAGTATAATAGGCATTGCCGCAAAGATATAAGTTAAAGTAGTTGGGATTAGTATCACTATAACCATTTAAGATAGGACGATCTAATATAATCGTCTTAAACTGTACGTCAACAACTTGGGTTCCTGTTGTTATATATGGTTGTTTGCTTTCTGGATGTAATTCACTTCCGTATATATCTCTTACATGAAGAGTGTGACCTACTGCAATATTACTTACATCAATGCCAGTAATTCGATAACTTCCTGTAGTAATAGTGCCTGTGTTAGAAGTGGCAACTAGATAACCAGGATAACCTGCTTCGTTTACATATGGTACACGATTTCCTGCATAGTCAATATACGTGTCAGGAGCAACAACTTCCATAACTTGTCCAATGTGAGGACGATCTCTATCGTTTGGTAAGAATACTTCCATCTGTTGTTGGTTAGGCCAGTATCCTAAAGGATAGTATTCACCGTTAGGTACGTTAGTTGGGTACGCAGGGTTGCGAACAAAGCCTTGGCTGGCTAATTTACCTAGGCCCTTGGCGGTCATACAAGTGTCACCGAAGTTACTGTTAGAGTTAGTAATGGAGGCAATGCCGCCATTTTCAACAATAACAGCGTTAGAACAGAAAATTGTGAACACAGAAACTAACTGTGCATAACCGTTGTTAATAATATGAATACCATTGCCACCTTGATTCAACTGCGTAAAGGCGTCAAACACGAACGATTGAATAGGAGAACGCTCGCTAGGAGCATTACCATCTACAAGTGCTCCGCCGCCAGAACCTGTTGGGTCTAGTCTACGGTCTGCATAGGCTGGATCGTCTGCAGAAGTCCATTCTGTCGGAACGTCTGCATCTAAAAATGGATATGTTGTTGTGTATCCAAAATAAATTCTTGCATTATCACTAGATGCTACTGTAGGACTACTTAAAGTAACTTCATAAGTGTTGGCGGCAATCATGTTAACATTAGTTACAGTTGATGCTACCTTAACGTTGTTTGGACTAATTCCTGTAGGATAAATTAGACCCAACAAGTCGTTCTGTGTTTCGGGGACTGCTTCTTCGCCTAACAAGACAATAGATTTAATTGTATTACAATTATCAATGATACGAGTTGTGACTATTTCGCCGCTGTCTAAATTTAAATTAATTGTTTGAGATGTAAAAGTATTATATAAAGTTAATGTTGTAGCAGAATTAGCAATAACATGTAAAGAAAGATCTTTTAAATAGTCAATGGCATTAGCAGTTTCGTTTTGCTCTCCATCAATAAGGCTAGTTTCGTCTCCGCTCCAATAAGCAAGACCTGCTTCAATACTTCTCTTATTGCCGCCGAGACGAGAATCTCTTGCAACTGCTTCAATAATAAATCCAACATCTCTGTAGCATTTTGCTTCGTCATAATCTAAACTCGGAAATGTACTGTTTACATATCCAACTACCTGACTTTGTAAAAACGCTTTGTTGGCTTGTAGCAATAATTCAGCATTTCTAAAACCTTCGTTTGCTTCGTCGTTAATTGCCATTCCAACTGAAACTGTACCTGTGTATAGGGTAACAGTAATTGTAGAAACGCCAGCGGTCCAGGTGCTAGTTCCTGCTCCTAGTGGAATTTGAACTGTTTGGTTTGGAACAAACATTGTCCCGTCTTTTAACCAAGGCCCCGACTGGTTAGTACAGTTTTGAATGTACGGAGAATAGTATACGTCAATAGGATTATCTAGGCTAGGAGGAAATGCTACAGCATACGCTCCTGTAGTATATGTTCCTGCTCCGCCAGGTGCATAACGTTCAACACTACCACGACGTAAGTTACGCATTTGCATTTGTGCAATATAGCAACCAGAGTTAACCCAAAACAAATCTAAATCTTTGTTTAATGGTTCTACAAATGTTGTTCTTAAGTCGTTGCCAACAACAGACGTATATGCTTTAAGTGGAATAGGATTGTCTTCAAAATATGCACCTGCCGACACACGAATTGTAGTACCTTCTGTATAGTACGGACTGCGAACAGCACCACTGACAGTACGGCAAGCACGACTAGCATCTAGCGCCGTGCCGTCGTTACGGTCGTCACCGTCTGGAGTAACATATAGTGTTCTTGGAACAATTGGGAAAGTACCTAAAGGATTTCCACTTACTGTAAAATCTCCAGTAACTTCTGTCTCGCCGTTAATTAAAACTTTTTGGAACGGAGACAAAATTATATTTGCTTCAGAACCTACACCGTCAATAGTAATATCAGTGCCTGTCCCGATGCCTGTAATGCTTTGTTCTTCGAATCTTAATTTGCCTAATGTGTTAGTCCATGTAACTTTTCCGTCTTCGTCTGTTTGTAATGTATACCCGTCATTTACCGTAGGTGCTAATCCAAGAGCCGGCTGAGCATTTTGTATATTCAAATACTCCCAACGATTTTCTTTTAAGTCTTCTGGTCTTAAAACAGGTTTTCTATTACTTAACAAACGTGGCATTCTATTTCTCTTTTAAATTTTATTATGTGTTAGCAGTTTCTAGAATACTTAATACAAGTTTCATCGAACCTTCTACATCGGAATAAGCACGAATACTGTCTTGACTTTCCAAAATCATTTTGCCCGTAATTAAACTTGCAGAATCATTTGGTGGAACTTCAAAATCCATAACTAATTCTGTAGTTATGTTAGGATCTTGTGCGTTATTACCTTGTGCATCCGGTAACACTCTAAAACGTCTATGATGACTGAATGTAATAGTGTGCGCCGCATTTGGGTCAACGTTAGCAACTTGTGCCATTAGCACAATTGATGTTACACCGATTGGCGCAACATATATTGTTGCAGTTGTATTAGTGTCTAAAACTCTTGTTTTTGTCTTAAACGTGTTTAATGGAATTAATGCCATTTATATCTCCTTTATTCTCCGCCGCCTGCCTCAACAGCAAGGATGAACGGAGTCATTTGTGCAAACAAACTCTTTTCAAATGTTCTTCCTGACAACACACCTGTCGCTTGACTAATAACCAGTGTAGGACCGATTCTAAAGTCACCGTTCTGGTCTGTAGAAGTAAAGAACACCTTACCATTATTTAACTGAACTACTTCCTTGGGTTGATTTGGGTCAACTCGGCCGACTTGAGGAAGAGCTCCATAATTTGTTCCAGCGCCGCAGTACTCAAATAAGTAACCGCTGGCACTCATATAAGAACGCTGATAGAAGTTAACAGTTGATCCATCTACAAATAACAACTGGTCTCTTACGTTGTCTTCGATAGTAACAATGTGGTATGTTCCTTCTCTAGTGTAGTAGGTTTTTGCAGCCTCAACTGCTCTAAAATTGCCGCCAGTTAAAATATCTGCTTTAATAGCATCTAGTATTAACCCAACGTCTCTACGGCACTTTGTTCTATTATATTCAAAGCCACCAAATGATTCGTTCACATAAGCAATAACTTCTGATTGAATAAACACTCTATTTGCCATTAACAAATCAAATGCTTTTTCAACTTCTGGGTCAGTTGATGCTGTTAGTCCGATAGGTGTCTTTGTTATAGATCCAGGACCGTCATTAATAATAGAAATAATCAAATCAATATTTGATTTAATTGAAGTTGCCACAGAAGCGTCTGCTGGTTCAAGATTAGTAACTTGAGCAATGGCAGACTGATAACTTGCACTAATAGGTGTTCCTGTTATAATATCTTCAACAATTGCTTTAATAAATCCCCAAGCAGCAGTTGTCTGCGGTACTTCGTTCGGAATTACAGTTGCAGAAGCATCATACCCATAATAGTAAACACCACTCTGAATACTTTGTTTGTTTCCACCATGCAATAAATCAAATGCAACTGAATCTATTATGTAGCCTATATCTCTTTCACATGTCACAGTATCAAATCCAAATAGTGGATATGTAGTTTGTATCCATGATATTGTGCTTGATTGGATAGATGCTTTATTTGAAAGTAGTGAGTTGTATGCTGTAATTACTGTCGTTGATGTTGATGCATAGCCATTAGGTACAATATCATCAGTGACTCCAACTACTCCGTTTGCTAAAATGTCAAGTATATCATCAAATCTATTAGATACAGTTTGAGCATTAGTACTGCCGGCTGCTGCCTGTACTATACTTACTGCTAAATTTTTAGCGTATGTAATTGCTTCTGTTGTTGTGGTAATCTCATTAGGAATATTGCCTGTGTAGTTGCCTTGGCTCCAATACTGTAGGCCGGCAAACTTACTTTGACTGTTCCCGTCATACAATAAATCAAATGCTAGACTGTCAACAATTAACCCAGCATCACGTTCGCACTTAATTTCGTCGTAGGTGAAACCGCCAAATGTTGCATCGACATAACCTACTACTTGGTCCATTATCCAATATCTATTTTGTTCAAGCAATTCTACAGTATTATACTTGAACGGAATATCAGTTCCTGTTGTTGTAACTTCGGGTGCTGCCTGTGGTCCAGCAAGAATAACAGTGTTAATAATTCCTGTGACTTCATCTATCTTTGCAACAGAATTATTGCCGCCGCCTAGACCGGTATCGATAATTTGTACATAGGTAGAAGTGAATGTAGCAGTAACTAGATTATTTTGAGCAACTTCTTTTACTAGATCGCCCATATAATTTATAGCCGCAATAGTTTCTGTTTCTTGACCTATAATTTTGCTTTGTCCAATTGGGTAAGGACTTGTAGCAGGAATACTTGTTAACACATTATAATAAGCATTTCCGCAAGCATAGACATTGAAGTAGAAAGGATTATCGTATTCGCCGCCGCCTTCGTTAATAGGCTGACTTAGATGGATAGTTTGGAAAGAAATATCAACTACAGTAGTTCCTGAAGTTATATAAGGCTCTCCTGCACCGTTATCCGGCGCTTGATAACCATATTGATCTCTTATATAAATTTCTTGTCCAATTGCAATACCTGTAGTATCAATGCCGCTAATTGTATAACTTCCGGTTGTAATTGTTGTAGTATTAGCGATCGCAGTTAGGAACCCCGGGAATCCTTCTGCGTTAGAATAAGGAACTTCGATACCGTCATAGTTTATAATTCTATCAGGAGGAATAACTTCCATTACTAAACTAATATGAGGACGATTGTCTGGGTCAGGTACAAACACACAAACTTGTTGTTGGTTAGGGAAATAACCTAGAGGGTAATATTCATTGGGTTCAAAAATATTATCTATTGGGTTGTAGGCAATATTTTTTGGGTTATAAACTGTTCCGCCGAATTTTCTCGGACCGTATCCTTTAGCAATCAAACATAAGTCGCCAAAGTTGTTGTTGGAGTTTGTAACAGAAGCAATGCCTCCACTTTCGCAAGTAACTGATTGGTCACAGAAGATTGTAAACACGGAAACTAACTGGGCGTAACCTTCATTGATAATATGAATTCCGTGACCGCCTTGTGTAATTTGAGTGAACGCATCAAATACAAAAGATTGAATTGGGCTTCTACGGCTTGGCGCATTTCCATCAACTAAAGCGCCGCCGCCACTTCCGTGAGGATCGATCCTACGATCAGCAAATCCATCTTCACCCCATTCACCCGGAACATTCTTATCTTCAACAGGGTATGTAGTTACTTCTCCAAAATATAACAAATCGTTAGTTACTGTTGTGATAGTTGAAGTACTTAAATGAATTATAAATTCTGTTAAAGTAGATTCAGTGCTAAACGGAGCGTAAGCAGGACCTTCTGTAATAATTTTTGTAATTGCGTTAAAATTACTGTCTACTAAATCTCTAGCAACACCGCCACCATTTAATTCTGGATTAATAATTTGAGGTATCAAAGATGTAGATGTTGTAGAACTAGTTCCAGGTATTAAAATTTGTCTAGTTGATTGATATAAAGATGTTACTGGATTATTAGCAATAACTTCTAATGTTAAATTCTTTAAGTATTGAATTGCGCCAGCAGTTTCTTTTATTTCTCCGTTGATAACACTTACATTGCCGTCCCAGTAAGCAAGACCGGCTTCTAAAGAATTAACATTAGATCTTCTAGTAATATCAAAAGCAATTGAATCAACAATTAGGCCAACATCTCTAAAACATAAATCTTCATTGTATCTAAATTCATACGGCTGAATAAATGTTGTATCAACAAATGCTACTACTTCAGCGGCAATAAATTCTCTGTTTTCTAATAATAATTTGTATGCTCGATTAACATTTAAATTGTTACTAGATGACATTGATAATGATTTCTTATCACCGGCTGCGGCAGGACCTTTTCTAATAATATTTCTAATAATGTCTAAGTTAGTAGAAATTTGTCTTGCTTCTGCTAATGTACCGCCCGGGAAATCTAAATTTTGTTCAACAATAGATTGGTATGTTCTAGTTGCAGGAATACGCTGAACAACTTTTTCAATTAGTTGTTTCATATAACCATAGGCAGCAACAGTCTGAGGAACTTCGTTTAATAAGACTGTACTAGTACTTTGATATCCATAATAGTAAACACCTGCTTGGATCGATTGCCTATTACCGCCATGTAATAAATCTAATGCGGCACAATCGACTAAGAAGCCTGCATCACGTTCACACTTTGCTTGATCATAACTAAATCCAGATGGCTTATTTGATTCAACCCATCCAATTACTTCTGCTTGTATAAACGATCTGTTCTTTTGTAAATTTTCAAACGCCCAAATTACATCGTCTGAGCTAGACTTTTCTCCGTTCGGTTCTATTTCGTCTGTTATTCCAATAGGTCCGTCATTTAGGATAGTAAGAACTGTATTAAATTTACTTGCTAAGTCAATTACTGTGCCTATTCCAGATGATGTAGTGCTAACATCTTGAGCTATTTCACTTTGGAATGGAAATACTATATTATTTTGTATAATATCTTGGCATAAATTACTGGCAAAACTAAATGCTCCAGTAGTTGTAGTAAACTCTCCTGCAATTTCGCTAGCAAAAGAATCTTGGTTCCAATACTGCAATCCAGCAAATGTGGAGTTACTGTCACTTTGGTATAACAGATCCATTGCAAGACTGTCAACAATTAGGCCTGTATCTCTTCCGCACTTGCTAGCATCGTAATTAAAATCTAAATTTGTAAATGTAACATTGATATAATTTACAACTTCATGTTGTAAGAATATTTTATTAGCCATTAACAAATCGTAACTATCTAAAATACTTTGAATAGTTGTTATAGGACCATTAGGTACTAGTGTTGCATCTCCTTGACGCTTAATAGAGCTGTTAATTAGTCTAATATTATTTGTTAAAAGTTCTACTGCGGCATTTGTTCCAACTGTTGAACTAGAAATATACTGAGTTACTGTAGTTTGATATCCATCATTAAATTGATTATTTAAAACTACATCACGAACTACAGATGCTAGATAAGTAAATCCTGCAACTGTTTCGTCTTCTTCGTCTACAATAACTGCTCCGCCGGCGTATGCTGTTGCGGCAGCAATACTTTGTTCATTGCCTCCGTAGATTAAATCAGAAGCAATTGCATCAATAACATAACCAACATCTCTAAAACATTTACTTTGATCGTAAGTAAAACTAGGTACTGGCTGTCCTACATACGTTTCATTTACAAATGCAACAGTTTCTGCTTGTAAGAAACCTCTATTTGCATTTAATAATGCCGCGGCATTTTCGTATCCTGTTTGATTTTGTAAAATATCTTTAAGTAAAGAAATTAAATTGTCAATGTTGTTAGTCGCAACATCACCGTTTTCATATCCAAGATTGATAATTTGAGATTCTAATGTTCCAGTTGTAACAACGACTGTTGTATCATTTGCAATTACGTCTCTTGCTAGTTCTCCAATCCTATCAAATGCTGCTAAAGTTGCTTCAGTCTCGTCGCCTAAAATTTGTATATTACCCTCGTAATAGGCGCGGCCGGCGGACACAGTATTTGTATTTCCGCCTAGTATTGCATCGTTAATTAAAGCATCTAAAACATATCCAACATCTCGAGCACACTTTTCTTCGTTGTAGGATAAATCTGGAAAGTTAAAGTTTACCCATGCGACTACTTCGCTCTTAATATAAGCTCTGTTCAATTCTAACAATGCCTTTGCTGATTGGAACGCTACATCTGGGTTTTCTATTGATGTGATTCGTCCAACAGGAATATCATCATCTACAGTAAAACCACTTCCGTTAACAGCCATTCCTACTTCTAATTGTTGTGGGGATAGTTCTTTATTAAGTGTTACATAAAGAGTAGATGTTCCGGCAACATAAGTTGCTGTTGCAACAACTAATGGAACCTGAACTGTTTGATTAGGCACAAACATAGTGCCGTCATACAGCCACGGTCCAGATTGATTAGTACAGTTCTGTATATAAGGAGAGAAGAATAAATCAATAGGATCGTCTAGACTAGGAGGAAACGCTACACAATATGCGCCAGTTGTATATGTTCCTGCTCCTCCCGGTGCGTAACGAGTAACTTCTCCACGGCGTAAATTTCTCATTTGAACCTGAGCAATATAGCATCCGCTATTAACGTGGAATAAATCTACAGTTTTGTTTAACGGTTCAATGATTGTAGTTCTTAAACTATCTCCGACTACAGAAGTATATCTCTTTAGACGAATAGGATTATTTTCGTAATATACGCCGGCTGATACTTTAATAATAGTACCTTCTTGATAAAGAGGGCTAAGAATAGCACCGCTAATAGTACGGCAAGCACGGCTTGAATCCATAGCACCACCGTCATTGTCATCGCTGCCATTTTCGTTTACATAGATAACATTTTTAACAACTGGAAATGTTCCTATAGGATTATTACCGTATATACGAATATCGCCATTGACTGTTAGAGTTTTATTAATTTCTCTCTCAAGTCTAGGTATGTCTGGAAATACCTGTAGATCGTAAGTAGCAGTTGTTGCTGTGGAAGTTTCTGTAGTAAATGTATCTAAACGTCTAGTATAGATATTGTCTAGATAAGCGTTTAACCAATAACTTGCAGTATTACCTAAACTGAAATCAGAAACAATATTTGTACTGGTAACAAATATTGTTTCTGTACCTAGTTCAGTAATAGTAGTAATGTATGTGCCAGTTGGAATATAAGGTAAAATATCAGTATTAATTTCACCTAACAAACTAATGATATCAGTGCTTGTTGTATCACCTAGTTTAATATTACCTTGAGCATAGAAGTTGCCGGTAGCATAAACGTTACCGTCAACATAAGTATCTGAATTGATGTTAAGAACATCCCCGCCGCCGGGGTTAATGTTAATATCACCGTATAGAGTAGAAATTGTACTGCTAGATGTAGAACTTTCGATCGTTACGAGACCGATAGTAGCAGTGTCTGCAATTAATACTTTGGTAGTTAAAGTTCCGTTGACTTCTAACTCGGTTCTAGGAACTGCTGTTTTAATACCTACACGACCGTTGACTACATCAATATATAACAGGTCTGTTTCAACTGCAATATCTACACCGTCACGACGCAAATTGCTTGCGAGCAACGGGCCTGTAATTCGACCTACGGCCATAAGAGCTCCTTTAACCTCCGAGTTTCACGGATAACCACCTTTTCATCCCTTGCGGGCTCTTTGCGGGTTTGCCACAGTATAATACTGCCGAACGTTCGGCATCAAGTGTATTTATCGGTTTTGAAAATAATAGGGTTGATAGGCCTATCAACCCGGTGGGAAATAACCGTCGATACCAAGAATGGCAACTACTGGTTTAGCAGGAACTTCACTAGAAAATTGAATGTATGTTCCAGTGTTATAACTGAAATTTAATGTAACGCCGTTGTTAACATCTGATGTTACGGCGTCGCTGAGTTCAACGTGAGTAGTTCCGGTTAGTGTTTGCACAACTGTTGTACCTGATGTAATTCCGGCTGCGCCAGATACAATAGCACCGGGAGAAATATTTGCAACACTATCCAATTGTAAAATTTTATTTGTTGTAGAAGAAGCGACTGTGGTACCGGTTGTAGCCGCAGTTACTGGGCTAGGATCAGAAATTAAGTCGTAGTTTGTAAAAGGAATTTGAAAAACGTTATCAACATATACTTGAATATTTGCCGCACTTTTGTTATAAGATGTTTGATAACTAGAGTTTAAAGGACCAAAAAAAGTTGAGTAGTAGTTACCGCTTCCTAAATTTTGAACAGTGATAGTTGCTGGACGTACAGTTCTAACCCTTTCCCATACTCCCCTCACTGAAGTTTCTAAATCAAATAATTGACTGTTATGTCTAATCTGATTTAAATCTGGAGAAGCGGCGCTAGGACGTTGTGCAATTGTTCCTGAAGGAAGTTGCATACTAGATGTGAGATCTGTAATTAATTTTCCGGCCGCTGTTACAGCGAACGAATCATTACTTACATTTCCATCATCTAAATTTTTTCTTTTGTAAAATTTCATTTTTATTGACCTGTTGCAACATAACTTACTGTAGCAGTAATTAAATTATTTTGACCTGCTTGAGCCTGGATACTATCGCTATCACTTAAAATAAACCGCTCTGTGTCAATACTAAATGTTTCGCCCGCCGGAATTGGCATTGCATTAATAATCATATTTGCTACTCCTGCAGGTTGCGTTGATGGTACTACCCAAACAGTAACTTCGTCGTCAACTCCTCCGGTGTTACAAAAAATTAAACAGGTGATAGCATTTTCACCGGTTGATACAAAAACTTCTGTTTTGTCTGTTGCAATAAGTTGTGCATTAGCAATAGCCATTTTTATTCCTTAAAATATGATAGAAAATACAAGTGCTTTTCTTGCAGATATTAGTTCACCTCTAACTTCAGTTGACGGAACAGTTCTATTATCATCTGCAACGAACATTAATCCTGTAGAGCCTGCACCAAGTGTAGATGTAGTATATATTTTTACTTTACCTTGAGATCTAATTGGTGGTTTCCAAGGAACTCCTTGTCCAATTGTTATACCGTTATTTACAACTGTTGTTCCTGTGCCTCCAGTTTGTAGAGTTAAATCTACATCATTAGAAGTTGCTCGAATGGTCCTTCCGGTAACTGCAATGCCTTGCATTGTAATTCCGCTTTCTTGAACAACCATTCTGGTAACTCCGTCGATATAGGTTGTTACTTTACTAGGTAATCCAGATACGCTATCATCACTAACTTCTACGTAAGTATCACCTTGTCTTAATTCTAAAGCGGTAAGAGCACTGGTTGCTGTTCCATTAAACGGTCTGTTATCGACATATTCTTTGTTAGGAATATCATCCGGGTGTGTGACTCTAGATGCATAATTTGTTTGTCCGATTACAGACAGCATCTGAGGCTGTCCAGAATTGCCCAATAAAATCATTCGTTGGGTACCTGTAGACGAATCAGCGACACCGCCGTTATCTAGCATTAATGATGCGACTTTTAATGCACTACTCTTTTGACTTACACCATTACCTACAGTTAGTGACCAAATACCCCTATTAGTTGCAGTTGTGCCGTTAAATTTTGTCCATACCCAGTTAGTATCGTTGAATAGCAATTGTGCAGAAGATGTCGAACTGTCTCTGCTTCCTCTATCTATAGCAATACCTGCTGTTCCATAACTTACATATGGATTTGTTTCGCCGGCATTTATTAGTAAAATGTTATCAGTAATGTTGGTGTTAGTAAAACTAATAGAAGTTTGTTTACCTAAAACATTTAGACTTCCAGTTATAACAACAGTACCGGTAGTCACACCTGTGTCGAGAGTAATTGTCCCGCCTTGTGCGGTTGCAATTTTTAAATCACCTGTATATCGTATAACGTCTAATGCCATGGCGGTCAGATTCCTTTAACATATTTAGCCACAAATAAGAAAAGGGCCTAAGCCCTTTTCTTTAAGTTTAATTAAAATTAAACGCTTGCTAGTGTAACAGTTGTACCTGTTGCGGCACCGATGGTCCACTTTGTCCATGTGCCGTCGTCAACTAAGAATGCTGTACTAGATGTAACTTGCTTTAATTTTGCTTTCTTAGCATGTAATTTTACAACACGATATGTACTACCATTCCAATCAGTTGCTGTTAGATCTGCTTCGCCTTCCGCATTTGCGGCAGAGCCGTCAGATACTAAACGAACAACGCCGACGCCTTGTGCGTTTTGAACAACATACTTGTTATTGCCGCTCTGACGAACAACGTCAGATAATACACGACTGCTTCCGCCTGTTCCGCTAATATAACCAGCAGAACCGCTTGCAGGAATGTAGGCATAGAATGCTAAACCATTTGTACGAGCTGCTGTTGTTAGTGTTGAAGTTGCGGCGTTTAACCAACTTGACATATTTGTACCAGTAAAAGATACTGTTGGTGCAGATGTATAGCCGCTACCTGCATTAGTAACTGTAACGCTAGTAACTGTATTACCTGTCTTTACTGCTGTACCAGTTGCAGTTTCTCCGCCTGCAATTTGAGGTGCGCTAAAACTGACGCTAACTGTTAGTGTAGATACTGCAAAAGAAGTAGTAGACATTACTACTGTTGCTACTGATTCTCCTCCAACACCTTCACCGTCTAATGCAACGTTAGTGTTTGCAAAATATTTTTTTTGAATTGGACGTCCCATTTGTTTCTCCTTAAAAATTTGACGTTCTAGGTCTACGCGGTGGGAACCGCATAATAACTTAGATATATATTTAACAAAAAACCCGCCGAAGCGGGTTTCTTGATTGCCTTTTCTAATCTATTAAAGATTAACGGAAACTTACGTTTGCGCTTGTGATAGCAACTTTACCTAAGTAGTCAGCAGCGTTACCTAGAGAAGATGCTGTGTTTGTTAACTCAACATATCCGTAACGTGTCATGAAGCCAACTACTGGCTCAAATGTTGCTGGATCTAGAACAACACCAGAGCTCATTAGAGGAATATATGGGCAATAGAACGCAGCAGCATCTGCTTCGCTAGAACCCTTATAACCAACTAGAACTTGGTTGTTATCATCAGCATCGCTTAGGTATGCGTCAACATAAACACGCATACTGTTGTTTAAAGTACCAACAAACTTAGTGTTTGTAGGTGCTTCAAATGTACCTTCTGTAGTACGTGCAAATGCGCTAGTTGTTGCAGACTGAAGGATTGTTAAAGCCTGGTTAGAAACAACTGCCCAGTTAGCAGCACCACGACGTGTACGCTGAGCGATTAAGTTAGCAACACGGTTGATTTGAACTGCTAGAGCAGCGTGTTCGTCACCAACGAATGTAGCAGTACCACTTACAGCAGCCTGGTCATAAGTCTGTTCAACAGTACCTAGAGCACGTAGGCTTGCTAGAACTTCTTGGTCGATTTCAGCAGTAATTTCTTGTGCTAGAGCAGCCATGATTTCTGCTTCGATATCGATACCTTGTTGAGCCTGTGCATCTTGTGCAGCCTCGAATGTCCAACGTGCGGACAACTTACGAGTCTTGGCTTCAACTGGTGCCTTTAAGATCTGAATGCTTAAACGCTTGCCTGGTTGACCTTCTAGGACAGCAGTTGTCTGTGCCTTAGGAGTTGCGTCAACGTTGTTGCCAGAATAAGCAGCAGCGATCTTGAATGGGCTTAGTGCCTCATCACCTGCTACGACGCTGTCACCAGAGCTTGTGTCTGCATAACGAACACGTAGAGTGTGAATTTGTGCAACTGGACCTGTCATAGGCTGAACACCAACGATTTCGTTAGCAATAACGGTTGGCATTACACGACGAATAACTGGAAGAATTACACGGTTTAATGTTGCAATGTTACCAGAACTGGTAGCACCTGCGGTTGCGCTTTCAGCCAAATACTTACGAGTATTCTCAAGAGCGACACCCATAACGGATCTCTTGGTACCCTGTAGGCCTTCAAGCAGAGCTTCTTTGGTCTCGGACCATCTTTCATTTAAAAGTTGTGACATTTTATTTTGTCTCCTTGAATAAGTTTATTTTAGACCTGCCAATTTGCGTAAGTCTAAGATGTTTTCTTTTAAGCCTACCTCTGGCTGTTTTTGTTCGCGGTCTCCAGTTACTTCTGTACTTTCAGTAATAACTTCTTTGGCTGGTGCCTTAGAAACTTTCTTTACTTGTCCTTCCATAACTGCTGGTAGGTATTTGTCGAAGGCTTCACTTAGTTTTGCAGTCTGTACAGACTCTAGCAATTCTTTCATGATACCTTTTTGTTCAGCACTTAAAGGTGCTAACATTTCAGCCATTACTTCTTTGCGTTTAGCAACGTCTTGTGCAATGCGAATTTCGCGTTGTGTAGACTCTACTAATTGTGCTTTTTCAGTAACAGCAGCCTTTGCTTCTGCTAGCTCTTGTTCTTTCTTCTCGATAATCTTTAACAGTTTTGCTGTTTCAGACTTTTCGTTTAGATAACTTGTGCTAAACTCTTGGGCAAATGCTTCATATAAGCGTCGTCCAAATGCATTTTGACGGGCACTATCAATATCTTCTTTGAGTTGTTTCATCTCAGAAGTTAATTTTTTAGTAACTGTCTGTTCTACAATTTTTGCGCTACGCTTGATGAATTGTGCTTTAACTTCATCGAACTTGGTACGAGCTTCACGGATCAACTTAACTTTCGCTTCGGCTAGATCACGTTTGTCTTGTGCAAATTCTCCGATTTCTTTTGCTAGTGCAGTTACAATAAACTGCTCTAACTTAGCAAAATTCTCAGCAACTTTTTCACGGTCACCGCGGAATTCTACTAATTCTTTACCAAGTTGTTTCATGATAAAGGATTCCATTACTTTAGCATCCTCTGTCATTTTGCGTTGATAAGCAACTTTTGCTTCTACAAGAGCGTTCTTATCTTCTGCCAACTCGGCCATTTCGCTGGCCAATCTCTCACTGATCATCTTGTCAAGTGCTTCAACCATAATGCTCTTATCATGAGCATATTTTTGAGCGAACTCTTCACGAAGTTCAGCGGTGACTTGGTCGCGATTCTCTTGAATCTTCTGATTGAATGCAGTTTCAATCTCGGACTTAACGTCCTCTGACATCATGCCACTTTCGACCAGTTGTTTGAATGCGTCCAACATCGCTTGGTCTCCTTAAGGTTTTAACCCATTAATAATATTAAGCATCGCCTCGCGGAGATACTTTTGGGCCTTTGGATCTTCTTTTACCTCTTGCGCCACCCTGAACGCTCTATTGCCGCCTCTCATATTCATAAGATGCTCATAGACCGGTGTAGGATAAGCTCCCGGCGCACTAGGTTGAGCAACAACGTCCACTGTAATAATTTCAAAGTCTGCTACTTCGCCAGTACTTTCGTTAACGTTTCCGCTACCTCTAGAACTTACGCCAAGTTTTACGCCTGCTTCGAGCATAGTGCGAACTAAATTGCCCATTGGAGTAGGAAGGATTTTCATCTTTCCGTAACCATTAGGACCGTCCATCCACATATCAGTAATCATATGAGATACACGGTCCAAATTTACTTTTAAATCGTCTGGGTGATCAACTTCACCTAAAACGCTATATCCGTTTTGTATTTGATCATTTAAGGTTTTCACAGCGTTAGAAATCTCAGTAACTGGATAAACCCGCTGATTGGCATTACGAATACCACCCTGAATAGCAATACCTTTCAGGTATAGATTCTTACCATCCTTGTCATCAGATTCCAGAGTAACTCTAGCCTGATCGAAACTTAAATGTTCTCTTAGATATAGCATCCTGTTTTCCTATTAAGCGTTACGATTTGGAGCACCGTTTAATGGGCTCTTAACAACACCAACGCTTGTCTGGCCTGCTTTATCACCTTTACCGGAACCTACTGGACCAGGAGCACCACCTTTACGTTCTGCGCCATGACCTGCACTGTTCTTGTTTAGTGCGCTACCGTTACCGAAACTAGACTTAGAGCTGCTAGAAATATTCTTTTCTACGCCTTTTGTAAAGTCACCTTTGGTATTGCCAACTAAACCGCGGCTTCCCTTGTCAGCATTAGGACTTGTACCGTCCATTGTACCTTCTCCGGAAACTTTGCTTCCTAGAATGTTACCTGCTGTAGCACCGGTTGTAGGCTTGCCTTTACCTGCGCTTACTGGGCTCTTTGTGTTGTCTGCTGTTTCGCCACGACCTTTTTTCTCAACGCCGTGACCATCGGAAACTTTTTCAACATACTCGCGAACACTTTCTTTAGCGAAAGGGTTGCCTTCGTCTTCTTCGTCACCTTCTTCTTCGTCACCTTCGTCTTCTTCGCCTTCTTCGTCACCCATTTCCATATCTTGGTGTTCTGGTTCTTCTTTTTCACCAGCCATCAGAGCTTCGAATTCTGCTTTTAATTCTTCTAGTGCGTCTTCTAGGTCAGCGATACGCTCTTCTTCAGAACCTTCACCTTCTGTACCTAAGTCGCCGGGCATATCGTCACCGCCCATTTCCATATCGTCACCGCCCATTTCGTCTGCTTCAACGTCGGCAACAAAATCGTCACCAGCGTCGCCGCCGATTTCTAGGGTAGTTTCTTCTTCAATGGATTCTTCCATGTCGTCGTCTTCGTCGTCCATGGCTTCTTCTACTGCGTCATCACCTTCTTCAGATGCTTCTTCGACTTCTTCTTCCGCCTCTTCGGCGATCATATTTTCATAGATTTCTCTAGACTTCTCAACAACGATCTCATGGAACAATTCATTTGCCTTGTCCATTTCCTCGTTGACAAGAAGATCTAATAGTTCTTCAAACTTGTTAGACATTGCGGGTTTCTCCTTTAATAGATTGGCAAGGCTGTCGAGTATATTTACAGCCGAACAAGAATACTTATGCGAAATAGGCCAAAAACGGCTCGTTTTTGGTAAAAGGAGATTATATTGATGAGTTTTTGATGAAAATATTTAATATTCTAAATCAAAAAATTAAAGTGTGAGTTATTACGCGGCGGGTTCTACAGGAGTAGCGTACATGACCTTAACAAACTCTAGATGCTCTTTTTGTTCTTTTTCTCTAGCATCACCCGCTTTTCTAAGATCATTAATCATTTTTAGTGTTAATCGAGTCTTCCTTGTATCTTTAGATGTTACTACGCTACTATCATCTAAGGGATTATAACGATCGTCAGCCTGAAGATCAGTAGATTCTTTGTTAAAATAAATGAATTCGTTTAGTAGCATGATACTATTTAGCCCAAATTACTGTTGAGGAGGCGGTACTTCTGCTCCGGCTTCGGGCATTCCGCCCTCTATATCCTCTGGAGGGAGCTCTTCTGCTTGACCTAATGCGTCTTGATCTGTTTCCATTCCGCCAGCAGTAATTCCTGCGCCTCTAAGTTCTGCCGCAGCACCGACTTGTTTCTTAGAAAGCCCATTCTCTTCTTTCCACATTTCTTCGTTTTCTGCCATTTCTTCTGCTGTTAAACCTAAGAAACGCTTTAGCGCAAAGCGTTTAGATATATGTGGTATTTGAACTACAGCACCAAACCCTGTGATTCTTTGTGCATCCATTTCTGTTTGACGGTAACTTGCAAAGTTTTGAGGAGGGTTAAACTGTAATTCAAAGATATTAGGATCAAAGTTAATGCCTTTGTGTTTCAAATAATCTTTAAATTCAATATCAAACTGTTCGTTTAACATGCTTTGTAAACGCTCGCAGTACTTATTGAATCGCAACTCTTGAATGTATGCTGTTCCAACTCTACCATCATTAAACGAAGATCCTCCGTCGTCGGGACCAGTAGGTAGATAACTGCTAGGAATGCGTAAAGCCCTAAACAACTTATTAGTAAAATATCTAAGATCATCAATTTCTCCTAGGTTAGTACCGCCAGGTAGAACTTCAACTTTAGATCCTCGACCTTCTGATGTCTGCGGGAAAAAATAGTCTTCGTTGATACTTAACGGGTTATAACTAGCATCAACAACTGACTGTCCGCCACCTGTAACACTAGGAATACGACGTTGATTTACTTCGTTTTTAACACGCTCAACAAAACTCATAGCCAAGTGACTTGGCATATTACCTACGTCAATGTAAAATACACGACGCTCAGGAGCACGTTGTATACGATAGATGATAATAGCATCTTCAAGCAGTTCTTTTTGCTTGTAGACTTTAAAAATGCTCTCTAATAGGCTATTTCCAAACGGAAAATTGTTGTCTAACCCTTCGCTTAGGCTCAAGTGAACAACATGTTCTGCATCTATTGCCCATTGATTTTGATTAGTACCAAAGCGATTTCCAGTATTTGTTGGACTAGAACCTACCATATTTCTGTTTCCGCCGCCACTATAAGCAGTAGGACTAGGTGCATTAGTAGCGTTTGCATTAATCTGTGTTGTACTTAGGTTAACGAAGTTAGGATTAATATTACGAACAACATACTGTTCAGGCTTTTTGCCTTCACTTTCATTGACAATAATCTTATCTACATTCTGCGGATCTACATAAAACCATGATCGAGTTTCAGGATCGCGAATAAAGAAACAGTCTCCGTACTTAAATGCATTACGGACTACTTTAAAAATACGTTTTTGAAATTTGTTTAACCTAGTCCATTGTTGTAATGAACGCTTAATAATTTTGATCTCTGTAGGAGTTGCTTGTTCTTTAAAGAAAACTTGGAACGGTGTAGCATTCTCATCATTCATTTGAGTGCAAAATTCTGCAAGAATATCTAAGGCAGCATTAACTTCGCTGTCCATATCCATAGTTTCATATTGATTGTAGCGTTCAAGACGATTTGGATGCCCAGAATAAACGTCTGGAAGATACGAACTATAGTTTGCTTTGCTTCCTGTAGGGCCGTAACTAGATCCGCCAGTCAAAGGACTTTTAGAACCTGAAGTATTAATTGTAACTGGTGTGAAGTATTTTTTCCAACTCATATTTTAGACCGGAAATAAATTTCCAGATAATCCTCTTAAAGCGTCTACACTTCTTCTTCCAGAATCGGCTGAGTCACGAATGTAGGCTAACATTTCTGCTGTTTGCTTATTTAACATCTTTAGTTCGTCAACTAAATTATTATCTTGACCTGTTTTCATTGCAGAAGTTAGTAATTCTGACATCTGAGAAGGAGTTACAACTGATTCTGTTCCGTGCAGTTCTGCGGGCGTACCAGACCCAAAATTTTCAAATAACTTTCCAGTTGATCCAAGTGTGCCGGATGCTCTGGAAACTCTCGGAACAACAGATCCTACATTTCCTGGATTACCTTGAAGTCTACCCGATTTTATACCTTCTTCAGTATCTGATCTAATTCTGTCGGCGGCTAACCTTTTTGCAAAGTCTTCGTTAAACAATCCTGCAAAGCCTTCGACGAATTCTGCCATAAATGTACTTGTTCGCTCGCCTAACGTCATTACACTCTTGTTAATTTCATTTTGTTTTTCCCAGGCCGCCTGATTTTGTTCAGTTACTTTTGGTCCAATTACTGCACCTTTTATTATTTCTGCTACTTCGCTGAAGAGTTCAACTAGCCAATTTTTTATGTCGGCTAACATTTCCTTCCTACCTTCTTCAGTAAAAGATAATTTTAACCATTCTGCTAAACGCTCTGCTCCTTCTCTAACAGCAGGCATCGATTTTTCTATAAATGCTGCGAATTGCGGAAGTAGTGCAGTTACATATTCTGTCAATGTTTTTATTAATGGAAGTAGTGCGCTGAATACTTGTTGAGTTACATCTCTTAATGCTTTTTCTGCTTCGGCTGCACGCGATGCTTGAGATTGTAAACGATTTTGTTCGTCTTGCAATCGTTTCATTAATTTTATATATTCTTCTTCAGTAATTGCACCCTGTTTTAACGCACGGTTATAGTTAGCCTGTGCAGTCATAATTGCTTCTGCTTGCGGGCCACCCATCATACTCATAGCACCAACTAGAGTAGTTCCAAAAGTTTTAAGATCTTTAAATGATCCTGTCATAGCGGCCGCGCCTGCTTTATTCACATCATCAATAGAACTACCGCTGTCTTTAATGGCTGCGGCAATCTGATCAACTCCTTTTGATGCATTTTGCATTGTTCCTCTAAATGTTTGAGATGCTTCTGTAATATCAGGTAAGCCCATTAGTTTTGCCTGCAGGCTTTGAACAGCACCTTTTCCTCCTACTGACAATGCTTGAGCTAAACCAGCCATTGCTTTTTTGCGGCCGGCTTCATCTAACGTTTGCATATATGCTTCAAACGCCGCATTTTGTTGTGCTTCTAATAATGCTTTTTCTTGTTCTTCCCTAGATTTACCTGTTATTGTTGCTAACATATCTAGTTGTTTTATGTACTGTCCAGCGGCTTCAGATAATCCTTTTGTATTTCTCATTTCGTCGGCTGTTCTTCCGCCGGTCATTTTAATATAATTGGCTAGTCCGTTAGCAGTCTCTTCTGCGGTAAGTCCTAATGCTCTAAGTTCTGCACCTATATTTGAATTTCTTAAGTCTTTTGCTAATCTTACAAAATTCTTTGCACCTTCGTTAGTACCGGCACCCATTGATGCAAGTGCTTGCGAATTAGTTGCTATTACTGTAGAAAATTGCTCTAAAGTTAATCCTAGGCCTAATGCTGTATTTCTAATATCAGTTAGTGCTCCTCCAAAATTAACACCAGTTTTAGTTAATTGTCGATATGTATCTAATTCTGCTTCCTGCATTTCCATTAATTTTTGAAATGCTCCTGCAACTAATCCAATGCCAAGTGGTAAGTCTCTAAATGCTCCTACTACATCGCTAATAGCCCCTTGACCGTCTACTAGTGTTCCGGCTAATGAAGTTAGATTTCCTACTGTTTGAAAAGCCCCTGCTGCCAGATCTCCAACAATTCCGCCTAATATTGTTGCAGTTTTTCCTAGTGCTCCTAACGACTTTGACAGTAATGCGCTGCCTAAAGATGCTTGTTTAGAATTTTCTGCAAGCCTTCTCATGGCTTCTTCTGCATCTTTAATTGCCCGAGGATCCATTCCGGCCTTTTCGGCCAATTTTAATAGGCGGTTCATGTTCTTGGTAGAACCAGCCATAGATAATAATATAGCCTTTAGAGTCGCTTCCGTGGCTGCATTATCTAACTCTACATCGTTTTGACCTATTCTACCAGTTACTTCTGCCATTGTTAAAAATCCTGAATTCTGTGCGTATATAAATAATACGCAGAGTTATACTGACTTATTTATCGGAGATGCTAAACATGGTTTTACAACAACCTACTAATCAAAATCCTTTAACAGGATTAATGAGACAGCCAAAAATTTATATCAAGTTACCTAGTGGCGGACAGTACTGGGAGCCAGGTAGTATAGATATTCCAGAAACAGGAGATTTTCCTGTTTATTCAATGACTGCTCAAGATGAACTTAGTTTAAAAATACCCGATGCGTTAATGAACGGGCAAGCCGTAGTTGATGTTATTCAGCATTGTATGCCTAATATAAAAAATGCCTGGAGTTGTCCAAATTTAGATTTAGATGTTATTTTAATTGCGATTCGTATTGCTACATACGGTGAAAAAATGTCTGTTCCGATCGTAATTAAAGAGTATGAAGCAGAATATGAATTAGATTTACGTATGCTTATTGAACAGTTAAATTCGCAAATTACGTGGGACCCTGTTGTTCCTATCAATAATGATTTAACAATCTATGTAAAGCCTATTAACTATAAGATAATGAGCGAAAGTGCAATTCAAACATTTGAAACACAAAAACTAATTCAACTTGCTGCCGACGAAAATATCCCCGAAGAAAAGAAATTGGAAATGTTTAAAGAAAGTTTTGCAAAGTTAAATCGTTTAACAGTCGGTGTTATTAATAATTCTGTATTCCAAGTTGACAGTGTTGCTGGACAAGTCACTAATTTTCAACATATTCGAGAATTTATGGACAACGTTGACAAGGCAACATTTTCAAAGATAAAAGATCATATTGATAATCTACGTCAACTCAATGCAATTAAACCTCTTTCAATACCAGTTAATGATGAGATGCGAGCACAAGGCATCGAGACAGACGTATTTGAATATCCTTTAGATTTTGATCCTTCAAATTTTTTCGCCTAAGGCTTTTGTCTTTGGATCTTGAAGGGATCAACAAACTTAGTCAAAGATTAGAAAAAGAGACAAAAGCCTTAAAGGACAATTTATATCGTATTTGTTGGTATATGCGAGGTAGTTTGTCTGTGTCTGAGGCGTATAATTTAGCCCCAGACGATTTAGAAATCCTTAACGAAATCATTAAGGATAATTTAGAAACTTCTAAAAAAACCGGAATGCCGCACTTTTAAGCGACTCTTGCTTTTCCGCCTTTGACAACTTTAGGAGTTGCTACAGGAGGTACATTAGATCCTGGTGTTTGAGTCTGAGCAGGCAATGTTGGTTTAGCTCTTGCTATTGGTTGAGCTACAACTTTAAAGTTAAGATCTTTTGCTAATGAAGCAAGAATTCTTTGTTTACCCTTTTTATCTAATTTAACCATTAGATTTTTAATCTGTTTATAAACGGTAACTTCAGGACCACTTTGAACAGCGTTAGGATTTCCTGCTTGTGTTCCGGGAGTTGCTTGTGGAGCAGAACCCTGTCCAGGTGCTGATGATGCGCCAGCATCGCCTGTTCCTGCAACTGCTGATTTACCTGCTTGATATCCTTGTTTTGCAGCGGATCCCATACCAGCAATACCACCTGCTACAGCACCAGCACCTCGTGCTAAGCCGCCAGCAGCCTTACCTAATGCTTGTCCGAAAGGACCCTCATTAAGATCTTGAATAACAGATTCAGTTAAAACTTCATTTAAACGCATATCTTTTTCCTTAGTAGCGAACTATTTTATTTATATTAATAAGATGAACGCAGTTCATCTGTTCTTCGCTATCGCTCGAACTATTTTATAGCGAAGCGATTTAATATCATCTAGATTAAGTGGTCACACTTTGCCCGCACAGGGCAAAAGATGACATCATCTGAGTAGCGCAGTCACTTAGCGTTAGGGTGTTTAGCAGAGGCGGTTGTCCGGTACCTCCATCCCCGTCTTGTTACAACGGCGGTTTTACAAATATACGCTAACATATTTGTAAAACGTGCAGTATCACTACTGCGTCTTTTTGCCTATTCAATCCTCTTCAAACAACCAAATCGCAGGGCTTAGTTAGCGATCCTCATCCTTTCGGGTAGTGGTTGAGTACTCTTAGCGGCGAGAGATTTCCGTCCCTGCGACCCGAGGTCCAGGTTTAGGGCGTCCGATATTTGCTGACGCTTGCTTATTACCGCTTAAAAGTGCCTAAATTTTAGATTTTATATGTGAGCCATGTACACGGACTTGTATATGTCCGTTATAGTATTCGTCTGATTCTAATACTTTGCGGTCGAATTGTTCGCGGGCCTCAATGTACGATGTTTCTGCTTTACTTTTACAATAATAGAGAATTTCGCGGGTGAATTTGTCTTTGCCTAGTGTGTTAATATCTTCTGTTAGATTAGGACTAGAGCCATAATATTCTTGCCAATCACTGTCAATTTTGCTACGAATTTTCTTTTTCTTCTTTGTGCCGTTCTTTAACTTTACAGTCTTGTAGGTCGTTTTACTAAATTTTGCTAATTTTTTGCCTATATATTTTCTGCCGGTGACTGTGTTAGTAATGAGATAAACAAAACCAACACAGTCCTCAGGTAGTTCTTCAACTACCTGTCCTTGATAGTACCAAGACATTGATCACTTAGCAGCCTTGGCTTCCTTGCGAGCATTCTTTTCTGCGGTAATCTCGTTACGGCGTGCTTTAACAGCCTTGCCCATTTCAGCAAGTGCTTTACGAGCGCGGGTACCTGCGGCGCTATTACCACTTTCAAATTTTGCGTTTTCGGCCATGTATGCGTCAAATGCTTGTTGTAGTTCTGCTTGTGTATTCATTTTTTATTTTCCTTTTCTTGCTTTCTTTGAGCTTTTTGCTCTTTCTTCTTGCGAATTTCTTCTTTATGGTCTAACCATTTTTGCCTTTGAATTGCACTATGTTGCCTTTGTAGATCTACTACTTCCATTCTAAACGGAATCATATGATCTTTTAATGCAGATATTGCTTTTCTCAAACGTAAACAAGACTTATTAGTAGGTTTCTGTGTAAAGCCAATGTGTGCATTATGCAACTCAGTAACTTTATCTAGAAAGTCTTTATAAATCTCTGTATATTTCTCTAACATTTATCGTTAACGATCTACGTACTCAGCATCATTTGAGTAAGAGGTAAAACCATTTTCTTTAATAACTTTTAAAACATTATTAACACGACCTACTAACTCATCTTTATGCGAGATTAAGTATATATTCTTATTTCTCTCTCGAGACATTTTTTTCAATACTGAAAGTCCTGCTTCAACACCTGCCGCATCCATTCCAGCATCTATTAATTCGTCAATAAACAATAAATTAACCGGTTGATATAACCCTTCCCACACATCTCGGAAAGCCCAACTTAAACTTAAGATAAGTCTATTGCGTTCACCTCTACTTAAATTATCAAAATCTAAATCTTGACCAAGTTGTGTAATTTCTACATTTAAGTCATTTTGGAATTTTACTAAATGAGGTAACCCCATCTTAGTAATATAATAACTAAGACGCTTGTTTAGATAACTGAGGTTTTGATCAATAATCTTTTTACGAATAAAACTATCTTTATTTGTTAACAATTTTAACAAGAACTCTTGATGGTCTTTAAGTTTTGTAAGTTCATTTACAGTAGACCAATCAATTACTTGCAAGGCAGTATTTTTTAATTCGTCGATTTGTTCTTCGTAAGGATTAACTTCGGCAAGCCTATTAGTAAGACTAGTTTCTAAACTAGTTAAATTATTCTTGTGCCCTTGTGCTTCAGACTCAGTTTCGTAAAATGTTTCGGGCCTACGACCCGGCGTACCGATGCTAGTAATCTTTTCGTTAATAGATGAAATTTCTGCAAGCAATTTGTTAGAATAAGTCAAACTATCTTCGAGATCAGTTTGTGCTTTTAACAACATTTCTTCGTGTTTGTGATCGTGAAGTTCTTGTTCACAAGCCGGACATTTTTTATCTGCAAGTGTTTCGACAGCACTAGTATATTTTGTTACAGATTTGTCTGCCTGTATTTTTGCACTTTCTAAAGTAGCAAGTTGCTTGTTAAGTTCTTTAATAGAATCAGAGTCTGCCTGCCATTTCTTTATTGCGGCATGAAGAGACAGTTCATCTTCAATGTTTACGTTTTCGAGTTGGATGATGGCTCTTCCGAGCTTTTCGAGGTCGTCGTTCTTCTTAGTTTCCCATGCAGAACTTTTGATAATAAGGCTGTCGATGGACTTCTGAACATTTTCGTTCGCAGTCTTAATACCATCGAGTTTGTAGGTTTCTTGTTGAATAGCATCTTTTGTTAATTTAACTTCTTGTTTTAATTTTTCTGCTTTTTCAGATAAAAGCGTAATACCTAATAATTGTTCGATAACTTCTCGTTGATCCGCTGCCTTCATGCTAAGGAACGGCTCTGTATAAGTGTTTAATGCAACAAGGTGCTTAAACATTGTGTGGCTCATGCCTAATAGTTGTTCAATAGTTCTTTGTGTTTCTCTAGAATCGCCCTGAGATTCGTCTTCGTCTTTGGCTTTTTGCTCTTGTTCATTAACAAAGAACTTAAGGACATTAGGTTTACGTCCACGTTCAATTCGAAAACTTTGCCCGTTAACGTCAAATTCGACGGTAACTAACATGTGCTTCCCATTTGTTTTATTGATTAAGTTTTCTTTTTTAATGTTAGTAAGTGCTTGACCGTACAGAGCATATGACAGCGCATTTACAATAGTAGTCTTACCTGTACCATTTCGACTTCCGCTATCGTCGCCACCTAAGTCTAAATTTTCACCTAGTACTAATGTTAAATGTGTTTTGTCAAAGTCCACGGCCTGGGTTTGATTGCCCACACTCATAAAGTTTTTAACAGTGATATTTTTAATTTTAAACATTATAATTCTGTATAAATTGACAACAATAGTTTTTTATCAAAAGATTCTGAATCGATATTAACTAGTTGATCTGTAACAATTTGGTCAACGCTTTCAAATTTCGAATCTGTTTGATCATCAATAAAACTATCGAGCGACTCTTTTTCTTGGATTAGACTAATTTCTCGGATATCATGCTCGCTGACAAATGTTTCTTTAATAAAGTTTGCTTCTTCGAAACTAATATCAATGTCAAGATTAACCTTAAGATACATTTTACTTTTCATTATAGTATCTTTTTCGTCAATTAATTTGCTAAGTTTTACTGTGCGGAATTTAGGAGCATCACTCCAATTGATAAATCTTGGCTCCCCACCCCATTCGAGAACCATCATTCCTCTCTCGTCATCCCAAGTATCTGCAAAGTTATGCGGAAAGGCATTACCAATATACCAGATTTTACCTTTGTTCTGTCGCTTATGGAAATGTCCTGAGAACACATAGTCTTGATGTTGGAAGTGTTCTGCTTGAAGTTCACCGTGGTCTGGCATCTGCACCATAGCGTTCATATAGAACAGAGGTAGTTCAAAGTGACCGAACATGTATTTGCTCTTTACACTACTAATGCCTTTCCATTCGTCGCTCACTAACCACGGTACTAATGTCACATCACCTACGGTTGTTACTTTATCAACTACAGTAACACCTGGAATATGATGACCAAAAGCACTGCTATGGATAGTGCGTTTGTCTTTGTAGAATAAATCGTGATTACCTGGAAACCAGAAAAACTGCTCAAAGGCAGCACCTAGTTTTTCTAAACTACGGATGCTAGCATCTAGTGTAGTTAGATTAATTGAGTTACGATTGTGATGCCAATCACCGAGAAAGATGCAAGTATCGCATCCTTCTCGTTTAGCATTTTCAATAAACCAATCTACAAAATCTTCACAATCTTGATTGTGTGTAGAACTATTTGATTTTAACCCAAAATGTATGTCTGTGAAACAAGCAACTTTTTTGAATAATTGCATTAATTAGAATCTCCTAGTCGATAGTTTAACATAATACAAATATTAATGTCAAGCCTCATCTTCTTCAGCAGGTTCTTCAGATTTTGGCATCCTAAAGTTTTTATAAAGTTCTGCTTGTCTTGCAGTTTCTTCTGCGTACTCGTCTCGGTATTGTCGAGTCATACTAGGAGTTAAACCGTTAATTTCTAGCATGTCGTCACGAATATTTTGATTTTTCTTTTCGATGTTTAGGACTCTAGTAAATGAATTTGTAACAGCGGCAGTGTAATAAGCAAACGGATTTTCTGATTTTGATTCGTCAAACTGTAGACCAATTTGACTTAACTGTAGAATAGCCTGCCCACGCATTTCGTCGTTATAAGTATAGCCTCTCCAGTTGCTTCTCTGTGCATATCGCTCCGATAACTTAATAAACATCTTGCCTAAGTTTTCAGTAATGCGCCCGTGATCTTTAGAAAATTGCCCTTTATCAACAGTACCTTTCCAATGACTTTTACCTACACAGATTAAATTTTCCGAATCTTCTTCGTCGAATTTCCAATGCTGGAACGGAGGAAAATTTACTTTATCGTGGCTGTCAGCAGTAGTCTTGGTTGTTTTTTTGCGTCCGGGTGCTAAAGGAATGTGTTCGAATGTCATTATTCTAAACACCAACTCTGTTTTTTGTATCTTTTTAGGATCTGGAGTAACATCTGCTAGTTTTACTTTTTTGTCACCGCTTGCCCTTGCGGCATTAAATGCTTGAAGTCCTAGTCTTTTCGCTTTATTTCTTTTTGCTTCGGCTATTGTTCTTATGTTAATTTTATCCAAACTTGTTAAAATAATATCGTGCTGACTATATTCGGGTTTGGTAAAACTACTGTAAGTAATTTTGCTCTTGTGTATTTCTGCCAGTAAATCTCGGTTATTTAAATATCTCACTTTTGGTGGATTTGTTATTGTCATAGTTATAGAATCCTTTTAATAATTGTAGCAAATTTACAACACCGCTGTCAACCACAAACAGGCGATTTTTTTGAAGGTAAATAAGGAATAGGGGAATATATTTATGGGAATGGCCGAATATCACCGAGCGCAACAGGATGTCTCGCTCTATTCAAGTAGAGTTGTTTCATACCAAATTAAAGTATCAAATATCCAGCAAGACTTGGCAGTTTATCAAGCGGCAATTGATCGTGGCGACCCAGCCGCCGATCCGAAAATTCTAGCAAACATTCAAAATAAATTATCTCAGGCGCAAGAAAGATTAACAGAAGCAAACAATGATCTTGCAAATGCTAGAAAAACTGTAGAAACTGCATTGAGTGATTCTAAGTCTGATGACACTACTACTATAAAATCTCCTGAAGCAACTAATGAATCGTCATCTGATAAATCTACAACAGAAAAATATACAGATCCTAATAAAACTCCTAGCAAGACACAGGCTGAATTAACAGATAAGCCTCCTGCTGAAAATTCAGCAAGTAAGCCGCCCGCCGATGCTGATCCTTCTTCTGTAAGAAAAGGAACAGTACCAGCAGGAGCCCAGAGAACTACTCCTGAGCCTGCTACTGCTAAATGGGCAGGAGTTAATGATTTAAGAGTAATTATCAAAGTTAACAAAGATTATCTTACAGGAAAATCTTCATCACTGTCCGGTGTTGGCGGAATTTTATTTCCGTATACTCCGCAAATTTCCTACGAAACTCAAGCAACCTACGGTTCTTTAAATCCTCTACACAGTAATTACACGCAATATTTTTTTAAAAATAGTAGTGTATCTGCTATACAAATTAGTGGAAAATTTACAGTTCAAAACGAGAAGGACGGATTAATGTGGCTGGCTACACAACACTTATTGCGATCTCTTGTAAAAATGACATACGGATCTGATAAGAAGCCCGGTAGTCCTCCCCCAATATGTAGATTGAACGGATTTGGTGATTATCAATTAGCCAATGTTCCTGTTGCAATACAAAGTTTTAAATTTGATCTACCTGATGGAGTTGATTATATAAGAATTAAAAAAGATTATGAAAATTCTCTTGTACCTACAATATCTACTCTTTCTGTGACTGTAATACCTATGTATAGCAGAGAAGAAATACAAAATTACAGAGTTGACAAATTTATAAGTGGTGCCTTAACAGGCAAAGGATTCTTATGACATCTTATTCTAAAACAAGTCCTTATTACGAAACTAAACTAACTGGCGGCTATCTAGATGTTATGTCTTTAAGAAACATACCATCTCAATCAGACGATATTTTATTTTATGTTACAAAACAATACGAAAATAGACCAGATTTATTAGCGTATGATTTGTACGGAGATGCAAATCTTTGGTGGGTGTTTTCTGTAAGAAACAGGAGCCTTATTAAAGATCCAGTTTACGATTTAGTTGCAGGAATAGAAATATATTTGCCTAAATTAGAGACAATTAGAAGAGCATTAGGGTTATAATAATGTCCGGAGTTAACGAACAAAACAGTGTTGCATCTGTTAAATCTAAAACAGAACAAGAACCATCAAAAGATCAACCTCTAACAGGCAAAATTGTAACTTCTGATTTAAAAAATATTTTAGACAAATATAGATCTGTCAACTATCATTTTACAATAGCCGCACTAACACAAGAAAACGTTCAATATCCGCAAAGTTATCGAGGAAAGGCTTTGCCCTATGTAGTTGCGTCGTCAAAAGGAAAAGGCCCGAATGCGATATCTAGCAATGTTAAAGCCATAGTTGAAGATTTAGTAGTAAATGAACAGACCTACGGAGACTTTGGAGAAAGTATTACAAAATCAAAGGTTGTAGGAAAGTCTTTTGATTATTCGGGTAAAGCAGTAGTTGAGGGATTTAATAAAAATAGCCCAGGTAAATTTGAATTTTTTATTGATGATGTTGAAATAGATTCTATTGTTGCACCGAACGAGGATACAGGAACTTCGTTATCTACTGCTATTAGATTCGAAATAATTGAACCGTATAGTGTAAATGGCTTTATTGAAGCACTACATACATCAGCACTAGCGGCAGGTTGGTCTGGCTATCTAAATGCCGCTTACTTACTTGTAATTGATTTTATTGGTTATCCTGATAATGCCGATCTTCCTAATCCCGAAACAATTAATGCTACAAGATATATTCCTATTAGACTAGTCGGGTCTGAAATGTCTGTAACAGAACAAGGAACAAGATATCATTGCAAAGCAATTCCTTTTAATGAGGCAGGATACGGAAACCCAAATAAGATTTATACAGATATTTCTTTCACAGGCAATACTGTTAAACAAGTTATCGACAATCTTTTTGTAGCCGTTAATAAAAATTTAGAAGATAGAGTTAGTAAAGAACAAATTATTGAAAATTCTTCGTTCGTGCGGGATATATATGAAGTTTATTTTCCTAAGCCCCCTGCTATCGGAAAAGAAATCGATATACTTTCAAATGACGAAGGAAATCAAATATCTAGTTCAAAAATAAATGAACATTTAAAGGAAAATTCTCTTTATAAATTTCCTGAGACAGTTGAAACAGCACCAAAACCAGCCGGTGGCGGCAGAGGAAGTTATCAAGCAGACCAATTACAACGAAACAATCCTCAAGTTGCTAGAATACAATTTTCAAAAGATAGCCAAATAACAGAAATTATTGCAGCGGTAATTCGAGATAGTCAGTATCTTCAAAACATTTTAGAAGACATTGAATCTGCAAAAGATACTAACGGAATGATTGATTATTTCCAAATAGTAATTAATACGCTTCCGTTAGGAATTGACATAGCAACTAATATTCACCGATATAAGTATCAGTTTATTATCATCCCTTACAAAGTACATTATACAAAAATACCAGGGCAACAAACTAAACAGTTCCCTGCAAAAGATTTGTTGCCTTTAGTAAGAAGAACATACAACTATATATACACAGGAAAAAATATAGATGTTCTTAATTTTAAATTAAATTTCAATAATTTATTTTTCCAAGCAGCAAATCCTAAAATGGGTTCAACTGATCAGTTAGAAGTTGCAAATTCAGCAGCACCTGGCGGAATAACAAATCCAAGGTTACCTGGTCAATTATCATCAGATGCTCCAAAAAATCAAAACGATGTTGCACCTATTAGTCCTTATGCTAATTCAAGTTCGTACGGAGATAGAGCAGGAGCTCAACGATCAGATCCTTACTTCCAATTAGCATACAATACACATAGAGCAATTTTAGAAAGTGTAAATCTTTTAGTAGCCGAAATGGATATTGTCGGCGACCCATTTTATATTTCGACATCCGGCCAAGGGAACTATTTTGCAGGAATAAAACAACTTGGATTAACAAATGACGGTGAAGCAAATCCTGTTTTTGGTCCTATTCTAATTAGAATTAATTTTAGAAATCCTGTTGACATCAACCCTGTAACTGGCAAGTATGACTATTCTTCGTTAATTCCTTTTAGTGGCGTTTATATGATTACTAAAGTAAAACATATTTTTAGAAACGGTGAATTTAAACAATCATTAAAAATGCTTAGATTTAACGGGCAAATTGACGAACCATTAGATCAAGAAAAAACTGACACAAATTTTATTGAAACACAGAAGCCCGGAGAACAGGTTAGAAAAGATACTACTCCTGCCGGCGTTCCTAAACAAGGCGCAAAACCTAATGAAATTAATTTAGAAAAAATGATTAATCGGGGATTTCCTACCGCCGCCGGAATCCAAGGACCAGAAACTTCGACGTTTAATAAAATTGCTAAAGCCGCATTTGGAGTCGGCGCAGTATTAGCAGGTGCTGATTTATTAAAAGGCGGTTTAAAATTAGATGTAAAAACTCTAGCAGGAATGACCGCAGTAGGTGTTGGCGCCTCCTCGTTATTAAATCAAGCAGGTGCAGTTGCAGGGTCTATCTTGCCTGGAAGTGCATCTTCAGTCCTAAAGTCTGAGGTAGTAAACTCATCTAATTTAGTTGCTAATAATATAACTAATGCGGCAAATAATTTAGGAACAGGCATTAAGATCCCAACAGTTGAAGGAATTAAAACTTCGTTTGGAATCTCAATAACAGACGGCTCTGGTAGCCCAATATTAACCGGCTCTGCATTAAGTGACCCTGCTGGTGCTGTTAATGGAGTTGCTAACAAGATAGGAAATTTTTCTGCTCCGTCTGTTCCTGGGTTAAATGCGGCTCAAAGAAACGCCGTTGTAGCCGATGCAAAAGCAAAAGGTATTCCTGTAGATCAAGCATTAAGAAATGCAGAAATGTTTGGAGTTAATTTGCCAGGAGTAGAGCCTAGTTACGGATCTCTTGCCGCTAAGTTAGGAATTAATCCTAAGAACTTATCGGGCTTAACTGGAGGATTAGTTGACAGTAAATTAGTAGATCAAATTAAGCAGGCTGCTGAAGAAATACCAAAGAACACTAATCTTGAAGAAATTAAGAAACGCGGAGTTGTGATGGAAAGTTTAAGCGTAGACGCATTTAAAAATCTTCCAGGAATTCCGCCGGAGTTAAAAGCACCGCTGGCCAAGTTGCCTAGTAGGAGTGTAGCATCAACACTAACACCTGAACAACGATCTGCAGTTATTGCTGATGCAAAAGCAAAAGGCATTCCTGTAGATCAGGCACTAAGAAATGCCAGTATGTTTGGTATTAATGTTTCAGGACTCACACCAGAAGCTCAAGCAATTGCTATTAGTAATAATCCTCAAGCCTACGCTGGAAATATGCAGGCATTATCTGCACTGGGAATCACAGGCGCAGATTTATCTTCTGGAAAGTTAGAATCTATTTCAAAACAACTTAATTCTTTGAACCCTCAAACAGCATCCTTAAATGACATAACTGCTGGTTTAACAGGCGCAGCCTCGGCTATCGGAGGACCATTTAGTGGTTTGGCTTCTGCATTTAAACAAGGACCGTCGTCTGTTGAAGGACTTCAAAGTAATATACAATCTGCTTTAGGTAATCCAGGAACTAACTTGTCGTTTGCCGACATGTCTAAGAGTGTTGCCGCAAAGTTTGGAAGTTTATCGAGCAGTGTCGGAACTCCTTTAAATAAACTTATGAACTCAGCAGTGAATAAGCTCAACGATCCTAAGGCCCCGCCTTACACAGGAAATGATCCTATTATTCGAGCTCGTTTAGGACTGCCCCCTGCTGTTGACGAATTTGGAAACGAGATAACTTAAAATGCCAGTTAATACTAGAAGAGCCTCACAAAAATTGCCACACCCGGGCCCATGGCGGGCAATTGTAACCAGCCATATGGATCCAACATATATGGGAGATTTGGAAGTTGTACTTGATAAATCTACATCTGGTAATATTAGAAATCAAAACGAAACTTTCGTAGTTCGTTATCTAAGTCCCTTCGCTGGAGTAACTTCTGTAAGATTTGAGGGTAACGATTCATCTAACTGGCAAGACGTACAAAAAAGTTATGGATTCTGGATGGTTCCGCCGGACATTGGTACAACTATTATGTGCTTATTTGTTGACGGTGACCCTAACCAAGGCTATTGGTTTGGTTGCGTAATGGACAAGTTTCAAAACCATATGACTCCCGGTATTGCCGCTAGTTCAAATGTTGCAATAACCCCTGAACAAGAACGAAAGTACGGAACTAGAATACTTCCTGTTGCAGAATTTTTAAAAGGTACTAGAGATATTTCAATAGGGAAACCGGATAGTTATACTAAACCGATACATCCCTTTGCTGATAGATTATTAGCACAAGGTTTATTATTAGATAATGTTAGGGGAGTTACTTCTAGTTCGGCACGTAGAGAAACTCCTAGTGCTGTATTTGGAATAAGCACACCCGGCCCTATAGATACAGCAGGTCGTCAAGCAATGGTCGGCTATGACGGTGCTAGATCTAAACAACCTATTAGTAGATTGGGTGGATCTACATTTGTTATGGATGATGGTGATGCTAACGGACAAAATGAATTAATAAGACTCCGTACACGAACTGGGCATCAAATACTGATGCATAATAGTCATGACTTAATCTATATTGCTAACGCTTCTGGAACCGCCTGGATAGAATTAACGGGTCAAGGTAAGATAGATATCTATGCAAAAGATTCAGTAAGTATACATACTGAAGCAGATTTTAATTTTAGAGCAGATAGAGATATTAACATTGAAGCAGGTCGAAATTTAAATATTTCAGTAGGTAGTGATATGCAAACAGAAGTTGGCGGAGACTACACTCTTATTGTCGATAACAACGGAAAACTTCTATTTTCTGGGGCCTTAGATCAAACTGTTGACAAAGATACAAAAATTTCTATAGGACAAAATCTACATATAGGTACAGGCGATTCTACACATATAACAGCAGTAGGAGAGATGCACCTTCGTGTAGGAGATGCTATGTATCAGGAATCTGGTAATAACTTTAATATTAAAACTTCGGCAAATATGTTCCAAGAATCAAGTTCTGAATTTAATGTTCTTGCTGGAGGAACATATAAAGAAACTGCACCTACTATTCATATGAATGGCCCTGATGCCTCTGCGGCATCAGAATCTACTGCCGCAGATACTGCTGAAATTCCTTCTGCGTTACCTAAATTTAATTTACCAAATAGAAACAAAAATTCTGGTTGGGATGACGGAAAATTTTACAAAGACACCGATATAGTCTCTATAATGAAACGAGTTCCTACCCATGAGCCTTGGGATCATCACGAATCAATTAATCAAAGTCAATTCAGCGCGGCAGCAACTGATTCTAGAGCAGATGCTCCTACAAAGAAACAAGCAAAAGCAAACTATACAGCAGCATCGTCGAGCCCTGCAACTAAAAACGATCCTCCCTCCAATAGAAATAAAGCAGATGTTCCTGCAGATTGGACAAAGGATGTTGCATTTGTTGAAAAAGTTAAAGACGTAGCAAAACAAATAAATTGTTCGTTTATTGATTTATTGTGCTGTATGGCTTTTGAAACAGGTCGAACAATGGACCCTGCTATCACTAATAGTATTGGCGCAACTGGATTAATACAATTTATACCTTCTACTGCCCGGGGGCTTGGAACTACTACAGCAGACCTTGCTAGAATGTCTAGAGTTGAACAAATGGACTATGTCTTGAAGTATTTTAAAGCGGGTCCTATTGCTAAAGTCTCTGCCCCTTCATTAGAAGATTTATATATGGCTATATTGTGGCCTAGGGCAGTTGGCAAACCACTTGATTATGTATTATTCAGTCATCCTTCTCTTGCATACCAGCAGAATAACGGACTAGATGCAAATAAAGATGGCAATATAACTAAAGCAGAAGCAGCCACTAAAGTTAAAAACCAACTAACTTACATACGATCTCAACTACTGAAAGTTCCAGAATCTGGAGGTACATGGACTGATTCTAGCGGTAATCCTATTACTGATGGTAGCGGAAACCCTGTAAAATATGGCCCTTATCCTCCAAGAAATCAGTAAAATAAATAATAAACTATGGCATATAAAAATTTAGTTATAACTCCGCCTCAGTTAAAAAACGTTTCTAAGACTAAAACTAGTCAGTTTTACAAAGGGTTTAGCA
>JACCEC011888879.1_pt1 | contig 79086 bp, 65 predicted proteins | sample 7450121 | NCBI WGS metagenome assembly JACCEC01 (sample SAMN15323455, study PRJNA562643) | freshwater metagenome | isolation source: river surface water | place: USA:Blue River Watershed | collected 2017-08-18
AAGGCCCTAAACGGTCACATGAAAAAACACAGTAGTTAAAATTTGGATGAAAGGTTTAAGTTGTTTCAAGTATGGGTACTTCCTTACCCATGGGCATTTGCCCAAATTATGACCATAGGCATCCGTTTGAGGGGACGGGTCGGTTCGATTCCGACGGTCATAACTAGGCGGTAGCGTACGTACGTACATACACTACCGTAGGAAGCTAACTACCCTATATGTGGCCAAATTCAGGCATACCGCCACATATAGGGGTCTGAAAATCAAAAACTTGCTTACAAGCAAGGCAGGAGAACTACGCCTTTTTTTTGAAAAATCGCAGTACTGTAAGTACTGAACAGTACAAACAGTACCACTAGTACCATGCAGTACTCAAGAACTTAAGAACTCAAGAACTTCTTTTTGAACGTTTATTGTACTTATTCAGTACTGCAAAAATTTTTAAACCTTTGAAAATCAACTACTTAAAGAAAATTAAAAAATGAACAACTTCGCAACCCTTCCACCCGACCGCGAAAACAGCACCTACCACCACATTGCTTACCATTTTGATGGCCGCAAAGAGCATGGCTACTCCAAAAAGCTAGGTGCAAACGAGAAAGCCGATAAGCGTGATTTGCTGCTTGGTACGTGCGAACGCCTCCTGCCTCGTTACTTTCACCATTCGGAGGTCTTTAAGGTCGAAGTATTTCTTCGGCGTACTGGTCCAAACGCCAACGCCCTCAAAGTAGAAGTACTCGTGGCGACCTGCTTCGCAGACGGCTTTGAGCTGCACGACACTTACGCTAAAGACACCATCATCAGAGGATTCCTAAACGAGTTCTACGCTTCCGACCTTCGCGACGCCAAACGTGCCCTTGCCCTCGTAGGACGCGGCAAAGGTGGCACCCACGACTTTACGTGGGACGGCCGCAAGTCTTTCGACGACCTAAAAGCCTACTGTGCTCACCTGTGCAATTTCCACGAGCGAGGTACGGTCGAACGCTTCTTTTTTAGCGTCAAGAAAAAATATTACGACACCGATTTCGCCCAAGGAGGGCAGCTCGCAGGCACTGCCACTCCTGCTGCCGTCGGCACACCCCCACCTGCCACCGTTGCGCAGTCGCAGCAGCGTACTAAGCAGACCAACCCCATCGGTAGCCTTATTCCTGCTCACCTCCAACCCCCACAACAATCATGATTACCATCGAAACCTTCTTGAAGTGGCACGCCCAAGCCACCAAGCAGGAAGACGGCCTTCGTCTTACCTTCCCCATTCCTGTCCACGCCGACCTTGCCCCGCGCCTAAATAACCAATCGCTGAAGAGCATCGAATGTTGGTGGCGGGTGACTCGAAGCAGTTTGATTATAGGGATGCTAAACAATTCTACGGACTATCAGATTTCAAAAACTATAAACAGACTAAAGTGACGAATGCCGTAAATCTATCATTTACTATGACAATGCTTGGTAAACTCTTAATTGAACCAAAATAATACACAAAATAGACCCCAAGCCGGGTGAAAGTGGTTTTGCGTCGGATGAAACTAAAAAAAGCTCCGCAAATCAATCAGGCAAATCCTAACCTACGGAGCATCGTATTTTTAAAAGGAACCCCTCTATTTTGGCCTCATAAACTTAGCTTTTGCAAATTGCCAAGCCATCGGTAACACCGAAAGCCCAATGATTCCGAAAATAACTAACTCAAAGTTTTTCTTTACTATTGGTAAGTTACCAAAGAAAAACCCTAGCATCGTCAAAGTTGGTACCCACAAAAGCGCCCCTACTACGCAAAAAAGAATGTAACGTGAGTAGGTCATGCTACCTGCCCCCGCTACAAACGGTGCAATGGTACGGACAATCGGGATAAAACGCGCCATGATAACGGTTTTGCCCCCGTGTTTTTGGTAAAAAGCTTCGGTTTGCTCTAAATATTCGCGTTTAAAAAACAGGATTCGTTCTCGTTTTTTAATGGTCGAACCCAAAAATTTACCCACAAAATAATTGACGTTGTCACCCATCAGCGCCGCCACAATCAACAACGGAATGACAATCCAAGGATTAAGCGCGCCCGTAGAAGCCGCCAACGCCCCTGTCGCAAAAAGTAACGAATCGCCAGGCAGCAAGGGCATGATTACCAAGCCTGTTTCAGTAAATACAATCAAAAACAAGATCAAGTACGTCAGCGTACCGTATTCATTAATAATACCCGCAAGGTGCTTGTCGAGGTGCAGAAAAAAATCTACTACTTGTGCGAGAAATTCCATTTTTATCGTTTTTGGTTACATTTTTTTAAGTAGTCCACGGTCGATGGTCAATAGTCTATGGTTTTGAACTGTACTAAAATCTGTCGTCTATGGTCTATAGATTATTGACTTATTTCGACAACTTCCAGCGTTTGCGAGTTTTTTCGTTGAGGTAATTGGCGAATGTATCTCCACGTAGCCCCAAGCGAATGGTTTCGAGCGGAATAATCTCGTTAGGGGCAATGTTCCCTAGATTCACATTGGCACCTATCAGTTTCACAAACCACACTTGTTGGGCTTTTTGAGGCGCTTCCCAAATAATATCCTTGTTGGGAACTTGGGTCAAAATTTCTTCTACTAATCCTTGACGAACCTCTCCACTTGAACGGAAAAGACCCACATTTCCCGATTCGCGCGCTTCACCGATTACCTTCCAAGCTCCCGCTTCCAATTCAGCTTTCATGAGCTGAATCCACTTATAAGGCGGAATAATCTTAGTTTCGTCTTTTGAACCTACTTCCGACAATACTTTAACTTGTTCTGATAGAACCCGAATAAAATCACATTTGATTTCGGCAGGCATCTCAATGGAACCATCCGACACCTCTGCGTATTCCAATTGGTATTCGTCGATGAGTCGTCGATAGTCTTCAAATTGGTTTCTTACCACAAACGCCTCAAAAAGCGTTCCTCCGAAGTAAACGGGAATACCCGCATTTTTATAAACAGCGATTTTATCTTTGAGATTAGGCGTAACAAAGGAAGTAGCCCATCCAAGTTTAACAATATCTATATGAGGAGCCGAAATGTCGAGCATATCTTCGACTTGACGAATGCTCAGCCCTTTATCCATGACCATTGTTAATCCATACTGACGTGGTTTGGAAGTACGGTCGGGGACTTGCGATAGTTTGAAATTCATATCGTTTGGTTAGGTATATCTTTGAAAGTAAACCGCAAAATTAGCGATTCCAGCCACAACCTACTAAAGTGCCTAGGAAAATAACCTGACTTTCATCAATCTTTAACAAAAAACCCGCAGAAGACTCTACGGGTAAAAGCACGGGGTTTGGAAGTCAATATAGATCAGTACAGTGCTGGAAATTGCTGTGGATTTGCTTCGTGAAGGAGGCTATACGCAACCTCTACTATGTCTTCAACGTTGGGTTTTGAATAATAATCACCATCAGAACTGTAGGCAGGGCGATGGGGTTTGGCCGACACGCATCTTGGTACCGAGTCGAGCCATTGGTAGGCATTTTGACCGTCCAATACTTGCTGCATCATATAAGCCGAAGCACCACCAGGTATATCTTCATCGGCAAAAATGACCCGATTGGTTTTCTTAATCGAGTCAACAATAGAATGAGCTATATCAAAAGGCAGCAAGGTCTGAACATCAATCACCTCAACGCTAATTCCCAACTCAGATAGTTGTTCGGCGGCTTCCATCACGATGCGGCACATTGAGCCATAGGTTACAATAGTGAGGTCAGTCCCTTCACATAATACTTCAGGAACACCCAGTGGCACGCAAAATTGTCCTAGATTAGAAGGGAGGCGCTCTTTGAGGCGATACCCATTCAGCGATTCTACGACCAGGGCTGGGTCATCTCCTCTCAGTAACGTATTGTACATCCCAGCCGCTTGTGTCAAATCACGTGGCACGCAAACATGCAACCCTCGCAAACTATGAATCACGGAACCCATCGGCGAACCCGAGTGCCAAATACCTTCTAAGCGGTGGCCTCTGGTACGAATAATAAGCGGCGCTTTTTGTCCTCCTTTAGTACGGTAGTGCAGTGAAGCTAAATCGTCGGTAAGGGTAGCTAAGGTGTAAAAAATATAGTCAAAGTATTGAATTTCAACAATGGGTTTCAAGCCACGAATAGCCAATCCAATGCCTTGCCCAATAATACTTGTTTCGCGGATACCCGTATCCGTAATGCGTAATTCACCGTATTTTTCTTGAAGTCCAGCAAAACCTTGGTTCACATCGCCGATTTTTCCTACGTCTTCACCCATAGCCACAATGCGTGGGTCGTAGTCAAACAGAGCATCGAAGTTGGCTCGAACGATTTGATACCCATCCAACACAGGCGCATCTTCGTCGTACTGAGCAGCTACCGCAGGCACTTTCAATGGTGACTCGGGCGATTCGCTGTACAAATGTGAGCTGAAACGGTCGTGATTTACTTCCGAATTTTTGGTCAACCATGTCACCAGAGCATTTCGAGCCATCGAAGGTTCAAAGCGTAAAATACGGAGGGCTTTTCGTACAGCCGATGTATTATGACGGTGTAGGGGGACAATTTCTTTTTTCAACTCATCGCTCATTTTGAGCAACTCAGATGTAAACTTACTTTCGTGAGCAACCGCTTGCAGCAACGCCACTATTTCGCTTTGTTCTTGAACAATAGCCTCCGAGTAAGCCTTCCAGGCACTGTTTCGCTCCTGACGAATGAGTTTCTTGGCATTTTCCTCAATTTCTTCCAGCTCATCGGAAGTCGCGTAGCCATTCGTAATGACCCACTCTTTAAATTTAAGATTACAATCCCAGTCTTGCTCCCATTCGAGGCGCTGTGCCGATTTGTATCGTGTGTGCGAACCTGAAGTAGAGTGCCCTTGAGGTTGAGTAACTTCTTGGACGTGCACCAACACTGGGATGTGATGTTTACGGCAAAGTTCAGAGGCTTTTTGATACGTTTCAATCAGCCCGACATAATCCCACGCTTTCGCTGTAACTATCTCAATACCATTGGTTCCGTCGGCCCTTTGCAATCCTCCAAGTGCTTTCGAAATACTGCCTTTAGTCGTTTGATACTCCACAGGCACAGAGATTCCAAAGCCATCGTCCCAAACAGACATTAATAGCGGTACTTGCAATACCCCTGCGGCATTCATTGTCTCCCAAAACATCCCTTGAGACGTAGAAGCATCCCCGATGGTACCAAACGTTATTTCATCGCCATTGTGCGAGAAATCCGTCATTCCCCGCAAATTTTCATTATGGCGGTATAACTTAGAAGCATACGCTAAACCTACCGAACGCGGAATTTGTCCAGCGGTTGGGGCAAGATCATTAATATGATTATAGGTAATTGTTTGAGGTTTCCACAGACCATTTTCGTCCAAATAACGCGTGGTATAGTGGTTATTCATCGAACGGCCCGCAGTATGAGGCTCCAATTCAACATTGGCATGCCCGTACAGCTGGGAAAAAAACTGCTGCCATGTTAGTCCCCCAAGGGCTGCGACAACAGTTTGGTCGCGATAGTACCCTGAACGAAAATCCCCTTTTCGGAACGCCTTGGCCATGGCAACTTGAGCCAATTCTTTTCCATCACCAAAAATCCCAAATTTCGCTCGCCCCCCCATCACATCCTTCCTTCCCAACAAGCTTGCTTGGCGACTCTCACACACTAAACGATAGTCGTCCAGAATATTTTGGCGCGTTAGCACAATAAAGTCGGTGGCGAGTTCGTTCTCTATCACGTTTCTTGATGAGTATTATTTTGTTAAGCTTCGTTGTTTTAGCAAGTAAATATACAGCAAAACAAACGATGTTTCAAAATACAACTTTTTTGAGTTTCTTTGTTCTAAAATTTTGAACAAAAATAACATTTGGTAAAACTTTTGTTCTTACAATTTTTGTTAGATTAGCAATCAACTTTCACAAAACTTAATTTTACACACAACATGAAAAAGGTTTTTTCACTATTCGTAGTAATTTTAGCATTTAGCGCAGTTAGCTTTGCCCAAAAAGGAGTAATCAAATTCGCTAAGAACGAAAATGATTTCGGTAAAATCGAGCAAGGAAAGCCAGTAACGTACGTATTTGAGTTCACAAACACAGGTATTGACCCAATCGTGTTGGGTAACGTAGCGGCTTCTTGCGGATGTACAACTCCTGAGTGGACGCGCGAGCCAGTGATGCCAAACAAAAAAGGAACGGTAAAAGCTACGTTTAACGCTGGCGTGATGGGACCTTTCAACAAAACCGTTACTGTACCAAGCAACGCTGAAAACGGAACCGTTTATTTAACACTTAAAGGTGAAGTGATTGCCAATAAAACAGCTACACCTGCCAAAAGTGGCAAATAACTATCCTTGAAAGTGTTCTTCAAACGATAAACTTTCATTCCTAAAAAGGTTTTGGCAACCAAGCCAAGGCCTTTTTCTTTATATTTACAATAGAACTGTGGGTAGAATAATTGTGTGATAATGTATTGCGTACTTATTCTACTCAATACATTTCTCCCTCTCGTTAACCCACTTCAGAATGATTAGAACCATTGCATTTCTCGCCTTGGTAATTGCTTTTTCGTGCAACAACACCAGCGATAATCAACACCAAGCCACCTCCCTTCTTTACCACTCATTAGTAGATTGTGTTTCGGACAAATCGCTTTCTCCCGAAAAACTCACTGAGTTAAAAAAACGTATCAAGGCCGACGAAAAAACGAGACGCTTGGATTCGTTATTTCAGCAAAAATTCAAACTAGAGCGTTTTAACGGCAATGTCCTCATTGCTCAACAAGGTGTAGTTTTGTACAGAAACTCGAACGGGTATGCTCAAATTGAGAAAAAAGACACCCTCCGCCCCGACTCTAAATTTCAATTGGCGTCCTTATCCAAGACTTTTACGGCCGTAGCTATCCTAAAACTCTACGAAGCGGGAAAGCTACGTTTGGAAGACTCAGTGAAGAAATTTATTCCGCAATTTCCCTATTCAGGTATTCAAATCAAAAGCTTATTATCACACCGCAGCGGACTACCCAATTATGCCTACGTACTCACCGATAGCGTGCGTAAACGCAACCCCTACCCGACCAACGACGATATTGTTCGCTGGTATTGTGCCGTAAAGCCGCGCCCTTACAACATCCCCAATACTTATTTTAGTTACAGTAATACCAATTATGCTTTACTAGCCACAATTGTAGAAAAAGTATCAGGAAAAACCTTTGAGGCTTTTCTGCGCGACTCCATTTTTAAGCCGTTGGGCATGAAGAATACGTGGCTTATCACTACTCAAAACGATTCGCTCAACCAGTTGCGAACAGCGGGTTACCAGTATAACCGCCGTTTACCAAAAGACAATTTTGATGACGTCATTGGCGATAAAGGCATTTACTCGACCATGGATGATATTTTTCGCTGGTACGCGGGGCTTAGCGGGGGTTGTGTATTGCGCCCCGAAACGCTGAAAGAAGCTTTTACTCCTCGCAGTTTTGAGAAAAGAGGCATCAAAAACTACGGCTACGGCTTTCGAATGCACGTAGACGAAGCTACCAAACAAGCCAAGTACGTGTATCACACGGGTTGGTGGAAAGGTTACAATACCTTGATGTGGTTTAGCCCCAAAGATAAGTTTGTCATCATTATTTTGAGCAACCGCTACAACCGTAGTATCTATCAAATCAAGCCTATTTTGCAGATTTTAGAAGGAAAAGGCGAAGTAGATGCCGAAATCGAGGAAGGGATGTTTTGATTAACTTTCAAAAAAACAAGTCACTTGTATCCATCAACGCGATAAAGAATATTACGGAGAAATCATCGAAATGCCGGGAGAAACAACTACTGCTAATCTAATTCCTTTGAATATTGCATTTTTCTTCAAAGCGCTTTTTAGACAAATAAAGGGCTATGCTTTTTTGCCCGTAATGTAAAATTGATGGTGATGGGTAATAAGATCTATCGTTATCCTGATTTAGTGGTAATTCACCAAAAAGACGACCATAAAAAGTACGTAACTGATCCTGTATTAATTGTATAAGTACGCTCTGAAAGTACCGAGGATATTGACATAGATAAAAAACGCTTAGAGTATTTGAGGTTATCGTCTTTACAATACTATCTTACAATTCACCAAGACGAACCTATCGTGGAGATTTATACCCGAAGTGGTAAAAGTTGACAATTTGACTTTTACACGGATATAAACGAAAACGTTTCTCTCCCATTTTTTGAAACTCAACTCTCTCTAAAAGATATTTTTGAGGGCGTGAGTTTTGAGAAAAAGGGAGAGTAAGTATTGATACTACTATCGACTAGTGAAGCAATGATTACCGAAGTGCCAATTTGATGAGTTGTTCGACGGTTACTTGATCGCCTTCGCGTTTTAGAATGGTATCTACGCTCTTCTCGGCAGTCGGTTTTGGAATTCCCAACATCACCAAAGCTGCCAACGCTTCGCTACGTATGTGACTATTGGTTGCCATAAAGACATTGGGCTGAGGTGCGATTAAGCCCTCTTTCTTGATTTTGTCCTTCAAATCAATGATGACGCGCTGAGCCGTTTTTCCGCCAATTCCTTTAATGGTTTGAATCAGCTTCACGTCTTCGTTGACAATCGCCTGTTTGATTTCGGGCGCCGACAACGAAGAAAGCATAATGAGCGCCGTCGCCGACCCTACCCCCGACACGCTTACCAAGTCCAAAAACAAGGTCTTTTCGGTAAGCTCAGCAAAGCCATAAAGTGTATGTGCATCTTCTCGGATTTGTTGGTAGGTATAAATTTTACAATTTTCTCCGATGTTTGGAAGTGCTCCAAAGGTTTGCAGAGATACTTTTACTTCATAACCAACGCCGCCCACGTCGATGATGACGTAGGCGGGGTCTTTATGAGCAAGTTTACCATGTAAGTAAGCTATCATAGTTTATTTTTGAGTCCAATAATCGACTACCAATACTTTGTCGAGATAAGGTCCTAAGACTTTCCCAAAAGCTTTATGGTCAGGGTGAGGCAAATAGATCGCACGGTCAGCTTCTGACGCAAATGTCAAGAAGAAGCAATGCGTAAAACCTTGGTCGAGGCCTTCTGGGCTATTGTTGGTTCCCCACTCAAATCCTTTGATTTCTTTGATTTGGGTAGGAAGTTTACGAAAAGCATCTTCTACTTTCTTTACTTGCTCGGCAGTAGTGCCGTCTTTGAATTTAAACATAACGACGTGACGAAGTACCTTGCCAGAAGAAGATTGTGCCATAGCGCCAAAGGAAAGAAGGAGTGCGAGCCCCAAGCCCCAAAGGGGAGTTAAGTGTTTGATTTTCATTTGATTTTAATAAATTATGTATATTTTTTAGTTCCCATTTGGGGATAGAGGCTTACCCAGAGCAATTGATACACTCGCCTGTGTTATCAAAAACACTGCGTTCAAAATCGCCAAGTTGTTCTTTCAATTCCAAAATCTCGTCCTCAATTTCGCAACGGTCGAACAGCGATAGCTCGCCCGAAGCAACTTGATTTTCAAGGTTTTTGAGCTTGAGTCTCATTTCTGAGACTTCCATTAGGGTTAATGTTGCCATGGTAATAGTAAAAAATATAAATGAGTAATTTGGTTAAATGTCAATCCGAATCATGAAGAAAAAGTTCGCTACTTTTATTGAATTGTCGGTGTATCGTACCATGATTCGTCGTCTCCCTGGTAATTGTCCCAGCCCAAATGGCGGTACTTTTTATTGATTTCAACGTCTCGTTACTCAATGAAAAAATCGGCTAAAGTATCATTAGCAAAAATGAACAAATCTTTTGCCCAAGCTACAGGTATTGTAACGAAAATCCTACTTTGGCAGGCAAGCCGCCGTTGGCATACAATGCCAGTATAAAACCCAACGGAGCTGCCAAAAACAGTATCGAAAATACGTAAACTTTTCCAAGGGTTTGATGCATACGACGATATTTTTTTACAAAACTTGGGATGAATTGAAACAAGCCAATTCCCATCACCCACCAGCTACTTAGGATATGGACGTAGAACCCCAGTTGAAAGTCTTTTTTGGCCAAAACTCGGTCGGTTTTGGTAGTCAAGAAGTCTATTTCTAGTTCAAAACTTAGGTAAAGGATTACCTTCGTGAGCATCACAATAGTCAATGCCGCAACAGAGAGAAAGAAAAGGGTAGCAGAAAAGCACATATTCAACTACCCTTTCATTTTCATAAATACTTCATGTACGTAGCCAAATCTTTATCGCCACGCCCTGAGAGATTAATCACTACTGTTTCGTTCGGAGTCGCTTTCAGGTATGGAAGTACGGCTAAGGCGTGTGAGCTTTCGAGAGCAGGGATAATACCTTCTAATTTGGCAAGCTCCATCGCTGATACAATTGATTCATCGTCGGTGATAGCATAGAACTGAGCCCGCTTGCTATCGTGCAAATGCGCATGCAACGGCCCAATACCTGGATAGTCCAACCCTGCTGAAATAGAGTGTGGTTCCACCACTTGTCCGTCTTCAGTTTGCATCAGAATGCTTTTACTACCATGCAATACCCCGATTTTGCCCAAAAACGTGGTCGCTGCCGACAAGCCCGAATGAATGCCATGTCCTCCTGCTTCGGCCGCAACTAATGTTACCGAAGCATCATCTAAGAAGTGATAAAATGCACCTGCGGCATTAGAACCTCCACCTACGCAAGCAATGACGTAATCAGGGAGTTCTCTGCCCGTTTTTTCCAGCAACTGTTTTTTAATTTCTTCTGAAATGACTGATTGAAAGCGTGCCACCATATCGGGGTATGGGTGTGGCCCCACGACCGAACCAATGATGTAATGCGTATCGATAGGATTGTTAATCCAGTGGCGCATGGCTTCGTTAGTAGCGTCTTTGAGAGTTTTAGAGCCACTCGTTGCAGGGCGCACCTCAGCACCTAGCATTTTCATTCGAGCCACGTTTGGTGCTTGGCGCTGAATGTCAATCTCTCCCATGTATACAATACACTCCATGCCCATCAAGGCACAGACCGTAGCCGTAGCTACGCCGTGTTGACCAGCACCCGTTTCTGCCACAATCTTTTTCTTACCCAAGCGACGTGCCAACAGAATTTGCCCAATCGTATTATTTACTTTGTGCGCTCCCGTGTGGCATAAGTCTTCCCGTTTGAGATAAATAGTTGTATTATATTTTTCAGATAGGCGTTGAGCCAAATACAACGGAGTAGGACGCCCAACGTAATCGCCGAGAAGTGCCTGAAACTCTTTTTGAAAATCGGGCTGAGCGATGATTTGAAGATAGTTTTCGCGAAGCTCTTCTACGTTCGGGTAGAGCATTTCGGGAATATAAGCCCCTCCAAACTGGCCATAATAACCGCGTTCGTTGACTTGGAAAGGTGAGTTTACTGACGTTATTGCCATTGTGGTGCTATTAAAGTTCGATTTCTTCTCCAGCAGGTCGAACCAGTTCAAAGAGTTGTCTTAGTTTTTTAATATCTTTTAATGCCGGTGCTGTTTCAAATTTACTGTTGACATCCAACCCAAAAATTTTTATACCCAGCTCTGCAACCTGCTCTATATTTTCTAATGATAAACCACCGCTTAGAAAGAATGGTTTATCGTTTTGATAGCGTTTTAATGTGTTCCAATCAAACGTCACTCCGTTTCCGCCTGGTTGTGAACCTTTTGCGTCAAATAAGAAATACTCGCAATGCGGGGTATAATTATTAAGACTGTTGAAGTTAAACGCTTCATCGATTGAAAAAGCCTTAATGATATTGACGCCTCTGCTTTTGAGGGTTCGGCAAGCATCGGGCGTTTCGTTGCCGTGGAGCTGTACAAATTGTAAATCGTAGCGTTTTACTTGGCGAAGAATAAAGTCAGGGTTAGCGTTGACAAAAACACCTACTTTTTTACTAGTCTTGGGAATATTTTTGATAAATTCCTCATCGAGGCTTTCCCCTACGAAGCGAGGTGATTTGTCGTAAAAAATAAATCCGATAAAATCAGGTTTCAACTCCAGCAATTCGGCCAAATTAGCCATGTCACGCATTCCACAAACTTTAATTTTCATCATAAGGCAAAAAGTGCGCAAGCACCATTAAAAGTTTAACTAGTACGTTGGCTATTAAGCAAATTGTATTTTTGACGTAATCTCAGTCACCAAATTTTTCAACGCAGCCGCTGGATCCTCGGTCTTCATAAACGTTTCTCCAATGAGAAACCCTTGATAACCAGCCGCTCGTAATTGCAAGATAGTATCGGCGTCTTTGAGACTACTTTCAGATATTTTGACGAAGCTATCGGGAATAAGTTGCGCTAATTCCAACGATGTTTCGACCGATGTAACAAAGGTTTTAAGGTTTCGGTTGTTGACTCCCACGATGTCTACGTGCTCGCACAAACTCTGCTCCAATTCTTCGCGGTCGTGTACCTCTAGCAAAACCTCCAACCCAAGGCTGTGCGCCTTTTGTCCTAAATAGCTAATCTCGTCAGGAGTTAAGCAAGCTGCAATGAGCAAAATTACATCGGCGCCGATGGCTTTGGCTTCCCACAGCTGATATTCGTCAATCATAAAATCTTTGCGAAGCATGGGCGTCAATGGATTGGCAGCGCGTGCTTTGCCGAAATCCTCAAACGTACCACCAAAGAAATCCGTATCGGTTAATACCGATAAACCATTTGCCCCCGCTGCCACATAACCTTGTGTCACAACTTCGGGAAGAACACGGTCATTGATAATTCCTTTGGAGGGAGACTTACGCTTAAATTCAGAGATAATGCCCGAAGCACCGTTGGCGGTGAGGGCTTTTTTGAGCGAGAGCGTGGGGCGACCAAAAAGCGGGGCTTGTTCAAGCTGAGCAAAGCTTACACAGCTTTTCGCGTCGGCAACTTCGGTACGTTTGTGAGCTACTATTTTATCGAGAATATTCATTAGGGTTCAAAAATTTTAGCGACCGATATTTCAAGCTCAGGTAAGATACTTGTCGTTATCACGTCGTCTTCTGTAAAAGGCCGTAAGCCAATGTATTTCCCTTCGTCATTGAGTACATATACAAAGATAGCGTTATCGTTGGGTTCTACCAACCAGTATTCTTTCACGCCATTTTCTTCATAAACTTCGTATTTATCGCGCATTTCTTTTTTGGTATTTCCTGGCGATAAAATTTCTATGATTAAATCAGGAGCACCAACACAACCACGGTCGTCGAGTTTATCACTATCACAAATCACACAAATATCAGGCTGAACAACGGTGTAAATTTGGTTATCCGCCCGTTTTTTACCTTTTAGCGGTGTAAGTCGCAAGTCAAAAGGAGCTATGTACATTTCACAACGTTTTCCGTCAAGATAATTGCCAATGGGCAAGGAAAGTTGTCGAGAAATTTTTTGATGCCGCCGCGCGGGTGCAGGCGATATGTTAAAAATCTTGCCTTTGATAAGCTCCAAACGTTCCTCAAACGTCCATTTTAAATAATCGGCGTAGGAATAGGTACCATTAAGGTCTAATTCTTGAAATGTCGTTACGCTCATAACAAATACAATTATTAGTAAGTCTCTTTGGGTTAGGAGTAACCCAGAACACATTTGATGAGAAACTCAAAACATCATTATTTAGTCTTCAATCAACGTTTTGAACGCCTTCAGTGCACGTTTACTCTCCAACGACTCACGCGCCATGGCTACGGCATCAATCAACGATAACGCAGGATTGGCAGCATACAGAGCCAAACCTGCGTTGGCCAGCACAGCCTCTTTTTGGGCGGCTGTTGCCTCATCATTTAGTACATTAAGAAATATCGCCGCTGAATCTGCCAATGTTTCCCCTCCGAACAGGTCTTCAGGTTTAAGCATCTTTAGTCCTAAGTCGGCTGGCACGAGAATCTGCTCATTTTGTGCCGTAATAATCTTAAAGTCACCCGTCAATGATACTTCATCGTAGCCATCCAACGAATGGACAATCAAGTACTTCATATCTGACTGTTGATAAAGATACGCATAAAGGCGAGCTAATTCAAGGCTAAAAACCCCCACCATTTGTTTAGGTGTAAAACTAGGATTAATCATCGGCCCCAGCATGTTAAAAAATGTCTTTATGCCCAACTCTTTACGAATTGGAGCGACGTTTTTCATGGCAGGATGAAAGAGCGGAGCATGTAAGTAACAAATTCCCGCCGTTTCCATTTTTCGGCGGAGATAATCAATGTCGTTGGTAAATTTAATTCCCAAATACTCCAATACCGTCGATGACCCCACCGCTGATGATACGCCGTGGTTACCCTGTTTAGCCACCTTCTGTCCTGCCCCTGCGACGACAAAAGCCGAAAGCGTCGAGACGTTGAACGTATCCTTTCCATCCCCCCCCGTACCGCACACGTCCATGGCATCAAACTCCGAGAAATCGACAGGCAGAAGTAAATCGAGCATCGCCTTACGAAACCCACTTAACTCTTCTACTGTAATGCCTCTAAGCGCAAAAACAGTTAGGAAGCTAGCAATTTGAGAAGCATTATATTCTCCACGGCCAATACCCAGCAGCGCCTGATAAGCCGTTGGTTCGTCGAGCGTTTGGTAGTTCAGTAGGTGGTTTAGGGTTGCTTTCATATTGTTTTGGTTTAAACCCTCCACGTTTTTGAAACTTGGAGTTTTTTTTGCAACTTGGAAGGTCTGTAGCCTTGTTTTTCTGTTTACAAATTCTGTTTTATTTGGGCTAAAATTTCAGCCGCCCCTTCAGCCAATAATTGCTCGGCCAATGCGGTACCTATTACTTCTGGGTCTGAAACCACTCCCATTACGGTATGCTTCAACAATATTTTTCCATCAAGGCTTACTACACCACCTGTGATGCTCAATCCATTTGCTTGGTGCATTGCCAATCCAAATACAGGCACACTACAACCACCTTGCAAACGTCTCAAAAAGGCACGCTCAACCAAGAGACACGCTTCTGTAGTGGGATGATTGAGTAACTCTCGTAGTTTTTCTTTTTTTTCTGGGACAATGTTAGAACTACATTCAATCGCCACACTTCCTTGCCCCACCGCAGGTGTAAATTCATCAAGCTGCAAATGCTCACAAATCAGCGAATCGTATTCCATACGATGGACGCCTGCATAGGCTAACAAAATGGCATCACATTGCCCTTCTTCTAGCTTACGGAGGCGCGTTTGAAGATTACCACGCATATCCACCGTTTTGATGTGGGGATAAAAATGTTTCAACATCGCCACTCGGCGCGTCGAGGAAGTCCCCACCACAAACGTCTCTCCGCTTTTCAATGACAGCGTTGTGTTGTGACTTACAAGCACGTCGTTGACACGTTCGCGCTCAGTAAAAGCAATTAGCTCAAGGTCTTCATCCAGCTCTGACTGCAAGTCTTTGGCACTATGAACGGCAATATCGATGCGACCGTCGCGAAGCTGGTCTTCAAGTTCTTGGGTAAAAACCCCTTTACTTCCAATTTTAGAAAGCGAGCGGTCAAGGATTTGGTCTCCTTTGGTTTCGATGATGACAATTTCCGTCGAAAGCCCTCCCTGTTGAAGTGATTTTTCAACGTAATATGCCTGCCAAAGGGCCAAACGGCTTCCGCGTGTTCCGATTTTTATGTGCATGAATAACTTCCGTTCTGAGTATATTAAACTTTACTGTTCTCTCAATTTTTACCCGCAGAGATTCGCTGATTAGAAAAACGCTGATTTTCGCTGCATATCTGCGCCTTTAAATTGTGAATCAATCAGCGACACTTTCTCTACCCTAAACTCTTCTTCGCCTCCATTTTCAGTATCTCTTTATCAATCGGCACTACCCCAACGTGTTCGCAAACGAGTCCTCCGCCCAAGTTGGAGAGTTCGGCCACCGTGGCTGGTGCAACCCCCAATGCCACCGCGCAAGCTGCAATACTAATAACGGTATCTCCCGCTCCCGACACGTCCGCGATTTCGCGTTGATGCGCTGGACTGCGGTGTTGTTTATCCAAATAATCAATATACACTCCTCGCTCCGAGAGTGTTACAAATGCTCCTTTGGCGTTGAGTTCGTAGCGTAGTTTTTTCACTACAGCTTTCAGTTCGTCTTCGTTGCGTACATCAAACTCTACTTTCAGTCCTTCTTTCAGCTCCTTTAGATTCGGTTTGAACAAAGTGACGTTTTGGTAAGCCAAGAAATTGCGTTTTTTGGGATCAACTACCGTCGGAATACCTAACAAATTAGCCGCATCTGTAATTTCTTTGATGATATTAGGGCATAAAACGCCTTTATCATAATCTTCAAAAAGCACTACATGGCATTCGGGCAATAACGCTCTGGCTTTCTCAATCAGCTGCGCTTGTTCTTCCAGCGTAATCACTTTATCGGTTTCGGTGTCCACCCGAACCACCTGCTGCGAGCCCGCAATGATACGTTCTTTAATGGTTGTGATACGGTCGGGGCTTTGTAAGATTCCGTCGGTGCGCAACTGACGTTTTGTCAATTCACCCAATAAATTTTGCCCTTCCGTATCTTGTCCAACCACCGAGCAAATAATGGGCTCAGCGCCGAGCGCATGTATATTCAAAATTACATTCCCTGCACCTCCTAATCGGTATTCGCGGCGTTGAGCTACGACCACAGGAACGGGTGCCTCGGGCGAGATTCGTTCTACTTTTCCCCACACGTAGGCATCCAACATCACATCTCCTACAATCAGTACGCGCAGTTGGTTAAAAGAATCGAACAGTTGGTCAATAGTCATACGATTAAATAGCAAGCCAATTTTCTAGCATTTGTTTTCCGTGTTCCGTTAGCACCGACTCAGGGTGAAACTGAACCCCGCGCACATCGTAGGTATTATGGCGAAGTGCCATTACTTGCCCATTTTCATCCACGGCCGTGATGGTCATGGTATCGGGTACAGTTTCGCCCACAACAGTCCACGAGTGGTAGCGCCCCACTTGAAACGACGAAGGAAGACCCTTGAACAAAGGCTCATTAGCATCTGTCACAATGGCTTTGTCGCTGATGCCATGCAGAACATCTGACATGTTATTGAGGCTTGCGCCAAATACTTCTCCAATACCTTGATGTCCTAAGCATACCCCCATAATACTCTTTGTAGAGGCATAGGTTCGCACTAAATCTTGCAAAATTCCTGCTTCTGACGGAATGCCAGGTCCAGGTGAAAGAAGAATTTTATCATAATTGGCGACATCTTCTAGCGTAATTTTATCATTGCGGTGTACTTCTACATTATCGTGCAACTCACGAAGAATATACACCAAGTTATAGGTGAAAGAGTCGTAATTATCAAGAACCAAAATTTTCATAATAATAGCTATTTGTGGCAAAAGTACCCAATTCCGTCCGTACCTCAAACCTTACGTTTAAGATAGGAGTCGTAGTCGGGCAAGATGGTTTCATATTCTTGGTACATCAATGGGGAAGTGAGAACATAGTCGGCTGTGATACGGTCGCAAGCCATAGGAATGTTCCAAAGTACTCCCAAACGTAAAAGTGCTTTGATGTCGGGGTCGTGCGGCTGTGCCGACATAGGATCCCAGAAAAAAATCAATACATCGAGGCGCCCTTCGGCAATCATTGCCCCAATCTGCTGGTCACCTCCAAGCGGTCCACTAAGCAGTCGTGTTACGTGGACATCGAGGGCATCTTCAAGCAGGCGACCCGTTGTGCCTGTGCCAAACAACTGATGACGTGCCAGCGTGGCTTTGTTGTACACCGCCCATTCGATGAGTTCGGCTTTTTTGTTATCGTGTGCCACAAGCGCTATTCGCTTTCGGGCTGGAGTAAGGCGGGTTTGCATATTGTAGTATTTACTGAGTTTGTACATAAGAAAACAAGCCAAAGAGCCGATTCGGCTGCTTTCTATATTTCTATGTGTTTTAAAATCTAATGCGTCTTCATCTTGCCTTTATTTTTATACCCCTAAAACCCTATTTTCCCTTTGCGAGACTTCGCATTTTTCCCTTCAAAATAGGCTTTTAACTCTTCAAGCTCTTTCTCAAATCCTCCCGACAAAATCGGAAAGCGACACCACGCCCGAGGGTCCAAGTTGTAATCGTCGAGGTGAAAACCTGGAGCATAACGTTCTCGTTTCCATTGGTTTCGACTCCATAGTTTAAAGAAACGATCAACCGACGCATACAATGTTTCCCTTGAATATTTTTCGGCAAAACGTACTTCCATACTGCGGAAACAATCCGTGGGGGATTTCTTATCTCGAATAGCAACCTCTTCAATCGCATCCAATACCTCGTAAGGCATCAGGTCTTTCTCGTCGGTCTGCATTCGTTCTTTCGGGCGTAATTCGGCGGTGGGTTGCAAGCTATTTACTTTTTGCAAACCTTCCACTTTTATATGGTGCCCTTTGACGTGGCAACCAATGGTTTCGAGCCACACTAACCACTGACGGAGCCAGTATTTATCAATCCCCGCAATTGGACTGATACTTCCCGCCGTATCGCCATCCATGGTGCAATAACCCACGGCTACTTCAGAGCGGTTGGAAGTTGCCAATAGCAAGTGTCCGTACAAGTTAGCCAACAGCCACACACTTGGGGCGCGTACCCTCGCTTGTATATTTTGCAACGGAATATCATCTTGCTCCCACGTAAGGTCACGACCAATTTGCTCTTCAATAAGTCCTTTATACGTTTCTACTAGGCCATTGATATTGATATGGTGAAAGGTTGCCCCTATCGAATGTGCCAAACTTGCCGCCGACTCGTAAGTATCGGTAGAGCTATTTTCTGTCCCTTGATAAATACTATGAATCAACTGTTTGGCAATACCCTCTACGGTCGTTTGTTGTTGAATCTTTTTGATATGCCCCAGTTTTTGTTTGAACGCTTCGAGACCAATACTTTCATCCGCCAAACGAATCATCAAGCCACACAATGCCACGCAAGCACAGGAATCAGCTCCACCCGAAAGCGATACTGTAAAACCGTACGAGCGGGATTTTCTCAAATAATCGAACAGTGCCAAGCATACCGCTCGCGCAAACTCTTCTTCTTTTAAATACCCACCACGTTCGAATGGCTCTAAATCCGCCATTTGATACGCGGGTGCTACTTCGTGCCATTGGAAGGTGTCTGTCACTTTCCAATTACCTCCAGGAACAGGGGATTTTATTTGCGAATGTGAAAGGCGGGTCACATCGGTATCTATGACCGCCGAAGTGATGTAATAATCGGCATAGCCAAACCGTGGGCTTGATGCCAACAGCGCCCCATCACTGGCAATCATGGCATCGCCGTCAAAAAGAAGACGTCCTGCTTCGTTGCCCAGCAAGTTGGTATACACATAACTACACGAAAATGAGCGAGAACCATCAATCACCAGCCGCTCACGGGTCATGAATTTTTGGAAAGCAAACGGACTAGCACTAGGATTGAGGAGGATGTCAACGCCTCGGTCGAAATGCAAACGGCCTGGGCGCTGAGCTACCCACGCATCTTCACAAATTTCAAAACCAATTCGGATACCTGATAGGTCAAAAATTAAGTCACCAATAGGATATTGAAAATCACCCACTTTGACCTCTTCGCGTAAGCCCGCAGGCCAACGGTGAAACCATCGGTCTTCGTAAAAAAGCCCGTAATTAGGCAAGTGTTGTTTTGCCGCAAAACCAAGAATACGTTTGTTGACAATCAGACATGCCGTGTTATATAATTTGTTATTAAACCTCAAAGGGAGCCCTACAGCTACGGCAATTCCCGCCGTATGAGCAACTATTTCGTGTAAACTTTCGATAGCCTGCGCAAGGGTATTTGCACTATAAAAAGCATCGTCGCAACCGTAGCCTGTAATACATAACTCAGGCAAGCAAAGCAAGCTAATCTCTTGTTGACGAGACTCTTCAATTGCGCTTATGATGTAGTTGCGATTCGACTCCCACGCTAATGGAGTGGTATTAATGGTACCTGCGGCTACTTTAATGATAGACATAGCAGAAAAAATGGTTTATAAAATCCCTGCAAAGGTGCAAAGTTGTCCCTTTTTATCAGTACATCTGTGGCTAAAACTTTCAGTTTGTTTTTTTACGATTAATCAGGCAACCTACTGCTTCGGTTCGGGCGGGGGTTATGGGGTTTCCTGACATGAGCGCTTCGAGGGCATTTTGAAGGTAAAACTCGGTAGTTTTAGGACGGTATTTCCCAAGTCCAAAAAATTGGTTGTCGACCGCACCTCGATACACTTCTTGCCCTTGAGCATTGAGCAGTACAACCTCGGGCGTCGTGTGCGCGTCACAACGTTCAACCAGTTTATGTTTTCGGTCTATCACGTACGGCAGTGTAAATTGATATTCGCTCGCAAAAGCCTTCACTTTCGACTTTTTGAGAGACTTGGTGGAAAAAACAGCCTTAAACGCAACGTTTTGACCATATTTATCGTACATTTCTTGCAGGCGTTTGCTTGTTTTTTGACAGATTGGGCACTCCGTATCGTAAAAAACATACAAACGCGCCTGAGACTGAGCCGTTAATCCACCCAAATAGGCCAACCCAAAAAAATAGAATCTTAACCAAACCATTTTACACAGCTATCAACTATACCAATATTCGACAAAGCCTTTTTTAAAACATTCAGAAGAATGTTTCGTTCTTAAAAGTACAAATAATTTGGGTAAGCTTATTTTCAACTGACTTTTTTATCTAACTTTTGGCCAATATGTGCTTTATTAGATGCATTAATTGTACAATTTTGTTTGGAGCTACCTGATTTTACTGATAATCAAACGCTTACAAAAACATTCAAACCTAGCCTCAAATTTATTGTACACCCTATTACCCAAAAGCTTTTTCTAATCCATTCACTTTTTTTCCGAAACTCCTGATTTATAAAATACGTTTACATGAATCAATTGTTACGCAAGTCTTTCTTAATCCTAAGCATGACCTTGGGCTTCTTTGGAGCCCTTTGGGCCCAAAATCGTACGATTACGGGCAAGGTCACTTCAGCCACCGACGGCCAGCCCATGCCTGGCGTGAACGTCACCCTCAAAGATGCTACCACGGGGGTTTCAACCAACGGTGAAGGTGGGTATCGCATTACTGTTCCCAACGGAAAAGTTACGTTAGTTTTCTCGTTTGTGGGAATGCTCAGTCAGGAGGTAGTAGTTAATAACCGAACGGTTATTAATGTCGAACTGCTTGAAAGCCCTACTCAACTGAACGAAGTGGTAGTAACGGGTTACACTACTACCCAGCAAAAAGACGTTATCAGTGCCATGACCACCGTCAAAGGCGAACGGCTCAAAAATTTGCCCGTTGCCGGGATTGACCAAGCCCTTCAAGGGCAGGCCGCAGGGGTACGCGTATCGGCAGCCTCTGGAACACCTGGTGGAGGGGTCAAAGTGGTTATCCGAGGCAATACCTCTATTAATGCCTCCAATCGCCCATTAATGATTGTCGATGGAATTCCCGTTTACGACGGGGCCGTCTCGCAGTTTAGCTACGGTGGACAGCAAGACAACGCTATCGCGGCTTTCAACACCAGCGATATTGAGTCTATTCAGGTTCTCAAAGATGCCTCTGCCAAAGCTATTTACGGAGCACGCGGAGCCAATGGAGTGGTATTAATCACGACTAAGCGAGGCAAAACCAATCAAAAAACCAACATCAACTTTGATGTTCAACGAGGTGTTTCGGATGTCGTAAAACAACTAGATTTACTCAGTTCGAGCGAAATATTAACCTTACAGCGCGAAGCTGTCGCAAACTATAACGCCAAACAAACTCGCTTTGCTGACATCGTTGACCCCGATGCCCTAGGACTCATCCCAGGAGTAACGGATGCCGTTAATACCAATTGGGTAGACGAAGTACTTCGCCAAGGTATTTACCAACAATATCAATTGTCGACATCGGGGGGTAACGACCGCACTCGTTTTTACATCAGTGGTAGTTACCGCGACGAAGAAGGGGTTCAGCTCAACAACCGTTTTGCCCGCTATACGGGTTCGTTCAACCTCGACCACAAGGCTTCTCCCAAATTATCGTTTGGGTTAAACCTTAGCATTGGTAGCACCAAAAATCGCCGTGTATTCAGCGATAACGCCGTTGACGGTGTGTATGGCTCAGCGCTTCGTAGCTTGCCATTTTACGCACCTTTTAATGAGCAAGCTAAACTTTATACTCCCAACGACCCCAACTACCAAGGTTTTCCCAATGGTAATCCTGTTGCGGAAGCAGTGCTACCTCGGCAGTTGACGTACGGCATCAAGTTTTTGGGGGGTGTTAATGCCGAATATGCTTTCTTGCCTAATCTTCGCCTTCGTACCAAGTTTAGTATGGACTACAACGGTTCGCAAGAAGATACTTATAACCCGACTGGAACATTTTTTGGAAGTTTACCTTCTATAGGCGGGCAAGGCTACGGAGCTTACGCTACTTCGTCGTTGGGGACGTTCTTGAACTCCACCATTTTGACCTACAACACAAACATTGGAGAAGATCATCACATCAGTGCCCTTGTGGGAGGTGAGTTGTTGCATACTCAAGGACTTTCTTCAAGCGTATCAGGGCGAATTTTCCCTCGCGATGAGTTCACCTATATTACCTCAGCTGGGGTAGTAGATGCGGGGAGTTCGTTTTTTGCCCAAAATGGCTTGGTTTCGGGCTTTGGAGAAATCAAGTACGATTACGAAGACAAATATCTCTTTAGCGCTACCGCTCGATACGATGGTTCCTCGCGTTTTGGCCAAGACCGCAAGTTTGGCTTCTTCCCGTCGGCGTCTATCGGCTGGCGTATTAAAGAAGAAGGCTTTTTGAAAGATGTTAGCTTTATTGAAGATCTTAAACTTCGGGCAAGCTACGGATATACAGGAAACGAACGTATCGGAAACTTCCAGTTTTTAGGAACATGGGGAGCGACAACTTACAACGGTTCATCGGGAGTAGGGCCTAACAGCCTTAGTAACCCTAACCTTCAATGGGAACGCACTCGTGAAACCAATATTGGCCTTGACGTAGCGTTTTGGAAGGGCCGTTTGAGCTTCACCGCAGAGGTGTATGATAACCTCGCCGATGCTCTTTTATTTGCTGAACCTCTGCCTGCTACCACGGGTTTTGGCTCACTTCAAGGAAACATTGGGAGCATCTCTAACCGAGGGTTTGAATTTACGCTACGTTCGGTCAACTTTGACGGAGCATTCCGTTGGACAACTGACTTAAACTTCTCTCGCAACGATAACAAAGTCGTTTCCTTGGCCTCAGAACAACCTCTTTATCGCGGTTTCTCAGCAGCAGGTGTAGGCGCTACCAACGTCATCAAAGTAGGTGAGCCCCTCGGAACCTTTTGGGGACTCAAGTATCTGGGAGTGAATGTTGCTACAGGCGATGCACTCTATGAAGACTTTAACGGCGATGGACGCATCACTACCGACGATGCTCAGGTGATTGGCAATGCCCAACCTAAGCTTATTGGTGGCTTGACCAACAACTTCTCTTGGAATGGCTTTGACGTAAGCGCCTTTCTTCAGTTCTCGTATGGAAACAAAGTAATGAACTACGGCAATTCGTTTTTACTCAATCCTGGTACCGATTTGCGTGTGAATCAGACTCGGGCAGCATTGCGCCGTTGGCAAAAACCTGGTGACATCACTGACATACCTCGTTATGAATACAACAATACATACAACAGCTATTCGAGCAGTCGCCTTGTAGAAGATGGCTCTTATTTACGCCTCAAAAACGTGGCAGTAGGTTATACACTTCCTAGCAAATGGACGAGCAAAGTCAAACTAGGTGCTGTGCGTATTTATGCAACAGGAACCAACTTATGGACATTGACCCGCTACACGGGTGCCGACCCAGAAGTAAGTACCTTTGATGGCTCTACTTCGGCTCAAGGCATCGACTTTTTTACGCTGCCTCAAGTAAAAACGATTGTAGGCGGAATTACTGTTAATTTCTAACACAGACTCGTTAGTTATATCTCATCGAATTCTATGAAACGTTTCACATACGCACTCCTCCTCACCGCTCTCATGTCGGCGTGTAACACGGTGGTTCTTGACCCGCCTGCCATTGATTTGCTAGTTGACGACATTGTTTTTACAACTGCCAACGACCTGCCTTCGGTACGCGTAGGCTTATACTCAGCCGCTCGGAGCATTGGTAGCCCCACAGTACAGGCAGGGGATTTTACTGCCGATAATATCATTCATTTAGGCACTTTTACTGACTACCGCGAACTAGGCACCAAACAAATCACACCTTCCAACGGCGTCGTAGGCGCTATGTGGGGTAGTATTTTCAGAGCTATTTATTTAGCCAATTTTATCCTCGAACGCCTTCCTAAAATAGCGGGTGTAAAAGCAGCTGATGCCAAAGTACTGACAGCCGAAGCAAAATTTTTGCGTGGATATGCCAACTTCATCGGGGCACACACGTTTGGAGGTATTCCTAAAGTCACCACCACCACCTTGGCTACTAACCGTACTCTACCGCGCACGTCAAAAGAAGAAATTTTGACGTGGGTACTCGAAGATTATCAAGCAGCCCTTACCGACCTCCCCGATGGCGACCCGCAGGACCGTAACGTGTATGCAGGATATGCCACCAAAAATGCAGCTCGTGCGGCCTTGGCACGTTATTACCTTTACCAAAAAAATTGGACACAAGCGGAGGCATTCGCTACGTTGCTTATCAATTCAGTCAATTATTCGTTAGTGCCTTACAATGACGTTGTCACCAAAGATTTTACCCAAGAATCAATTTTTGAGTTTGGTTATACCCTCAACGACTACTCAGGAGATATAAACAACTATTTTGTAGGTCGACGCGAAGTAGTACCCTCCAACCAAGTAGTTTTGTCGTTGATTTCAAGGGAATCAGGCAACCGCAGTCAAACACTCGAATTTGATTTTACCAAACAAAAAGGAAATGACAACGGGTGGACACTTCGTAAATACGGTACCGCCGACGAAAGCAACCGCAACTTTGTCATCTTCCGTTTGGGTGAAATGTACTTGATTCGGGCAGAAGCTCGGGCCCAGCAGGGCAAAATCACAGGGACAACAGGGGCTATTGTTGACATCAACAAATTACGCACTCGCGCAGGAGTTGGACTAGCCGCTAGCGCTCAGCCTCCGTTAATTACAGCTACTACTCAAGCTGAGATGCTTAGCCTTATCGAACGTGAACGAGTGTATGAATTGGCTTTTGAAGGCCACCGCTGGTACGACCTTGTCCGCACAGGAAGGGCACAAGCTGTTATGTCAGCCTTTTCAGCCAACTGGGGCTCTAAATATGAACTATGGCCGATTCCGCAAACCGAAATTCAACGCAACCCTTCTCTCGTAGGTCAACAAAATCCAGGGTATTAAGTTTGGGGTTTGTAATCTCCCGTTTAAAGTTTGTAGTTAGTTTCCTGTTTGAAGTTTATAGTTTAAAATACGAATAGTAAGCCCAAAACAGCAAACCTAAAACTCAAAACCCGAAACAGTAAATTCAAAAATGGTAAACCAATCACCTGAAAATGAAATCTAACTATTCAATCATACAATCGATCCTTTTTGTTCTTCTGTTGGCATCGACTGGAGTGTGGCTCACTGGTTGTGAAGAAGAGCGAATAATTTACCAAGGCAGTAATTTTGTAGTTTTCAATGACACTACTCTTAGCTATAAGGAGAGTTATTCAAAAGCTATTAAAATCAAGATCCATAATGGTGGTCCTGTACTCAACGAGTCGATTAACATCAGCTACACCGTCGGAGGAACGGCCCGCGAAGGAAAGGACTATCGCATTGAAGGTACGAAGGGTACTGTCATTATTCCTGTTGGGCAAAGCACGGGCGAAATAACGTTATATTTACTTAATAATGCCAATAATATCCTTGAATCGAGCACCATCGAATTTACTTTAACTGCTGCCAAACCCGCCGATAAAGTGCAGGTAGGTTTTGGAAAAAGTGGTATGGGTAACAAAATGGTTTTTACGATTCGAGATGCTTGCTTGATGGATGGGCTCTATACAGGACAACTCCCTGTGAATGCAACGCAAGCCTACCAATTGGCCGATATTGAAATAGCTAGTACCGATTGTAAACGTTATACTATTTCAAACATCAACGTAGGATTGTTAGGCTTTCAACAGTTTTTCAACTGGGAGGCGCCGCTAAGTTTTCAAGCAGAAAAACCAAGCCTCAATTTTATTGATAATGGAAATAATACCTTGACTATTCCTCGGCAAGTTGTCTCTCAGTTTGCAGCGGGTTATGATACACTTTCTGGAACTGGGGTATGGAACCCTGTCAACAAACGTATTTCGCTCAATATCAAAATGAAGGTTTACAGTTATAAAACTAAGAAAGATACCAATGTTGTTGTTCCGTTAAACTACGTCCCACAATAACCACCTGATAACCATGAAAAAAAGTTCGCTTATAGCCTTTGTTGCTATTTTGATAGGTGCGCTGAGTGGGTGTACCGAAAAACTAGACCCTAAACCGTTGACGTATTCTCAATTGTTGACGGGTACTGAAAAAAAAGCATGGGTATTAAATGCTGTTACGATTGTTGACGAAAAAGACCCGTTCGATTTAGCAGGAAATGAAGTACTTGACCCTTGCCAACTCGACGACCAATTTATTTTTTACGCCAACGAAGAGAAAAAAATGGAGTACTCCAACGGCGCTAGCAAGTGTCGTACCACAGAGCCAGATATTCTTATCACTGACGTTTGGCAATTTACCAACGCCAACGCGACGCTCGAAATGGGGATTCCACGGCTATTCGGTGGGTTTAAGCTCCCTTTTATTGTAAAAACGTTGACCGAAAATACCATGGTTCTTGAGTATTATTTTGGCGATATCGACGCTAGTTACCGTTTTAAGTTTACATCCACAGGGAAATAGGTCAAGTGCACTTTCTCAATTTTGTACAATTACTATGCGCCAGTCATTCTACATTTTTGCCTTTTTTATTCTAACCTGCTTTGCCGCGCAGGCACAGCGCCGCCCCGAGCCGTGTGCAACCATGGAAATGGATAGTTTGCGTCGTCTTCGGTTCCCTGAAGAAGGAAGCCTCGATGACTTTGAACGAGATTTGCAGCGTAAAATGGTGGAGTTGAAAGCCAAAATGGCTTCTAGCCGTGGAACTGCAGATATTATTACTATTCCGATTGTCGTTCACATCATTCACAATGGCGAAGCCGTTGGCGTAGGGCGCAATATCAGTCAAGCGCAAATTCAGTCGCAAATTGAAACCTTAAACGAAGACTTTCGCCGTCGAATCAACACCAATGGGTACAATACCGATTCTCGCGGAGCCGATATTGAAGTTGAGTTTTGTTTGGCACAATTCAATCCTAATGGGCAACGCATGACTGAACCTGGGATTGACCGTGTCAACGGAAATCGCACTAGCTGGACTCGTGCTGATATTGAAGGCTCATTGAAACCTACCACTTCGTGGGATCCTAACAAATACTTTAATATTTGGGTACTTGATTTTGCAGCCCAAGATGACAATCTTTTAGGTTATGCTCAGTTTCCTAGTAACTCAGGGCTTTCAGGAGTACCCTCAGGTGGGGGGTCGGCGAGTACTGATGGCGTTGTAGTCAATTATGCCAACTTCGGTAACTCTCAGAAGGGGAGCTTCCCCCTCTTAAAAGCACCGTATAACCTTGGTCGTACTCTTACGCACGAAACAGGCCACTGGCTAGGTTTACGCCACATTTGGGGAGATGCCTCTTGCGGCGATGACTTTTGTTCGGATACTCCTACCCAAGCCTCCGAAAGCCGAGGCTGTCAAAAAGGACGTATAAGCTGTGGTGGAGCTAATATGGTCGAAAACTACATGGATTATTCTGACGATGCTTGTTTCAACATTTTTACTAAAGACCAAAAAACAAGGATGCGAACCGTGATGGAAGTCAGCCCACGTCGGGCAAGCTTGCTTACCTCCAACGTCTGCGGGCAGCTCATTTCAGGCAAACCTATTCCAAATTTTGAGGCCGAAAACCGTACAGTTCTGCTAGGAGGCCAAGTTCGGTTCACGGATTTATCAACCAATTTTCCTACGGCATGGCAGTGGGAATTTGAAGGTGGTGACCCTGCTACTTCGACTGCGCAAAACCCAACGGTTACGTACACCACAGCCGGCAAGTACAAAGTCACACTTACTGTGTCTAACTCCTCAGGTGCCTCCTCCCCTTTGGTCAAAACTCAATACATTGAAGTTGTCAATGCGGGATTATGTGCTACTGTGACCAATTTTACAGGCACAGGTACTACCCTCCGTCAGGCAGGTGGTACGGGGTATATCGCAGGCCAAAATAGCCGAAAGACTCAAGCTGTAGCCGAATTATTTTCTAATCCGCTCGGCTACACCAATTTGAGAGGTACTACTATCAAGTTTGGGGTTGCCAAAGCTGCCAAAAATACCGAAACCGAAAGCGTAGTGCGAGTCAAAGTGTGGAATGCACGCGGTTTTCAAGGCGGACCAGGGTCAGAGTTGACAGTAAAAGAAATTCCACTTCGTAAAATTTTGGACGACGTCAAAAATAACCGAGAAACCAAAGTTGTTTTTGATCAAAATATCAATTTATCAAGCCAAAACAACCTAGCCTTCTTGATTGGAGTGGAGTTTGATTACGCAGCAGGCGATACAGTCGCGCTTATAACAACCCGCGACGGCGAATCTCTCAATGCTACCTCGTGGGAACGAAATTCGAGTGGAAACTGGGATCGCTATATTGTCCGAACGGGGTTAAACATTGCCCACGCCATCACGGCTGATGTAGGAATGAAACCTTCGGTTCAAATTCAGGCTTCGGCTCAATTTATTAACCCTGGAGAAGCTGTTACACTGCAAGCACGGGGAGCAGGTGTCATTAACTGGTCTCCTTCTGAAGGGTTAAGTTCTACGTTGGGTCCTCAAGTGACAGCGCGCCCCACTCGTACCTTAACATATTTGGTAAAAGGCGCTGGTTCAGACGTATGCCGCGACTCTGCTAGTGCCATAATTTATGTCCGAAACGTTCAAATCTTAGGCAGCGAAACATTACCAGGCAAAGAGCTAACCCTTAGCCCTAACCCCACCGATGGCATGGTGGAAGTGAAATTCACCAATTCACTACGTGGAAAAGTACTTCTTCGCTTGAGAAGCATATCGGGGGCCGAAGTTTGGCGGGTCGAATTTGACAAAAATACCGATGCGTTTGCCCAATCTATCAATGTTAGAACCTACCCTGCGGGCGACTATTTCATTGATTTGCAATTGGGAGAATATACTGACCGAAAACGGCTCGTGAAGTTTTAATCATAACTTTTTGTTATTGCCTATTCGTTGTTTTTGGGCTTATTATTAGGAAATTAACTCGACAAGCCCGTACTTTGTATCACCAAAAGGAAGAAATTCAAACCAAAAAGGGAGTAAAATCCCTTTTTCCATTTAATTATTAAAATATATAATCGATAGACAATAAGAATTAAATACATGTCAACAATCCAATTCTCACCAAACGTTAGCGAAGCAGCCCGTCGCGATATTCTTGAGCTAGAAAGTAAAATCAGCGTTTTCCGTGATGGAAATGTACCTGAAGAAGCGTTTCGTAAATTCCGCCTGGCAAGAGGGGTTTATGGCCAACGCCAAGCAGGGGTTCAGATGATTCGTATCAAACTTCCGTACGGTCGTATTACTGCCGACCAGTTGGTGCGGATTGCCGATTGCTCTGACAAATACGCGACAGGCAACCTTCATGCAACTACCCGCCAAGATATTCAGTTGCACTTCGTAAAACTCGCTGACTCACCTGCTTTGTGGGCCGATTTGGAAGACGCTCAAATCACTTTACGCGAAGCCTGCGGAAATACCGTTCGTAACGTTACGGCATCTGCTCGCGCGGGCATCGATCCTTTAGAACCTTTTGATGTTACCACAATTACCCACGGCATTTTTGAATATTTCTTACGTAACCCTATCTGCCAAGACATGGGTCGTAAGTTTAAAATTGCAGTTTCTTCGTCTGAAAAAGATTCAGCCTATGGCTTTATGCACGACGTAGGATTGATTCCCCAAATACGTACCAACGAACAAGGTGAGCTGGTTCGCGGCTTTAAAGTTTTGATTGGTGGAGGCTTAGGAGCTCAGCCACTTTTGGCTAAACCAGCCCATGAGTTCTTAGAAGAAAAACAAGTAATACCGTTTATTGAAGCCGTTATTCGCGTGTTCGACCGTTATGGAGAGCGTGTTCGCCGTCACAAAGCACGGATGAAATTTCTCTTGGCCGATATTGGTTTAGAAGAGTTCTTAAAGCGCGTAAATGAAGAGTGGACTGCTATCAAAAACAAGGAGTACAGCCCTAGAAGCCTTGATTTTGCGACGTCTGAGTTGTATTCTTCAACCCGTGAAGGAGGCATTACGAAAGAAGAACTTATTGCCGCTTCTACGGACGATACATACACAAAATGGCTACAAACCAACGTATTTGAACAAAAACAAAAAGGATGGTATGCCGTACAGCTCCGAGTATTGTTGGGTGATATGCACTCGTCAACTGCCCGCAAACTGGCCGATGTTGTTCGCCAATACGCCGCTGATGACATTCGTGTTACTGTCAACCAAGGATATTTGCTTCGCTTTGTGAAAGCCGAAGATTTGGCCGCCGTGTACGAGCAGCTGAATGCCTTAGGCTTGGCCGAGCCAGGTTTTGATACAACCGCCGATATTACGACCTGCCCAGGAACCGACACTTGTAACTTGGCAATTTCGAGCAGCTACGGCATTACTCGTGCCCTCGAAACGATGATGAAAGAAGAATTCCCCGATATTATTTACAACAACGATATTAAAATCAAAATCAGTGGTTGTATGAATGGCTGTGGCCAACACAGTGCCGCCAATATCGGTTTCCACGGAAGCTCCATCAAAAATGGTAAACTTGTCCTCCCAGCCTTACAAGTGCTCTTGGGCGGTGGTTTCAACGGTACTGGGGAAGGTATGATTGGCGACAAAGTAGTGAAAGTTCCGACCAAACGTGGCCCTGCGGCATTACGGTTGTTATTGCAAGATTACGACGCCAATGCCTTTGAAGGCGAGTATTATAACGACTATTTCCTTCGTCAAGGAAACAAATATTTTTACGCGCTCTTGAAGCCATTAGCTGATTTGACTACCGCCACCCCAAGTGACTATATCGATTGGGATCACGAAGAACCATTCCAAACCGAAGTAGGCGTAGGCGAATGTGCGAGTGTGTTGGTAGACCTTGTAGCGACAACCCTCATCGAAGCCCAAGAAAAACTTGATTGGGCGCAAGAAAATCTTGAAAAAGCGGTTTGGGCAGATGCCATTTATCATTCTTACAATGTGTTTATAACAGGTTCCAAAGCTATGCTTGTAAGCAAAGGAGTACCTACCAATACCCAATACGGCATCATTCGTGATTTTGACGAGTATTTTGGAGCCGAGTTTGGCCACTTAACCGAAGGTGGTTTCAAAGAATTGGTCTTTAGTATCAACAAAAATGAGCCAAGTGAAGCCTTTTCGCGTCAGTTTGTGGAAGCTGCGAATCAGTTTTTAGGTAAAGTAAACGAGATGCGTCAAGCACAGTTAGACGAGGTAGAAGCACCAGCCTTATCGTTGGTAGAATTTGGAAAAGATAGCTAGCCTTATGAAAGTTACACTCATTGGAGCAGGCCCGGGTGATCCCGACTTAATCACATTGAAGGGCATCAAAGCCCTTAAAAGTGCGGACGTGGTTTTGCATGATGCGCTGTCAAGCACAGAGTTACTTGATTATTGCAAAACTAACTGTGTGATTGTAAACGTAGGCAAACGTTTTGCTCAACACAGCTGTAACCAAGACGTCATCAACCACTTGATTGTTGAATATGCCCAACAATACGGCCATGTGGTACGCCTCAAAGGCGGTGACCCGTTTATTTTTGGTCGTGGCTACGAAGAACTCGAATACGCCGAGCGTCATGGCATTGCTGTAGAGGTCATTCCAGGAATTTCGAGCAGCTATGCCGTGCCTGCCTTGGCTGGGATTCCCCTGACAACGAGAGGTATGAGTGAAAGTTTTTGGGTAATTACAGGAACCACCAAAGACCATAGCTTATCCAACGACCTTTCGTTAGCAGCTCGGTCATCGGCAACTGTAGTAGTATTGATGGGAATGCACAAACTCCCCGAAATTGTTGAAAAATTTGCCCAATTAGGAAAGATAAATTTGCCAGTAGCCATTATCCAGAATGGCTCACGCCCCGACCAGAAAATGGTAACAGGCAAAGTTGGAAACATACTTCAACTTGCGCAAGCCGAGGGCATCGGTTCACCCGCCATCATCGTCATTGGCAAGGTAGCCCAGTTGGCGGATAAGGTCACAGAGATTTCTCAATTAGCTAATTATTAGCCCACGCTTCATTTTTTTGACAAGTCCCCCGTTACCTATGGGGGCTTTTTTTTAGTATTTAGCGCAACTTTACCCGTCAAAATTGGGTTGAGTTTTTGAGTATGTTTCTTAAGCAACCAAAAATTTACCGTTGAAAACTACCTCCACCGACCCCTACGCAGCTCTGCGTTATCCAGAATTTGTCAATCTAATAACCACCAATAGCCTTATTACGGCTGCGCTTTTGATTCAAGAAGTGGTGATTGGGTATGAACTGTACAAAATCACCCACGACCCACTCTCCTTAGGGTTTATCGGATTGGCCGAAGCCGTTCCTTATATTTCGTTAGCCTTGTTTGGAGGGCACTATGCCGACCGTAAAGACAAACGAACCATCATGCAAATCAGTCAATCGGTTATTTTGGTTTGCTCATTAGGGCTTATTGCTTTGATGAACCCCGAAAACCGCAATCATCTTTCTCAGACGTCGTTACTCTTTACAGTCTACGGAATTTTAGCTGTCATTGGCTTTGCAAAAGGGTTTTATTCGCCAGCAGTTTCGTCCATGAAAGCCTTTTTAACCCCTCGCGAGGTCTACTCCAACGCCGCTACATGGAGTGGTACGTTTTGGCAAGTAGGGGCCATTGCAGGCCCTGGAGTAGCGGGATTTCTTTATGCTTATTTGGGATTGATTAACACCCTGTGGGTGGTCGTAGGTATTTTGGTTGCTACTCAAGGAATGTTGTTATTGGTTTCTAAAAAACCCATCCCTCAAGCCACCGAAGAAGAAACAGTAGGTTTGTGGCAGAGCATCAAAGAAGGTATCAAGTTTGTGTACGAGCAAAAGATTCTGCTCTATTCGATTTCACTCGATTTAGCGGCGGTACTTTTTGGTGGTGTGATTGCGATTTTACCCGTTTTTGCTGAGGACATTCTAAAGGTAGGCGCCGAAGGACTTGGCATCTTACGTGCTGCGCCCTCAGTAGGGGCTGTGCTCACCATTTTTATGACGGCCTACTTCCCCCCTGCCCGCCATGCATGGCGCAATATGCTGATTGCCGTGGCAGGTTTTGGAGTAGCTACGCTTATTTTTGCCGTTTCTACGCATTTCTGGCTATCAGTAGTAATGTTATTCTTTACGGGGGCATTTGATGCCATCAGCGTTGTCATTCGCCAAACCATTTTGCAGGTGGTTCCACCTGATCATATGCGAGGGCGCGTTATTTCGGTAAATAGTGTGTTTGTCAGTTCTTCCAACGAAATTGGTGCATTTGAATCGGGAGTTCTTGCCAAATTGCTGGGAACCGTTCCATCCGTACTCCTGGGAGGTAGCCTAACAATGGTTATTGTCATTTGGGTTTGGCTTAAATCGAAGGACTTGTTTAGCGTTAAGTTAATGTAGGTAAACATTTTTTTGAACAATTGGTTACATACTTATTGTTCAAAAATCTATAAAAGTGAGCGAAAGTTCCTCTCCTTCCCCCTCTTCTTCATCGTCTGCCCGTCATGGATTAGGCAAAGAAGACTATTACACCGACAAAAACGGCTTTGTCGTTTTTACGTCGGCATACCACCTAAAGCGAGGTTACTGCTGCAAAAACGGTTGCCGCCATTGCCCGTATGGCTTTAAACGCGAGAAAGAAATTTAGTTTCTAAAAAAGTCAAAGAAAGTGCTTTACTTTATTGAGTTTAAAAGATTTTTTCCTTTTCAACATCTTTTTCCGATTGGCGGGTTATGCTGGCCAATCCTTTATAATCAGTACTTAATAAGAGATATATCGGCTCCAACAACGCAGTTTTACCCGAGTTGTTTTTTCCCGTAATGAGATTGACTTGTTCAAACCCGCTAAAACTGAACTTCTCAAAACATCGAAAATTCTCGATTTCGATACTTTGTAGGATACATCTGTCGCTTTATTGAAACTTGGGTTTTGGAACAAGACAATCTGAATTGACAACAAGCAACTCTTCCCCTAATACTTCGTTGTAGTATCGGCGGGGCTGTCGGCGGGGCCTTTGTCTTTTTTACCAAATACCGAAATATTTACGTAACGTTTAGGATATTGGCGAAAATTGGTCATCAATTTATTTACGCTCACAATCGTACGGTTGATATTATCGTACAGAGCTTGGTCTTTCAACAATTTCCCTGCTGTTCCTTGGCCTTGTTCAAGCGCAGTAAGTGATTTTTGAAGAGTCGCCACTGCCGAATTGGCCTGCGCTAATGTTTCGCCCAAACGAAGCGCTTTCAACGAATCTGTCGTCGTTTTTAAATTTTCCAAAATCGGCTTGAAACTCTTTTCAGTTTCAATCAGCGAGGCCGAAAGCGCATTGACATTGGCCAAGGTAGCCGCAATTACCTGACGGTTTTGCGCAATAGTCGCATTGATACCTGAAGCCGTTTGGTCGGTAGTAGTCAGTAATTTATTCAATACATAACCCGTTTGGTCAAACTGCTTTACAATACGATTCAAATTGATAATCAATGAATCGGCGTTTTTAACAACGGGTAGAGCTTGTTCTTGAAGCAATGCTTGAATTCCCTTTTCCGAATCAGCTACCAGGGTATCGCCTTGTTGGAGTTGTTTTCCTCCCATTGCAATTTGAAGCATCAACGCACTTCCTCCCAACAATTCTGAGGTCAATAACACCTTAGAACCTTGGGTCAGCAGCACGTTTTTCTGAATTTCAAGTGTAACCAACACCTTGTTTCCTCGATCGGTCAAAAGTTCAGTACTTTTCACTTGCCCTACTTGCACGCCGTTAAGTTTAATCGGGTTTGAAGGTTGTAAAGAGCCGACATTGTCATACACCACAAAATATTTGTATTTGCTAGAGAAGAAATCTGCACCTTTTAAAAAGTTAAATCCAAAATAGAGCATGGTCAGTGCAACTACCGCCATCAGCCCTACTTTTGCTTCCTTAGAAATGTTCATGAATGTTAATCGTTGATTGTGACTTTAACTAACTATCTATCTTCTACCTCCTGCTTATACTGTTTAAAGGCTCGAAAGATAGCTTCGGCGATTTCGTCCTGACCCTCGTCCGAATTGAGGTATTTTTCTTCTTGGGAATGACTCAAAAAACCCGTTTCTACAAGCACACTTGGCATGGCTGTTTGCCAAAGTACCATAAAACCCGCTTGTTTTACTCCTCGACTATTACGGTCGGCGTAATTTTGAAATTGGCGTTCTATTTTGTCTGCAAAACTCAAGCTACTCGCAATGTAGGCGTTTTGTCGGTTAGCCAACATAATGTATGCCAACGGAGAATTAGGATTGAAACCTTTGTAGCGTTCTTCGTAATTTTGCTCTAACAAGATACTGGAGTTTTCGCGCTTGGCTACTTCGAGATTTTCTTCAGACTTATGTAACCCCATTACAAACGTTTCGGTACCCGATGGGCTCTTTTTGTTTTTGGGTAGCGAGTTACAGTGAATCGAAATAAATAAATCGGCTTTACGGCGATTAGCGATATTGGAACGTTCGCTTAAGTCGATAAACTTATCAGAGGCTCGCGTTAGAATTACTTTTACTTCTGGCATTTCGATTGTTATTTTCCGTGCCAAAAGTAGAGTAATGTCCAAAACAATGTCTTTTTCTTTTGAAAATTTCCCTTTTGCTCCCGTATCTTTTCCCCCATGCCCTGCATCCAACACAATAACATCGATACTTCCTTCGGCGTCTGATTGGAATGTGAAACTACAAAATGCTATCCAACCAAGCAATAATCCTATTTTGAACGTGTTCAACATAAGTGATTCTTTCATTTTATGGCTTGCGTGTGAATAAATGTAAACGGTTATTCGACCATAAATAAGCAATCCAAAATCGTCTAAATTTTTACTTAATCGAAAAGCTTAGGCGGTTTTGGAGGAAATTTTCACAAAGAAACTCAAAATTACGGTAAATAGCACACGGAAGCGCCTATACTCCTTCTGCAACCACTTCTTTAACCGTAGGTACCATCTGCGTTAAGAGATTTTGGATACCTGCTTTAAGGGTCAACGTTGAAGATGGACAACCGCTACAAGAGCCTTGCAAAAGCACTTTTACAACGCCCGTTTCTTCCTCAAAGGAGTGGAATGAAATCGCTCCCCCATCTGACTCTACCGCTGGGCGAACGTAATCGTCCAAAACAGTTTTGATTTGACGCACCGTTGGGCTATCGGTATCAACAATCGTGGTATTACGTTCGACTGTTTTTTGCTCAAATACGGGGTGATTTTCTTCAAAATAAATCTTCAAAAAATGTTTAGTATCCAAAATCACTGACCCCCAGTCGGTCTGATCATCTTTGGTGATTGTCACGAAGTTAGACGCTAAAAAGACACGCTGCACGAAAGGAAACTGGAACAAATCTCCCGCTAACGGCGACGACTTTCCTTCGGCCTGCGTAGCAGCCAAATCGGGGTAATCGAATGATAAACCTTGGGGAACAAGTTCAAAATTGAAGACAAACTTCATCGAATTTGGATTGGGACTTGCCTCGGTATAAATAAATACGGGTTGCATAAAAAAGTATGACTCGTTGTTTGATTCATCAAAATAGATAGACAGCCCTAAGAAGACCGCCCTACTTGCAACAAAACTTTCGGCATTTTGGTTTAATTATTCTCAATTAGGTTAATACAATCGCGAAACGAATAAGTAAGCTCTGTAAAATAACCAAAAAGGGAAGCATCAATTGATGCTTCCCTTTTGTATTCTTCGCGCTTACGATGGCTTCTTCTCATTGCCTCCGCCGCTGTTGCCATTACCACCACCTTTAGGCTGATTATGATTTCTGCGGTGATGGTTTCCTCGGTTAGAGTGTTGTTTGGCAGGCTTTGTTGCGTCGTTGTTGCTATTAGCGTTATTTCCTTTTTGTACAGGATTTCCAGAAGGAGCATTAAGTACAGTTGCTTTCGGAGAGGCCTGTGCCGCAGGAGCCTTGGGCGCTGCTGCATTCTGTGGCTTCATTGCGGGAGCAGTAGAAGAAGAAGCAATTGTCGCTGGCTGCGCCATTTCTTTGGCCGCATTTGCTGCGCTGTTATTGCTATTGCCGCTTCCTTTTTTCTTTTTATTCTTACGGTTACTATTTCCTCCCCCGTTTTGCTGGTCGCGATGGCTAAATTTCTTATCCATTTTGGCTAAATCGCTGTTAATACCTACCGCTGGCAATGCCAACACCGCCTCTTCGATATCCAACACATCCAACGACACCGGTTTTTCACCTCTTGCATTCATTTGCAAGATTTTACTGACCTGCTCCATCGTGATAGGGTGCCACGTGGTGCTATCGTTTTCGTAGCCAAACCACATAATTTTCTTAAAAATGTCGGTTTTCTGCAAGTGTGCCTTTCCCTTTTGAGTTAGAAGAGGTGCATCCACATGCGGAATGTCCTTGAGGGCGTCGATATAGGTTTCCAGCTCGTAGTTGAGGCAGCACTTCAATCGTCCACATTGACCCGAAAGCTTCGTTGGGTTTAGCGATAAGTTCTGGTAACGAGCGGCAGAGGTCGTAATGTTTTTAAAATCGCTTAACCAAGTTGAACAGCACAATTCACGCCCACAAGCTCCCAAACCACCCAAACGCCCTGCTTCTTGTCGTAGGCTGATTTGGCGCATTTCGATGCGTACTTTAAATTCGCTGGCCAATATTTTTATCAGTTCACGAAAATCAACCCGCTCGTCGGCAGAGTAATAGAAAGTAGCTTTGGTATTATCGGACTGAAACTCTACGTCCGACAACTTCATGCTAAGTTTCAACTCTTTGACCATTTCGCGAGCGCGGTACATCGTTGACAGGTCACGCGCGACACTCTGCTCGTGCTTTTCCATGTCACGCGGGTTGGCCACGCGATAAATACTCTTCACGTTTTCGTCGTCGGCGATCTTTTTCTTGGCCATTTGCAGGCGTACTAAGTCTCCCTGCAACGATACCGCTCCAATGTGGTAGCCCGAAGCCATCTCACACACAACATAGTCGCCTGTAAGTAGTTCAAGGTGATTGATATTGCGAAAATACTCTTTCCGCCCACCTTTAAACTTTACTTCGACTACGTCAAAACGTTTTAATATAGGCACATCCATATCGCTGAGCCAGTCGAAAACGTTCATTTTGTTGCAGCCACCTGTACTGCACGCGCCGTTATTTTGACAACCAGCGGTTTTTCCATTGCTTCCTTTCGTTCCGCATCCGCCCGTTGAACATGATTTACAACTCATTTTTGTTTAGTTTACAGTTTGCGTTCATTTGAAGCTTAACCTCTTCTTTTTAGCAAACTAATCCGTATAACGAATCAAATCTAAACCAATGTCTTTGCGGTAGTATTTACCTTCAAACTGTACCGCTGTCGCCGCCTTTTGTGATTTATTGACAGCCCCTTCGAGTGAGTTTGCCAACGCCGTCAGCGCCAGTACCCGTCCGCCATTGGTTACGATTTCACCTTTTTCGTTGGTCGTTGTTCCTGCATGGAACACCGTTATATCCTCCGTTTTTTCTAATTCAGTAATTACTTTGCCTTTTTCATAGGCATCAGGATACCCTCCCGATACAATCACGGTCGTAACAGCCGTTTGTGGCGAAATTACGAAGTCACTATCGGCTAATTTCTGATCAGCAGCTGCCAGCAAAAGAGTAACCAAATCTGACTGAATACGTGGGAGAACCACTTCCGTTTCAGGGTCACCCATACGGGCGTTGTACTCAATCACGTAAGGTTCGCCTTTCACATTCATCAATCCAACAAAAATAAAGCCCACATACGTAATCCCTTCAGCTTGCAAGCCTGCGAGCGTTGGCTTTATTATTTTTTGTTCTACTTTTCGGAGAAAGTTTTCATCTGCAAAATTCACCGGCGACACTGCACCCATTCCTCCCGTATTGGGTCCAGTATCTTTTTCGCCGATGCGCTTATAGTCTTTGGCTTCAGGAAGGATTTTGTAATTTACCCCGTCGGAGAGCACAAAAACCGACAATTCGATACCACGTAAAAACTGTTCTACCACGACTTTATTACCTGCTTCGCCAAATTTAGCCCCCACTAGCATATCTGACATTGCGGCTTTGGCAGTATCAAGAGTTTCTGCAATAATCACGCCCTTTCCTGCGGCAAGACCATCTGCTTTCAGTACGATAGGCAGCGAATGAGTAGCCAAATACGCCAATCCTTCTTCCAGTGTTTCGGAGGTAAATGTCCTTGACGCAGCAGTCGGAATTCCGTACTTGGACATAAAGTTTTTGGAAAAATCCTTGCTTCCCTCCAGCTGCGCGCCCAGGCGATCGGGTCCTACAATTTTGATTCTCAACAACTCCGGCTGGGCCTTTAAGTAATCTACCACTCCATTGACAAGTGGCTCTTCAGGGCCAACAATTACGAGTTTAATTTTTAAATCAACAATAGCTTTTGCAATGCCTTCAAAGTCATTGAACCCAATTGGTAAATTTGTTGCTATTTGTGCTGTGCCCGCATTTCCGGGCGCAACATACAACTCATCACAGTGTGGGCTTTGGGCTATTTTCCAAGCAAACGCATGTTCGCGCCCGCCTGATCCCAGAATTAATATGTTCATTTTATAAGGTTAAAGTGTATAGAGTAGGGCACGACATCCTTTTCAATTATTTCGCGCCTTACCACGAGCTTTTCACTTAGTTTGCCACTTCGGACATAAATTTGATACGCATCAAACGCAGCTCGTCTTCGGTAACGTCTTCTTCGGCTAACTCGTCTAACGCAATTTTAATACTATCGGTTTCAGCCGTCATAAAGTAATCGTAAATATCATGTTGACGGTCTTTGTCCATAATCTGGTTGATATAATAATCTAGATTTAGCTTTGTACCCGAGTAGCAGATGTGTTCAATCTCTTCGATTAACTCATCCATTGCTAGCCCTTTGGCTTCAGCGATTTCGTCTAAATCTACCTTACGATCAATTTGTTGAATGATAAAAATCTTTACTTTCGACTTATTAGCCGCCGATTTTACGACCACGTCTTTGGCCGTTTCTATTTCATTTTCTTCGACATATCTCGTGATAAGATCAATGAATGGACGGCCAAATTTTTGCACTTTCCCCATCCCGACTCCGTTGATTTGGGCCATTTCTTGGGAGGTAGTCGGATAGGTCGTCGCCATTTCTTCTAACGACGGATCTTGGAAAATAACATACGGGGGAAGGTTTTTCTCTTTCGCAAGTTTTTTACGGAGAGCTTTCAAGAGTCCCAAAAGGGCTTCATCGTACGCATTGCCTCCGCCCGATGGTGCCAATTCGGTCACGTCTTCGTCGTCGTTCGACTTTTGAGTATCGTTTTCATCGAAGGTATGGTCTTTCGAAATCGTAAGAGGGTACGGGTCATTGATGTAGTTAGCACCTTTTTCAGTGATTTTTAACACCCCATAATTTTCGGAATCTTTCCCTAAATACCCCAAAATCACCAGCTGACGAATCATTGAGCGCCAGTATTCTACCCCATACTCTTCGCCTTCTTCTTCGTCCTTAAACTTACCAGCGCCGTATACATCTAGCTTATTGTGTTCGTAGCTTGTTACGTACATATTGTCGGTAGCCGTAATCAAGTCAGCAATGTGGTCACCATCAAAACGTTGGTCGGTTAACTGAATAGATTTCAGTACCAACACGGCTTCGTCTTGCACCTTGAATTTTGGCGTTGGCTTGATGCAGTTATCGCAAAAACCGCAATCTTTTTCCATGTATTCGCCAAAATAGCTCAATAATTGCCGACGACGACAAGCTCCGAGGTTGGCATACGCTACCATCTCGTTCAACAAATGACGGGCATTGTCGCGCTCTGTTACCGATTTATCTTTATTAAACTTCTCTAATTTCTGAATATCGTCCAAACTGTAGAACATCACACAGTTTCCTTCCAATCCATCACGGCCTGCACGGCCAGTTTCTTGGTAGTAGCCCTCCAACGATTTAGGCGCATCGTAGTGAATCACAAAGCGAACATCGGGTTTATCGATACCCATTCCAAAAGCAATGGTCGCCACAATTACGTCGGCTTCTTCGTTCAAAAACGCATCTTGGTTATTCATGCGCGTCTGTCCGTCTAGTCCTGCGTGGTAAGGAAGAGCACGAATATCGTTTACCATCAATAGGTTAGCTACTTCTTCAACCGTTTTACGGCTCAAGCAATAGATAATACCCGACTTCCCTTTGTTATTTTTGATGTACTTAATCAATTGTTTATTGACATCCCCAAGTTTCGGACGTACTTCATAGTACAAGTTTTTGCGGTTAAACGACGACTTAAACAGAGCAGCCTCTTCCATACGCAAGTTTTTAACGATGTCTTGCTGTACTTTCGGAGTAGCCGTAGCGGTCAAGGCAATCAGGGGCAAACTAGGATTAATGTTGTCGATAATCCCACGAATACGGCGATATTCTGGACGGAAGTCGTGTCCCCATTCCGAAATACAATGAGCTTCATCGACGGCCACAAACGAAATGTTGGCACGTTGTAAAAAGTCAAGATTTTCTTCTTTGGTCAACGACTCAGGCGCAATGTACAACAGTTTCAATGTCCCATCGAGCGCATCTTTTTTCACTTTCGTGATTTCCGCTTTATTGAGAGTAGAATTCAAAAACTGCGCATTGACGCCGAAAGCGTTCAATTGATCCACTTGGTTTTTCATCAAAGCAATCAACGGAGAAATCACGATGGCAACGCCTTCAGTCGTAATGGCTGGCAACTGATAACAAAGCGATTTCCCCGCTCCTGTAGGCATGATAACAAAGGTATTGTTACCCCCCATGATACTGTGGATAATTGTTTCTTGTTCGCCCCTAAACTGACTATAACCAAAAATTTCTTTGAGTCGCTCCTTTAGCGTTTGTTGCACGCTTGTGTCTACCTGAATCATCCTCTTTCGTTGTATTTTCGCCTATATACCCTTGGTTAGCAGGTATTTATATAGCTTTTTTAGTGAGTTAAATGGAATTCAATAGGAAGTTACTGGCCATTTTGCCAACTAAAAATCTGCAAATTGAGCAAAGTCAGTAACTGAATTTGAAATTAGTAAAAATAATCAAATTTGACGCAACAAATTTTTGGAAGCGAAATAGGTGCTTTTTTAAAAATATCGTTCACTAAATGATTCAAATCAACTCACAGTCAAGTTTTTAAATCATGAATAACGTCCTCAAAAAGCCTTTTTTTTACCCTAAAATTATCTAATGCCGAGTTTGATTTTAGCGCATACGGTCTTGCGAACGAACCAATTTTTCGTCTCGACGAATAAAGCGATTAGCCAAAACATTCGCCAACATGGCCGTCACAAGGGCATAGAATCCAAATCCAAAGGTACCCGCTACTGCTGGTTCGAACAAGTCTTTGGCTTTTCCAAAGATAAAATACATAATCAAACCCATAATGATAGTCATCAAAATAGAATTCACGGCACACAATCCTGACTGAAGTAAGCGATTTTTATACTGAGAAACGGCAAAAATCGCGATTCCTGCCACAATACCTCCCAATAGGGCAATATACCAAACAGGAGTAATAAACGAGCTAGTTCCCTGCTCATGCACTAAACGAAGGGCGGTAAGGTGAACTGATTGAGTTCCGTCAGCCGCCGCTTTGTCCCAAAGAGGTAAAGCCAACATTCCAACGATACCCACCGCAACTACGGCTAAAAATAGTGTTTGAATACGCTGTAACATAATCGTGCAAAATTGTCAATGGACGAGTATCGGCTAGTTACTAAATTCGATTTTTCTCGTCTCTGGGTGTATAGAAAAATAAGTTCTGCCAAAAATGGACGGCAAAGGTAATCATTTGAAGATGATTTTGGAACAGAGTTTTTAGAGAATGTCCTACCCAAGGCAATTACTTGTCTTGGCGCGCTGTTTTGGGTAAGAACCTGTAATTTTACAACTTTTCCGTAAAGAAACGGTTTTAAATTGGTCACTCAATTAGCTTTAACACATTTGTAACCCAAAAATAGTATGCTTTCAAAAACGTTTGGTAGTGCCGTACACGGAGTGAATGCCACCATGATAACCATCGAAGTAACAGTGGGACAAGGAATGCGTTTTTTTATGGTGGGCTTGCCCGACAGCGCCGTAAAAGAAAGTGAGCAACGGGTCGAAGCCTCTCTCAAGTTTTTCGACTATAGAATGCCTCGTCAAAAAGTAGTGGTAAACCTTGCCCCTGCCGACATCCGTAAAGAAGGCTCCGCTTACGACTTACCCATTGCATTGTGTGTATTGCAAGCCTCCGACCAAATAGTCACTAAGAAAAATCTCGAAAACTATGTAATCATGGGAGAATTATCACTTGATGGAAAACTACGTCCCATCAAAGGAGTACTTCCCATTGCCGTTGAGGCACGTAAATTGGGTTACAAAGGTTTTATCCTCCCGTCGGCCAATGCCCACGAAGCTGCTATTGTCAATAGTCTCGATGTTATTCCTGTTGAAACACTGCAAGACGCTATCGGCTTTTTTGAGGAAACCAAAGAAATCACTCCATTGAAAGTAGACACGCGTGATTTATTTTTCAATACTCTCAACGATTACGATGCTGATTTTGAACACGTTCAAGGGCAAGAAAACATCAAGCGTGCACTTGAAATCGCGGCTTCGGGTGGTCACAATGTAATCATGATTGGCCCTCCCGGGGCTGGTAAAACAATGCTAGCCAAGCGCTTGCCTTCCATTTTGCCTCCACTAAGCCTGCACGAATCGCTCGAAACGACAAAAATCCATTCTGTAGCAGGGAAATTAGGTTCCAGAGCATCACTTATTGCACGGCGGCCTTTCCGCGCCCCGCACCATACCATCAGCGATGCCGCGCTGGTCGGAGGTGGTACATTTCCGCAGCCTGGCGAAATCTCTTTGGCTCACAATGGCGTGTTGTTTTTGGATGAATTGCCCGAATTTAAACGTACCGTTCTTGAAGTAATGCGTCAACCGCTCGAAGAACGCCGCGTGACGATTTCGCGCACCAAATGGGCGATTGAATTTCCCGCCAACTTTATGCTCATTGCCAGCATGAACCCCTGCCCGTGCGGCTACTATAATCACCCCGAAAAAGAGTGTGTTTGCCCCCCTGGTACTGTTCAGCGTTATTTGAACAAAATCAGTGGCCCCCTCCTCGACCGAATAGACTTGCACGTGGAAGTAACACCCGTGTCGTTCGACCAAATTTCATCTACTCGAAAGGCAGAAAAAAGCGAAGACATTCGCCAACGCGTGATTACCGCTCGTGAGATTCAAACCGAACGCTTCAAAGATAAGGAAGGGATTTACTGCAATGCCATGATGCCCTCGCCGATGGTGAAAGAAGTTTGTGAAATCAACCCCGCAGGCAAGGCTTTACTCAAAGCCGCTATGGAACGACTTGGGTTGTCAGCACGAGCATATGACCGTATTCTGAAAGTAGCCCGCACTATTGCTGACCTTGCTGCCAGCCCCGATATTAAGATTGAACACTTGGCCGAAGCCATTCAGTACCGAAGTTTGGACAGAGAAAATTGGGCAGGATAGACAGAATGTTGAGTGCAGAGGGCAGAATGTCGAAGGGTTTCCTTTTCGAAGGTACTAAAACTTTCGGAAAGGTATCCGTGTCGAGAATCTCCCACAACCCGACTGTTGCAACTACACCACATCTCTCAGCAACTCCTCCACCGCTCGGCGGCCCGATTCCATGGCGCCGTGTACCGTTCCGCTATGCCCACCGTAGTGGGTGGCTTCTCCCGCAAAGTAAACTTTTCGTTGCATTGGCTGGGATAACGTTTGGCGCGTAAGCAGGCCACCTCCATTAGGAATTGGGAAAGAATAAGCCCCCTTGATGAAAGGTTCTTTGCTCCAATCCATCACTTTGGCATTGGTCAGGGCGGTCGTAGCCGTTCCTTTTCCATAAATAGTATCCAATTCTTTCAATAAATTCTGAATAATGACCGTAGGGGTTTGTCCACTGAGTACTTCGGCTCGTTCTCCTGTGACAAAACCCGTCAACACAAACGATGATGTACTTCGCCCTGAGGAACTTACCCAATATTCAGGAATCGAACCAGATGTATAAATTGAACCCGTATTGGCCTCCCAAAAACGACGGTTAAATACCAAGACCACTTTAATACCCGCACCCATTCCAATATTGCGAATAGCCGTGAGCTTGGCTTCGGGTAATGAAGGACTAAATTGAATATCGTTGGCTTGCAAAACCGACAACGGAACCGTCACGATTACTTTATCTGCAAAACGCCGCTGAGCTTGGGCGTCTTCCAAAACAATCGGCTCATTGGTGAAATCAATACGTTTGATTTGTTGGTTGAGGACTACTTTGGGAATAACGCTTTTGCATTTTTCCTCCAATACCGACAGCAAAGAGCGATTACCCAGCACGTAGTTGTCTCGTCCTGCACTCCAAATCGCCTCGGTTTCGGCTATTCCCAACAGCCCCAAGCGGTTGGCGGAGGTTCCGTATTTATTGGCCAATAAAGCATCGGGGATATGCCGTACTTTAGCCACGAGCTTGGTAGTTTCCATCAATTGGGCCAGGGTGCTTTCGCTCCCCGAATACGTCCGAGCCTGCTGTGATAACAGCAGCGCCAAACGAAAATCGAGGTCGGTAGTCCATTGAGCCTCCGTGCGGAGTAGCGTACCTATTTGGTAATAGTCCGTCGCGGTATCGGTCAACAACGACGCCCCTGATTCTTTTGCCCAATCGTGCAAAATTGATTTACTCCCCCGAATTTCTTCCGCCCCCAACTCCACCTCAAAATCAGCCAGACCTTTTAGCGGGCGAAGTCGCCCCCCAATTTGGTCAGAGGCTTCATAGATAGTATAGTTCGCCCCTTGTTGTTCCAGCAAATAGCCCGCATACAACCCCGCAGCTCCTGCCCCTATGATAGCAATTTGGCCTTCGTATTTACGGGGAGCGTAGGGGTCTTTGGGTTGGCAATTTTCCAACGCTAAGGCTCCTGTGGCGAGCAAAGTATGTCTGATAAAATCGCGACGTTTCATCATGGCAATCAAGTGGTTTAAATACGTTTAAACAATTTCACAATCCCCTCATCTGTACATTCATGAAGTAATTGTTGGTTTGTTTTTTGCAATAAGGGGTGCACAAAATTAGGGGCTATTTCTACCAGCGGAACTAGCGTAAACTTACGCTGATGCAGCCGTGGATGAGGCACTTCCAACTCATCCGATGTCAGTATTTTATTTCCATAAAACAACACATCAATGTCAATAATCCGTGCTCCCCAGCGTAATCTTCGTTCTCGACCTAGCTCTTTTTCAATCGAAAGGGCTGTTTGCAACACGAAATAGACCGTTTTTTCGGTACTAAGCTCAATTACTTGGTTTAAGTAAGCGGGCTGGTCTTCAACGCCCCAAGGTGCGGTTTCGTACAAAGAGGACGCTAAAATGACTGGCGCGATTCGTTCCGAAATCAGCGCAATCGCCTTTGTGAGTGTTGCTTCGCGGTCGCCCAAATTGGCCCCCAACAACAAAAAAACAGGGTACTGATTCATCCCACAAAGGTAGGTAAGGAACGGAAATATAATACGCCAAAAAATGTAAAATGTCAGACCGAGCAGAAAAGGCACCCTTTCGTCTTTATAAAAAAGTAGATTTCATCCTCCATTTTAAACCTAATAACCATGCTACGGACTGCGTTTGTTCTTCTTGTCACTTGTATTTCGACCTTGGTAAGCATTGCCCAACAAGAAAGTCCGTTATATGTTGGTGCCATTCCCAATGCCAAAGAGACCGCCAACGAAGAAAAACGCACCACCTCTCAAATCGTTTCTACTATTTCGGTGCCAACGTTGAGTGTGTTTCTTCCCCCCAAAGACAAAGCAACGGGCACAGCAGTAATCATTTGCCCAGGCGGTGGCTACGGCGTATTGGTCATCAAACGCGAAGGCTACGATGTGGCCGAGGAGTTTACCAAACGTGGCATTGCGGCTTTTGTATTAAAATACCGACTTCCCAACGAACGCACCATGATTGACCCGTCCATTGGTCCTCTTCAAGATGCCCAGCAGGCAATTAAAACCGTGCGTGAACGAGCCGCCGAATGGAACATTAACCCCAACAAAATCGGAATCATGGGTTTTTCGGCGGGAGGGCACTTGGCCTCAACGGCAGGCACTCATTTTGAGCGTACTGTTTTGCCCAATCCACAGGGCACTAGCCTCCGTCCTGATTTTTTAGTGCTGGTTTATCCCGTCATTAGTTTTGCCGAGGGAGTAGGCCATAAAGGCTCGGGGGCCAATCTTTTGGGCAAAAATGCCTCCGCTGAGCAGATAACCCGTTACTCAAACGACCTCCAAGTAACCCAAAACACCCCTCCTGCATTTATCACCCACGCCAGTGACGACACGGTAGTGCCCGTCAAAAATAGCCTACTTTTTTACGAAGCCTTACAGAAAAATCGCGTCTTGAGCGACCTCCACATTTATGCCAAAGGCGAACACGGTTATCTCAAAACACCGTCGTTCGACGAATGGTTTGGTCGGTGCCTTCACTGGCTCAACACCTCAGGTTTCTGAACCTCTCATCCCTTATCGCTCAACTCTTTTTACTTATTTTTTTCTCTCATTCCAACCTTCTCTCTTTGTAGTTGAATGTGCCACTCATGACTGAAAACGAACTGATTCAACGCTGCATCCAACACGACCGCTCTGCTCAACCGACTGCTTTATGACCGCTAAAAAACGGCCATGTACACTCTCGCATATCGGATGAAAGGTGACTTTGACCAAGCCAATAGTGTATTGCAGATACGTTTTTAGCCGTTTTTCAGAACTTGAGTCAGTACTGTATTGAAGCAATACTAGGAGCGTGGATAAAAGCGATTTTGATACGTAAGGCGCACCGAAGCTCGCAGCAAACACCTGCTTATTTGTTGATGGAAACGCTCCCTAAAGACACCTCATCGGTCGATTGGGGCAACGATGCCATTGACGCCGCCTACCTCGAAAAACCCATTTTGAACCTACCCGAAGGCGCACGAGCGATATTTGTGCTGATTGAAGTGGAAGGCTACACCCATCGAGAAGCAGAGGAGTGGACGATGAAGTTTATAAGAACGACTTGCATTTTACCCAAGAGCTTTTTTATTGTCTTTCCTTCGACAATAATTAGCAAACTATTTCCTCTAATATAGCTTGCAGAAAATCTTTTGAGGAAGATAGAGAGTTTCTAAAATAGGCACTATCTTATTTTCATGCAGTTTTACTCCTACGTTCATCAATGCAAGGTTACTGCTAGGCTACCAACGAAAATTATTTAAAAATGGCTTTGTTGACCTAAACCTTACAAAGGGATTATTAGACAAAAAGCCAACGTTTTGGGTATTAATAACTTCCTTCTCAAACTCAAACTCGGCTTCGCCCTCTGATTCGCATTTACCTCTATTTTACTCCCCACGGCACGGCTTTTGAAGTCGTGCTGTTTTTTTAGGTTTTTATGTACTTTTGTCAAATTATCACTCCGCCTTATCATCTCATTGAAACATGGATTACATTAAAGCATTTGCCCCAGCTACTGTTGCCAACGTAGCCTGTGGGTTTGATATTTTTGGATTTGCCCTCGACCAACCTGGCGACATCGTCGAACTTCGCAAACGCGACGAACCAGGGGTGGTTATTAAAGATATTATCGGCGACAACGGCCGCCTGCCCCGCGCCCCTGAACGCAACGCTGTGACGGTGGTCATGCTCAAATTTTTACAACATATCGGGTCTACCCAAGGCGTAGAGGTAACTCTACACAAAAATATGCCATTGGGTAGCGGCATGGGCTCAAGTTCAGCAAGTTCGGTTGTAGGTGTATTTGCCATCAATGAATTATTGGGGAGTCCGCTTTCCCGCCAAGAACTCCTACCGTTTGCCATGGAAGGCGAGCGCATTGCCTGCGGAGCCGCCCACGCCGACAACGTAGGGCCTTCGCTTTTGGGAGGATTTGTCGTTATTCGTAGTTATAACCCTTTGGATGTGTTTAAGGTAAAAGTCCCCAACGAACTTTACTGCACCCTTGTCCATCCCGATGTGGAGGTCAATACCAAAGACGCCCGCTACATCCTTCGCAACGAGGTTTCGCTCAAAAACACCATTTCGCAAATGGGCAACGTGGCGGGGCTAATTGCGGGCTTGATGCAAGAAGATTACGACTTGGTCAGTCGCTCTATGGTCGATGTCATCATCGAGCCTGTACGTTCGATTTTGATTCCTGAGTTTGACCACGTAAAACAAGCCGCCCTCGACAACGGCGCTTTGGGTTGCAGCATTTCGGGAGCTGGGCCTTCGATGTTTGCCTTGAGCCGTGGTCGCGAAACCGCCGACCGCGTCGCCAAAGCCATGAGTGAAGCCTTTGGCAGTGTGGGCATTACCACCAAGAGCTATGTTTCACAAATCAACCAAGACGGCCCCAAGATTTTGGAGAGCGCTTAATCCCAGTCACCATAAACCAATCATCAACATTTTCATGCGTTTCATCGTCCAAAAAACAGCCATTGCTTTGATCCTCGCATCGCAATTTGCGATAGGACAAGCCCCTAACAAATTACCCGAAACCCAACACCCTCGTGCCGAAGTAGAAATGCACATGCGCTTTTTAGCATCGGACGAATTGCAAGGACGCCGCACGGGCGAACAGGGGAATTTGGTGGCATCGCGCTACATCGCCGAACAATTCCGCGTATTAAGCATTAAGCCCGCACCAGGCCAAACGGATTATTTACAATCTGTTCCTTTTGCCATCCAAAAATCGGCCAAAGAGGGCGTACTCATTGCTAACAACGATACGCTCCAGGTCAACAAAGAATTTGTGATTTTGGGAAGTGGTGCAGCCAACCTCACTGCTGATATCGTCTTTGTAGGGTATGGATTGGCCGATGATTATAAAACGGATGTAAAGGGAAAAATTGTGGTAGCTCAAATTGGCACCCCCGAATCCAAAACGCCCCAAGAGCTATTTACTGCCTCCAACGAAAAGCGTAAAATCGCCACGCAAAAAGGAGCGGCGTTATTGATAGAACTGTTTACGGCTCAAATTCCGTGGTCCTTTGCTTCTCGCTATTTTGGAGGAGAAAAAACAAGCTTAGACAACGGCTTGGGCGATGCCGTGGCGCACGTGTGGGTCAATGGACAACAGAAAAAATACGTCGATTTGTTTAAAAGTGGCGCTACGCAGGCTACCTTCAAAACCACTGGCCGCGAGCAAACTTCCGTCAAATCGCACAATGTAGTGGGGATAATTGAGGGTACCGACCCTATCCTTAAAAACGAGTACGTAGTCGTAACCGCGCACTTCGACCATGTAGGAATGGGTAAAAAAGGTGGTAATACCTACACCGCTGCCGATAGTATTTTCAACGGTGCACGCGACAACGCCTTCGGAACGGTGGCCATGCTTACGGCGGCCAAAACCCTTTCGCTCAAACCCACTAAACGTTCGATTTTACTCATTGCTTATACGGGCGAAGAAGTAGGTTTGTTGGGAAGTAAATATTACGCCGACCATCCACTTGTTCCACTCAATCAATGCGTTTTTAACCTCAACAGCGACGGTGCAGGGTATGCCGACAAAACCCTTGTGTCAGTCATTGGGCTTGACCGCACCAACTGCAAAGCCGAAATTGAAGCCGGTTGCAAAGCGTTTGGACTAGGCGTTTTTGGAGACCCATCGCCCGAGCAAGGGTTATTTGACCGCTCAGACAACGTTAGTTTGGCCGTCAAAGGTATCCCCGCCCCTGATTTCGCCCCAGGTTTTAAGAGTTTTGACGGAGAAATTGCCAAGTATTACCACCAAGCCACCGACAATCCTGACTCGGTCGATTTTGATTACTTATTGAAATTCTGCCAATCGTTTGCCTATACGGCTCGCCTCATTGGCAACAAACCCGTAAAGCCTTACTGGACCGCAGGCGACAAATACGAACCTGCTGCCAAAACATTGTATGGCAAATAAGTAGTTGTTTTTTTTATTAAAAACTAATATAGACTACGTTCTATTTTTTAATTACCACAATGATTCGTAAAGCCGTTATACCCGCCGCAGGTCTAGGTACTCGATTCTTACCTGCTACCAAATCTCAACCCAAGGAAATGCTTCCTATCATCGACACGCCGACCATTCAGTACGTGGTGCAAGAAGCTGTCGATTCGGGAATTGAAGATATTCTTATCATCACAGGCCGTGGCAAACGCGCCATCGAAGACCACTTTGACCGCAATGTAGAGTTGGAGGCGAAGTTGGAAGAAAAACAAGATGAGTTGCTTTGGAACGAAATGCGCCGCTTATCCGATATGGCCAACATCCATTACGTCCGTCAGCGCGAAACCAACGGCCTCGGAGATGCCATTTATTACGCCAAGCAACACGTTGGTAACGAACCATTTGCGGTACTTTTGGGCGATACTATCATGGACTCGGTGATTCCTGTTACCCAGCAGCTCATCGATACTTATGAGCAGTACCAAAGCACGGTCATCGCCGTAGAAACCGTTCCTCGCGAAAAAGTTAACCGTTACGGAATTGTGGGTGGCGACGCTTTGAGCGAAACCATTATGAAACTCGACAGCCTCGTCGAAAAACCTTCTATTGAAGCAGCACCGTCGAACCTTGCGATTGCGGGACGTTATATTCTTTCTCCCGAAATTTTTACGGCGATTGAGCAAACAGGCAAGGGAAAAGGTGGCGAAATTCAGTTGACGGATTCTTTCCAAATCTTACTTCGTCGTGAAAATATCTACGCCCACCGCATCGAAGGCGAGCGCCACGACATTGGCAACAAACTTGATTTCTTGAAAACAACCGTCAAATTTGCCCTCAAGCGCAAAGAATTTTCAGCTCCTTTCTTGAAGTTCTTACGTGAGACATTGGCGGAGTACGAAGGTAAATAAAATATTAATTGTTATCCGTTAACTGTTATCAGAAGTCAAAACGATAAGCCAACTACAGTTAACGGATAAACCTACCTATGACAAACCTCATCATCATCGACGATGAAGTCAAATTACGTGGGTTGCTCAAACGCATCTTAGAACTAGAAGGATACCACGTCAGCGAAGCAGGTGATGCGCGTTCGGCTTTTGCTACTTTTAGAAAAACAAGATATTCAAGCAGTTATTTGCGACATAAAACTACCCGACGCCCACAGAGTTGAATTGACAAAGCAAGTCTCCCGCTCGTGGAGTTTATTCTACTCACTGCTTACGTCACGATTACTAACGGAGTATAAGCCGTAAAAAATGACCCTTTTGAATACCTCACTAAAGGGCAGCCACTTGCTTTTAACATATACTTTTAACACAGTACTATCGATGACAAGATGAAGGGCATTATCCTTAGAAACAACTGGGGTTGAAAAAGCTACTACTTTGGCCTATCGGCGACATAATTGAGTGTAGCTTGGCCCCTTTAGATGCTCTTCACAGTAGCTAACACACTCTGAATCAACTATTTCGTTTTTCTAAATGCAAGTTAAAAAACGGCTTTGAGAGCCAAAACAGCTTGAATGCACCAGTCAGCATAGCGAAACTGGTTGCCAGCAGCACATAGACGTTGATAATACCAATTCGCCAGCGTATCTTCGCTCACCCAAAGCGCAACAAATCCTCTGGATATCAATGCTTTTCTTCTACAAACTCTCTTACTTCGTTCCCCACCGTATTAAAATTATTTATCCAACTTATTTCCATAATTCGGTTAAACAAACCCAAATTAGGCTTGATTTCGTCTACCGCAAAATCCTCAACTTAGCGAAACTCAACAAAAGGGTCTTCTCCCCCGCACCGTCGAAGTCGATGATGGCTTTGCGGTCGGTGCCATTGATATCCATTTTCTTAACCGTTCCTTTCCCAAATTTCGGGTGCTCTACACGGTTACCTTCTTCTAAGTTTGAGGTATCGCTCGGGACAAAATCGCCCGAAGGAATCGAATTTTGGGGAACGGGTGCTGATTTTGCTTGAGCATTACCCGACGCCCGCGCAGGCGTAGCTCCTTGCTGCGATGGTGCTTCTGAAGTTTTTTTTGCCCAAGCCGTTGGTTGTTTTCGAATAAAATTCATCGACGACGGCTCCCCATTGTTTCGGTAGTCGTCCATACCTCCCGAACGACGCCCTTTGGCCATCATCAAGTATCGCTGGTCGACTTCAAACAAAAAGCGGCTGGGTTCGCACATATTAAGACGCCCCCAATTGTAGCGACTTTCGGCGTACGAAAACGTCAGTTTAGTTTCGGCACGGGTAATGGCCACGTAAAACAGTCGCCGCTCTTCTTCCAAATCTTCGCGTTTTTCAAGCATCATTTGGCTTGGGAATAGACCTTCTTCTAGACCTACGACATATACATTTTTAAATTCAAGCCCCTTCGCTCCGTGAATCGTCATTAGCGTCACACGGTCGGTATCGCCATCGTCTTCGGTTTCGTCGGCAGTGGTCAAAAGGGATACCGTTTGCAAGAACGAACTTAACGTTTTGTCTTCGTTATCGGCATTATCCACAAACTCCTTTATGGCATTGAGCAATTCTTGTACGTTTTCGTAGCGGCTCAAGCCCTCCACTGTTTTGTCTTCGTACAATTCCCGCAAAATCCCCGAAGCTTTGGCTACGTGAGAGGCAACAGTGTAAGCATCTTTGCCTTCTTCCAGCAAAATTTTGAAACTCTTTATCAGAGTAGCAAAACTCTCAATGGGCAACGTAGCACGCCCCGCCACGTACCGAGAGATATTGGAAACAATTTCCCAAATCGGTACGCGGTGTTCAGCGGCAGAGACGGAAATTTTGGCCACTGTAGTATCACCAATGCCACGTTTGGGCAGGTTGATAATCCGTTTGAAGGCTTCTTCGTCGTTTTGGTTTACGATAAAACGCAAGTACGCCAACAAGTCCTTGATTTCTTTACGTTGGTAAAACGACAACCCCCCAATGATTCGGTACTTGATATTAAGTCGGCGGAGGGCTTCTTCAAATGCCCGCGATTGGGCATTGGTGCGGTATAAAATTGCAAAATCGGTGTTCCGTAAGCTTTTGTTTACTTTTTCTTCAAAAATCGCCGTGGCAATCAATCGCCCTTCTTCGTTGTCCGAACTTGCCTTCACCACGTCAATCAATCCTCCTTCGTCGTTGGTCGTAAAAACGTTCTTTTTCAATTGCGACTTGTTACGCGCAATCACCGAATTAGCCGCGTTAACAATAGTTTGGGTTGAACGGTAATTTTGTTCCAACTTCACCACCCGTACTTCGGGAAAATCGCGTTCAAAATTGAGAATATTCTGAATATTGGCTCCACGGAAGGCGTAGATACTTTGGGCATCGTCGCCCACTACGGCAATGTTACGATGCACCGCCGATAACTTTTTGGTAATCAGGTACTGCGCCACGTTGGTATCCTGAAACTCATCCACCATCACATACTGAAATTTGTGCTGGTACTTGTTCAAAACTTCAGGAAAATCGCGAAAAAGCACGTTGGTATTGAACAACAAATCGTCAAAATCCATCGCATTGGCCTGAAAACAGCGCGTGGTGTAGGCTTTGTACAAACGGCCGATTTCGGGGAGTTTGGCCGCTTCGTCGTCGGCCCGAAACAACGGGTTCGCCAAGTAGTCATCAGCCGAAATAAGGTTGTTTTTTGCCCCCGAAATACGGTTAAAAACGACGTTGGCCTTGTAGGTTTTGTCGTCGAGGTTAAGTTCTTTGACAATGCTCTTAATCAACGACTTAGAATCGTCAGTATCATAAATGGAGAAATCGGAAGTATACCCCAAAAAACGCGCCTCAATGCGGAGAATTTTGGCAAATACCGCGTGAAAGGTACCCATCCAGATATTACGGGCTTCGTACCCTACTACTTTTTCGATACGCGCCCGCATTTCACCTGCGGCTTTATTGGTAAATGTCAACGACAAAATTCGAAACGGATCTACGCCATTTTCTATCAAATGGGCAATTCTGAAGGTCAGCACGCGTGTCTTACCCGAACCCGCTCCCGCAATAATCATCAAAGGCCCAGGGCCATGCGTAACGGCTTGCGCTTGGGGTTCGTTGAGGCCACTTAAATAATCAATCATCTACGTCATTTTTTTACACTACCACAAAGTTAGGGGAAAAGTTTGGGAGTCACCTACAAATCAATAACTACTATCGCCTCCGCGAGCATCATGCTCACTTACTTAAAGGCTTCAAGTATTATTAACGTTGGGAAGTAAAAAGAAAGGGCACGAGCGGGAAAGGAGCGTTATCAAAATGAGCAAAATTAGCCGCATAACGTGGAGTTATCTTTATGAACATTTTCGTCAAAACGGGGGTATAACATAAACTCTGTCTAGTGGTTAATTTTGGTCAAATTTAGTTTTTTATTTCGATTTCAAATGCTCTTTGGGTTGGTTATTAGTCTAGTCAAGGGCGGCTGAGGAACGAAATCGCTTTTAAATCTAAACTTACTAATTTACGCTAGTAACTACTTCCTCCCCTCCCCCAACTTCTTATACTTCAAATACGTATAGCGCGCGTTTTCTTTGGCAATAAATAAGCCGTAATAGCCGTCTAAAAAGCCCAATTTGAATACATACTCTACCAAAAACCGAAAAGCTGGGCTCAGGTATATTTTGACAAAATTTGCTCTTTTTCCCACTTTTATTCCTTTTTCGGCAAATAGCGTACTATAACGGTCGGTTTTTTGGGCAAACTGCTCCAAAGTATCTACCGTGTAATGATACACGTAGCCCGAGAGTTTTTGAACTGAATATTCGGGGCGAATGGTGAGTCCCTCGTGGACAGCATCGGTATTCCAATGGATTTTTTTCTTGTTAAAAATCCGAATGTGGGTTTCGGGATTCCAGCCGCCAAAACGGATGAGTTTTCCCGCAAAAACGGTTCGAAAAGGTAAATTAAACGCATCGGCTTTCGGCTCCGAAGCAAACGCTGCGCGAATACTTTTTGCAAGTTCATCGCTGACAACCTCATCATCATCCACCGACAAAATCCAGTCGTACTTAGCTTGGTCGTTTCCAAAATTTTTTTGTTCCGAATACCCAGACCACGGCCGCTCAAAAACGCACGCGCCCAAGGCTGCGGCCACAGTGCGCGTGGCATCTTTGCTGCCCGAGTCCACCACCACGATGTCGTCGGTCAGGGTTTTGAGGGCTTCAATCGTTTTAGCGATTTTTTTCTCTTGATTTACGGTAATAATCACCGCCGAAAGGGGAAGTAACACAGGCTTCGTTTGGTTGAAATAGTTACGAAACGGTAATGAGGCCGCCAAGGGCAACGTAAGTACAATCACCGTTCCTTCATCAATGACCGAACGCACCAGTAAGTTCCCATCCCGTTCTTCTATTTGAACACTTGCCCCAAGCGTGCTAGCGTATTTGGCCACGTTATTAATGGCTTCTTTAAAAATCAAATAGAAATTATACTATTGGTTCGACGGGGGGGTGTACTCTTCTAGGTCGTTCGCGACACAAAATTTGTATTTTATCCCTTTGGGGTCGAGCATTTCGGACGCAAAAATTTTTATTGTCGCTTGACTCGGTATAGTCAATAAAGCCCACCAACAACTTTTAGACCAAAATCGCCTTACTTATGAGCGATAAAATAGGCATCTTTCCACGCATAAGCTTCTTTTTCAAGAATTTGACTGAGAGTGAGTCCATTACGTACCATTAACAATCGAAGTTCTTCTCCTAAAAAAGCCCGTAGCGTTACCTCATCTCGACCAATAAATATCTCATTTTCGTAATAATCCGACGCCCAGTCCCACGTCCAGCCCGTAGTCAAATTGGGCGTGCTTCGGCTCAGCCGTCGGTAAGGAGATACCATAATTTCGTCAGTTCGGGTTTGATGAAAATCACTGAAAAGGGGGGCAGCATCAATAGCATCAAAAATAAACTTTCCTTGGGGCGATAGATGACGCAAGACCGACGAAAAACATTGCTCTATCGCTTGGTTATGAACCAAATAACTTATACTTCTGCCTGTGATACAAATCATATCGAAGGTACGTCCTAGCTCGAAACTGCACATATTAGCCGCATGAATAGTGGCTTTTGGAACGCGTTGACGAGCCAATGTGACCATAGATTCGCTCAAGTCGATGCCCCAATAATCATAGCCTGTGTCACAGAAGCGTTGGGCAAGATTACCTGTACCGCAGCCCAGTTCGAGAACCGACTGGGCTGCGGAGTTTTGTAATTGCTGATGATAAAAGGCAAACTCTCGGTCATAATCGAAGAGTTGCTGGTACATTTGGTCGTAGACCTTAGCAAGTTCGTTGTATAGAGCACTCATCGGAGTTCAAAAACCCTAACCTAAGGCATTTAGGCTGAACAAGATATAAACTATTTCAACCCACCCACCATGTCTTCGGGGCGAACCCATGCGTCGAACTGTGCTTCGGTCATATGCGTAAAATCCAAGCCTTTAAGTTCAAACTCAAGAGCAGCTTGTTTAAGAGTAATACCACGCTTGTGGGCATCTTGCGCGATGGCCGCTGCGTTGTAATAACCAATTTTAGGGTTCAAGGCCGTCACTAACATCAATGAGTTGTTGACGTGCTTACGGATATTTTCTGTCAATGGTTCGATACCTACCGCACACTTATCGTTGAAAGCCACGCACACGTCACCAATCAAACGGGCTGAGTGCAAGAAATTGTAAATCATCACAGGCTTAAACACGTTCAACTCAAAGTGGCCGTTTGAGCCCCCGATGTTGATAGCCACGTCGTTGCCCAATACTTGACAAGCTACCATGGTCATGGCTTCGCACTGCGTAGGATTTACTTTTCCTGGCATGATAGAGCTTCCAGGTTCGTTGTCAGGAATGAAGATTTCGCCGATACCCGCGCGCGGTCCCGACGAAAGCATACGGATGTCGTTGGCGATTTTCATCAAGCTAACAGCCACTGTTTTAAGTGCACCGTGGGCTTCTACTACCGCATCGTGGGCTGCCAAGGCTTCAAACTTGTTTTCGGCCGTGATGAATGGAAGCCCCGTCAACGCTGCGATGTGTCCCGCTACGTTTTCAGAATAGCCTTTCGGTGTATTGATACCCGTTCCTACGGCCGTTCCACCCAACGCCAATTCTGACAAATGCGCCAAGGTATTATTGATGGCGCGCAAGCCGTGGTCAAGTTGAGAAACATAGCCCGAAAACTCTTGCCCGAGGGTCAGTGGCGTGGCATCCATGAAGTGCGTACGACCAATTTTTACCACATCTTTAAACGCCTCCGATTTGGCTTTGAGCGTATCGCGGAGTTTTTGGATGCCAGGAATAGTGACTTCGATTAAAATTTTATAGGCAGCAATGTGCATCGCTGTCGGGAACGTATCGTTGGAAGACTGCGACTTATTGACGTCGTCGTTGGGGTTTAAGTATTTTTTTTCGTCCAACAACGAGCCACCGTTGATTACGTGGGCACGGTAGGCAATCACCTCGTTGCAGTTCATGTTTGACTGCGTGCCTGAGCCCGTTTGCCAAACGACCAACGGAAACTGGTCATCGAGCTGACCTGCCAAAATTTCGTCGCACACCTGTGCAATCAAATTCTTTTTGTCTTCTGGAAGGATACCTGCCTCAAAGTTGGTGATAGCAGCCGCTTTTTTCAAGTAAGCAAACGCCCGAATGATTTCCTTCGGCATTTTGTTGATGTCTTGGGCAATCGGGAAGTTCATGATGGAGCGTTGTGTTTGTGCTCCCCAATACACGTGTGCAGGTACTTCTACCTTTCCCATCGTGTCTTTTTCTATACGGAATTCCATTGGATGAATGACGGGGCCGCCCGCGCGGTGAATTTGAATGAATGATTGAGTCGATGGATGAGGCAATTACGATAATTGTTCAGCCATCTTGCAAAAGTAAACACAAATCGCATACCCGCTTTTGATAGAAATCATAATCTCTCTAATTTTACCAAAAAAATAAGACCAATGAGTGCATCTTCCACGATTCGCAAACAGCGTTTGAGGCTGGACGTTAAGATGACTCGTAAGCAGAAGCAAGCACTTCTGAGCGTGCTCAAGGCGCTTAATATTGAAATCAAGCCACGAGAATCGCTTTTTTCCTTAAAAGTTAGTAGTCACACAAAGTAGATTAAGAGTAGAAGAGACACACCCTTTGTAGAACCTACAAGATTAACCAATAATTAATAACTGTGGCCACGCCACCCATCTCAATTTGTTAAAATGCTTCACAAAGTATTAAAAGTAAACCCAAGTGACAACGTAATCGTAGCTTTGCGCGACCTACCAGCGGGTGAAGTTGTTGATTTTGAAGGAGAATCTTATCTCTTGCCCCACACCGTTTATGCCAAGCATAAGTTTGTAACCCACGATTTGGAAACGGGCGATGCTGTCACCATGTATGGCGTTTTGGTAGGGCGTGCTTCGCAGCCTATCAAACGCGGCGAACCCGTTACCACTTATAACCTCAAGCACGACTCTGAGCCATACAGTACAGCAAAACGCCAACCTTACAGCTGGACCCCGCCCGACGTAAGTAAGTGGGTGGGACGGACGTTTAAAGGCTACCGCCGCTCCGACGGAAAAGTAGGAACCTACAACTACTGGTTGGTGATTCCGTTGGTATTTTGCGAAAACCGCAACGTAATGACTCTCAAAACCGCTTTTGAGCGTGAATTGGGCTATGCACAACCTGAACTTTACCGCGACCAAGTACGCGAAATGCTGCATTTGTACCAAAGTGGTCAGTTAGAAACAGTTCAAAAATTAGCACCTTTCACCGATTCTTCAGCACCTCGCCCGTGGTCGAGTGACTTAAATCGGCCTTTCAAAAACGTAGATGGTATTAAGTTTTTGACCCACGAAGGTGGCTGCGGAGGTACACGCCAAGACGCCCACACGCTTTGCTCGTTGTTTGCGGCTTATGCCGTTCACCCCAACGTGGCAGGTGTGACGGTGTTGAGTTTGGGCTGCCAAAACTCGGAAGAAAAAATCTTGATGGACGAAATCCACAAGCGCAGTCCTAAGTTTGATAAACCGTTGTATATTTTTGAACAACAGCAAGGAACGGAGGCGGCGATGATGTCGGCGGCGATTAAGCAAACGTTTTTAGGACTAATCAAAGCCAACGAATGTGAGCGCGAAGACGTACCTATTACCGAACTGGTAGTTGGGCTAAAATGCGGCGGTTCGGATGGTTTCTCGGGAATTTCGGCAAATCCCGTTTTGGGACAAGTATCGGACATTTTAGTGACATTAGGTGGAAAAACCTTGTTGGCCGAGTTTCCAGAATTGCACGGCGTAGAGCAAGAACTTCTCAACCGCTGCGTGACGGAAGAAAAAGCCACCAAGTTTGAAAAACTCATGCGCGACTATTCGGGCAAGGCCGATGCCGTAGGTTCGGCTTTTGCTTTCAACCCTTCGCCTGGAAACATCAAAGATGGCTTAATTACGGATGCCATTAAATCGGCAGGGGCAGCCAAAAAAGGAGGCTCCGCACCGATTCAAGATGTGACCAACTACACCGAAATTTCCCACGAAAAAGGCTTACAGTTGGTGTGTACGCCAGGCAACGACGTAGAAGCCACCACAGGGAAAACCGCCGCAGGAGCCACCGTGATTTTGTTTACGACGGGCTTAGGAACGCCCACAGGAAACCCGATTTGCCCCGTAATGAAAGTGTCAACCAACTCCAAACTAGCCGAAAAAATGGCGGATGTAATTGACTTCAATTGCGGTACGGTCGTAACAGGAGAGGAAACCATCGCCGAAAATGCCGATGCCTTACTCGAAGAAATCATCGCCGTAGCAAGTGGTAAATTGACCCACGCCCAGCGCCTCGGCCAAGACGATTTCATCCCGTGGAAACGCGGCGTATCGTTGTAGACTGGTAAAAGCACAATAGATTCAAAAGGGTCAGTCGAAAAATTACCGACTGACCCTTTTTCGTTTTATGCATCCTTGGGCTTGTTCCGAACACCTTTTCGGGACACTACGCTCTGGCGTCTCTGACGCACTTAATCACAGCTAAAAACATGATACAAAAAACAGCCACACTTTATCGGAACGCGTACGGCGGGATGTCGCGCGAAATATGGTTGCTTGCCGCCGTGATGCTCATCAACCGCTCCGGGACGATGGTGATTCCCTTCATGAGCGTTTACCTGACCCAATCGCTGCATTTTACCCTGTCGGACGCTGGTTTAGTGGTAAGTTGTGCGGGAGCAGGAGGAATTTTGGGCGTCTATTTGGGTGGAAAACTTACCGACAAACTCGGCCATTATTACGTACAATTGTGCAGTTTGGCCTTGGGAGGAATGACATTTTTTGTGTTGATGCACATGCAGACAATTCCTACACTTTGCGCGACGGCTTTTTTTCTCAATTTGGTGGGCGAAGGGTTTCGTCCTGCCAATTCTACTTCGATTGCCTATTACAGCACGCCCGAAAATCGAACGCGGGCGTACGCGCTCAACCGTTTGGCCATCAACATCGGGTGGGCGATAGGGCCTGCATTAGGGGGAATTTTTGCTACCATTGGGTACAAGTACCTCTTCATCGCCGATGGCCTTACCAACGTGTCGGCAGCCTTATTTTTATTGTTATTGGTAAAAAACAGAGATAATTCTACCGAAAAGCACAAGCATCCCGAACAAGAAGTAACCAGTGCGCAATCGGCCTTTCGCGACGGAGTTTTTATGCGAATCCTGGTATTTACAGTACTTTTTGCAATTTGCTTTATGACATTTTTTACCATTGTCCCTGTGTTTTGGCGTTCTGAATTGAAAATCAAGGAAATCTATATTGGGCTATTACTCGGCATGAACGGGGTGTTGGTAGCTGCCGTCGAAATGCTGTTGATTTATCGAATTGAGCAACTCCGTTCCAAACTGACCTTCATTGGCTGGGGAGTGTTATTGTGCGGCTTGGCTTACTTGCTTTTCGTACTCTTCCCTGGAATGATATGGATTCTGCCTGTTGCCGTCGTGACTATCACCTTCAGCGAAATGCTGGCAATGCCATTCTTAAACTCCCTCACAATCGAGCGTTCAACTCCCCAAAATCGCGGACAATATTCGGCTTTGTACTCGATGTGCTACTCCGTGGCGCAAGTGGTAGCACCTGTATTGAGCGGCCAAATTGCCACCCGTTTTGGATTTTATACACTTTGGGGCGTATTGGTAGCTGTTTCGGTAGTGAGTTACGTTGGTTTTCGGTGGGTGGAATCAACAAAGCAAGAATATCCCCGTAAAATCGGGGTGTGAGCAAGCCTCAGCACACTAAAAAAGCGGTTGACATCACGCCAACCGCTTTTGAACTTATTATTCGTTCCCTAAAATCGGGTTCCTATTTTATTGCGTTTTAGAAACGATACCTCCTTTACGGCTATCGACTTCTACCGTCCATTTATCGGCTTTGCCTTTTACAATCCAGCGAACTTTCACGGCATTATTACCACCGAAACCGCCTACTCCAAAGCCACCTCCGCCACCAAAGCCGCCACCAACAGTACCAGGAATATTGGCTACTTCAATGGTCTGAGGCGTGTATTTTTGCTCACGCGTAAGTCCCAAATCATCATTTTCCACAATCATACCTGCAACAACTTGCGCATTTTTTAAAGTAACGTAGTCAGGGCGTTCGATTTTGAAACGAAGGTCATGCGCCGAGTGCGTTGGGATAGCCCGTTGGTTTTGAATCGTAGCTGTTACTTCAGTCAATCCGTTGGCCAAAGGACGCGACTTGATGTCCACAATTTCGATTTTAGGCATATGGTACGCGTGGAGAAGAGTAAAGGCCATGTTACGGTGCCCTTCTTCTTCCAACAAAAAGCCTGGAGTGTTACGGATGTAGTTCTTTTTCACACCCCCAATTTCGATGTCACCAAACTGTGGGTGTTTAAAAGGCTTCCATTTTACGTATCCGTCATTCATTAGCAACAACTTATCAAAATCCTCAAATTCAGGATTTTGGTTTCTATTCTCTGCCGATGTTTTATTGAACAAGCGATAAGAGGTATTGATTTCGTTAGAGAACATGAAAATTCCACGGCCTAATCCAATCCAGTCGATTTCACCACCGTACACAGTGTATAAATCTTTCCAAAGGACAAAATAACGGTAGCCAGGAATCATCTTTTCGCCCGTTTTTCCGATAACATCATACACCGCAACGTCTGCTTGTGGTACGTACATCGCATCTTCTTCCGCCCCTGGAGGACGCAAGAACATCCCACCTGTATTGTGGTAACTTTGCGCTCCCGCAATGTTAGGGTGTGAATAGAAAAATTTCTTAACGTTCTGGGTTTCGGGCAAACTTCCAGGATAGAACAACGCGCCACCTTGGATATAATCTGGCTGCCAACCCCATCCCCAGTCGCGGTTAGGGTCATAGGCACCAGGGTTATCTTCGTTAACACGCCCATCGCCGTCATTATCAATCCCTTCTGTTCCTAAAAGTTCGTACTCGCCTTGTTCGTCGGGTTTGGCCAAAATCAATCTTCCTGGAAAATCAGGATCTACTTTGTAGCGGCCGGTTGGTGACTTACGACGCATCGTAACGATGTTTCCGTCACCATCCAAATCATCGTACGAATCTTCGTCCACCAAGCCGTCGCCGTCATCATCCAACGGCATCATGCCCGAACGAGACGAACTTGTAGTATTGGCTTTGTGAATAAAATTCTCGTGCGCATCTGGGTTTAACGATGGTATAATGTAAAACGTACGGCCTTTGAGCATGTCTGTTACAAAATCCATTTTACCAAAGCTTTCGGCCAAATACCAAGCCGTGTACATCGCAAACTGCGTTCCTTGAAGCTCGTTGGCATGGATGTTCCCGTCAATCCAGAACGCAGGTTTAGACTCGGGGCGGCCGCTCTTAAAATCGGTGATGGTGATGACGTACATTTCGCGACCTTGATACGACTTTCCGATAGATTCGTATTTGACCAAATCAGGATACGCTTTGGCCAGCTCTTGGGTGAGTTTGTTGAAACCAGCGTAGTCCATGTAATAATTCCACGCCCATTTTACTTTCGGATTGGCAGGCGAACCAATCGCCCGCATTCCCGTCAGGTCGGCGTCGATATTGGGAGCTGTTTGCGCCATTACGCCCATGTACATAGGAGCGCAAAGCGTAAGCGTAGCAGTTATGATTGATTTTATATATTTTTTCATTGGAAATTTCGATTAACGATTTGCGGAACAAATTTACTTCAACGTCACTTCGGTCGATTGTACGCCTGCCGTTGGGCATCCAGCCTCAATCGTCAGTTTGCCAGTACCCGACACAAGCCACGTATATTCTTCTGACTCATCCACGCCCAACGCACCTCTGAGGTTGAGGCGCTTACCCGAAACAATCGCTTGGCCGCTACCCAATTTAAGTTCCGTTTTTACTTTTTGAACAAAACGAACGCGGTCGCCAATTTCGGCATACGTTGGCAATAGTCCTTTGTTGATAACCGTCGCCGTGATGCGCGTTAGGTTATTTCCAAGAGATTCAGTTTTTACGTTTACCAACTGAATTTCTGGCATTTGAGCACCCAATCCCGACAAAAACTTGAGGTGTTTGTCAGACGCTGCTTCCAAATACGACATAGGAGGATTCAACTTGGCAAAGGGGACAATACCACCTACTTCTACTTTTTGGTTAGGGAAATCAGGGTGTTGAACGGCTTTCCAAGCTACATACATACCTGTTAACTTCTCTTTGTCCGCCCATTTCAAGAAACGAGTGTCGTCCTCGCTGGTATTGGGAGCACTCGCAGCGGCTGCCGCTGCGCCCGCTCCACCACCACCCATCATACCGCCCATGCGGCCACCTCCGCCACCACCTGCTGCGGGAGCTACGGCACCAGCACCTGATGGAGCAGCCCCTGCGCCCGAAGGAGCAACAGCGCCACCACCACGACGTGTAGAGTCGCGGGGGGCTTCTACTTTTGGCACCCACCAACCTGGCGTAGTAAAGCTGTAACGACCTGCATGGAAATAGGCCGTTTGCGAGAAGTTTCCACGGGTTTGTGGCATCGCTGGCGCATCTTTCAAGGCCGTGCGACTATTGTACAACTTCGATACTTGCTCCATGGCTTTGGCATCCTTCGAAAGTGGCCCTGTAATAATACGGCGAGCTACTTTAGAGGCATCAAAACGCGGCGCTTCGCTGAGGTTGTTGTTAGGCCCGAAAGTCAATACCGCAAAAATATTCGGCGCACGGTACAAGAAGTCAAGCAAGGCGCGTACTTCGGGTTCAGAAGCCGCATACTCACCCGAGCCTGTTACGAAAATTTGGTAGTCAAACGTAAAGTTACGCTCTGGGTTAATCCCACCTTGGCCGTCTTCGTTGAAAGCACGGTCTTTGTCATTATCCACTCCTTCGCTGTATACCAAGTACTTACCTACTTCCCCTTTGGTAGGGTCGGCTTTTACCATGATGCGTGGGTCTTCTTTGCTAGCAACAAACGAGCCCGTTGGGTCTTCTACGCGCATCCAAGTAACTATTCCGTCGCCGTTGAGGTCTTCAAATGGGTCTTCATCGAGGCGACCATCCCGATCGTCATCGGCTTTGGTATCATTTCCCGTACGTTCGTATTTCAACTTTGCCGCAAATTGCTCCTGCGCATCAGGATTCATGCTTGGCAAAAAATAAAACGTTTTGGTATTCAACAATTTCGCAATGCTATCGGCATTCGCAGCAGCAAGCATTTTTTCGGCCGTTTGGATGGCCAACTCCGTTCCAGCTAAGTGCGTACCGTCTAACCCTGCAACAACCAAAATGGCAGGTTTTTTGGTGGCATCTCCTTTTCCAAGCGTAAGCAACCACAGCTCACGCCCACCCGAGCTTTTACCAATCGAGCTAACGGTGGCCTGGGCAGCATACTTTGTGGAGAGAGTTTTGAGTCGAGTGGAAAGTTGGGCGTGATTGTTGTAGGAAGTCTGCGCCTGGCTGACGAACGCCATTCCTACCAACGCCACCACTCCTCCGTAGAGTAATTGACGAATCATTTGGGTTTGGTTTTTAGTTTACGTGGCAATTTACTACAAGAAATGTGACTCTTCTACCCAATCAGGTAAAGAGAGCGATAAAAGCCAAATTTGTATAGAGATATAGCGAAGTTTTGGCTCCTTTTTTATTTTAACAATGTCCTGATTTCCTGCTCTATCTCCGCTGCTTTCTTTTGGGCTTCTTCCAGCGAGAGCCCCACTTTCATTTCGGGGCGTTTGTGTTTTGTGGCGGTCAGCCACGCGTCTTTCATCAGCGCTTGGCGTTGTTGAACCAACTTAAAAATCGCTTCCGAAGAGGGGCGGGCGGGTAAGGCATTCTTGGGCGTCCCTGCTTTAGTTACCTGTTTTTCACCCAAATACAAAAGCACCTGTTTGGCCATAATCCAGTGCCCAACCTCGCCAGGATGAACGCCATCCTCGGCCAAGGCAAAACCCGAAAGGCCAAATTGTTCATCGATTTTTCGGTGGGCTTCAAGGTAGGTTTTCATGGGGTAATGAATATCAATCACTTCCCACTTTCTGGTTTTTCGTAAACTCAGCAACCAATCGGAATAACGATCGAGGACAGCAGCGTAACCTGCATTTTTCCCGCGCAATTCATCAAAAATAGGGGGAGTCAGGTGAACAATTTTTGCGCCCGTTTTTTCTACTTCTTCGTGCAGCCATTCGATTCCTTCCCGAAACTTTTGAAAACGATCTTCCCCAAACGGCAGATAAATCCCGTCGTTCATGCCGTAGCAGGCAAAGACCAAATCGGGTTTGGTGGCTTTGAGGACACGGTCGAGGCGTTCGTGCAAATCGGGGCGGGGAAAACGTCCCCCCGCGTGGCCTTCTTCCGACAGCCCCGAAACGGTTTCGCTGGGTAGCCCTACGTTGATAAATTCAATCGAACGCTGCGGATAATGCGTCACAAAATAGGCTTCAATGTCGGTCACGTAACTTCCTGCATACGTAATGCTATTTCCCACAAACAACACCCGACGTACCTGCGGCGGGATGCCTTGGGAGAAACTGAGTTGGGCAACCAACAAAAAGAGAAGAATTCGTAGAAATGGCATTTTATCAACTTGTTTTGTGTTCACCAACAAAAGAAACTAAACGTCGGAATGTACTCTTTGTTAGAATTACGTCATCTTTCTAAAAACTACCCTCCTCAATCGGTTTTATCCGACATTCAGTTAGAACTTCAAACGGGCGAAATTCTTGGTCTGTTGGGCGAAAGTGGTTCGGGAAAAAGTACGTTGTTGCGTTTGACAGCAGGGCTAATTGACCCCGATGAAGGCGAGATTTGGCTCAACGGTGAAAAATTACGCCTTGCCAGCGACCAGCTCATTCCTGGGCATCCTGACATTAAAATTGTTCACCAAGATTACAATCTGTCGTTGCCTATCAGTGTTCGGGAAAACATTGCGTACGCGATTCGGTATTACCAAAAAGCCTACCGCGATGAGCGGGTGGACGAGCTTATTGAGCTTTGCCACTTAGAAACAGTGGCCGACAAACCCGCCAAATCTCTATCGGGTGGAGAGAAACAGCGCACCGCCATTGCCCGCGCACTGGCCGAAGAAACCAAAGTATTACTCCTCGACGAGCCATTTGCACATTTGGATTTTGCCAACCGCCGCCGCCTCGCCCAAACCATTCGTACACTGACCGAAGAAACGGGGACTGCCTGCATTTTTGTCACCCACGACGCCCCCGATGCCCTTAGCCTTTCGAACCGAATGGGGATTTTATACCAAGGGAAACTACTGCAAGTGGGTACGCCCCAAGAAGTATATCAACAACCCGTCAATGGCTACGTAGCGGAGTTGACGGGAGAAATCAATGTTGTACCTCGTAGCACGTTTGAACGGTTTTTTGAAACTCCTCCCCAACCCTCTGACACCTTGCTGATTCGTCCTGAGCAACTAACTATCACCGAAACCGAAAGCACGCATGGCATTTGGGCAACGGTACAACGAAGCATTTTTGAAGGCAGCCGCTACCGAATTCAGTTAATTTCTGACCAACAATCGTTTATCGTCTATGCTCCCATTGCGTTTCCCAAAGAGAAAAGCGTATTTTTGACGTATATTTTTCCAACAACCTACTAACCACTTTCTATGAAACTAACGTCTTTACTCTCCCTTGCGGCAGGGGTTTTGTGCAGCGTGTCGGCCATCGGCCAAGGCACACGGCTTCTGCGCCAACCCACCGTCAGCGACCGTTCCGTGGTCTTTGTGTATGCCGATGACTTGTGGATGGCCGACCGCGACGGAGGCGCCGCCCGCCGACTTACCACGCACGAAGGCACCGAATCGCTCCCGCATTTTTCGCCCGATGGCAGCATGATTGCCTTTTCGGCCCAGTACGGCGGCAATACCGACGTGTATGTGATGCCTGCCACGGGCGGTGAACCCAAGCGCCTTACGTGGCACCCAGGCGAAGATGCCGTGCAAGGTTGGACACCCGACGGCGCCAGCATTGTCTTTCGTTCGGGACGAAGCGGCTACCCTACCGCCCTCACCAAACTATTAAAAGTAAGTTTTAAGGGAGGCTTCCAAGAAGAACTTCCCATGCCACAAGCCTACGCGGGGGAAGTATCGCCCGATGGCCAAATGGCGGCTTACCAAACCATTGGCTTTTGGGACCCCGAATGGCGCAACTACCGAGGTGGACAAGCACAGCCGATTTGGATTGTGGATTTAAAAACGCTCTCGCTCAAAACCACTCCCCAAACCGACCGCGAACGCCATACCGACCCTGTTTGGTACAAAAACGTCGTTTACTTTTTGTCGGAACGCGATTATGCCAACAACGTATGGTCGTTTAATCCCAAAACCAACGAACTCAAACAGGTAACGTTTCACAAAGATTTTGACGTAAAAAGCCTAGACGCCTCAAACGACCGTATTGTGTATGAACAAGGCGGCTACTTGCATTTGCTCGACCCCCAGACGGGACAAGCCAAGCAGCTCGTTATCAACGTTCAAGGAGATTTTACGTGGGCGGCTCCACGTTGGCAGGACGTACGTTCGGGAGGTTTACTCAATGCTTCGCTGTCGCCTACTGGCAAACGCGCCTTGTTTGAATATCGGGGCGATATTTTTACCGTACCCAAAGAAAACGGCGATTGGCGCAACATCAGCCACAGTTCAGGCGTCGCCGACCGCTACCCTACATGGTCGCCCGACGGGCAGAAAATAGCGTGGTTTTCGGATGCAAGCGGTGAATATCAACTGATGGTTTCGGACCAAGAAGGGCTTCAAAAACCAAAAGCGATTTCGTTGCCTTCGCCTACGTTTTATTTCCGCCCCGCGTGGTCATCAGATAACAAACACCTTGCTTATACCGACACTGATTATAACTTATGGGTGATAAATACCGAAACGGGACAACCCAAAAAAATAGACACCGAGCGCTACGCCCACCCCAACCGCAGCCTTAACCCCGTGTGGTCGCCCGATGGCAAATGGATTGCCTACGCCCGCCTTTTGGACAATCAATATAAGGCCATCAAGGTATATAATATCGAGACAGGCGCTAGTCACCAACTGACCGACGGGATGTCGGATGCGATGTCGCCCGTATGGGATGCCAGCGGGAAGTATTTGTATTTTTTGGCCAGTACTAACTTTGCCCTCAATACGGGTTGGCTCGACATGAGCTCGTACGAGCGTCCCGTTGTGCGCGGCGTGTATATGGTCATTCTTGCCAAAGGTGAACCTTCGCCTTTTTTGCCTAAAAGCGACGAGGAAGAAGCGCCCAAAGTAGAGAAGAAGGAAGCTACTCCTACCAAACCCGATGAAAAAACTAAGACCGAGCCTAAAAAAGAAATTTTGGTAAAAATTGACCTCGAAGGCATCGACCAGCGGATTTTGGCACTTCCCAAAGTAGCATTAAAAGAATACGACGAAATCATTGCAGGCCCTGAAGGTAGTTTGTTTTTTACCGAAAATGTCGCTGACCAATCGGGCGTTACGCTGCACAAATACACGTTGAAAGACCAGAAACGGGAGGAGTTTTTGAAAGGAATTCAGGGAGTGAGTACCTCGCACGACCGTAAACATTTGCTTTACCGCAGTGGAACTACGTGGGGAATCGCCAATGCTACCGCCGCCACGGCCAAAATGGGTGACGGTCGCCTCAACACCAGCGAAATGAAACTATGGGTGGACCCGAAAGCCGAATACAAGCAGATTTTCCGCGAAGGGTGGCGTTATCAACGAGATTTCTTGTACGTCAGCAATGTACACGGAGCTCCTTGGAACGACATCTATAAGTGGTACTCACCTTGGGTAGAACACGTACGCCACCGCACCGACCTCAACTACGTGGTGGATATTTTGGGGGGCGAAGTGGCCGTGGGTCACTCCTACACATCAGGAGGTGATTTCCCAACCCTCGACAACAACAATCCTGCGGGACTCTTGGGAGCTGATTTTACGATAGTGAACGGTTTTTACCGCATCAAGCGCATTCTGACGGGCGAAAACTGGAATCCTGATTTGCGAGCGCCTTTATCTAGCCCTGGCATCGACGTAAAAGAAGGCGATTATTTATTGGAAATCAACGGTATCCCTCTCACGGCCGACGTGGATATTTACAGTTTGCTGGAAGGCACAGCCAACCGACAAATTAAAATTAAGGTCAATGCTACGCCTGATTTGGCCACGGCCAAGTCGGTTACGGTGGTACCCGTCGCCAACGAAACTCAGCTTCGCACGCGTGCTTGGGTGGAAGGCAATCGCCGCAAGGTGGATGAACTTTCAAAGGGACAATTGGCCTATGTTTGGATTCCGAACACGGGCAACGGTGGTTACGAGTATTTTAATCGTTATTATTTTGCCCAACAAGATAAAAAAGGCGCAGTTATCGACGAACGTAACAACGGCGGTGGCTCGGCTGCCGACTACATCGTGGACGTATTGGCCCGAAAACTGCAAGGATATTTCAACAGCCGCGCCAACGACCACAAACCTTTCACAACGCCGATGGCGGGCTTGTGGGGGCCTAAAGTGATGATTGTCAACGAGCGAGCGGGTTCGGGGGGCGATTTGATGCCGTTTTTGTTCCGCCAAGCTAAAGTGGGCCCGCTCATAGGAACCCGCACCTGGGGCGGATTGGTCGGTACATGGGATACACCACCGTTTATCGACGGTGGACGCATGGTAGCTCCACGCGGAGGTTTTTATGACGTGGACGGAAAATGGGCGGTAGAAGGCGAAGGTATTGCTCCCGACATTGAGGTACACCAAGACCCCGCCAAAGTAGCCAAAGGAGAAGACCCGCAGCTTGAGAAATCGGTGCAAGTGGCTTTGGAACTTTTAAAAACTCAAGGCGTTACGCTCAAGCCTGAGCCAGCAGCTCCTATTCGCTACCGCCGCCCTGAGAAGTAGCATCGAACCTTGGAAAGGTTTTTCAACCTTTCCAAGGTTATTTTTTGCTTAAAGCAAATTTGATAATATCTATCTCCTCGTTAATCTCACGACATCTTATCTACTAAATCGCGCACAATTTCCTGAAAATACGCGCCATTGTACGGGCCAAACCAGTTCATGGTGAGCGTTTCGTAGGTATCTCTGCCGTAGTATTTGTCGGGGGTAACGTAGCCAATATACCCACCGTTAAAGCTTGTTACCATCAATTTCAGCCCCTTTTTTTCGGCGTAGGTGCTCATCTCTGCCACCAATTCCCCCGAAAAATCACAAGGAAAACCTACCATCAAAACGTTACCAATACGTAGGGCTTTTACGTAGTTGGGGAAATCGCCAAACGCCCAGTGAAATACCCACGGGCGTAGTCGCCACCCTAACGTAACGCGAGGATTAGGCTCGCGGAGCGGAATGATGAGCGTTTCGATGCGCAAGGCAGGGTTTTCAAAAGGCTTCAGTTGTGCCAATTGTTTTTGCACGTCCGACTCCAAGCTGTCGGCTTCGGTAGCCACTTTGACCCAATCCGAATCTGACTCTACCCCCACTTTAGGCCCCATACTTCCGACCGCTCCCGAAAGAAATACTGCAAAGTTGGCTTCGCCTTTTTCCAACGAATCAACCAATACGCCTGGGTAGTCGCGAGAGAGAACGATATTGTCCGAACTTGTAATCGTAGAGTGCGCTGCGTACGAACAAATCAAGGCTTTTTGCCCATCGCTGCGTACGAGTTGGAGAGTGCGCACAAACGGGTCAATCGTTCCTTCATCAAACGCTCGATTACGAACCCTTGCCGTATCAGCCAACTGATGATACGCCACCGTAGCGGGTTTCAGGTCTTTTTGTGCCAAAGTCACGGCTTTTACAATGGCGTCAGCTACCCATGTCACGTTGTCAGGATTAAATTTCCCCCCAAAGAGCTCGCCCACAATGCCACCACTCCATCCGCCCATGCTGTTGTGAGTATGAGTTGCGCCAAAATACACTTGTTCAAACGGAATGCCCGTGGCAGAAAGCTTGGTTTTTACTTGCTCGGTCACGGCGGGGGGAAGAATCAATAAATCGGCCACGACCATCACGGCTTTGGTTACCCCGTTGTCAAACACCACCGCCCGAACGTAAACAGAATCATGCACCGATTTGTACAAAGCCCCCCGACGCACTCCGTAACCCGCCGTAGGAGTCGGAGACTTGGGGGTGAAATTTACTTTGGCCCAACCGACTTGTAAGGATTTTCCTATTTCCGATTGCTGATTTGAGTCATTGCTAACCGTCAAGGGCAAATTATTGACTGCTGTTTTCCAATCTTGGTAGTACGCTGTTTGTTGGTAGGGCGTATCGTCGACGGGAGCGAGCATACACGCCAACAAGGCGACTATAAGCAGTAAAATAACGCCAAGTACTTTGAGAAGAATCTTTAAGAATCGCATACGAATGAAGAATTGCTTGTATAAAAAACTTCCCGAAAGTGCATTAACTTTCGGGAAGCCACTTTTAGCAAAGTTTTACTTTTTTTTCAATCTATCAAAAAGGCGACCATCGACTTGGGGCCGTGGGCACCTAAAACAAGGGATTGCTCAATGTCAGCAGTTTTGGAAGGCCCTGCAATGAAAGCCCCAAAACCGTATTCGACCGCGCCAATTTGGGCGTAAGCGTGGTGCATTTTGGGCAAGATTGCCGATTTTTTAATGACTAATGCCAGTGTTTCGGCAATAAAAGGCGTTACTCGTTGTCCCATCTCAGCCTCTGTAACCCATACGGCCGAATTTTCAGCCACAGCAAATTGTCCTTCTAAAATAGCCAATCCTACGTCGTCCAACGAATGGGGGTCAGACGTTAACCAACTTTGCTGAGCCATATCCGCAAGTGGAGCAAGGTTGGTAACCATACGCCGCCCTGCAAAGTGCGTTTGAACGTACTGCTGAATTTCTTCCCAATTGCGCACTTCCACCGCCGTACCCCCGATGGTCGTCAGCACCGAAGTAAACTGCGCGACCAAATCGCTGTAGGGGTTTCCAAAATCTTGTATCTCTGGTAGCGGTGTCAACGTGGGTTTGTTTTTGGCCACGGCCGCTAGTATTTTTTCACGACTCATATTATTTAGCCCCCTGCCCTCCAATGGGGGAATGATGGTTTATATTTTTTTTCATCAAACAAAAATCAGGCGATAATCAGACCGCAGAACTTACTTCCGATTCTTCTTATACCATTCGCCAAACGACTCTTTGGGTGGTTCGGGCATTTCGCGTTGTTTGTACCAAGGATTCAAGGAGTTATTGACTAAAAACGGCGTGTTTGACAACGTCAAACGGCCTATTTTTCCCGAAAAACGATACACCGATGGGCTCGACAATACCGCCGCCATGGCTTTCATACCTATCGTTTTGGCAGTAGGTGAATGTCCGCTTTTGGTAAGTACTTGTCGCCAGCTGTAAAGCTGTTCGTGGATGTTGATTTTGACGGGACAAACATTTGAGCAACTTCCACATAACGTACTCGCAAACGGCAAATCGGCGTTTTTGGTCATGTCCAAATTGGGCGCTAAAATCGACCCAATCGGTCCCGCTACGGCATTGTGGTAACTATGCCCACCGCTGCGACGATACACAGGACAGGTATTCATACAAGCCCCACAGCGAATACATTTGAGCGAGTTACGAAACTCCTCCCGTCCCAGCTGCCGAGAGCGGCCGTTGTCCACCAATATAATGTGCATTTGCTGCCCTTCGCGTGGTTTGGCAAAGTGGCTCGAATAGGTAGTGATGGGTTGCCCCGTGGCCGAACGCGCTAACAGGCGCAAGAAAACCCCCAAATGTTTGCGTTTAGGAACGATTTTTTCGATGCCCATGCACGCAATGTGGACGTCGGCCAAGTGCGTCCCCATGTCAGCGTTACCTTCGTTGGTACACACCACAAACTCGCCCGTTTCGGCAACAGCAAAGTTCACCCCCGTCAGTGCCACACGGCGCGTCAGAAACTTCTCACGCAGGTGTTCGCGGGCAGCCAACGTCAACGTAGATGGGTCGGCGCAGCCTTCGGGCGTGCCCAAATGTTTGTGAAATAAGACGCCTATCTCCTCTTTTTTCCAGTGAATACAGGGCATTACGATGTGGCTTGGTGGCTCATCAGCCAATTGAACGATGCGTTCGCCCAAATCGGTATCAATGACCTCCACGCCATTTTCGACCAAAAATGGATTCAAATGGCACTCCTCGGTCAACATCGACTTACTTTTCACGATTTGTTGGATGCCTTGCTCTTTCAGAATCGAAAGGACAATTTGGTTATGTTCGTGCGCATCGGCGGCCCAGTGAACGGTGATGCCGTTGGCCTTGGCATTTTTTTCAAACTCAATCAAGTACGTGTCTAAGTTAGACAGTACGTTATGTTTAATCTGCGACGCCATATTGCGTAAATCTTCCCATTCGGGAATGGCAAACGCCGCTCGGTCGCGTTTTTGGCGCACCCACCAGAGCGTTTCATCGTGCCAGGTAGTGCGGTCAAAGTCTTTATTAAATTTATCAGCAGCCTCAGAATGATTCATGGTTAATTCGCAGTTAAAATTTCGGCGATGTGCATTACTTTGATGGGCAGCTCGCGGCGGCGAATGATGCCTTCTAAGTGCATCAAACACGACATATCGCCCCCCGTCAGGACTTGGGTACCGTTCTTGATGTGGTCGTCAATGCGGTCAACTCCCATTCGTGCCGAAACAGCTTCTTCGGCCACGCAAAACGTTCCGCCAAATCCGCAGCATTCGTCTTGACGTGTGAGTTGCACCAACTCGATTCCATCGACCATTCGCAAGAGTTTTTCAGGTTTTGAGAACGCAGGCGCTACCAGTTCCGACATCTGCGAAAGGTGCAAACCGCGCTGCCCGTGGCAGCTTTGGTGCAGCCCCACTCGATACGGAAAATGCGCCGATAGGTTTTCGACGTTGAGTACATCGGTCAAAAACTCCGTCAGTTCGTACACCCGTTGGCGGATGTGCGTTGCTTTCGCTTCACCTTCACCTTCGGTATGCAAGTGTTCTTTGATGTGCAACACACAGCTACCCGACGGCCCAACGATGTAGTCAAAATCAGCAAAATTTTCGACAAAAAGGCGGTTGCAATCATGCGTCAGATGTTCATAGCCAGAATTGGCCATGGGCTGACCACAGCAGGTTTGATTGGCAGGATACCCCACCTCACAACCAAATTTCTCTAACAATTGGAGTGTAGCAATACCCACCTGCGGGTAAAACTGATCTACATAACACGGGATGAATAAACCAACTTTCATACGACAAACTTACAACGCCTTCTTTCAAAATTCTGTCCTGTACGCACCTGTTTTATTTATTTCTGTTGAAGAAACACGTGTGCTCCTTTTTTGTTTGCAGTGATGATGTCTAGCAGCCCGTCGCGATTCATGTCTTCAACCACCAAATGCAACCCTACGCCTGAGTTATCGTCAATTTGGTGCGGAATCCACGTTGGATTAGGGCCAGGTTTCAACTCAAACCAATACAACACCGCTGGCTCAAACGCCCCCGGGTCTTTGCCGTTATGGGCAAAATAGCGTTTGCCCGTCACCAAATCAGGGTTTCCATCCTTGTTGATGTCGGCCAGGGCCAAACCGTGGGTTTGTGAAAATAGCTTCCCAATTTCGTGTTTTTCCCAAGTCGCATTTCCTTGTGCGTCTTTGCCTTGCTGATGCCACCACATTCCATATTTGTGCGCCGACATGCTCATCACGTCTTTCAAGCCATCTTTGTTGACGTCGAGTAAGTACATTTGCGAACATTCTTCCCCCAAGTCGGCCCGATGAAACTTCCAATCGGGCTGTGTGCGGTCGAGGGGTGCTTCCCACCAGCCTTCGCGCATCAGCACATCCAACCGCCCATCGCCGTTCATGTCCACCACGCCCAAGCCGTGGGTATATTTATGCAAACCGATGTTTTCGGTGCTAATCACGTAGCGTTTCCATTCGATATCGCCTTTTTTAGACGGAGCTTTTAGCCAAATCATTTGTTTGGCTACGGGGTCATTTCCCACAATATCAGGACGGCCATCGGCATCTAAATCCACCAAGTACGGCGACTCATTCCCCAACGATTTTTGAATGGTATAAGCTTTCCAGTGCCCCGCTTTATTTTGGGGGTTTTCGTACCAAACCACCGACTCCCCTGGGGTATCGACACGGATAAAATCCACCCAACCGTCTTGATTGATGTCCATGCTAAAGTTCAAAAACGAATTGCTGTAGCCACCATTGACCGTAAATGTATCGCCTTTGGCAATTTCGTGCTGTTTCCAGTCGGGAGCTTCGTACCAAAACGCGCCCGACAACACATCTTTTTTGCCGTCGCGGTTGACGTCGCCCACGGCTACGCCTTCGGAAAAAAACATTTTCGTAAGCACTTGTTTCTGAAATTTAATGGGGCGGTTGGTTTGGGCAGAAGCGGGCAAGCCCATCCATACCAAAAGAAGCCCAAAGGCTAGCGACAACGAATACGTTTTCATTTTGGGAGAGAAAAAGGAGTTTAGAGAGAGGTGAGTATTTTTAATTAAAGTGTCTCTCCCACCCTTTTTTACCCACAGTTGGTTTGTTTTTTCGGGAAAATGGACAAACGTAAAGTGTGCCTTCCTATCTTTGACTTTTTAAAAATTCATTAGACGCCAACGAAATTGTGAAAACTCTGAATGTTAACGCAAAAAAATTTATTGAAGAAGCGTCATGAGCAAAGAAAATCAAATAGAGGAAAGTCTAATTGAGCAACTAAAAGGGCTGAAATACACGCATCGCCCAGACATAGTGGATAGAAAATCGCTTGAGCAAAACTTCAAAACAAAATTTGAAGCACTTAACCGTGTTCGCTTGTCAAGTAGTGAATTTTTAAGGCTTAGAGACGAAATCATTCGCCCTGATGTTTTTGCGGCCTCCAAACTTCTGCGTGAAAGGCAGTATTTCCAGCGTGAAGATGGGACACCGCTGCACTACACATTGGTCAACAATAGAGATTGGTACAAAAATGACTTTGAAGTAATCAGCCAACTACGCATCAACACCGAAAACAGCCACTAACGTTATGACGTCATTTTGTTGGTAAACGGCTTGCCTTTGGTACAAATCGAGTTGAAAAACTCAAGTATTTCTCCTCGCGTAGCTATACAGCAAATTGTGGATTACAAAAACGAATCAGGCAACGGTTACGGCAATTCTTTGCTCTGCTTTATGCAATTGTTTATTGTAAGCAACAAAACTAATACCTACTAAAGGGCGATTGCATCAAATGTTAAGTTAGTTAAGCAATCCAATAAGAAATTCATCATCCCTGGCGGCCTTTTTTCTTTTTCTCTTTAAACTCATCTTGGCAGGATGACGACTAATTAAACTTATCGCTTAGTGGTCAAATTATGAGGAGCATGGTCTTTACGAACTTGACACCCATCTTCATTAAAGGTGACGTCCAGATGCCAATGTTGCTCATTTTCAATGCCCCAATGTCGGCGAATGAAATGGACTAATTGAGCAGCTGAATATCCAGATAATGAGCTGATATAGTAGCGTTTACTGAGTTGATGTTCTTGATTAACCCAACGATTTGATTCTACATAAATAACGCTTTTTAAACCAACCCACTCTTGAGCAGCATCAATAAAATTGAGCTTCTCGCTGACGATGACCGTTCGTTTTTCCGCTCTACCATGTCCTAAATCCCGGCTTATATCTGCTTGTAGGGATGATTTGTGGCGCTCGAACCAATCGGCCACTTGAGTGTATAAGCCGTCCTGATTGGACTTCAAGCCAATCACATAGTCGGCTTGGCGCTCAACAATGAGTTGGGTAATCGCTTTTTGACACCCAATCGCATCAATGCTGACGATACTGTCGGTGATATCTAGCGTGTTAAGCAGATCAGGGATAGCCGTTATCTCAAGTGGATGCTACAAGGCAATTCCAGAAACTCACGCAAGACTTTTTCTTTATCACAAGCGCAACCATACACCTCTTCAAAACCCTCATAATCAAATAGATAATCACAAAGTACAATCATCAATATATCGCTTAACTGATGTAAGCGCTTGCCCTCCTGACGAAGGTCATCTATTTCAAAAAATAATTCAGAAACATTTATCCAACAAAAATCGCTATCGTTTACTTGTGTGTAATCTCCCTAGAATATAAGCGAGAGGTACAATTAGAGAAGATTCCAGGGCTACGCCCCTGTCTGCAGTAGCGACCATTTTTAAGAACAATAAAAGGGAGCGTAGCCCTAAAATCTCCGTAGCAACCATTTCTAAGAACAATAAAAGGGGGCCTAGCCCTGAATAGATATACCAATGAGTAAAGAAAATTTAATAACCGAATTGCGGTTTCCTGAGTTTGAGAATGATGGGAAAATAGATGTACTAATGAGTAAAGAAAATTTAATACCCGAATTGCGGTTTCCTGAGTTTGAGAATGATGGGGA
>JACCEC012681805.1_pt1 | contig 78615 bp, 66 predicted proteins | sample 7450121 | NCBI WGS metagenome assembly JACCEC01 (sample SAMN15323455, study PRJNA562643) | freshwater metagenome | isolation source: river surface water | place: USA:Blue River Watershed | collected 2017-08-18
AAAAGGCTTGACACGTAACAAAGAAACCTATACTTTTGCACCACCAAAACGGAATTGGTGGATGGTGTAATGGTAACACAGAAGATTTTGGTTCTTTTATTCAGGGTTCGAGTCCTTGTCCGCCAACCAAAGCCTCTCAATTTTTCGAGAGGCTTTTTGTTTATCTACGCTTCTTGTTTTGAAATGTGCCTAACTAAGTATTAAAATCGGCTACTTCATGCGCATCGCCAGCGTGAATGAGAATAGGTCATTGAGCGATGAAGGTTGTGCGTGTCAGAAATACAGACGATTTTCATCGGCAGCGATTATAGCTCAAAGCTTTCTTCTTCTTCAAAAAAGAGGTAATTTAAGAAATCACAATAAGGTTTGATAAGGCGGCAACCGTTGACTATTTCTTGAGTAAAGTTGGGGGAAGTTACTTCGACATCGGTGTATTTGTGCATAAAAAAAAGCTGTTTTCGTTTCAATAGTGCGATGTCAGGGTGATTTTCAGGGTAGCCTTTGGGTATCCGCTGTAGGCTTTCGCCCCATGCTTCGGGGAAGTACGAACGAAAATCGGGGGCTTCAATGATACTTTTTAAAGCCTCTGGATTGAAATCAATTTCTTGCCGAAACTTCGCTAGTTGTTTGGGGGTAGGGTTCCACATTCCTGCGCCTAAAAATGATTCCCCAGGCTGAATATGCAGGTAAAAATCAATCCGCCCCGAATGCCGACCTCCTGGGCCAACAGCTGCCGAAAGCCACTGTTTATAAGGTGCTTTGTCTTTAGAAAAACGAATGTCGCGGTTGATGCGGAATAGGCAATCTTTGGGTTCGGTATTGGGAAGGTTTTCAAATTCCCCGATACCTTTGATAAGGCTTTTTAGTAACGTCTCCATTTCTTTTTTGGCGGCGTCATAGCGTTTACGGTGCTCAGTAAACCACTCACGGTTATTGTTTTCGGCTAGTTCTTGAAGAAACTCAAGGGTAGATAGTGTCAACATCAGATTTCGTATTTTGGCTTAAAAATAGCAATTTTGTTGCGTCCAAACGTATGTCTGCCCAAAAGGCAGCGGAGAAGGGAAAACGTCACTAGTACAAACAATACACAATGGCTCGAATATTAACAGGTATCCAGAGTAGCGGTAAACCACACTTAGGTAACATTTTGGGCGCTATCTTGCCCGCGATTCAGCTGTCGGAAAAGTCTGATAATGAATCGTTTTTGTTTATTGCAGATTTGCACTCGCTTACAACTATTAAAGATGCAAAGGTACTCCAAGACAATACTCGTGCCGTAGCGGCGGCTTGGCTTGCGTGTGGCCTTGATACCGATAAAGTGGTTTTTTATCGTCAGTCGAGGGTATCAGCCTATCATACCGAGCTAACGTGGTATTTGTCTTGTTTGACGCCTTATCCGATGTTGGCCAATGCCCACTCGTTTAAGGATAAAGCTGACCGCTTGGCCGATGTCAACGCAGGTTTGTTTGTGTATCCTGTGTTAATGGCGTCGGATATTTTGCTTTATGATGCCAATTATGTCCCCGTCGGTAAAGACCAAAAGCAGCACCTCGAAATGACGCGTGACATGGCGGAGGCGTTTAACCGTACGTATGGCGATACTTTTGTGATTCCTGAGGGGAAAATCGACGAGCGTTTGATGACCATCCCGGGAATCGATGGACAAAAAATGAGCAAATCATACGGAAACTATATTGACCTTTTTCAGCCTGAAAAAGAGTTGCAGAAAGTAACCAAGAAAATCTTGTCGGACTCGACACCGCTCGAAGAGCCCAAAAATCCCGAAACAGACCTTACCTTTAAGCTGTATTCGCTCATAGCCAGTGACAGCGATATTGCAACCATGCGCGAAAAATACCTGAGAGGTGGGTATGGGTATGGTCATGCCAAGCAAGCATTTTTTGAAGCACTAAAAACACGTTTTGCCAAAGAACGTGAGCTGTTTACGTACTACTACGAAGAAAATCCTGCGGCACTTGAGCAAAAATTGCAAGAAGGCGAAGAAAAAGCCCGCGCAATCGCTTCTAAAAAACTAGCCGAAGTGCGGGAGAAAATAGGACTTTCTTAAAAATGCTCCACGAAATTCAACAGCTTGATACGCAGATTTTTTTGTCACTCAACGGGGTACATGCACCTTGGGCTGATACACTGATGTATTGGGTGACGGAACGAAATACGTGGATTCCGATGTATGCCTTGCTGATTATTTGGTTGGTGTGGCAGTACAAGCAGCAAGCGGCGGGAATGATTAGTGCCTTGATTTTGACAATTATTATCGCCGATCAAACCGCTTCTGGCTTGCTGAAACCTTGGGTAGAGCGTTTGCGGCCTTGTCACGTTGCGTATCTTCAGGATAAAATACATTTGGTGGTAGAAAGTTGCGGAGGAACCTACGGGTTTGCGTCGTCGCACGCGGCCAACAGTTTTGGATTGGCTACGGCTTTATGGCTGCTCTGTGGTACGGCCGTTCCGACCGTCAGACGACCCAATAAATACATCCTTTGGTTTTTTCCGTGGGCGGCATTAGTGTCGTACAGTCGCGTTTACGTAGGAGTTCATTATCCATTAGATGTTGTCGCTGGGGCGCTTATTGGGGTAGGGGCGGGATTTGTGGCGGTTAAAACCGTTCGTTTTATTCTTCTTCGATTTGCCAAAAAGTAACTAATTTCAGGCAAGTTATACCTCTTATGTTTGATGCTTTACACCAATTGGTCGCCCAGTTTGTCACGTTCACCGACCGCGAAAAAGTAATTTTGGAGAATGCCTTTTCTTTCAAACAAGTTCCTCGAAAATTTTCGCTTGTACGACAAGGGCAAGTAGCCAATGAATTGTATTTTATCAATAAAGGGATGCTCCGCCTTTTCTACGAAAATGAGGGGGATGAGATTACGGCCTTTATTTTTCGAGAAAATCTCTTTGCCAGTAGTTACGATAGTTTTTTGCTACAAGCGCCCAGTATTCAGTCGTTGGAAGCACTTGAAGAGGCCGATTTGTTGGTCATTACCCAGCCAAAAATGAATGAACTCTACGAAGCGCTGCCCAAATTTAATGTGCTCACCCGCAAAATTACCGAGCAACGTTTTATCAATGCGCAACAAATTTTGTCTTCCTTTTTGCTGGATAGTCCAGAGGAGCGTTATGCAAAGTTTGTAGAACAAAACGGGGATTTGTTACTTCGTGTGCCTCACTATATTATTGCTTCTTATTTGGGGATGACCTCTGTTTCAATGAGCCGTATTCGAAATCGACTAGCCCAGCAAAAACGTTGAGCTTATTGCATTTGTTTACAATTGTTAATGGATAAGGAGGAGGTAGCGGGCTACTTTTGCAACATCATTAACTATTGTAGTCATGAAACACAAAATTAGAACAGAAATTGTCATCAACGCTTCCAAAGAAAAGGTTTGGTGCATCCTCGCCGATCTCAATGCCTACTCTGTTTGGAATCCATTTATTGTAAAAAGTGAAGGTGTTTTACAAGTGGGAACTAGGCTCAAAAATATGCTTCAAAACGGAGATAAAACCATTGTATTTAAACCCAAAGTAGTAGAGGTAGTGCCCAATCGAAGTTTTGGTTGGCTAGGTTCGCTTTGGGTAAAAGGGCTTTTTGATGGCCATCATTACTTTGAAATTGAAGAAATTTCTGAAAACCAAGTCAATCTTGTTCACGGAGAAAATTTCTCGGGCATTCTTAGTTCGTTGATTTTAAAACAAATTGGAAACGACACCCGAAACAACTTCGTCAAAATGAATCAGGCACTTAAAGGTCGGGCTGAACAGCTTGGCGCGAAAAGATAGTTAGACTTTCTAAGTGTAGATGCTAACGAGGTGAAAACTTGGAAGGTCTTTTCTGTTTTTTGGTTTAAAAAAATAGTTATTTTTACCAAAAGTCATTTTTACAGCGTTATTTGAACTATTTCAGACAGACATGAGAAGAACGATTATCACTTTTGTAGCGCTTTCCGTTATAGTATCCTCTTGTACCGTAAGCCGTAATTCAATGCGAGAAGCCAATTATCAGCTATGGCTTCACCACGAAGATTTAGAGCTGTCGGAGCAAGTGGTTGGAGAAGCCAATCAAACCAAAGTATTGATGGTTGACTGGAAACGCCTTTTTGGCAGGAATTGGGAGTTTGGGCAGGCAGGAGGTTTACCCAATGACCCTTTTAGTCCGCAGCTTAATGGAAGTGTAACGGGGGGGGCTTCGAGCCAAGTAGAAGCCGTAAATTTTGTCATCAATGGGATTATCGGGTTAAACAATGTATCGAGGGTAGAGCAAATGGCGATGTTTGACCTCATGCGCAAAAACCCTGGGTACGACATGATTATTTTTCCGCAATTCGCCGCATGTCGTAAGTGGTTTGTAGTAGGTTCTAAAACCAACGTGACGGTGAAAGCAAGGCTCGCCCGCATGAAACCGACTAAGTAGTTGCCAGACCTTCTAAGTTTGTTGTTTGGCATTGTCGAAACTTGGAACAGTTAAACTTACTAAGATTTAGCTCCTCTGGAGCAATCAATAGCCACTCTATATTTTAGCATTCAACCTTAACTTGGAAGGTCTATTCGCTTTTCTAAAAAAACTCCCTACCTTTGCGGAAATTTTCTACAGGGCATGGCCTCTTTCAATCCAATCAAAATATTTTCTGGCTTACAATCAACGTATCTAGCCGAAAAAATCGCCCGTCATTATGGGAGAGACTTAGGCGGTTATAATCTTCGTCGATTTAGCGATGGAGAATTGTCCCCAAGTTTTGAGGAATCATTGCGCGGATGCGATGTGTATTTGGTACAGTCTATGTTTGGCTCGGCAGATAACTTCTTGGAGTTGTTGTTGATGATTGACGCCGCCAAGCGTGCCTCAGCTCACGAAGTAACGGCCGTGATTCCGTACTTTGGTTATGCACGCCAAGACCGCAAAGACAAACCTCGCGTACCCATTGCGGCAAAGTTGGTTGCTAACCTTCTGACAGCAGCCGGCGCAGAGCAAATTATGACGCTCGACCTACATGCAGGAGCAATTCAAGGTTTTTTTGATATACCAATGGTGCATCTGGAAGGAAGCAGCGTGTTTGTTCCTTACATCAAGAGCCTAGAATTAGAAAACCTCGTCATCGCGTCGCCCGACGTAGGTGGTGCGGCCCGTGCGCGGAACTTCGCGAAGTTCTTTAACGCTGACATCATCCTTTGCGATAAGTACCGTAAACGTGCCAATGAAGTGGCTTCGATGCAGGTAATTGGTGATGTCAAAGACGCCAACGTTGTCTTTATTGACGACTTGATTGATACGGGCGGAACTATGTGCAAAGCCGCTGAACTCGTAATGAGTAAAGGCGCTAAGTCGGTTCGGGCCATCTGTACTCACCCTGTGATGTCAGGTGACGCGCATACACGTATTCGTACGTCAGTATTGGAAGAACTCATCGTTACGGATACCATTCCATTGCGCGAAGAAAACGAGAAAATCAAGGTATTGTCGGTGTCAGAGCTTTTTGCAAAAGCCATCGGCCGCATCCGTGACCACGAATCTATTAGCTCATTATTTATAAATCCAGCGTAGGCACAAGTTTACGCTATTTAACACGTACCTTTTTAATCCCAGGGTACGATTCACTCAAACACTCCCCTTAGGGATTGGGGGCCAATTAATTATGAAAAGTACAGAGATTGTAGGGTTTAAAAGAGCGAATCTCGGCAAGCAAGAAGCTCGCACGTTGCGTTTAGAAGCAAAAGTTCCATGTGTATTGTACGGAGGGTCGGAGCAAGTTCACTTCTCTGCGCCAATGTATTTGTTCCGCGACTTACTTTTTACACCAGATGTGTATAACGTAACATTAAACATCGAAGGAACTATTTACAACGCGATTTTGCAGGATGTACAATATCACCCAGTAAGTGACATCATCCTTCACGCTGACTTCTTGTTGATTCAAGAAGGAAAAGAAATCAAAGTGGAAGTACCTGTTCGTTTTATCGGAACGGCAGTAGGTGTGACTAAAGGGGGAAAATTGGTACAAAAACTCCACAAAATCAAAGTTCAAGGTATGGCAGATAGCATTCCTGATTACGTGGATGTTCCTGTGGCAGAGCTTGATTTGGGTAAGTCAGTAAAAGTTGGCCACTTGAAAGTAGAGGGTTTCAAAATTTTGAACAACGCTTCGTTGCCAATCGCAGGGGTAGAAATCCCACGTGCATTGCGCGGTACGTTGAAGTAATCTTCTTACGTAAGAATAAGAAAGCCCCGCATTTGCGGGGCTTTCTTCGTTTATAATGTGGCTAGTCAGTTGCTTATGCTAATTTTTCTGCCTCAGGAAGGAAGGAATTTAATTTTGCTTTCAACGTAGCTTCTGGAACCGCACCTACTACGCGGTCAACCATCTTACCATCTTGGAAAAACAATAACGTAGGGATGCTACGAATTCCAAATTTAACGGCTGTTTCAGGGTTTGAGTCAACGTCAACCTTGCCAATCGTCGCTTTGCCATCGAAGTCACCTGCCAGTTTTTCTACTACAGGGCCTACCAAACGACAAGGTCCACACCATTCTGCCCAAAAGTCAACCAATGTAATGGTTTTATCAGAATTTTCTACTATTTCGCTAAAGTTAGCATCCGTGATTTCGAGTGCCTTTCCCATTTTCGTAAGAATGACCGGGTCGCCGGTACGATAAATATGTGTTTAAATATTTAATCAGTAAACCAATTGCCCCCTTGTAAAAGTTCCAATGCAAACATAGCAATCTTTTACTTTACCCTAATTCGTTTATCACAAACCTTGAGTGCGGATGCTAGCTTTTATTTTTGCTATCAGTTGACCCACGGGGGCAAGGGCATCTAACCAGTGAATTGTTAGTCCGTTGCGCTCCATTTTACGGAAAAATGTCATTTGGCGTTTGGCAAACTGATGAATAGCAACGTTGAGCCGCTCGACCATGGTGTCGTAGGTGAGCACTCCAGTGAGGTATTCGGTAATGAATTTGTACTCTAATCCGTAATAAATGAGCTGTTCGGCAGTTAGTCCTTGGTTGAGCAGGGTTTGTACTTCGTCAATCATCCCGTTTTGTAAGCGCTGATGCAAGCGGTGGGTAATGCGAGTTCGTCGTTCTTCGACGGGTACATCAAGTCCGAAAATTTGGTACTGAAGCGGGGTGGGTGACGTTGTTTCAAACGAATGTGTTTGTAGGTACTCTGCAATCTCTATGGCGCGCACGAGCCGTTTTCGAGTGGAGGTGTCCGCTAGTGAAGAATAGGCCGAGGAAGTGGTATTAAAACGCGTTAACAGGGCCTCATCGGACAGCGTTTCAAGCTGCTGTCGTAGTGTTTCATCAACGGGGATGCCCGTAAACTGGTATTGTTTTAAGACCGACTCGATGTACAGGCCTGTTCCGCCGCATAAAATAGGCGTGTGGTGGAGGTTCTGAATGGCGTTAAACGCAGCCTGAAAATCGACTTGGAAACGATGTACGTGATACGCTTCGCCCGCGTCGCAGATGTCGATGAGGTGATAGGGAATGTTTTTTCCGTCAATCATGTATTCGTCCAAATCTTTTCCTGTACCGATGTTCATGCCTCGATACACCTGCCGGGAATCAGCGCTGATAATTTCTCCTTCGACTTGGGCCGCGAGCTGCGTAGCCAAGCGGGTTTTTCCGCAGGCGGTAGGGCCAAGAATGACAATGAGCGGAGCGTCTGTCATGTCAATTAATAAAAAGGTGCTGAAAGACGCGTCTCTCAGCACCAATAAAAACTAGTTTTAATACTTTTTACACGGTTGCGGCAGTTGGTTCAGCTGGTATTTCCATTGCTGCTGCTTTCTTGGTTGAACGCTTTTGTTTGGCATTGTTCAAAGATGCTTTCACAAAATGAACAAACAACGGGTGGGGCGCCATGACCGTACTTTTGAGTTCAGGGTGATACTGTACTCCAATAAAATACGGGTGGTTGGCAAGTTCGATAACCTCTACAAGATTGTTTTCAGGGTTGATACCTGACATGGTCATACCAGCTTTTTCGAAGTCGGCACGGTAGAGGTTATTAAATTCATAGCGGTGGCGATGGCGTTCGCTGATTTTGGTTTTTCCATAAATCTTATGCGCCAACGTGCCCGACTGCAATTTACAAGCATAAGCCCCTAAACGCATCGTGCCTCCTTTGTTGGTAATGTTTTTTTGGTCTTCCATCATTCCAATCACTGCATGATCGGTCTCGCTGTCCATTTCGGTAGAGTGCGCATCAGCCCAACCCAATACGTTGCGGGCGTATTCAATGACGGCCATTTGCATACCTAAGCAAATCCCAAAGAACGGAATGTTGTGTTCGCGAACGTACTGTACGGCGGCAATTTTACCTTCGATACCACGTTCGCCAAAACCTGGAGCTACAAGTACGCCATCCAATGATGCCATTTTCTCACCCGCATTTTCGGGCGTGAGGTGTTCGGAGTGAATCCATTCGATTTCGACTTTACACTCATTGACCGCCCCAGCGTGAATAAACGACTCAGTGATAGACTTATAGGCATCGTGTAGCTCTACATATTTACCCACCAACCCAATACGAATGTGGTGTTTTGGATTTTTGAGGCGATCTACAAAAATCTGCCACGCTTCTAAATCCACGTCTTTGTCGTCGTAGATGTCTAGCATGTACAAAACGCGCTGGTCGAGGCGCTCTTTTTTCATCAAAAGCGGTACGTCATAAATCGTCGATGCGTCCATGGCTTCAATGACTGAAGCGGGTTGAACGTTACAGAACAACGCGATTTTGCGGCGCATTTCGTGCGGAAGTGGATGCTCCGTACGGCATACCAAAATATCGGGTTGAATCCCCGATTCTTGGAGCATACGAACGGAGTGTTGAGTAGGCTTGGTTTTCAACTCACCTGCCGAACTCAAATAAGGAATCAGCGTAAGGTGAATCACCAACGCATCGTTTTCGCCCAATTCAAATTTTAACTGACGAACAGCTTCTAAAAATGGCAAAGATTCGATATCCCCCACACAGCCTCCGATTTCGGTAATAACGATGTCGTATTCGCCCGATTCGCCGAGAAGAAGCATCCGTTTTTTGATTTCATCGGTAATGTGAGGAACTACCTGTACGGTTTTTCCCAAGAAGTCACCACGGCGTTCGCGCATGATGACATCGTAATAAATACGGCCCGTAGTGACGTTATTAGCTTGCGAGGTACGCTCATTCAAAAAGCGCTCGTAGTGCCCCAAATCGAGGTCAGTTTCGGCACCATCGTCTGTTACATAGCATTCACCGTGTTCGTAGGGGTTGAGTGTTCCTGGGTCAACGTTGATGTAAGGGTCAAATTTTTGAATCGTGACCGACAATCCGCGTGATTGGAGGAGTTTTGCGAGTGAAGAGGCAATAATCCCCTTTCCCAATGAAGATGTTACACCGCCAGTAACGAAGATATATTTTGCGGTTTTTTGCCCGTGAGCAGCCATGACTTTGGAGTTTGTTTGGACTGGTTACGGGATACAAAGGTACAGAATTTTACGTCTGTGTCGCTATATGAATTGAACTTGCTTTTTAGGAAAATGGCTAAGTTGTTGATAGACAGTGGTGAAAATTGTATTAAAAAAAGTTGATAATTATCTCTCTCGTTGGCCTACTGAGAGATTAATCTATCTTTTGTACATTTACTCAGAGAAGCGATTTGTGCGTTAGGTTGCTTTGTAGAAGACGTGTTTTATTTTCAAATTTTCTCATTTTCAAATTAAGTACTTTCCTGTATGTCCACTATTTTTCGTTTGTTGTTGCGGGTTGTTGTTGCAGTGGTGTTAATCAGCGGTGTAATTGCCCTGTGGGAAGCTTTCAAAACGGGGAAATGGTTTTCGTTGGGAGCGGAAGGAGAAACCCAAACTACCCATGCCGTGGTGCTCGAAGAAGTGCAAGCGTTGGGGAAAATGGAGCTGGTTCGGTACAATTTCAAAGACATCGTGGAGCACGAACAAGTAGTGCAGTGGCTACCCAACCCCAAAGCAGTATTGATTGTACAAGGTGAGGCGATTGGGTGTATTGATTTGACAAAAATCACTACTTCGGACGTCATCGAGGAGTCGGATACGGTCATTGTACATTTGCCCGAGCCCGAACTTTGCAGCTACAAAATCGACCATTCCAAATCGAAGGTATATAATACTGAATACGCTTTTATGGAAGAGGCCAAGCTCGTGCAAGCGGCTTACCAACACGCCGAGCAGCAAATTCAAAAAGCAGCTTTAGAAATGGGGATTTTGGAACAAACCAAACAAAATGCCAATCAAATCTTGAAGTCTGTGTTAGAAAAAATATCGGGCAAAAAAGTAGTGCTGCGTTATCGGATGAAAGCGACACTGGCGAAGCCACGGTGATAGAAAATTAATTTAACCTATGATGATACAAATGAAAAAAACACTTTTACTTGCGCTACTGCTTGGATCGCTAGGAGGCGCCCACGCCCAAAAAACCACTGTGGCGTCGCCCGACAAAAACGTGGTGCTTACGACCCAACTTGCTGCCAATGGCACGGTTTTGTACAGTGTTTCTTACAAAAAAACGACTTTTGTGGAGCCGTCCACGCTGGGCTTTTCGTTGAGCCGTCCCAAAACGATGCTGACTCAATTTTCGCTGGTGAGCATAGACTCTGCTACCGTGGACGAAACGTGGAAACCTGTTTGGGGGGAAGTAAATCAAATTCGGAACCACTACAAAGCCCTGACGCTGACCCTCAAAGACAAAGCGGGAATTGTGGTGAAAGTGGCCTTTCGGGTGTTCAACGAAGGGGTTGGGTTTCGGTACGAGTTCCCTAAACAAGAGTCCCTCAATCACTTTGTGGTGGCCGACGAACTGACGCAAATCAACTTAGCAGGCGATTATAAAGCTTTCTGGATTCCAGGCGATTATGATACTAACGAGTATTTGTACAATACCACCTCACTGAGCCAAGTAGACGCAGTGACGGCAGCAGCGAAGGAGACTGATATTGCCCTTAAATCGGTGATTGGCCCCAATGTGATTCAGGTGCCGTTGATGCTCAAAACCCCAACGGGAATGTATATCAACTTGCACGAAGCGGCCTTGGTAAACTACCCTGTGATGCATTTGGCCTTAGACAAAAAAACGTTTACTCTTACTTCTCATCTTGTGCCCGATGCCGTGGGAAATAAGGCATATTTGCAAACGCCGTTTACAACCCCGTGGCGTACCATCAACGTAAGTGATAAAGCAACGGATATCTTGGCGTCGAAAATGATATTGAACCTCAACGAGCCTTCAAAAATTACGGACGTTTCGTGGATTACGCCCCAAAAGTTTATCGGGATGTGGTGGGAAATGCACGTTGGAAAAGCGACTTGGGAAAAAGCTTCGGGAAAGCATGGGGCTAACACCGCCAACGTCAAAACTTACATTGATTTTGCAGCCCAACACGGTTTTGATGGGGTATTGGTGGAAGGATGGAACGAGGGTTGGGAAGACTGGTTTGGCAATTGGAAAGAAAATGTGTTCGATTTTATTACCCCTTATCCCGACTACGACACCAAGGGCTTGACCGACTACGCTCGTCAAAAAGGCGTTCGGATTATCATGCACCACGAGACGTCGGGAGCGGTGACCAATTATGAGCGTTGGATGGACAAGGCGTTTCGCTACATGCAAGATAATCAGATGAATACCGTTAAAACGGGCTACGTGGGACGGATTATTCCGCGCGGTGAGCACCACGACGGGCAATGGATGGTGAATCACTACGAGCGCGTAGCCCAAAAAGCCGCCGAGTACAAAATCATGGTGGAAGCCCACGAGCCTGCGCACCCTACGGGCTTGCACCGAACGTACCCCAACTGGCTCGCCAACGAAGCCGCCCGCGGAAATGAGTTTAACAATGCCCCTAAACTCGGACTTGTGCCCGAGCACGAAACCATCTTGCCGTTTACGCGTTTGATGGGCGGCCCGATGGATTATACCCCTGGCTTTTTTCATTTTCAGCTTAATCAGTACGATGCGTCGCGTACCACGCGCGTTCGGACGACCTTAGCCAAACAGTTGGCGTTGTACGTGACGATGTACAGCCCCTTGCAAATGGCGGGCGATTTTCCCGAAAACTTCAACAAATATTTGGATGCGTTCCAATTTATCAAGGACGTTCCCGTGGACTGGGACGATACGAAGGTATTGGCGGCCGAGCCAGGCGATTTTGTTACGATTGCCCGCAAAGCAAAAGGAAAACCAAACTGGTTTTTGGGAGCTATTTCGGATGAAAATGCGCGGACTTCGGTGTTAAACTTTGATTTTTTGGAGGAAGGAGCCACGTACCAAGCCACCATTTACCGTGATGGTGAAGGTGCCGATTGGAAAACAAATCCCGAAGCGTATGAAATCGAAAAAATGACCGTTACCAACAAAACCACCCTGAGCATTCGACTGGCTAAAGGTGGAGGGTGTGCCATTAGCATCATTAAACAGTAATTTATATTTATTAAAAACAGAATGACACCCTCAAAATTAGCCATTTTAGTAAGTACTTTTTTGCTTTTCTTGGGCTCAGCTTGGAGTCAAACCAACGTCCTTCGACAGCGTTTACAACGGGTCGCTGCTACCACCCAAGGAATGTTGGGGGTCGGTGTAGTTGACTTCAGTAACGGCGATACCGTGAGTGTTAATGGACAATGGCATTTTCCGATGCAGAGCGTGTATAAATTCCACTTGGCCTTGGCGGTATTGAGCGAAGTCGATAAGGGAAAATGGACGTTGGAACAAAAAATAAAAGTGACTAAAAAAGACTTGTTGCCTAATACATGGAGTCCTTTGCGGGAAAAATACCCCAACGGTGAGGTAGAGCTTCCGCTGCGCGAAATCCTAGAATACACTGTGGCGCAAAGCGATAATAATGGCTGTGATATTCTGTTTCGTTTGGTAGGTGGTACCAAAGTCGTGGATAAATACATCAAAAGTATTGGTATCAATGAGGTAAATATCGTAGGTACTGAAGAAGAAATGCACGCCGATGACCGAGTGCAATTTGACAACTGGAGCACGCCGCGTTCGGCCGCAAAGTTGCTGGAGGTGTTTCACCAAAAGAAGATACTTTCAAAAAATAGCTGGGATTTTTTGTGGAATACCATGGTAAGCACGACAACTGGCCCGCTCAAAATCAAGGGGGTGTTACCTGCTAATGCGACGGTAGCGCACAAAACGGGTTATTCGGGCGTTAATAAACTGGGAATCATCGCCGCGACCAATGACATCGGCATTATGCAACTTCCCAACGGAAAGTACGTGGCCATCGCTGTTTTCTTGTCTAATACCCCTATGCCCGAGGCGCAGTGCGACAGAGTTATTGCAGAAGCGGCAAAAGTAACGTGGGATTATTTTTTGACGAAATAACTGCTTTAAGTGCTTTGCCACTTACTTTTGCTTATACATTGCCATATCCTCAAATTTTCATCTTAAATGCGTATCGGAATCTTTTTTGGCGGTCCAGCGCGTGAGCGCGAAATCTCCTATGCAGGTGGTAAAACTGCCTACGAAAACATCGACAAAACTTTGTTCACGCCCGTGTTGGTGTTTGTGGACAGCCTCGGTAATTTTATCCTGACCGACGAGTCAAAGTTGTACCATTCGGGAATTCGGGAGTTTTATCCTGGACCTGCGTTTCGTGATGGTGGCTTTGAAGTGTATATTGAGTCGTTGCAGCAGCAGTTGGCTCCTCAAGAAATCGAGGCATTGATGCACGCTATCGGAACGCCGATTCAGCCGAAAAACTTTAAAACGTATTTCGATTTTGCCTTTATCATCCTTCATGGCCCCGACTGCGAAGACGGCGCTATCCAAGGTTTGTTGGAGTGGCACAAAATCCCGTACATGGGGCCAGGTTTGTTGGGGTCGGCGGTGAGTATTGATAAAATTTTGCAAAACGAGCAAATTGCCCGCGCCAATGGACAGCACAAAAAAATGCAGGTGGTTCGCTGGGAACAGTGGCGCGAAACAGAAGCAGCGGAGGTATTTGAAGCTGCCAAAGCGGAGTTTGGCCTTCCTATTGTTGTAAAAGCACCTCACCAAGGCTCGTCGATTGGGGTTTCGATTGTTAAAGAAGATCGCCTCGACGATTTTGTGAAAGCTATGAACCAGTGCTTTTTTGCTTTGGAAGTATCCGCTGACGAATGGAAAGTCTATTCAGAGGAGGAAAAACACGCTTTTGCGCAGCGTATTGCCAATCTCGATGAAAGCATCGGCTATCCTGTCGTGATAGAACAAACGGGCGAGTTTATCTATCACCCCACCGAATTGACTGAAAAGTTAGAAAACTGGGCAACGGGAAACAGTCAACCCGAAACACCCAAACTGACCCTCTTATCGGCCAATGCTGAAGACCAGGTCTTGTTGGAGGAGTTTATCAAAGGGCAAGAGTTTTCGTGCGGGGTGATTCAGGACAACGACGGTACAGTGATTGCGTTGCCGCCTACCGAAATTGCTAAACTCGAAGAAAATCAGACGTTTGACTTCAAGACAAAATATAAATTAAACGTCACTCGAAAATTTATTCCCGTACGTACGTCGCTCGAAAACAACCAAAAAATTCAGTACAACATTGCGTTGGTATTTGAAAAGCTGGGAATGAACGCAGTGACGCGGATAGACGGATTTTTGACGCCCGATGGACGTGTTTTGCTCCACGACCCCAATACGCTGCCTGGGATGTCGCCAACGTCGTTGATTTTTAAACAAATGGCTGAAATTGGCTTGGATGTTACGCACGCCATCACGTATTTGATTCGTCAGTCGTTGCGCGAACGCATTCGTACAGGAAAAGATACGGTGCATTTGCGTCAATTATTGGCGGTTTTGGATGAAAAAATTGCGGCTCAATTGGTCGAAATAACCACCGAAGAAGTGGTGTTTGAACCTACCCAAGAAGGCTATTTGGACGGCCGCCGTCGCTTTAGTCAGTTGTCGTCTTCGGGCAAAGTAAAACCCATTGCCGTGCTACAAACCAGCGAGACGGAAAAAGTAGCGATGCCTGTCAATCTCTTATTCAAAGATACCATTGACGACGTTTTAGAGGCATTGGCGCAGCCCATTCACCCGCTGATTGAAGAAACCCGTGCCAAAGCTATCAACGTTACGAAGCGTTTTGTGGGGTAAAATACTTGTACAAACTCCCCATCCATGCTCCAACAAATGCCGTTAGTTAGTCTTAGCCAACTAGCGGTATTTGTTAAAACAAAAACTTACTTAATTCACAGTCAACAGCTTGGTAATAAGACGAGTTTTTGGTGTAATCTAACTTCACGCCTTGAGTATGTGTTATTTCAATGATAGTCTCGGTGAGTTCTGTGTCAGGGTTTACTAACATGATATCAGGGGTAGCGTTTATCTCAAAAACAGAGTACGAATTACCAATCATTCCCACGTGAAGTAAGTCTCATTTTTGAGAACAATTTGCTTACTCCAGTGTTTTTGTTTTTGAAATGCGTATAAGTGGGGAGTAAATTTTCCTATTTTTCAGTATTTATAGCAAGAGACCTTTCCGATTATGTCAGTATCATGTATAAAGTAGCTTTCCGACTATTCGTTGTTTTATTCGCTTTCCGTTCGTGGGCGCAGTCCGACACCACCATTACGCTGCAAGCCATCACGGGACTTCAATTTGATTTGGCACGTTTTGCTGTCAAACCCAATCAAAAAGTCAAGATTTTGTTTAAAAACGAAGACGACATGGCACACAATCTGGTAATTACTCAACCCGATAAACGCCTACCTGTGGTCGAAACTGTCATCAAAATGGGTGATAAAGCCCAAGCAGTTAATTACGTTCCGCCCATGCCTGAAGTGCTCGTGGCGAGCAAAATCTTGGTGCCTAATACTACCGAAACCATCACTTTTACCGCGCCTGCGACCGAAGGGGTGTACCCGTACGTGTGTACCTACCCAGGGCACGGCTATGTGATGTACGGTGCAATGTACGTCACCACCAGGCCATTACCGTTGCTTGCAACCGATCCCAACATTCCACCTTCGCGCCAAACGTTGGAACGGATTCTGAGTTCGCCGCACCCTTTTCCGTTAGAATATCCGCTGCTTTACCGCACATTTATGCCCGAATGTAGCCCTGCGGCTATTGCCGTGGCGTTGTCGGCGTCTCATGCCTATTGTTTTGATGCGGGCAAGTGCTATTTGCGCTATGCGTGGCGGGGTGGATTTGTGGACAATACTGACCACTGGAAAGGTAATGGAAATGCGCTAGGCAAAATCCAAGGAACAATTTATTTTAAAGATAACGTCACCTACCCACTACGGGTAGGGAAAGCCGATAAGTTGCCCGAGGTTGATTTTAAAGGCTATACCCTGTCGAATCGCTTGCCGACGTTCCGATACGCCATTGATGGGGTAGAAGTACGCGAAACGCTCAAGGCATTGCCCAACGACGAAGGAGTATCGCGGACGTTTGTTTTCAGCAAACCGACAACTCAAACCGTGTATTTGGTGACTCAGCATACGGACGGTATTACCTACAAATCGTCGGTGGGGAAGTGGCAAAACGGTACGTTGACGCTGCCTAAAGGAACGACTAAATGCGTCGTGACGATGCAGGCACCACCCGCTGCCCAGGGAGCGCACCACGGGCATTAACGGCCTCGTTTTCGGTTGTGAGCAACCGAAAAGTTACCCCAAAAAAAATTAGGTAAAACGAATACAAATAAGAATAGAACCAGCAATGAATTTTTCCAAAAGTAGAGTGTTATACAAAAGCTCTTTGATTACCTATTTTTTGGTTCAATTAATGATAAGTCCGTTGTTTGCGCAGCGCGACACGATTACCAATTATTACGAAACCGAGCGAATCAAACTTCCCAAAGGACTTCGGGCCGAGACGGGCGGGATGGATTTTATGCCCGATGGGCGCTTGGTGGCGTGTTTTCACTTGGGAGAAGTGATGACTTACAACCCCAAAACCAAGGTTTGGAAGAAATTTGCGGAAGGTTTGCACGACCCTTTGGGCGTAGCAGCCATAAGCAATACGGAGATTTTGGTGATGCAACGCCCCGAACTGACGCGCATCAAAGACACCAACAACGACGGTGTAGCGGATGTTTATGAAACCGTCACCGACGATTTTGGCATGTCAGGCAATTATCACGAATTTGCTTTTGGACCGCTCAAAGACAAAGACGGTAACTATTTTATTGCCCTCAACGTTGCCTCCAACGGTGCAGGGATTCGTCCCGAAATTCGTGGGACGTACGATTCGTTGAGCCGTGAAGGGCGGATGTACTCGTGTGTACCGTACCGTGGTTGGGTGATGAAATACAACGTAAAAACGCAAAAGTTAGAGCCGTATGCGTCGGGTTTTCGTTCGCCCAATGGGCTAGGATTTGATGCCAAAGGTCGTTTGTACGTGTCAGATAATCAGGGAGATTGGCGCGGAACGAGCCCTTTGTATCACGTTGAAAAAGACAAGTTTTATGGACACGTCGCGAGTTTGATTTGGAAAAAAGACTTTCCTCGCGTTAAGCCACTTTCGTTGCCCGTCGAAAAATTAGATAGTATGCGTACCCGAGAAGCAATTGCATTTCCACACACCGAAATCGCCCATTCGGTAACGCAGCCTTTGCTTGATAACACAGGCGGGAAGTTTGGGCCTTTTATGGGTCAACTATTTATTGGAGAAATGGATTACCCGCGTTTGGTGCGCTTGCTGATGGAAGAAGTGGGTGGACAAATGCAAGGCGCTTGCGTAGCTTTTGGCGATGGAACGGGTCTATTGAAAGGAAACAACCGCTTGGTATTTGATAAAAATGGCGATTTGTGGGTAGGACACAACGACCACGGCTGGGTAGGCGATGAAGGGCTTTCGCGTATTCATTGGAAAGGAAAAATTCCGCTGGAAATCATGGCGATGAACCTCACAAAAGAAGGGTTTGAACTTACGTTTTCGCTACCCGTAGATGCCAAGATAGCGACCAATCCGAGTTTGTATAAATTTCAGCGTTATTACTACAAATACCACCGCCTCTATGGCTCGCCTAAAACCGACGTGGCCGACGTCGCCGTGAAAGAAGTAACGCTATCGCCCGACGGCAAAAAGGTATCCTTCAAATTGGCCGAATTGAAAGCGGGTTACGTCTATGACCTCAAAATGGGCGAACTAAAAACCGCCGATGGAAAACTACTGATGAACCGCGCGATTTATTATACCTTGAATAAACTGAAATAGGGAGTCAGCGAAGAAAAGCGTATTTTTTTTTCCTACTTACTAAACTTGAGAGGCTTATAAGTGCACAATTGGCGAAAAAACAGTATACGTTAGAAGAATATTTTGAGCTCGATAACCAGGAAAGTGTAAAATTAGAGGCGATAAAAAATGCGTATACAATTTCCTTACTCTTTTTTTGTCATTTCCCAAGTTGGTTGTGCCTAATTGTGGATAGACCTGCCCTACGTCAGTTTAGCGTCTAGCTATGATTTGGGGGCAACGTTTTTACCGTAAAAACCAAACTTTACGTATCAAGTCCTTCTCCACCAAATAAATAGCCGTGGCCGAAAACGCTTGTCCGCGTCCCGTAATGTATTCTTTGTCAATGACATAGTTTCCCTGAATGATTCGCCCGTGCAAGGCAGCGAAGTTTTGGGGAAACTTTTTAAAAAGACTTCCATAATCACTTTCTAGGTCTTTTTTGGTCAAAACGCGTGGTTTGGCATTTTGAAAACTGTAAATCTCAACGGTATCGCTGTAGGTTTCTACAAACGCCTTGAGGTCTTGACGGTTGTAAGCATCTAATTGCTGTTGGACGATTTTTTCAGGATTTTGAGAAAATACCTTCCACGAAATAAAGAAAAATACGGGCAACAAGAGTGATTTCATAGCAAGGTTTATTTTTGATACACGCGTACGTAGTCGATGATGTATTTGGATGGAAATTTACTAGACGAAGGGTCGCCTCCGTTATCGCCACCGATGGCGAGGTTGAGCAGCAAATAGTGAGGTTGCCTAAAGGGGTTTTTCTGCGTACCGTCTTGGTTAATGGTATATTGAAGTTCAACAAAATTAAGCAATTCGCCGTCCACGTAAAGTCGAATGGCCTTTTCGTCCCAATCCATGCGCCATATGTGAAATTTCTTACTCCAACGCGGGTCTCGGAAGGTCTCAATCGGTTTCTTTAGGTCGCGCCAAATCGCTTTGAAGCGCGTTTCACTCCCCCACGCGACATTGGCTAACAACATGCCTCGGTAAAACTCCATGATGTCGATTTCGCCGTTGCGCGGCCATTCGCCGTCTACGCCCAGCGTCCAAAACGCAGGCCAAATGCCTGCTTGCGTATCTATCTTCGCCCGCATTTCGAAGCGGCCATATTGCCAACTGTGCAAACCTTGCGTTTTTAAACTAGCAGCGGTGTAGTTGATATTTTCTCGTTGTTTGCGCCAATCTTGGCTTTGGGCGTTATAGGTAGGGTTGGGTTTTTGTTCACGTTGGCCTTCGATGATAAGTTTTCCTTTTTTGACATACGCATTTTCGGGTTGGTACCACTGCAATTCGTGGTTACGGACAAATCCTTTTTCAAAAGCCCAGTTTTGTGGATTGGGCGCCCCCTCGTTAGAAAACTCATCCGACCATACCAGTGAGTAGCCTGTATACTGGGGGATTTTTTGCCCAAAACATCCCAAAGGAGTACTCAAAAGTGCCACTAATAACCTCAGAAGGGTAAATATTTTGGTTTGGTATTTTTTTATTGATGTATTAGTAGGTCGCAATTGCATTCGGTGGTGGATTTTATGGTGACTTAATGGTTACTTTTTTTAAAATTTGTGTCAATTATAAGAGTTCGTACATTTTTAACTTATTCCAGTTATCCATGAGAAAGACCTCACAATTGTGGTTATACTTTGTAACTGCGGCGGCATTAGGGCTACAGAGCTGTTCTCGCAACCCCGTTACAGGTAAAAAAGAAATTATCTTCATGTCCCAAGAGCAAGAAATTGCTTTGGGGGCACAGTCGCACCCGTCAATTGTGGCTACAATGGGGTTGTATGAAGATGCGAAGCTACAAAACTTCATCAACGAAAAAGGGAAATCAATGGCGGCTATTTCACACCGTCCCGATTTGCCCTACCAGTTTCATATCGTAGATTCTCCCGTTGTCAACGCTTTTGCTGTTCCAGGCGGTTATGTCTATTTTACCAGAGGTATTATGGCTCATTTTAATAATGAGGCTGAATTTATGGGGGTATTAGGGCACGAAATTGGCCACATTACGGCCCGCCACTCAGCGCGTCAGCAGACTTCCCAAGTACTCGGTACTGTCGGCTTAATGGCAGGGATGGTGTTGTCGGAAAAAGTACGCCAAATGGGTGACCAAGCTATGCAAGGATTGCAAATGGTGTTGTTGAGCTATAGCCGTGCGCACGAGTCAGAGTCTGACAAAATTGGGGTTGGTTATTCGAGCAAAGTAGGCTACGATGCCCGCGAAATGGCGCAGTTTTTCGGAACCATCAAGCGCATTTCTGACAAAAGTGGCCAGGCAATTCCTACCTTTATGTCAACGCACCCTGACCCAGGTGATCGCTTTACGAACGTGCGCCAAATGGCTGAAGAATACCAAAAAGCGAACCCTGGGCAGTATTTAGTGGAAAGAGAGCGTTATTTACGCATGATTGATGGGATTGTTTTTGGGGACGACCCAAAACAAGGATTTGTAGAAAACTGGAATTTCTACCATCCAGAATTGAAATTCCAATTCCCCGTTCCCCGTGATTGGCAGTACGAAAACTCACCCATACAGTTCCGAATGGCGGCCAAAGATGGTAAGTCGATGATGATGCTCACTGTTGCCGAGGGTAAAACTTTAGACGAAGCGGCGCAAAACGCGGTTAAAAACTATAATTTCAAAGTGCTGGAAAACAAAAAAACAACTACTAATGGCATTCCAACATTGGTGATGGTTTCTCAAATCCAGCAGCAACAACAGCAAGGAGGCCAAACAGCACCACAACAAGCCCAAGACCCAAATACAGTAGTGCAGGTAGTGACTTATTTGTACCAGTATAATGGCATGATTCTGGCGATGCACGGCATGAGTTACGCGCCTACGTTTGCTGCTAATTTACCTACGTTCCGTAATGTTGGGGAGAATTTTCGTAACCTCAACGACCCTGATAAACTTAACCGTAAACCTGATCGTATTCGTATCAAAACGGTGGCGCGTACGGCTTCTTTCAAAGACGTAATGAAAAGCTTTGGAATGCCCGATAGTAAGTTGGAGGAATTGGGGATTTTGAACCAACTGCAAGCCAACGACCAAGTACAGCAGGGGACGTTGGTCAAGATAATTACAAAATAAAACTCGTAAAAACCCCTCTTGGTCGCAAAATCGACTGAGGACGAGTAAATAAGCCCAAGCGAGGTTTGGGCTTTCGCATCGAACGGAGTAGATTTGGGTTAGAATACTCACATTTACTCCGTTTTTGCATGAAAAAAATCATTACACTTCTTATCACACTGGCGGTAACTTCGGCCATAAGGGCACAAACGCCCACTTTCCCCCGAAATGGGGTCTATGATGAGCGGCCAGAAATGTACGCTTTTACCAATGCGACCATTTATGTAGATGCTCGTACGGTCGTTGAAAATGGAACCCTTCTTATTAAAAACGGGATTGTCGTGGCGGCAGCCAAAGACGTTCAAATTCCGTCGGGTACGGTAGTTACTGACCTAAAAGGCCGTCGGATTTATCCTGCGTTTATCGACATGGAGTCGGATTACGGAATGCCCGAAATCGTTCGCGGACAGCGCAGTGGTCGTGGTTTTACCCAACAAATCGAATCCAACAAAAAAGGGGCGTATGGCTGGAACCAGGCCGTCAACGCTGAAACGGAAGCAGGTAAGCTTTTTACCCTGAATGCCACCAAAGCCGATGAACTTCGTAAACTGGGCTTTGGGGCAGTACTGACGCACCACCACGACGGGATTGTGCGCGGAAGCGGTGCGTTGGTAAGTTTGTCTTCCGAAAGCGAAAATACGACCTTGTTGCGTCATCCTGTTTCGTTTCACTTATCATTTAATAAAGGTACTTCAATGCAGCAGTACCCTAACTCACCGATGGGCTCAATGGCCCTTCTCCGTCAGACGTATTATGACGCCGAGTGGTACAAAAACAGCGGTAAAAATGTAGAGTTTAACCTCTCACTAGAAGCATTTAACAAATTTAATTCATTGCCTACCATTTTTGAGGCGACGGACAAATGGAGCTTGATGCGGGCCGATAAATTGGGCGATGAATTTAAAACGCAATTTATTTTTAGAGGTTCAGGTGATGAATACCAACGCATCGACGAAATTAAAGCAACGGGTGGCGCTATCATTCTGCCCATCAATTATCCTTCGGCGTTCGACGTAGAGGATGCTTGGGATGCTGATAACGTAAGCCTTGCCGAAATGAAGCATTGGGAAATGGCGCCTGCCAACGCCGCCGCTCTCGAAAAAGCAGGTGTGAATTTTGCATTGACCTCGGCTTTGCTCAAAACAAAAACGGAGTTTTTGCCTAACCTTCGCAAAGCTATCGAACACGGCTTGAGCGAAACCAAAGCCCTCGAAGCCCTCACGACCATTCCTGCCCAATTACTCCAGTGCAGCGACAAAATCGGAAGCCTTAAAATAGGTACGTGGGCAAACTTTATCATTACGTCGGGAAGTATTTTTAGCGCGGATAATATTATGTACGAAAACTGGATTCGTGGAAAAAAATACGTCATCAACTCATTGAGCCAAACGGACATCCGTGGGACGTATCAGTTGAATTTGAACGATGAAAAAGGTAAGCTTGTCATTACTGGTAAGCCCGATAAGCCAGAATACCAAGTAGTATTGCGCGATACGGTGAAAATTACGCCCAAAGTAACTTTCCTTAACGACGTCATTTCTATCAACTTCCAGCCCGACCGCCGTGTGCCCAATGCAACCACTCGTTTGACAGGTTATTTGGAAGGAACTACCTTGAAAGGAAGTGGCGAAAACGCCAAAGGCGAGGCTATCAAGTGGGCGGCTACGTTCCAAGAAGCCTACAAAGCGCCTGAAACACGCCGCGATTCTACCCAACGCCCAGTACCGAATGTCGGTAAACCGCTTTATCCGTTTGTTGGGTTTGGAAACACCGATAAACCAAAGCCTGAAACCATTTTGGTAAAAAATACGACGGTCTGGACTAGCGAAGAGGCAGGGGTATTGACAAACACGGATGTATTGGTCGAAAATGGAAAAATTACCAAAGTAGGTAAAAACCTTTCGGTACCAACGGCTCGCATGATTGACGGAACTGGTAAGCACCTTACGCCTGGTATTATTGATGAACACTCGCACATTGCGCTTGCATCCATCAACGAAGGGGGACAGTCAAGCTCGGCGGAAGTACGAATGAGTGATGTCGTTAATCCTGATGACATTAATATTTACCGTCAGTTGGCGGGAGGTGTAACCATGTCACAGTTGTTGCACGGTTCGGCTAACTCAATAGGTGGGCAGTCGGCCGTCGTCAAACTTAAATGGGGAAGCAACGTCAACGAAATGCTTGTTCCCGAAGCGCAATATATCAAGTTTGCGTTGGGTGAAAACGTAAAACAGTCAAATAGTCCTAATGCTACTATTCGTTATCCCCAAACTCGTATGGGGGTAGAGCAAGTCTTTTACGATCATTTTATCCGTGCGCGTGAATACGACCGTTCGTGGGATGCTTACAATTCGATGAAAAACAAAATTGGTGTGCCAGCCCCACGTCGTGATATTGAATTGGAAACGTTGGCCGAAATTTTGAACGGCAAGCGCTTCATTACGTGCCACTCGTACGTACAATCAGAAATCAACATGTTGATTAAAGTAGCCGATTCGTTAGGGTTCAAAATCAATACATTTACGCACATTTTGGAAGGATACAAAGTAGCTGACAAAATGAAAAAACACGGTGTTGCAGGTTCGTCGTTTGCCGACTGGTGGGCGTACAAAATGGAAGTAAAAGACGCGATTCCGTACAATGCAGCGATTTTGGCCAAAGTAGGCGTATTGACTAGTATCAACTCTGACGATGCTGAAATGGCGCGCCGCCTCAACCAAGAAGCAGCCAAAGCCGTTGAATATGGTGGCATTGCCGAAACGGAAGCCCTTAAGATGGTGACAATCAACCCTGCTAAAATTTTGCGCCTCGACAAGCGTACAGGAAGTATCAAAGTGGGAAAAGACGCTGATTTGGTGTTGTGGAACAACCACCCGCTGTCTATTTATGCCCGTCCTGATTACACAATTGTAGAAGGGGCGATTTGTTATTCGACCGATGGCGATGAAAAACGCCGTGGTGAAGTAGAACAAGAGCGGGCTCGTTTGATTCAAAAAATGATTTCTGCCAAAACAGGGGGTGCTACGGCCGTTCGTCCACCGTTCCGTCGTCAGCGCATGTGGCATTGCGAAGACGTTGAAGGAGTTACAGCGGAAGGAGAAGAGGAAGGGAAATAGTCGATGGTGCTTGCCTCTGGGCAAGTGACGACTCTTAAAAGGCTTCCAGCCGTTACATTGTGTTGGTTTTACGAATGATTAAAAAGAAATTTCCATGATTGTTTTCATAAATAAAACAAAAATAACAGCCTTCAGGCGTTGGGCTGAGGTCGTTTTTGGAGCTGCTGCTCCCGTATTTGTTAGCTCTTTATTGCTTACCTCTTGTTTGATAAGTTCAACGGGATATGCTCAGAATCCCGCTCCTGCCAAGCCCCAAGCTAAACCGATGGCGCTAGTGGGTGGAACGGTTCATGTTGGAAATGGGACGGTGATTGAAAAGGGTGTCGTGGTGTTTGACAAAGGTGTATTGACTGCCGTAGGCGATGCAAGTACTACTTTTGACAAATCGAAAACCGAAGTAGTGGACGTGACGGGCAAACACCTCTACCCAGGTCTCATTGCGATGGGCGCCACCACGGGTTTGGTTGAAATTACGTCGGTACGAGCTACAGCCGATAACCAAGAGATTGGTACTTTAAACCCCAACGTTCGGGCGTTGATTGCCTACAATACCGACTCAGAAGTGATTCCTACGCTTCGTAACAACGGCCTATTGCTTACTCAAGCTACTCCCCAAGGCGGAACCATTTCTGGTTCGTCGTCGGTGATGGAGTTGGACGGTTGGAACTGGGAAGATGCTGTGCTCAAAAAAGATGATGGACTTTGGCTAACGTGGCCTGAATTCTTTGCCCGTGAGTTTAACTTCGATGATTTTTCGGTAAATCTTCAACGCAATACGCGTCGCCAAGAAGTGATTAACTTATTGACCCAGCTATTTTCCGATGCACGTGCGTATAGCGAAATCAAAAATCCCGCCATTACGAACCTCAAATTAGAGGCATTACGTGGTCTTTTTGACGGGCGCCAAAACCTCTACATTCGCGCCGACAACAGCAAAGACATCGTAGAGTCGGTGAAGTTTGCCAAACAGCAAGGTGTGAAGAAAATCATCATCATCGGAGCCGAAGATGCCTTGCGCGTGGCAGAGTTTTTGAAAGAAAATAACGTGGCCGTTGTTTTGGGTGAAACGCACCGTTTGCCTACGCGCCAAGACGAACCTGTGTACCAACCGTACCGTTTGCCTGCGCTGCTTCAAAAAGCGGGTGTAACGGTCGCTCTAAGCTATGGCGAAGCCTATTGGCGGACGCGTAACCTACCTTTTACGGCAGGTACGGCGGCTGGTTTTGGCGGAATTTCGTCGGAAGAAGCCTTAAAAATGATTACGTCAACGCCTGCTAAATTGTTAGGAATTGACAACGTTGTTGGTACCATCGAAAAAGGAAAATTGGCGACGTTGGTGGTATGTAAAGGCGATATTTTAGATATGCGTTCCAACGGCATTGACCATGCGTTCATTCGAGGTCGCAAAATCGACCTCGACGACCGCCATAAACGCCAATACCGCAAGTACACCGATAAGTACGAAATAGGAGAAAAATAAAAAGTGTCGAGTTTAGAGTACAGAGTGTCGAGTTTAAATATTCGACATTCTGCACTCTAAACTCGACATTCGCTTTGACATTCTAATAAGTGACCCACGTATCTTTTCCACCGCCTCCTTGCGAAGAGTTAACGACGAGCGAGCCTTTGCGCAAGGCTACGCGCGTCAGTCCACCTGGGATAACGTTGATGCCGTCGCCGTACAAAATATAAGGGCGTAAGTCAACGTGGCGGCCTTCGGCGTGGTCGTCCAAGAAACAAGGCACGCGAGAAAGCGAAATCACGGGCTGAGCAATGTAATTGCGCGGATTTTCTTTGATTTTTTGGCGGAAAATCTCGTGTTCTTCTTTGGTCGCTTTCGGGCCAATCAACATCCCATAGCCACCCGCTTCATTGGCTTCTTTAATAACTAGATTCTCTACGTTTTCGAGCACATATTTAAGGTCATCATCTTCGCGGCAGATGTAGGTGCGCACGTTTGGAATAATCGCATCTTGGTCGAGATAATACTTAATAATGCGCGGCACATAGGCATAAATTACTTTGTCGTCGGCTACTCCTGTTCCTGGGGCATTGGCCAAGGCTACTCTTCCTTTTTTGTACACATCAAAAATTCCTGGAATACCAAGCAAAGAGTGAGGATTGAACACCTGTGGGTCGAGGAAGGTGTCGTCGAGGCGGCGGTAAATCACATCCACAATTTCAAAACCCCGTGTAGTACGCATTTTTACATAGCCTCCCGAAACCACCAAGTCTCGGGCGTCAACGAGTTCAACCCCCATTTGTTGAGCCAAATACGAGTGCTCAAAATACGCAGAGTTATAAATCCCAGGCGTAAGTACTACGATGTTTGGGTCGGGGCGGTCCGCGATGAATTTCAACATCTCAAACAAGCGTGCAGGGTAGTCAGACACAGGCCGCACGCCCGTACGAGCGAGCACTTCGGGGAAAATCTGTTTAGAAAGTTCACGGTTTTCGAGCATGTACGAAACCCCTGATGGGCAGCGGAGGTTATCTTCTAGTACCATAAACTGACCATCATCGCCACGAATTAGGTCAGTGCCTGTGATGTGACACCAAATGCCTTTGGGAGGTTTTAAGCCTTTACAAGCCTCCAAGTAGCACTTAGATGTTTCGATTAAATCGCGTGGAACAACGCCATCTTTTAGAATCTTTTGGTCGTTGTAAATATCGTCAATAAACAGGTTCAGCGCCGTAATGCGTTGAATTAGTCCCTTTTCCATGCGATTCCACTCGTCACCAGTCACCACCCTTGGTATGATATCCAAAGGCATAATACGCTCGGTTCCTTCACCTTCCGAATACACGTTGAACGTAATTCCCATCGACATCAATGCCCGTTCTGCCGTGTGTTGACGGTTGGCGAGTTCGGTATTGGTCAGTTGTTCTACTCGTTGCTTAAATGCTTCGTACCCAGGGCGCACTTTCCCGTCGGGCGTAAACATCTCATCGTAGAACTTTTCGGTTTCGTAGTTTTTGAATGAGAATTGCATAATTGTTAAAAATCGTTGGTGAGTTATTTGTTTTACCGAACAAGATATGGATAAACTCCCCATTTTACCAAATTTTATGTTGTATTTTGTTGATATGCTTTAACATTACTGCACAGGTTTTTGAATTTATTGGATTATGCCGTACTTTATGTAGTATTTTCCCATTATGCTTTTGCTTTAGGCAAGTATAGAATTACTTTTACAAGACTTATTTTTACCACTGTTAAGATGCCGAAACGTTTTTGGATGATTGTTGCTGGATTGCTTATTGGTGTTCATAGCCAAGCACAATACTGGCTCGGTGTTTCTTCGAGCAACTACGCAGGAACCAATTCACTTTTCCTAAATCCAGCTCACGCAGCTGATTCGCGATACAAGTTGTACATCAATTTGGTGGGAAATGATATTTATTTAATGAATAACTATATCCGTTGGGGCGCACCCTATTCAATTTTTGGAATCATGACTAATACCGTTCCGAAAAAACACCGTAGCGCGCGTGGGGCAATAATTTGGCAAGAAGAATATTATCGAGAACGCCTTAATGGTGAGCGGAAGCACTTGCACACAGGTGGAGATTTACGCGGCCCTTCTCTTCTTTATTCTTTCAAGAACAATCGGTTTGCGATTGGGCTTACGAGCCGTGGTAGGTATGCCCTAAGTCTAACGGATGTTGAGCAAACAACAGCGCGCGTGATTCGCTTTGGAACAGATAATAAAGAACTTCAAGACCAAGATTTTCGTAGCCAACAAGCCAAACTCAATACCAATGGTTTTTTAGAAATGGGGGCTACCTTTGGAGCGGTAGTTGCTGACTATGACGAACACTTTTTGAAAGTAGGTGCAACTGTCAAGCGCTTGGTGGGAGTCTACAATGTTCACGCTGATTTGCGAAACGCTGACTATCGAATATGGGTGGAGAGTTTGAATAGGGATAGAGAGTTTATTGTTGTTCAAAATCTTGATGCAACCTATGGCTATACCACGGGGGACGCTTTTGATAACATAAGGCTTAATCCTAAATTTTTGTTTGGCAAAGCGTCAGCGGGAGGAAGCTGGGGTGGAGACTTAGGAGTGGTGTACGAGTATCGACCTGATTTCGATGCCTATACACGCAAAGTTCCCAAGCTAGGTAAAGAACCCGATCCAAACAAGAACAAGTATAAATATAGGATTTCGGCAGCGATTACGGATATTGGGCGGTTAAACTACAAAAATATAAATTACATCAGAGAGATAGACGTCCAAAAAGCAAGGGACGAATTTTCTTATACCGAATTTGATAGAGCTAATACAACTTCTAAGGCATTAGCAGCTCTTAATAAATCATTATTAGTCAACCCGGATAACTTTCCTCGTACTTTTAAAGTAGGGCTTCCGTTGGCAGCTAATGTTAGTTTTGATTATCATCACAGCGGCCCTTGGTACGTAAACGCCACTTGGATACAAGGATTGAGAGGGGGAAATTATATGGATATCAAACCTCTGTCGGTCTTGGCAGTAACCCCTAGATTCGAAACGCGTTGGGTTGAATTTTCTACTCCATTGAGCTTATATGATAATTATCGAGCTCTTTCAATAGGATTGGCAGCGCGGCTTGGTCCACTAATCGTGGGAACAGACCATATGACAGGGCTATTTGGGCTCGGAAATCCCCAAGGAGCTAATTTATATTTTGGGCTTTATGTACCTTTCATTCACCGAAAGCCAAGTGAATCTATTAAATGCTGGTTCCCTCCCTATGAGAAAACTATGAAAAGAAAACGCTGATTAATTACATGCAGGCTTACGTAACTGCTGATTATTCTTCAGAAGGAATCGCAACGATTACCTTTTTTCATCCTGCGCAAAACTCAATACCAAGTGCGTTTTTAAAACGTTTGGCTATTACCATTTCGGAAGCAGGGGAAGACGAACGTACTAAAGTAATTATAACGTTGGCTCTTCAGTTAGTTGGCAATACAATCAATCGGAACATACACGAGCCCATTGCTAAATTTAAGGCTTAATAATCGTACCAATCCCCCCACCATTTTTGCAGGCTTTTTCGAATTTCGTTTTCGCGGGCATTTTGGCCTGGTTTGTACAATTTTGTGCCCTTGAGTTCGTCGGGAAAAAAGTCCAAAGGGGTAAAATTGCCTTCGTAGTTATGCGCGTATTTGTAATTTTTGCCATAGCCAATTTCTTTCATCAATTTCGTGGGAGCGTTTCGAAGATGTAACGGGACAGGCAAATGCGCTGTTTTTTCGGCCAATTCCAAGGCTTCGTTAATGGCCACGTAACTAGCGTTACTTTTAGGAGAAGTAGCCAAATACACTACCACTTGCGACAAAATAATCCGTGATTCGGGAAAGCCAACGGTTTGTACAGCCTGAACGCAGGCATTGGCCATAATCATGGCGGTGGGGTTGGCGTTTCCGATGTCTTCTGAAGCCAAAATTAACATTCGTCGCGCAATAAACTCAGGCTCTTCTCCCGCATGAATCATACGGGCCATCCAGTACAGCGCCGCGTTGGGGTCGCTGCCGCGCATGGATTTGATGAACGCCGAAATAATATCATAGTGCTGTTCGCCTGACTTATCGTACCGTGCAAAATTGTGTTGTGCTACCTCCGTTACGGTATCGTCGTTAATGACGATGGGGTTTTCGTGAAAATGGGCATTGACCACCAATTCTAACAAATTAAGGAGCTTACGGCCGTCTCCGCCCGACAAACGAAGCAGGGCGTCGTAGGAGTTAAATTGGATGGTTTTGGTTTTTAATATTTCATCCTTTTCGGCAGCTTGGTGTAGCATTTTAATGAGTTCTTCTTGCCCCAGTCCTTCTAAAATATAGACCTGACAACGCGACAACAAGGCAGAGTTGATTTCAAACGATGGGTTTTCGGTCGTGGCACCAATGAGCGTAATTTGGCCTTTTTCTACCGCCCCGAGCAACGCGTCTTGCTGACTTTTGTTGTAACGGTGAATTTCATCAATAAAAACAATAGGAGGAAACAACCCCGATGGTCTTGCCAATACTTCGCGCAGCTCTTTTACCCCCGAACTGATTGCACTGAGGGAATGACAAACCCGCTTGGTGGTTTCGGCAATGAGCAATGCTAATGTTGTTTTGCCCACTCCTGGTGGCCCCCACAGAATCATGGAAGGAATAAGGTTGTTTTCGAGGGCTCGTTTTAAGGCACCGTTGCGACCTAAAAGTCGAGGTTGACCAATAAAATCCTCAAGGGTGCGCGGGCGCATACGTTCAGGCAGGGGTGCTGGCATGGTTGCTGTTATTAGTGGGGCAAAAATACAAACCTTTGGGCCTTTTCGCGCAGTTTTCCTTTTTTAGTATTCCCAAAATAGTTTCTTAGACGTATCTTTGGAAATATAACTTTATCTGTTTTATGGCGCATTTTAGAATTGCTACTACCAACGATATTCAGACAATTGCTCACCTTCATGCGGCGAGTTGGAAAATTACGTACCGAGGCATGTTGTCGGACGATTATCTTGATAATCATGTAACAGCCGACCGAATTAAGGTTTGGACTGAACGTATTGAGAACCCTGCCGAAAATCAACACATCATTTTGTGTGTGGATGAGCAAGACAAAGCGATGGGGTTTGTGTGTGCTTATGGTAGCTCAACCGACCCTTTTGGTACATTCATAGATAATTTACACGCAGCGCCTGAGTTAAAGGGAAGAGGGGTTGGAAGGAAGTTAATGCGAAAAGTCTATGAGTGGAGCCTCGAAGCGTACAATCAGCCGAAACTTTATCTCAAGGTACTGGAAGATAACTATCCAGCACGAGGTTTTTATGAAAAAGTAGGAGGCGTAAACCAAGCGACGCTTACTGAAGTAATGCCAGGAGGAAACGTAGTGAATGCGTGTCGTTTTGTGTGGGAAAAGTTTGAATTTTAATAAAAAAAGCCCGCAACTTAGTTGCGGGCGAAGAGTTAAGGCGTCGAAATAGGGCTATATTCGTTAAACAATTACGTGCTCGGCCGATAATTGTTTTTTCATGCTTGTCAAAGCACCAAAAACTAAGTTGTACACTGATTGGATGTTGATTTTCATGAAGTTTGAAATTTCTTCATTAGTCATATTGACATAAAACTTCAAGAAAATAGCCTCGCGCTGACGGCGTGGTAAGCGCTCCATCGCTTCATTGAGGTTGCGGTTGGTTTGTAAATACTCTTCTTGAGCGATTACGTACGACTCCGCCGAAGCAGTGTAAAGATGGTGATACTCTAAAGGAATTTCTTCACTGCTCGTATTTTTTTGTTGAGCATTGAGATGGCGAACCAATTTACGTTTAATCGAGGCCATCAAATAATAACGAACCGATGTGGTATCACCAAGTGTGTGACGATGCTGCCAAAGTTCTACAAACAAATCGTGAATACAATCTTTAATTAAAGCTTTGTCGGCGCTAAATTGTGTACAGTAGTTGTACAAAAGTTGAACGTAACATTGATAAAGTTTTGCAAACGCTGCCTCGTCGTCTTGACGAAACTGATTCCAAAGAGTTACCTCTTCTTGAGTAGTTAGATGAAACCGGGGCATTTGGGTGAAGGGGTTTGGGGTTTAGAAACAATCACAGCTCAAATGTAATTTTCTTTATATTAAGTTGCAAAATAAAAAGTGTTTTTTTTACATTTAATTTTCGGAATATAATTTGGTGAACTGAAACGATTGCCCATCGAATAGTCCTAAATCACTCATTTTCAGCGAAGGAATTACAAGCAGACCCATAAATGATAATGTCATAAAAGGTGAAGAAAGCGTTGAATTTAATGTTTTCTTGACAAAGTTGTCAATTGCTGTGTATTGGTTTGCGACTTCGTATCCGTCTCTATCCGACATTAATCCTGCAATGGGTAAAGGTAAAATATGGGCGTTTTTAGCATTGTCTACAGTACTGACGCCGCCTTGGGCTTCAATGACTAGATTGATGGCTTTGGCCAAACTTTCATCGTCGCAGCCTACCGCAATGATGTTATGCGAATCGTGTGCTACTGACGAAGCCAATGCCCCTTGGGTAAGTCCAAAATTCTTAATAAAACCTAGGGCAATAGGGGCAGGGTGATAACGATTCACGACGGCAATTTTTAGAATATCCCGCTCGGTATCAGAAACAATATATCCGGCTTCGATACGCGCAGACATTTCTATAAGATGGGTAATTAATTGCCCATCAAGAGCTTCTATTACATTTATAGTTAGGTGGTTGCTTGGAGCTTTTATCGCCAGTTCGTTGGGCTGGCAATGGTTGCAGTCGAACTGATTTACTAGTGGACTTCGTAAATCTGGAAGTAAAGAAGTGCCTCGGTCGGCTAATTTTTCTCCATTGATGTAGGTTTCGAGAATGGTGAAATTTTCTAGGTTGTCTATAATGATAAAATCGGCGGCATCACCTTCACGAAGCAGTCCCACGGGTAAACGATAATGCAAAACTGGATTGACACACGCAGCCTGTAAAATGTCGAAAAGTTTGTAGCCTTTGGCTAATGCGCGCTTTACGAGTTGGTTGATATGCCCATCCACCAGGTCATTGGGATGTTTGTCGTCCGAGCAAAACATGAGGCGGGAAGAATACTGCGCCATTAACGGAATAAGCTCTTCGAAGTTTTTGGCGGCACTACCTTCCCGAATCAAGACGTATTCGAGTCCGAGTTGAATTTTTTCAAATGCCTCTTCGTACGTAAAACATTCGTGGTCGGTAGTGATGCCTGTTTCAATGTACTTTTTGGCGGCATCTCCCCGAAGCCCGGGGGCATGTCCGTCGATAGGTTTGTTGAAGGCATTGGCCCATTGAATTTTCATCATCACTTCGGGGTCTTCGTTAAGAACTCCTGGAAAATTCATCATTTCCGCTAAATAGCCAATTTCCTTTAAGGCCAGTAACTGCCGAACTTCTTTGACGGAAATGGCGGCTCCTGCGGTTTCGAAAGTAGTAGCGGGTACGCACGAGGGCGCTCCAAAGCAAAACTTAAACGGTACTCTTCGACTGTCTTCAATCATGTATTCGACGCCTTTTACACCCAGCACATTCCCAATTTCGTGTGGGTCTGAGACGGTTCCGACTGTTCCGTGTACTACTGCCAAACGGGCAAATTGGGCAGGGGTAAGCATGGAGCTTTCAATGTGGACGTGCGAGTCAATAAAACCAGGCAAGATGTATGGTGAACCTACTTTTTCCTCTCCCAGAATTGAAATGTTGACGATTCGAGTGTCTTCCACTTCGATTTCGGCGTAAGAAATAATGTGATCAAACACATTGAGGAGGTTGGCAGTAAGTAACATGGGAGCTCGTAAAGGTTAATAGTTTGGCTAAAGGGAGACAATGCTTTTGTGAATTGTTGTTAGAAACTCCTAACTTTTCGGCCAAAGAGTGCTAAAATTAGATTTTTCACTAAAAGAAATCAATTTTTTTGACATTTTCATGAAAAAACGATGGCGTTTACCTATGATTTTGGTGCATGTTCCCTTTCTTTGGGTAGGTGGATTGACGTTTTTTCCGTGGGTCTTTTTTAAGAAACAAAATCCTCCTGCGTGGCTCATCAACCACGAGCGTATTCACTTGCGGCAACAAGCGGAGACGGGGCTGATTCTTTTTTATGCTTGGTACTTTTTGGAATACCTGCTGCGTCTTATCGTTTATCGCCAACGCTACCGAGCCTATCGAAACATTTGTTTTGAACGTGAGGCGTATTCTAATGACCAGAATTTGAGCTACCTAAAAACTCGAAAAGCGTGGACGTTTTGGAAATATTTATGATTTACTTATTGCCAAAATGCTCTATTTATTGATTCAGTATGAGTAATTTTGCGGCTTAATCAATCACCCTCTGTTTCCTTAAATCGCTTTGCTTATCGATGAGAGTTTTACTTCTAATATGTTTGCCCTTTTTTACTTTTGCTCAAACTGCACCGCCTTATCAAGTTAAGTTTACGAACGAGAAAATAAAAATTGATGGAGTTCTTGATGAACAAATGTGGGCTACTGTTCCTACAATTGGAACGTTCTGGCAGTACTTCCCGTCAGATACACTCAAGGCAGTTTACAAAACAGAGGTCAAGTTGACATTTGATGACAAAAATATCTATGTCAGTGCCAAATGCTATGCACGAGATAAGAAATACGTGGTTTTGTCGTATCGTCGGGATTATCGAGCAGGAAGCAACGATAACGTGAGTTTTGTATTTGATACCTTCAATGACCGCACCAATGCCTTTCTATTCGGTACCAATCCTCTGGGCGTCATGCGGGAGGCATTGCTGTATAACGGAGCAACAGACAATACGTTTTTCAGTGAATTTTGGGATAACAAATGGACGGCAGAGTCGAAGATTTATGATAACTACTGGACGACCGAAGTAGCTATTCCTTTCACAACTTTGCGTTTTAAAGAAGGAACAACGCAATGGATGTTTAAAAGTTACCGTTTTGATACCCAAATCAATGAGCAAAGTACGGTAGTTCAAATACCCCAAAATCAATTGATTATGAATTTGGGGTATTCTATTCCTATTGTTTTTGAAAAACCACTTCGTAAAACGGGGGCAAACATTTCGTTGATTCCGTACATTGCAGCGGGTAATTCACAGGATTTTGTTAATCCGAAAAACCCCAACAATGGCACTCGTTTTAACGTGGGGGGAGATGCCAAAATTGCAGTGACGTCGGGACTAAATTTGGACTTGACCGTCAATCCTGACTTTTCGAATGTTGAAGCCGACCGCCAAATAATCAATCTCACTCGTTTTGATATAAACCTTCCCGAGCAGCGTCAGTTTTTTCTCGAAAACTCCGATTTGTTTTCAGGATTTGGTAGCTACGTTATCAACCCCTTTTTACCCCCGCAGGGGAATTTAGGCGGTGCGGGAAACCAAATTTTAAGTCCCTTTTTCTCCCGTCAAATCGGTATTGCCAAAGATTCGACGACAGGCCTTGGCGTCCCGAATCGTATTGTGTATGGAGCGCGCTTGAGTGGTAAGTTGGATGATAACTGGCGAGTAGGTTTGCTGAATGCCCAAACCGCTGATGATGAGTTTAAGGGAATTTCGGGCGCTAATTTTGCTGTGGCGTCGGTGCAGCGGAAGGTGTTTAGCCGTTCGAATATTGCGGCGATTTTTGTCAATAAACAAACCTTACATCCCGAAATGGGTCGAAATTTGTCAAGCTTTAACCGTGTGGGAGGCTTAGAGTATAATTTCACTTCACAAGATAGCCGTTGGCAGGGTAAAGCGTATTATCACCAGTCATTCAGTGAAAATAAACAGAAAGATGCGTTTGCTAACGGTTTTTCGTTGATGTACAGTGTACTCAAATACACATTCCGCTGGGCGCACGATTGGGTAGGAAAAGGCTACGATGCCGAAGTAGGCTTTGTGCCGCGTAAGGACTTTTTGCGAATTAATCCAACGCTCGGATTTTCGTTTTATCCCCGAACACGCTTGGTCAATCGGTACAGTGTAGGAGTGGCACTGGAGCAATATTCGATGCCTAACGTGGGTGTTACTGACCGTACAGCTGGGCCATTTTTGTCGATGTCGTTTCAAAGTTCGGCACGAATGCTCCTTTCGTTGAACCAAAATTACACTTACCTTTTCTCTGATTTTGATGCTTTACGAAGCAATGGGAAATTACCATCGTTACGAAAAGGAGGAAGTTATACCTATTACAATGCCTCATTGAATTACTTCTCTGACCAGCGCAAAAAATGGTGGTTGTTTGCCCAACCGCTCATTGGACAGTATTACGATGGAACAATTATCAGTTTAGCGGGTTCTATTAACTACCGTTACCAACCTTATATCGCGTTGGCCATGAACTTTACCTACAACCGCATCAACCTCCCGATTGGCGATAACAATGTGTTTTTGTTGGGGCCGCGGTTAGACTGGACGTTTTCAAAAAAAGTGTTTTTGACGACCTTTTTACAGTACAACAGTCAGTTTGAGAACATGAACATTAATACCCGTTTTCAATGGCGTTTTGCGCCCGTATCGGATTTCTTTTTGGTGTATATCGACAATTACAATACAGCCAATGGCCAATCAAGAAACCGCTCAATTCAGGCAAAATTGACTTATTGGTTCAATTTGTAGATAGGATACCAATGGCAAATCTAATTCAACCCGCTGTTATTCGGCGAATCTAACGTAATTTTGCAAACCAATTGTCTATTGGTAAGCTAGTATAACGACTTTTTTAATGAAGAATATTCGTAATTTTTGCATTATTGCCCACATTGACCACGGCAAGAGTACCTTAGCCGACCGCTTGTTGGAGTTTACCAAAACGGTTTCTGACCGTCAGATGCAGGCCCAGCTGTTGGACGATATGGATTTGGAGCGGGAGCGGGGTATCACTATCAAGAGCCACGCCATCCAGATGGATTATATGTATAAGGGGGAAAAATATACCTTGAACCTCATTGATACACCAGGTCACGTGGATTTTAGCTACGAGGTGTCGCGCTCGATTGCGGCCTGTGAAGGAGCTCTTCTTTTGGTGGACGCGTCGCAAGGGGTAGAGGCTCAGACAATTTCTAACCTTTACTTGGCCATGAACCAAGGGTTGGTTATCATTCCTGTATTAAACAAAATCGACCTTCCTGGTGCGATGCCTGAAGAGGTAAAAGATGAGATGGAAGACCTCCTCGCTTGCGACCGCGACGATATCATTCCTGCGTCGGGTAAAGCAGGTATCGGGATTGAAGATATTCTCAATGCCATTGTTGAGCGCATCCCTGCGCCATCAGGGAATCCCAATATAGAGCTTCAAGCGTTGATTTTTGACTCAGTTTTTAACTCATACCGTGGAATTGAGGTAATTTTCCGCGTTCAAAACGGAAGTATTCGTAAAGGCGACAAAGTAAAATTTGTGGCTACGGGTAAGGAATACAACGCGGATGAAATTGGAACTCTGCGCCTCGAAAAAGAACCCAAAGATGTCATTGAATGTGGTGACGTAGGCTACTTGATTTCGGGAATTAAAGTAGCCAAAGAAGTAAAAGTAGGAGATACCATTACCCATACCGAAAGACCTTCTAAAGAACCTATTAAGGGTTTTGAAGAGGTAAAACCAATGGTATTTGCGGGATTATATCCTGTCGAAACCAGCGAGTTTGAAGAAATGCGCGAAGCGATGGAAAAACTCCAGCTCAACGATGCAGCCTTGGTGTGGGAACCTGAAACATCGGCGGCCCTAGGTTTCGGATTTCGCTGTGGGTTCTTGGGAATGCTCCACATGGAGATTGTACAAGAGCGTTTGGAGCGTGAGTTTGACATGACGGTTATCACGACTGTGCCATCTGTGAAGTTTAAGGTAGTGACGACCAAAGGTGCTGAGTTAGAAGTGAGTGCTCCTTCTGAAATGCCCGAACCTACGTATATTTCGTGGATAGAAGAACCTTTTATCAAGGCTCAAATCATCACGAAATCGGAATACATTGGCGCTATTTTGAAGCTGTGTATGGACAAACGTGGTTTGTTGAAAAATCAAAATTACCTGACTGCTGAGCGCGTTGAATTGATTTTTGAGATGCCGCTGGCCGAGGTAGTTTTTGATTTCTTTGATAAATTGAAAACCATTTCTCGCGGTTATGCGTCCCTTGACTATGAGTTGCTCGATTACCGAGAATCAGACATGATTAAGCTAGACGTAATGCTCAACGGTGACGGAGTGGATGCACTTTCGGCTATTGTGCACCGTACAAAGGCTTACGAATGGGGGAAAAAACTTTGCGAAAAACTGCGGGAATTGATACCGCGTCAAATGTTTGAAATCGCTATCCAAGCGGCAATTGGCCAAAAAATCATTGCCCGTGAAACGGTAAAAGCGATGCGGAAAGACGTATTGGCAAAATGTTACGGAGGAGATATTTCGCGTAAACGTAAATTGTTGGAAAAACAGAAAAAAGGAAAGAAACGAATGCGTCAAGTGGGCAGCGTAGAAATTCCTCAAGAAGCATTTATGGCGGTGTTGAAGATTAATTAATGATTTAAACACACTTATTTATGGGATTGCCAAAACACAACCACTACTACACAGTGGCAGAATACCTTGAACTGGAATGCCAAACAGGCATCAAGTACCAGTACGATGGGGGAGAAGTGTTTACAATGGCAGGAGGAACAACTGAGCACAGCCTTATTGGAAACAATGTCGGAGGTGAGTTACGCCGTGCTTTATTGTGGAAGTGCTTTCTGAAAGTTCAGAATCCCATGACCGAGGTGAAAAATTTAAAACCTATCGTCAAATTGCTACTTTTTAGGAGTATGTGTTGATTGAACAACGATTTCCTTTGGTAGAAGTTTTTTACAAAGTAGATGATAAAACTTGGGAGTATAGATTTTATGAACAACTCGACCAAATTGTCGTATTGTCATCCATCCAAGCCGAAATTCCAATGGAAGAAATATACAGCGGAATAACCTTTGAATCCCCAAAGTCAAACTAATTCCCAAAGAAGGTGACGATTTTTGCGTGATTCTACTAATTTTGACCCTTGAAACTTAAAGAAAAAAAGATTCCCTATTCATACCCACTCACTATGGCAGAAGTAATCCGAATGCCCAAAATGTCTGATACAATGACCGAAGGGGTCATTGCGGCTTGGCACAAAAAAGTAGGAGATGTAATCAAATCAGGTGATATTATCGCCGAAGTAGAAACTGACAAAGCGACCATGGACATGGAGTCGTACCAAGAAGGTACACTCCTTTACATTGGCGTAGAAAAAGGGTCGGCTGTACCCGTAGATGGTATTCTTGCTATTATCGGAGCTCCAGGCGAAGACTATCAAGCATTGTTGGGCGGCGGAGCTGCTCCTGTCCCTGCTGAAACTCCCGCCGCTCCTGCTCCACAGGAAGTAGCTGCACCAACGCCTGCTCCTGCTGCGGTAGCTGCACTAGCAGCTCCCGTAAATGCAACTGTGGTACGCATGCCTAAAATGTCGGATACAATGACCGAAGGGGTGCTTGTAGCATGGTTGAAAAAAGTAGGAGACGTAGTGAAGTCTGGCGACATTATTGCCGAAGTTGAAACCGATAAAGCAACAATGGAACTTGAAAACTATGAAGACGGAACGCTTCTTCATCTAGGAGTGAAAGAAGGCGAAGCTGTACCTGTTGATGGTATTATTGCTATCATCGGTGAAGCAGGTGTCGACTATCAATCTCTTCTAAGTCCACAAGCTGCTAGTACACCAGTGCCAGCCGCACCAGTAGAAGTGCCTTCTGCTACAGCAGTGCCAGCAGCTGCAACAAGCGCAGACGGACGTATTAAGGCTTCTCCGTTGGCAAAAGCACTTGCCAAAGATAAAGGCGTTGATTTAAGCCAAATCGTCGGTTCTGGTGAAGGCGGTCGTATTGTCAAAAAAGACATTGATGGCGTTTCGGCAGGTAGTACTTCGCAACCAGCAGTTAGCAGCCAGCCAGTAGTTATAAAAGCAGAACCAGCCGCACCAGCTGTGGCGGCGGCTCCTGCGGTTGGAGACTTTGAAGATACTCCTGTATCGCAAATGCGTAAGACGATTGCTCGTCGTTTGAGCGAGAGTCTATTTACTGCTCCACATTTCTACCTTACCATGGAAATTACCATGGATAAAGCCATGGAATTGCGCGGTAAAATCAACGAAGTTAGCCCTGTGAAAGTGTCGTTCAACGATATGGTCATTAAGGCGGCAGCGTTGGCACTTAAGCAACATCCTGCTATCAACTCGGCATGGTTAGGCGATAAAATCCGTAAATACAACTACGTTAATGTTGGGGTAGCAGTAGCGGTTGATGAAGGTTTGTTGGTCCCTGTGGTTCGAGATGCTGACAAGAAAACCCTTTCTGTCATTGCAAGCGAAGTGAAAGACATGGCAGGAAAAGCAAAAGATAAAAAATTACAACCTAAAGACTGGGAAGGTAATACATTCTCAATTTCCAACCTAGGTATGTTTGGAATCGACGAGTTTACGGCCATCATTAACCCACCAGATTCGTGTATCATGGCCGTAGGAGGTATCAAGAAAGTAGCGGCTTTCAAAGAAGATGGCAGTATCTATCCTACCAATATCATGAAAGTTACCCTTTCGTGTGACCACCGTGTGGTAGATGGTGCTACGGGTTCTGCTTTTTTACAAACATTCAAGAAGTTGTTGGAAAACCCACTCGGAATGTTGGTTTAGCATTTTGAAACCATTTGTAAAAATATGCAACCAATTCATGCCACTACAGTAGTGGGAATCATTCATAACGGAGAGGTAGTTGTAGGAGCTGATGGGCAAGCTACCATGGGCAATACCGTTGCCAAAAGTAATGTTCGTAAAGTAAGAAGCTTGGCGGGCGGAAAAGTTATTGCTGGTTTTGCAGGTTCCACAGCCGATGCTTTTACCTTGATGGAGCGTTTTGAGGAAAAACTCAATGCATACAGTGGAAACTTAAAGCGAGCGGCTATTGAATTGGCAAAGGACTGGCGTACTGATCGCTATTTGCGCCGCTTAGAAGCAATGATGATTGTCGCAGGGAAGGGCGAGTTACTTGTCATTTCAGGCACAGGTGATGTTTTGGAGCCTGACAATCAAGTCGCGGCGATTGGGTCTGGGTCTATGTTTGCGCAATCGGCTGCATTGGCACTCAAAAAACACGCACAGCACCTTACTGCCGAAGAAATGGTTCGTGAAAGTTTGCACATCGCTGCTGATATTTGCATTTATACCAACCATAATTTAGTGGTGGAAAAAGTTAACGGCTAATTCAATAGATGCGACATCGTTTTTTAATCAAAGTGCCTCGTCAACTCAATGACGAGGCGCTTGTCGTTTTTATGGTTTGTAAGTTAAAGAAAAATGGCTGTAGAGCTGAGCGGTGTTATAATGCTAGAAAAAGTGATAAACTGCCTTATTAGCGGTTTGAAACAGAAATTCTATGTGATATAGTTTCACATTGGTATTTAGTAATTTAGGCAACCGACATTTGTAGCGTTGGCGAAGATTCAGGGAATTGATGGCAATCAAATCATGGCTGCCGAAGGGAAGGGCACACCTCGCTCGGAGATACTTACTACGAAACCTTTTTTAATGGACTTCAACAAAAAATAGTCGCTTCTAAAAAGTAGTTACTACCTTCGTTTTATTTTCTGTTTAAATTATGAAATACTTGATTGTCGGCCTTGGAAATATAGGCCTTGAATATGCTTTAACCCGACATAATGTCGGCTTTATGGTGCTTGACCGTCTCGCTGCGCAACACGATTTTAAGTTTACTATGCAAAAACTCGCTTACACAGCAGAGTTTAAGTATAAGGGGCGACAAATCTATTTCATTAAACCCACCACTTACATGAACCTCAGTGGGAAGGCATTGCGCTATTACATGGATGCCTTCAAAGTGCCTTTGGAAAACGTGATGGTCATCACGGACGAAATCCAATTGCCACAAGGTAAAATCAGAATTAAACCTAAAGGCTCGAATGGAGGGCATAATGGACTGCGCAATATTGAAGAATTGCTGGGTACGCAAGAATACGTTCGAATGCGCTTCGGAGTAGGAAGTGATTTTCCTCGCGGACAGCAGGTTAAGTATGTTTTAAGTAATTTTCCAGAAGATAGTTTTGAAGAATTACTTATTGATTTGGATCGCGCTGGCGACGCAGTACTCAATTTTTGTACTTTAGGAATACAAAATACGATGAATAATTTCAATCAATGATTGTATTTTTTGAAGAATTTTATTTTTATGTTAAAAAAAATTTTATCGACATTTTATTTTTTTAACCAAAATAAAATTCTGACAAAAATCATAAATCTTCCTTATAATGTTCCTAAAACCCTTATTTATAGAAGTATAGTCGAAAGATTGTTTTAATTTGTATAAATTGAAAATTTGCAGATTAAAAATTTATCCCGACCTTTGTATCGTTCAATAAGCAAGAGCAAAATTGAACTTTATTATGAAAGTAACAGTCAAGCCATTTATATTTACAATTGTATAAGGCATTTGAGTAGTATATTAATGAGCAGTATACACCTTTCGTAGAGCAAGAAGATTGGAAGGCTTTCGTAGAAACTGTAACTTATTATAACAAGTTTCCGTCCAAGTTTTTGAATGTAGATGTTGAAAAGCAAAAGCAGTTTAGAAATGCAGTTAGTTTAATGATTCATTTGCTGAGTACGAGCAGTGAAAAAATACGAAAAGCTGGTTGGAAAGTTTAAAGAAGACATCAAATAACATCAATTTTCTCTGGAAGCTAGGTAAGTGAAGAGACTGAAAATCAAGTGGAACCAATTAGTTCTCTTAGTGGTTTTTAAGTAGATAGAGAGAATCTGGTATGAGATAATATTAGTTTTTTCATGTAGAAAAGGTTAAGGGTTTAGGAATAGTCAGTATAAAGCCCCGCTCACGATAGCGAGGCTTTATCTTTTTTAGGCAATCACGTTTTTGATCACCTTCCCTGCCGTATCGGTCAGTCGGAAATTTCGCCCCTGAAATTCGTAGGTAAGTTGCTCGTGGTCAAAACCAAGTTGGTGTAAAATCGTCGCCTGTAAATCGTGAATATGCGTTCGGTCTTTGATGCCAAAATACCCTAGTTCATCGCTTTCTCCCATACTAAATCCTCGCTTGACGCCACCTCCTGCCATCCAGCACGTAAACGCATCGGTATGGTGATCGCGGCCTTTGAAGGGCATTTTTTTGCCGTTGCGGTTTTCTTGCATCGGCGTTCGGCCAAACTCCGTTCCCCATACCACCAACGTTTCATCCAACATACCGCGTTGTTTCAAATCCAATAGTAAAGCCGTGATGGATTGGTCGATTTGATTGATTTTATCGCGTAACCCAAATTCCAACGAAGTTCCTTTGCCGTCGCCGTGGGTATCCCAGCCCCAGTCGTATAACTGCACAAAACGAACCCCTTTTTCCACTAATTTACGTGCCAAAAGGCAGTTGTTGGCAAAAGACGATTGCCCTGGCTGTGTGCCGTAAAGTTGATGAATATAGGTGGGTTCTTTGCTAATATCCATGACCTCAGGTACCGATACTTGCATTTTGAAAGCCATTTCGTACTGAGCAATACGGGCCAGCGTTTCGGGGTCTTTAAATTCCTCGTATTGTTGTTGATTAACCGCCGTGAGGGCATCAATGGCTTTTTTGCGTAAATCTCTATCCAAACCGTTGGGGTCGCTCAAAAATAAAACAGGGTCGCCTTCGGAGCGGCATTGTACTCCTTGATATACCGAAGGTAAAAAGCCATTTCCCCAGACCGATTTTCCTGCATCGGGAGCTTTTCCGCCCGACGTAAGTACGACAAAACCTGGCAAATTGGCGTTTTCTGAGCCTAAGCCGTACGTCACCCACGAGCCCATCGAAGGGCGGCCTAAGCGTGCACTGCCCGTGTGCATAAATAGCTGGGCAGGAGCATGGTTAAACTGGTCGGTGTACATGGCCTTCAAAAACGAAATTTCATCGGCCACTTGAGGTAAATAGGTAAAATAATCGGACATCCACGCGCCCGATTGGCCGTGTTGCTTAAACACCCCTACCGACCCAAGCATGTCGGGTACGCCACGGATGAACGCAAATTTTTTGCCTTCCAAAAAGGAAGGAGGGCAAGGTTTACCGTCCAATTTAGCCAATTCGGGCTTATAATCCCACAGTTCAAGTTGCGACGGAGAACCGCACATGTGCAAGAAAATCACCGATTTAGCCTTAGCCGCAAAATGGGGGATTTTGACATCCAATGGATTGGTAACAGGCTGTTTTTTAGTACTTTCGTTGCCACAGCTTCCAAACATCGTTCCTAATGCCATCATGCCTAGCCCCGACGTACATTGCTTGAGAAAATGCCGCCGAGTTTCCAACAGAGCGGATTCGAGTTGAAGTTCGTTTTGAAGTTTCATGGATTATTGCTTCGTTATAAACTCGTCCATATTCAACATAGTATTGGCCACAAATGCCAACGCGGCTACTTCAGCCGTGCTGTTACACATCCAGTCCTCGCGTTTTTTTGGGTATTTTTGAAAACGAATAAGTGCTTCCTGATAAAGCTTTTCAAGTACTTCTTGCTTGGGTTTAGGAAGTTCATGACCCGTCATCCATTCGTATCCTTTTTGAAGTTGAGAAGCCACAGTTTTTCCCCCTTCGTGTTGCATACGGCGCGCGAAGTGCTGGGCAATATCGACAAAAGCCGAATCATTGAGCGTGACCAATGCTTGCAAAGGAGTATTGGTGCGAATCCGCCGAGCTAAACACACATCGCGGGTGGAACCATCAAACGTAAGCATACTCGGATACGGGCTTGAGCGTCGAATGTAGGTATAAATAGCGCGACGATAGGCATCTTCTCCCATGCTTTGTGTCCATTTTGAACCGCTATAAACCACCTGCCAAACTCCTTGTGGTTGGTAAGGCATCACGGGGCGGCCGTACATTTTTCGACTCAATAAATTGCTGACCACTAAAGCTTGGTCGCGAACTTGTTCGCCCGTCAATCGAACGCGAGGGCCACGCGCTAAGTAGCGATTGGCAGGGTCTTTTTCCAAAAGTTCATCAGTAACGTGCGAATCCTGACGGTAGGTGGCAGACAAAACAATCTCTTTCAGAAGCGGCTTGATTTGCCATTTCATATCGTCCATAAAACGGTACGACAGGTAGTCGAGCAACGCCTGGTGGGTAGGAGCAAAGCCTTGCGAACCCATGTCTTCGAGGGTTTCGACAAGCCCTGTTCCGAAGAGCTGTTCCCACACCCGATTAACTAGTGTTCGAGCCGTGAGCGGGTTTTCTTTGGCCGTAATCCATTGGGCTAATCCAAGCCGATTTCGTGGGGCATTTTTAGGAAAGGGGTGTAATGAATGAGGAACGTCGGGTTCGACGGCCGTAGTGGGAGAAAACATACTTCCCCGCTCAAAAATTCGGGTGGTACGTTTCAAATCAGCTGGATTTTCGAGCATGATAGGGACGTTTTCGGTGCGGGTGAGCAGCAAGTCGTTGAAATGCTTGAGCTGTATTTCGTAGCCTTCTTTTCCTTTTCCAGGAAAGTCTTCTTCCAAAAACATGACCCAATTGACCAAACAAACATCTTGACTTTCAGAGGCTAACTTAGGGTTTCGGAAGATAAAATGTAGGTCTTTCCTGGTGCTAAATTTGGGGAGATTTACCCATTTTAGGAGCGTAAGGCCGTTCCAAAAATTACGCCCTTGTGCCGTATCAAGTTTTACTACAGCCAATTTAGGCCCCTTGAGGCTATCGGTTCTAATTTCGATACTTCCACCAACTTGCGCCGTTACGTACGAAATTAACATCCGACTTTTATTGATGGTTGGGGCGTTTTTCAAGCGGCAGGTTCCACCATTTTGCATGCCCATGTACGAACTAGGCTCGGACGTCCCTTTTTGAAAACTATCAAAATTGTGCGCGTAAATCCGAGGTTCGACAGTTCGTAAAAAATGAACAATTTCTTTTGACTTCGCATCAGAAACCGAAGTTTTTACCCATTGAGCGACTTCATCCAGCTTCTTTTGGTCGGTTTCGTTGAAAAATCGTAAGTGAGCCGATTCATCCATGACATCCTCGTCGCGTGTATTGTTGAAGAAGGCCATGTATTTATAGAACTCTTCGTGCTTAAAAGGGTCATACGGGTGGCTATGGCATTGGACACACGCAAAGGTTGTACTATTGAAAGCTACCCAATTGGTGCTTACGCGGTCGAGTACGGCAGCAACTCGAAACTCTTCATCGTCGGTTCCTCCTTCGTCGTTATTGGTTGTATTTCGGTGAAAACCAGTTGCGATGAGTTGATTTTCCGTAGGATTCGGAAGCAAATCACCTGCCAATTGTTCGGTGATAAACTGGTCATAAGGCATATTTTGATTAAACGCCTTAATGACCCAATCGCGGTAACGCCAAGCATTGCGAATATCGTCTTTTTCGTAGCCTTTCGAATCAGCATAGCGAGCCAAATCGAGCCACATAGAAGCCCATTTTTCCCCAAAAGCAGGCGATTTTAACAAAGAATCAACTACAGTTTCGTAGGCATTAGGGGCGGGGTTGGTTAGAAAAGCCTTGTACTGTTGTTTGGTGGGTGTAAGTCCTGTCAAATCGAGCGTTACCCGACGTAACAGCGTAGCTTTATCGGCTTCTTGGCTGTGCGATAATTGCTGTTCTTTTAATTTTTCGGCCACAAAGTGGTCAATCTCATTGTTGGCCCACGATTTTTGCCAAAACTTCCACCAAGAATTACTTGGAACAGTAGGTTTTTCGACGGCTTGGTACGCCCAATGTTTCCCCCATTTTGCGCCTTGGTCAATCCATTTGGTTAGGGTTTCTATTTCTTCTTCGCTCAGGGGTTCGCCCTTTTTAGGCATAAATTTTTCAGGATCAGGGTGCGTTAAACGAAGGATAAATTCGGAGTGAGCAGCATCCCCTGGAATAATGGCAGGTTTTCCAGATTTGGTTTTTCCGAAAGCTTCTTCTTCAAACAAGAGGCTAAACCCACCTGCTTTTTTTACTCCACCGTGGCAAGCCATGCACTTTTTGTTCAAAATAGGCTTGACTTGCGTATTAAAATCAACTTCACTTTCGGAAAGGGAATGATAGCCGTATGCCAAAACGCAAACAGCTACTGTACTAACGAGTAGTTTGTTCAGAAAGGTCATGGGAATGGTAGTAATGCAGTCCTACTAAACTTGAAAAGTCTTAGGTATAATCCTTCCAAGTTTCAAAACTTGGAAGGATTGGGAGAGAGATTAAACGTTGGTCAAAATACCGAGTTTACGGTCTTCTTTCCAGCGTCCACGTGTGAAGTCAGGGAATTTAACAGGGGTATTTCCACCTTGAATCGAAAGGGCAGAAAGCGGAGTCACTGCTGACCAGGAAGCGGCATCATAGACATCCATGTCGAGGGCAGTCCCACGGTTGAAGCAGTCAATCAAGCGATAAATCAGTACGAAGTCCATGCCTCCGTGCCCTCCGTTACGCTCGATTTCTTCTTTCATTTTTGCCCAAATAGGGTGTTTGTATTTTTCGCGTAATGCTTTGTATTCTTCGTCTTTAATAAAACCGTGTCCTTGCCCTTTTTTTGCAAAACGACTTGGATAGCCCGTATGGAATGCCTTTGTACCAGCCAACATGTTGATACGGCTATAAGGGCGAGCGGTCACGACATCGTGTTGCACTAAAATAGTACGACCTAAATGCGTCTTAATGAGCGTATTGTTCATATCGCCGTGTTTAAAGCCCTTTCGACCATGAAACTCGTTGGAAGGGTCGGTCATCGTGCTCGAATCCTCGCTAAGGCTTGCTTCCAAACTACTCATAGATACCAAATGATTGAAACGGTCGCCACGGTCAATGTTCATATATTGAGACACAGGCCCAAGTCCGTGCATGGGGTAAAGGTTTCCATCACGGGTCAAATTATGACGAATCCGCCACATATTATAGTACTCCGTTTTGGAGAAAAGCAACTCCCGCAAATCGTGGATGTAGCCACATTCGGCGTAGGTAATAGTTCCAAAAACGCCTTGCTCGGCCATATTTAACACCCAAAGTTCTTCGTCGCCGTAGCAAACGTTTTCGAGCATCATGCAGTTGCGTTGGGTTTGCTCGGCAGTATTTACCAATTTCCAACAATCTTCTAATGTATAAGCGGCAGGTACCTCAGTAGCGGCGTGTTTACCTTGTTGCATGGCATAGACGCACATAGGTACGTGGTCTTCCCAAGGAGTGGCAATGATAACAAGGTCGATGTCATCGCGGCGGCACATTTCTTTCCACGCGTCCACTTTTGAATGATAGTAGGCAACATCGTTGACTCCTTTCGACTCAAGCCATTGTTTGGTTCGGTTGGTGTATCGCTCTTGGATGTCGCAAACGGCCACAATTTTGGCTTTGGTGCCACAGGCATGAACCAATTTTACGTGCCCCGAACCACGGTTCCCAACGCCAATAAAAGCCACCCGAACCTGTGGAATCGGTGCTGATTTTAGGCCAATTACCGACTTACCAACGGCCTTTGGGATGACAGTCGTTTGAGCAATGGTTTCTTCTATTGAATTCGAGCGAGCATTAGAAACAAAGGGTAATCCTAAGGCAGAACCAATGGCTGCCGTAGCTTTTAGAAATGAGCGGCGTTCCAAGAAATTTTTCATGGAGTGGGAGGGATTGAAGGTTAGAAATATTGATGAAGCAAATTAATAAATAAATTTAAAAAATAAGCAATGACTACCGAAGTAATCATTGCTTATAAATAGAATTTTATGTTCAAATAGTTGATTTTTAATTAGATGGGTTTTAACCAGACTAAACAAATTGGTTTAAAATAAGAACTCCAATTAATCCCACTACCGAAACGATAGTCTCCATAATCGTCCAAGTTTGTAAGGTTTCTTTGATGGATAGGTTGAAGTATTCTTTGAACAACCAAAAACCACCATCGTTGAGGTGAGAACAAATCAAGCTACCTGAACCGATTGCCAACACCATTAATTCGGGCTTAACTCCTTGGCTTTGAACCAAAGGTGCGATGATTCCTACTGCAGTGAGGCCCGCTACCGTAGCCGAACCTACACAAATGCGAATGACGCCTGCAATGGCCCAGCCCAATAAAAGGGGCGAAATTTGAACACCAGCTAACAGTTCACCGATGTATTTGCTCACCCCACCATCGGTAAGAATTTGTTTAAATCCACCCGCTCCTGCAACAATCAATAAAATAATTGAGACGCTTTTAAAGGCCTCTTCCAGCGATTTCATCACGTGTTTGGTACTTCTACCCCGACTGATTCCCAAGAAATAAATGGCCACAAGTACCGAAATGAGCATCGAAATGGAGGGGTCTCCCAAAAAAGCAAAAGCCGTATGTATGGGGGAATTTTCGTCAAATTGGCCTTTGAGCCAAGGCATTAATGTCAGCAGAAGCAGAGGCAAAAGCGCTACTATTAGGCTGATGCTTAGGCTAGGCATCTCTTCTTCGGTAAACTGTCGGGTATTAAAAAGAGAGGCGTCGGGTTTGGGGTGGTATTTTTTTAAGGTTTTTCCAAAAATAGGTCCTGCAATGATGATGGCAGGAATCGCTACCAAAATCCCGTAAAAGAGTGTCTGCCCTACATCTGCTTTAAATTGAGTAGCAATAGCAGTAGGCGAAGGGTGAGGCGGCAAGTAGCCGTGCGCTACCGAAAGAGCAGACAACATCGGAATAGCGACATACAACATCGGAAGGCGAGTAGAAGCAGTAATGGTAAAAATAAGAGGAATGACAATTACAAAACCTGCATTATAAAACAAAGGCAAACCAATGATAAAGCCAGCTAGCGCAAGCCCCCAAGGCAGGTATTTGAGGCCAAAAATATTCATAAGGGTGGTGGTAATCCGTTGGGCAGCACCACTATCGGCTACGAGTTTGCCGAGCATTGACCCAAAACCAATGATGATGACTAATGACCCAAGCGTACCGCCGATTCCTTTTTCGAGTGATTGACTGATTTGGGGTACGCTCATACCGCACGCAAGTCCTAGGCCAATACTGACGATGACGAATGAAATGAAGGTATCAAGGTGGAAATAAGCAACTAGCAAAACAAGGGCTACAATCCCCAACAGGACATACAAAAGCAGCATAGTAAGTAGGGTTTTAGGTATAAAATCGTATGAAACTGAGTACAATGTTAAAAATTTGCAAAGATAGTTTTGTACAAAATCAGGAAACGAAGAATTTTGATAAACTATCTCTCAATTCATTGAAATAAGTAACGGATTTTAATAACCTACTGCCATACCAACTGAACAATTCGCCATCAACCAACATAATATGGGTAGAGGGACACATTTCTTGAAATTCTAGTAAGTGTTTTTCTCGAAATGAATAGGGTTCGGAAGAAAGAAAAATAAGCTCAGGAGCGGCTTGTTGTAAGTCAGCTTCGGAGATTTCGGGATAACGTGTCAGGCCATCAAATACGTTTAAAAAACCAGCTTTTACCAGCATTTCGTGGATAAATGTGCCGCTCGCGGCAATCATGTAGGGTTTTTTCCAAATAAAATACGCTATGCGTGGGCGGCGCGACGGCAATTTGAGTGAGTCAAATTGGATAGATAATTGTTGACAAATTTTGAAAGCTTCAAGTTCTTTGTGGGTAAGCTCCCCAACCCTCTGAATCATTTCAAGCGAGTCTTCCAACGTGACGATGTCAGAAATCCAAACGGGAAAGTCTTTTTGCAAGGTTTCGATACCTTCTTTATAATTTTCTTCTTTGTTGCCAATAATCAAATCAGGTCGTAGCGCCTTGATTTTTTCAACGTCAAAGTTTTTGGTTCCGCCAATTTTTGCGATGTTCTTTACTTTATCGGCCGGATGGCAACAAAATTTTGTAATACCAACTACTTTATCCTCCAAACCAAGGTCAAAAAGAAGCTCAGTTTGCGATGGAACGAGCGACACAATTCGCTGGGGGGCTATGGAAGAAGAACGCATACATAATGAAGTAGCCTAGTTGTAAGTACGGAATTTGCCTGTACCAAAGGTTTGCCTAAAACCTATTTTAAAACCTGTATTTTTGGTGTATAGGTCACCACGGTCAATGGCTGCAGAAGCAACCCACTCTAAGCCCGAAAACGCAGGAATTTGGCCTTTGAATTGTAACAAGGCCGAAAGTTGCTTAGGAACGGTAGGGTAGGGGTAGATGTAAGTACCATAATTGGCACTGTAAGAGATTTTAGATAAAAACTGAATCGATGGGCCAATATTGCCTTCAAAACCAAGATGATACACTAAAACGCGGTTATTATTAGCCATGTCATTGGTATTTTGTTCTTCAGGTCGGTTGGTATCTTCTTGATTGGTAATGAACGGAGTCCCAATAATTTGTCGACGATACGACCATCCATCATAGTACTGTTGATGGTTGAAGTACTCGTCTTTTCCGCGCTTTTTACCATTTGTCATCACAAACGTATCACCACCCTGACTACGGGTATTTAAGAACTCAAATACCACTTTTTTAAAGGAAATTTTACCTTTTTCTTGGTTAGGGTAAAGATTGGTGAGTACAATACCATTTAAGCCGTCGGCGATACTCGTAAGGTAGAATAAAGAACCGTCCTCGTAGATATTCTGGCGGTAAACCAAAATATTTACTTTTTTCAAATCAAGTTCAACGCCAGCATCAACTGTACCTAAATGGTTTCCTACGCGGTTAGTAGAGTCGAAGGCATTGCCTTTTCTAACCCCAATATTGGGGCCGATGGCAATTACTGCCAATAAATAATCCACAAAGCTGCTAGGTAGTGTTTGGTTGTCAACGGTGGCGATGTCGATAGTTGTTTTTCCACCCCATTGTACTTGGTGATTAAATCCCCCATAGAGTTTGACTAAGGAACTTTGCCGCCCAATTCGGACGTACAGGGATTTTTGGTGTAAATAATAATCGTAGGCAAATTTACTGGTACCAAACCAACTATGGGCATAAGTCCCCTTAAATGCTAACCAAAGATTTGTTTTACCTATTGATTGATAGTTTGGGATTTCAATCTGGATTTTAGGCATCGGAAAAGCATTTCCTGACCATATATAAGAGCCTGTTCCTAGAGTTGTATCGGCCAATCCAATGATTTCTTTTCGGCGTCCTGCATAAAATAGCAAATTTTTATAGCGAACACCTGCATAAAGCTGGGGTAAAAAAACGGTTGTTTTTCTACTGTCAAGTAAGTTTCCGACTACTTGTGCTCCTCCGATAAGCTTCCATTTGTTATTGGCTGATACATTACTTTCAACATCCACGGCGCCGCTTAGTGCAATTGCGTTCTTTTGAGGGACGATGTCATATTGGTTTGAACGAAACCAAAATGGCATTTGGCTGGCTGTGTTGTAATAAAAAGCGCTGAAATCACTCCGAAAAGAATGTTTGGCTGTACTGTCTTGTGCGACGGCCAAATGCGTTAAAACTAAAAAGTAGCTAGACAGTAAAACGGTAAGCTTTTTCAAGGGGAAAGAAGTAATTTCTGGTGTACTAGAACTAGAATACTTGTGAGAACGATGTAAAGAACAAAGTTATCAAAAAAATCCTCTTTTACGAAGCCCAAGGTGTATTCCTATGGAAGGATTATAGAGAGTACCAGAGTCGATTCCCAGAGAGGTCGTCCAGTCAATACCTTGTAACCAAGGTAGCTCTTTTTGAATTTGGAGTAAGCCCGAAAATTGGCGTTTGGCTACGGGAAAAGGATGGTCGTATGTTCCTAGGTTATGACTAAATGACGCTTTCAATAGCCATTTCCACTCATCTATCCATCCGCTGGCTCCCACATGAATCATCTGTATTCGGTTATTGTTGGTCATTAAGCTTTTAATAACAGGTAGAGGACTAGGAATATCGCTTTGTTTAGGAATAAAGGGTGTACCAATCATCTCGTTTTTGTAAGACCAGCCTTGCGAATAAACATAGTGATTGAAGTAATTGTCTCGCCCGAAGATCTGTTGCTGAAGATCAAACCTATCTCCCCCTTGACTAGTGGTGTTTAGCCATTCTAAATTTATCTTTTCAAGAGTAAAAGTTCGGGTATAGTCAGGAGTACTTTTATTATTAAATGTAACCCCTTGTAGTCCGTCTTGAATATTTAAAAAGTTGTACAAAGAGCCATCGTCAAAAATATTTTGCCTAAAAAAAATCAATGACTTATTATTCTTCAATTTCCAAGTTACCCCCACATCTAAGGTGCCTAAGTGATTTCCTACTCGGCTTCCCATCCAAGGTTTTCCCACTATTACTGACCACCAAGCGTCAAGGGGCTTAAGCCCGTCAGGCCAAATTTGGTTTTCTCCTCCCCATTGTGCCTGATGATTAAAACCGCCAATTAGGCTGATTTTCCAGTGTGGGAGCCCCAATTTTACGTACAACGTTTTTTGATGAAAATAGCCTTTGACTTTATTTACTTGCCTTCCATATCCTACGGCAAGTGTATCTAGCCAACCGTGTGCGAATGAGCCTTTGAAGGAAATCAGCCCCCTTAGAAAAGGAAGAGAGACATATTGGGGGATGGCCAGTTGGATTTTAAGAAAAGGTGGGGCATTTCCTGACCAGCTATAGGAACCTGACGATAGGACAGTGTCACCGATAAATCCAGTGGTTTCTAATCTGCGTCCGTACCAAAGTTCGAGAGGGCCATACTTCAATCCCCCAAAACCTTCAATTAATTTAAAATTATTAGAACTTTTTTGTACGATAAATGCACCATCGACACCATAAAGGACACGTAATTGCCGCCAACTATGCTGAGCAGTATCTCCTTTGACATTGCTAAAAGAGGCTCTAACTAATAGAGAAGATGTAGTTTTGGGAATAACTCCATACTGATTTGCATAGTACCAAAATGGGAGAGACGTCGAGGTCGTACCATAAGTATTGATGGATAAATTATACTCAGTGGTAGGTAAAAACTGGGTATGGCCAAAGAAAGTAGCGAAAAGACTAGAGAAGAAGACTAAATAATGAACATAACTATTTTTCATAAAAGCAGTATTGTCTAATTTACTTACCTTCCCAATCCAGCTAATACTACCCTAATGGTACGTAAGATAATCTTAAAGTCAAACCAAAACGATTGGTTTTTGATATAGTACATATCGTATTTGTGTTTCCACATACCATCTTCGATTGATGCCCCATAGGGATATTTTACTTGAGCCCAGCCAGTCAATCCAGGTTTGATGACGTGCCTAAACTCATAGTAGGGAATTGCGGTTTTCAACATTTCGATAAAAACTGCCCGTTCGGGGCGAGGGCCAATGAGTGACATTTCACCTCGCAAGACATTAAATAATTGAGGTATTTCATCAATACGTGTTTTACGAATAAATGTACCAACTTTGGTAGCACGAGGGTCATTTTGTTGTGCCCACTGAGCGCCGTTTGCTTCGGCGTTAGCGGTCATTGAGCGAAATTTAATAACCTCAAACTCAATGTTATAAAGCCCGACTCGCTTTTGACGGTAGAAAATAGACCCTTTCGATTCTAGGCGTATGGCAATTGCGGTGACCAACATCACAGGAGACAGAATCGTTAGTAGTATACTGGCATAAATGATGTCAAAAAAGCGTTTAGTCGCAATTTTAGCACGATTTCTAAGCACCGAAAACGCTTCTTTGTTTAGAAAATAATCGCCGTTGAGCAGACTTATTTCAGTATATTTATTTTTGGACTCTAGAAAATCAACAAGAGGCATCACTGTGACCCCATACTCAATATTTCTCAATAAGAATTCTCGTTCTAAATTATCAATGTAGGCTGCGTTGTAGTACGTGATAGTTTCTTGCCGCTTAAAAATTTGCTCACATTGGTTGAAGAAAGGAATATACGGGTAATTTTGGAGTACTTCTGTAATCAAAGGAATGCTTGAGTTGGGGCATACGATATACAATGGTTGTAACTCTGGCATAGAAGAAAGAGACTGACTATGATTAGCGGGAGAAGTAGGATATTTGGTAGAATCTTCCAAAGAAATATCTTCAAAGTCAGTAGAAAAATTTTCAGCTCCAATCTCCTTCATATTGTACTTTTTTTAGAAAAACACCTTTAAATTTTTAAATTATAAGATAATTTTTATCCTTTGAAGAGGTTCAAAGATAAATGTCATTTTTGTAAAAACCAAAGAGGTTGATAACCGTTAAATAACTTTCTGAGTGTCTACTAACAGAAGGATTTGAAGAAAGTGATTCAAAATCTTGTTGTAATCACAGCGGGCAATTACTTTTGTAAAAAAGGCATTGCAATTCATGAATACTACCGCTATCTCAAAATCCACTCAAGTCTCAGGTAAACAACTTCACCAAGTACAATTGGTATCGTTGAAAGAACATAAAGATTACCGAGGGTCTTTTACCGAAATTTTCCAAGAGCATTGGGGTACCGTACTAAAACCTGTACAATGGAGTGTTGTAAGGTCAGAAGCAAAAGTATTTCGCGGGATGCATTACCATCAACGTCACGACGAATATTTTTGTCTCATTGAGGGGCATTGTGTTCTTGGTTTGAGAGATTTACGTGCGGGCTCTCCTACTCAGCATCAGTCTGCTTTATTTGAACTATTTGGCGATGACCCCGCAGCCCTTATTTTTCCTAAAGGTATGTTGCATGGTTGGTATTTTCACACACCTGCCCTCCATATCCAGTCGGTTTCAGAAGCTTATGTAGATTATGGAGGTGATGATAACTGGCGATGTGCTTGGGATGATCCTGAGTTAGAGCTTCCTTGGGATATTGAGACGCCTATTTTGACAGAAGCAGCTTCTAGCGCGCCTTCTTTGCGTACTCTAATTTCCGCTTTAGAGAGTAAAGGCTATATGTAAGTTTGGTTTGGACAAAAGGAATGAGTTCGGACAGTGTTTTTCCCTTTATCCGAATCCAGTCACTTTGCAAGGCGGCACGTTCATCTAATAGGGTTTGTAAAGCATCTGTTCGTAACTTACTCAAAAAAGCAGTATCAGTAAGTTTGGCTTCCCATTCTTTGAGTTCCTCAATTCTTTTTTCGGTGGGAATACCTGGATAAGTAGCCCCTCTTTTGAAATAAAGAACGGTAGCTTCACTTCCAAAAAAAGGCTGGTAATCAGGGTGTTCCATAAATTGTGCCCACATATAGTCGTCGGTGAATATTTCGGGAGGTGTAGTACGCCATCCATAAGGTAACTTTTGGTAAAATTCGTAAGTATGGGCTACTGCTGAAAAGACAAAGTGCTGACGAGCATTGGAGTACCCGTAACGAATTTCACCATTTTGAAAAAGCCGAAAGTAGTTAGAAGAAACAAAATTGCCTTTTTCAAATAAAGTTAGCAATGTTTCAAGATGAGTGGGCAACCACAAATCACGGTCTAAAAGATAAGCTATATATTTTCCTTGGGCGTTTTGGGTAAGTACTTGATGCCGATTGGGCTCACCTCTGCGGATGTGTTTTGGGAAGTCGAAAAACTTGATTCTGCCGTCTTTGCTGATAAGTTCTTTAATCACCCTTCTGGTAAACTCATTGACGCCATCACCAACAATAAGTAGCTCAAAATCAGTAATGGTTTGCTTAAGGACACTACTTACAGAATAGGGGAGTAAAAACCCTCGGTCGTTGGTGGTAGGCAGAAGAATAGAAAAACGAGGACTCATTGGAGTGGTTACTAGTGTTATAAAGCAAGTTGATGAAGCGTAGTTAGAATTTCAATGGTTTGAATTCCCTCTTGAAAATTGGAAATAGGCGCAGGTCCTCCCTTTAAAAATGCTAAAAATGCTTCAAGCTCTTTTTTTAAAGGTGAGGTAGTATCAAAAAAGCGGCGTTCTGTTTTTACAGACGAAGCGTATGTAGTATCGTTACCATAGAAGATGTCGATATAATCAACTTTCTCATCAGTCAAAACTGCAATTCCTTCGGTGCCATGTAGTCGCACTTCGCGACGTTTATCGGAGTACCGATTAGATACTTCAATTTGAACAAAAGGTGAAGTTCCTAATAAGGCGGTCATTCCTCGTGCTACGTTGTTGTGCCATTCAATGACCGAAGACCGAGGTTGAGGAATATAACCGAGAATTTCGAGCGAAATAGTTAAGTCGTGGGGGGCCAAGTTCCAGATGCTATCGGTATCTGTTCGGGGGCTAGTCCAATTGCAACGATGCGTGTATAGAGCCGTTATAGCCCCAATTTCTTTATTTTTAGCAATCTGTCCAAGGAGTTGAATACCTGAATGATACCTCCAAATATGCATCATATAAAGAGGGAAAGACTTAAATTTTTTCAGTGCAACAGCATCTTCTAGTGACGTAACCAGTGGTTTTTCAATAAAAATGGGTATGCCCCAAGGAACTATATGTTCCAAAATTGCCCGATGAGTAGCAGATGGTGAAGCCACGATGATTCCATCTACGGATTGTAATTCTTGAAGTGAATTAACAAAAAAATGCGAAAACTCTTTTTGTGTGTCAGGGTTGGGGTCGAAAATTTTTAGCGAAACCGACAGGCTAACTAGTTCTCGAATGATGTTTTTACCCCAGATTCCAGCCCCTATGAGTCCAAGTATCATTTATTTACCTTGTTTTTTAATCATGATAACCATTGTCTTCATAATTAACCACATGTCGAAGAAAAACGAGATTTTGTTTAAATAGAGCAAATCATAGCGCAGTCGGCGTCTAATTTCGTCGGGTGATCCAGCATAACCGAATTTAACCTGTCCAATAGAAGTAATGCCAGGTTTTACGGAAAGGATGAGTTTAAAATCTTCAGGAGATTCGTCCATTAGCGTTTTAACATCATAATCTGCTAGGGGGCGTGGGCCTACTACTGACATATCTCCTCGTAAGACATTGTAAAACTGGGGAAGTTCATCAAGGCGTGTTTTTCGTAAAAACCGCCCCCAAGGAGTAATTCTTTTATCGAGGACACCTTCAGAATGCCCTAGCCTTGCACCAACAAACATGCTACGAAACTTGTAAATTCTAAACTTTTTCCCCCATTGCCCTGTTCTTTCCTGGGCGAAAATAATAGGCCCTTTTGAGGTTAACTTGGTTACTAACCCAAGAGTGATAAAAATCGGAGCTCCAAAAATCAAAACACAACTAGAAAAAATGACGTCGAAGAGTCGCTTACTTATATATTCCCGTGAATAATCTAAGAATTCCGAAGACAGAGAAATTACTGGGGTAATGCCATGAAACTCAAGCGATGGCGCTTGGCTAAAGAAAAAAGCAAAATCAACAACAAGCTTAACCTTATAAGAAGCATTCGTTGATTTTTCAATGATATCTTTCAAAAGAGGATGCCCTACCCGTGGAATACAACAATAAACGGTATCAATTTGATTAGTACCCAGAACTTGTTTCAAAACATCGTAGTCACCTCTAATGGTATTTTTGTTTTGGGAAGTAATTTCATCAAAATAACCATAAAATTTATAACCAAACTCGGGGTGTTGATCATAAAAACGTTTAATCCTTTGCGAAGTATCGTTGTAGCCAATGATTACATAACTAAGCGTATTATTCCCATTGGCTCGGTAAATTTTAAGTAGAACTACCGCTGCGGTTCTCCAAACGCAGCCCAAAAACCAGAAAAACAAAAAAGTGTAAAATAATTGAAGCCGAGGCAAATGGAGGTCTTGAAAAATCATCCAAATGAAAATACCAAAGGCTGCAAATAGTAATACCGACATTAAGTGCCTGTAAATGAGGGTAAAAACGTGAAATTTCAGGCGCACGTGTCGATAGGGGCGTAATAGACCAACTACAAAAAGCCAACAGAGACTTAAAAGAAAAAATAAAAAGAGATTTTGTTGGTATTGATCTGAAAAAGAGGAATTTACCAAAATAAGCCCCATTGCAAATGAGAAACTCAACGTAATGAGATCGAAAAGAAGCTGAAAAGGGCGAAACAGTAAAATCTTATTCATTTATAAACTCACTAATGATTTTTTGCCAGTAATAGAACAAACGCCACCCTCAATAATCTAAAGCTTAGAATGATACAAGCACAAAGGTAACCATTTTAAGCATTTTGTATGCTTATTTTGTGAGCAGATTTGTAGGGAGTTTTTTCTTTGTATCGAATCAAAATCATTAATAAGTAAAAACTTTTGAGGTATCTTTTTATATATAGGCGAGGGTTAGATACGCATCTTGCCAACCAACCTAAATACAGGCGGTCTATCCAAGCTGGAATAGGTACTTGCCTCTCTGTTTTAAAAGCGATTGCAGCACCCGTACAAATAATAGCTGGTTTAAATGACAAATTTTGACGCAAATACAGCCCAAGTTTTTCTTGAACACCTCCCCCAATATTGATTAAAACCCAGTGAGGTTGACTAGTCTCAATTAATTTAAGCAGCGTATTATCTTCTACTTGTTTTGGATAGATAGGTGCTGTATACATGAAATCGTCAGATACTCTGACGCCTTTTTCACGAAAAAGTAAGCGATTAGCTTCGCCCTCTTCATCGTTAGGGTTTATTAAAAAAAGTTTTTTAGAGCTTGATGAGATATGTTGGAGGAAAAAATTAATAAACTTTAATCCAGATAGTTTTTGGATAGAATTTCTGCGTAAAATCCAGTTCCAGATTAAGACCATATATCCGCTATCTGGAATGACAATATCAGAATTTAAAAGGGCATGATAGTAGTCCTTCTCTTTGAGAATATCCGCTAAATTAGGGGCAGCAGGCGCAGTCAGTAGTCCACCACAGCTTTCAAGTTGTCTAAAAACATCTTCTACTCGCCCAGTAAAAAATTGAATACCAAGTATTGAGATAGTATTTGTATTCATAATTAAATACTTACTCTTTTATATAGCATATCTAATTGAGGAATAACCAAATTACTGTCTAGTAGAGCGCCAACTGGAGCTACTAATTTAAAGCCTTTTTCTTTTAAATAGGAATTCATTTCATCAAAAAGTATTTCGTTATCATACATAGAAATAAAAGATACTTCTAAAACTAAATAGTCTACCTTATTTAGAAAAAAAGCGGCTCCCTCTAAAACTTCTATTTCAAAACCTTGTACGTCGAGTTTTAGTAAAATGGGTGAATTTATATCATGCTCAATGATTAAATCATCTAATCTTTTGCATTGTACTTTAATTTCGTGATATTGTTTTGTTTGAGGTATATATTCTTGTTGATAATTACTGACTTTAAGCGCAGAACTAGCATGACTATGCTCATTTTGAAAAAAAGAAATCTCGCCATTCTGGTTACCTAAAGCAAGATTGTAAAGGTAAACATTAGAAATATTTTTTAAATTTTCAGTAAGACCTTTAAAGCTAGAGGGTACAGGTTCAAAACTATAAATGGTGGCTTTGGGATAAAAGCGATGAGAAGCTAAGGTAAACTGACCTATATTAGCCCCAACATCAATGATTGTACAAATATCTGGCACTAATTTGGATAAAACATTCAGTATGTTAAATGATGATATTGAGGCATTTTTTTGCAAGAGATAATTCATTCCACCTTTTTGGTGGAATAAAATTTTTAATATTTCAACGATTTTTGAGATTTTAATAATCATTTTTTTTTTGTATGTAAAGCCCATCTATGATAATCCTAAACCAAAGACATTGTAAAAAGTGATATATAAAGCCAATTTTACCATCTAAAAATCCAAAGTAAAGGAAATAACGATAGAAAAAAAAGAAAAAAGATCGCCAAATAAGAGGGAGCCTGTAGTAAAACTTGTTTTTCAAAAACCTTTTTTGCTCTATCACATTACCAGTTATTTTCTCTTGAACATCCCCTTTCGTATGAGAACCTTCTAATAAATCGTTAGATTCCTTGACAGCCCAGCGATTATGTTTATCGATAAATTCAGTAATATCATCTCCACTGTTATCAATGATGTCAATACCTAAAGGTAATTTTTTTACTTTACCAGCGACTACAAAGTGCTGATCGTAAGATTTATTTTCGCAGTAACCCTTTGATTTTTTAAATAGTCTCAAGTGATAATTTGGATACATTGCGCCGTATTTTATCCACTTTCCCAAAAAGTACACTCTTCTACTAAAGATAAAACCATCCCAAATGGTACACTCTTCTTCAAATTTATTATTTATCCAAGTGATAAACTCACTGGTTAGTATTTCTCCTGCATCAATATGAAGAACCCATTCAGTTTTTATAGGACAATTATTTTGAGCCCAATTCCTTTGATCCGCATAGTTTTTAAAAGGATTTTGTAAAATTTGAACAGGGTATAAACTTGAAATTTCAAGCGTTTTATCCGTAGAAAAAGAATCAACAATGAAAATATCTTTACTTACAAGAAATGCTTTTTCTAAACAGAGCTTTATATTATTCTCTTCATTATACGTAAGAATTATAATACTAAAATTTGTCATTGATTTTGTATATTATATGCCTTTATTACATGGTTTGAATAAAATAAAATTTAATTGACCTAGAGTGCCAATTATTGTTTAATACTATTAAAATCGAATCGCCAGTACACATTCTATAAAAAACCTAAATAAGAATCACAGAGGGATGAGGCTTCAAAACTCATTGGCGGGTGTACCTTTTGCCACTTTTAAAAGCTTCGCCTTTGAATATCCATCAAGAGACATTTGTTGTTTTAAGTAACAAAGCAAAGTTAACCGTTATTTGCCAATCGTACTGATTTACCTTGTCCTAAAATAGGTTTATTTTTTTACAAATTGCAAACTTAGAAAAGTACAAGTTGGTTTGCAAGTTTTTGATTACAAATTGTATTACCTTCGATGTAAACTGTTCTGTGTCTTCTTGCTCTAAGCCGTAGCCATTTTCAAATAGAAGTATTGTCTCGTCCCCGATGGAGTGGGGGAGTGAAGACGAATGCGAGATATGGTATATCCAAGGAGTGGTACGATTTACTAAAAAATCAAAATCTCTACTTTAACTTGGTAACGCCTTGAGGGAGCAGAACATTTTAGGTATTATGAACTGATGAGTAAAGTTGTAACCATTTATTGATATTATTGTGTATATCTAATTCATTTTTTACCAGTTGGTAAGAATTATTTATATATTTTTGATAAACATCACTAGGCATTTGTATAATTTGGTCAATCGTTTTCGCTAAAGTCTGGCTTGCATTATCAACCCAAAATCCAGCTTGATATTCTTGTAAATTTTGCCAAGGACTATAAATAGATGCAACGACCGGTGTGCCTTGAGACAATGCTTCTGCTGTAACAATCCCGAAATTTTCGGAAAAAGAAGGCATAAAAAGAAAGTAAGCTTTCGCTATTATTTTTTGTTTCTCTTCTCCTTCTACATGACCAATAAACACTACTTTGTTTTTTAAGTCAAGAGACTTATGTAACTCTAACATTTGTCTCCCATAGTCATTATTGTAATCTCCAGCAATTTTTAAAGTAAAGTTTGAAGAAATAAAAAGGCTAGATTTCTTCAAACTAATCAATAAATTATCAATTCCTTTTTTATCATGAAACCTCCCAATAAAAAGTAAATAATTTTCCTTTTGTACATGTACCTTTTCAGGAAGTATAACATAGTTTGTTATGTTTATAATGTTAACATTATTTCCAAGCCTTTTCTTTATAAAAGCAACTTCTTCATTACTTGTTGCATGAAAAGTAATGTTTTTTGTGAATATTTTTATTATAAATAAAGTTACTAATTTAAAAAATTTCATTTTTTTAAATTCAACGTCATCAACAGAACCTCGTGAAGACCAAATAATTTTTTTGTTGAAGAACTTAGCAATAAAAAAACAAAATATTGAAGGGGGATAAAAAATAGAAGATAATTGAACAATGTCACAATGTTTTATTTTTTTTAAAAATTCCTTAATAATAGGAAAGCCTAATTTATGATATTTATTTCTCAAATAAATTACTTTACCATAATCAGTATCTAACCATACATTTTCTGGAATTCTCCCAGTTGAAATACCATAAGTGGTTGTAATAGTTGTGATTTCAACTTTATCAGTACGGTAAAGACCTTTTAAAAGCCAATAAACAGAGAGACTGACCCCTCCGCTTTCATTTGGGTACAATGAACCAACCGGAAAGAGAATTTTAATTTTTGAGCTCATAAACTATTTTTAGATAAATAAGATTCAATGGTTACTAATGCCCATATGTGAAGCCACAAAACACCATTTCTATTATTTTTAAAATCATCTAATAACATAAAAAGTGCTTTTTTATCAAATATACCTCTTTGTGAAAGTGCTTGGATGTTCTCAGTACAAAATGAAAATAAGTCATTCCGTAGCCAATCTTCCCAAGGAAATGTAAAACCTTTTTTGGGTCGATATACAATTTCAGATGGAAGAAGGTCACCCAAAGATTTAACTAATAAACTTTTAGGAATATTGGGTTTATATTTAAATTTGTCTGGCACAGATAGTAAAAACTCAACTAATTGATAATCAAAAAAAGGTTCTCGTATTTCAAGGGCAGATGCCATACTCATTTGATCAGTATCTTTGAGTAAGACATCTAAGGTATAATTTGTTAGCTCTGCGATACTGTATTGGCTTAGTAATGGATAATTTCTTAAATCACCTTTGTTTAAGTCAAACCAAGTACTTCTTCTAGGTAAACTTATTCCTAAATCCTCTATTTCTTTTGGTAAAAATATAGCCCTACTATTAGCATAAAACGTTGATAGATTTACTTTTTTATTTTTAAATAAATCAATTATTTTATTTCCCTGCCGTGTATTAGGTAGAAGAGGGGTAATCAAATTAAAAAAAGTATGTATGGGTAAATTTGACCATTGATTGAAACGACGAAATCGATTGAAACCTGGGTATCCTCCAAATAATTCATCCCCTCCTAGACCAGATAGTACTACTTTCCCGCCAGCTTGGCCGACAATTTTTGAAACCACATAAGTGTTAAGTCCATCAGTAGTAGGACTATCCATTTTTGAAAAATATTCAGGTAATTCATCTAATAAACGGGATGCATTGAGTAATAATTCAGTATGTTTGGTTTTATACTTATTTGCTATAATTTTTGCAAATTTAGATTCATCAAATTCTTCTTCTTTAAAAATGATACTATATGTTTCAACGGGCTTTTTAGAGAATTGGGCCATTATGGCAACAATCGCTGAAGAATCAATACCCCCTGAGAGGAACGCACCAACTGGAACATCGGCAATCATTCTACTCTTTACGGCCTCTGTAAGTAAATTTCTTGTTTGGTGAATGGTCTCTTCATAACTAAGACTAAATACAGGTTTTTCTTGTGTAATACTCCAATACTGGGAAATTGTAAAACCTTTTTTGTTGTAAACAGCAAAATGTCCTGGAGGAAGCTGCTTAATTGCACTAATAATACTTCTTGGAGTTTTAACAGCTTGAAATCCTAAGATATCAATGATTGCTTCATTATTAATTTCTTTAGAAACTTCATTGGTCGACAATATTGATCTTATTTCAGATGAAAAAATAAGCTTAGTCTCATCATAACTATAATACAGAGGTTTTACCCCCAAACGATCGCGAGCAATAAACAACTCACTTTTTAAACAATCCCAAATAGCAAAAGCAAACATCCCGTTCAGATGTTGCAAACAATCAACTCCCCACTTCTGAAATGAAGCTAAAATAACTTCAGTGTCTGAGTTAGTCTTCCATTCATAATTATGAATTTTTTGTCTTAGTGATTGATAATTGTATATCTCCCCATTGAATACAATTACATAACGGTTGGTACTGTCAAAAAAAGGCTGGTTAGCTCCATCACTAGTATCAATAATTGATAAACGTCTATGGCCTAATGCGATACCATCAGCAATATAAAACCCTTCAGCATCTGGTCCACGATGGGCAAGTAATCGAGTTTGTATTTCAACAATACTTCTTAAAGTATCATTATTATAATTTGACGAAAAAGAGAGAATACCAGCTATACCACACACAATTTGAAATCATTTAATCGTTTGACTTTATTAGCCTATATACAGACGCAATCACCTCACTTGGGCGAATTTTTTTCATGCATAAATAATCATTAAAACAACTCTCACTTAAACATATACTACACTGAATATCGTCTGCACGATGGACGAAGTTTTTATTATTGAGCGGAGGATACCAAAGATAAGGATAATCACGATTACTAAAAATTGAAACAACAGGAGTACCAAAAGCATAAGAAAGATGCATAGGGCCTGTATCATTTGCAACGGTTAATAAACATTTTTGGAAAAGTAATCCACTTTGAAGGGGGGTAAGTAAACCACAAAAAGAGTAAGTATTCGGAATGTGAGTTAAGTCACGAGCCAAACTAATATCATCTTTTCCTCCTATTATAATAATATTATATGTATTGGAAAACTCTTCTATCAATTCTTTGAAATATGTAATAGGCCAACGATTTGAAAGTCTTTTTGCCCCAATTACAATAGCTATTGTTTGTAAATTTTTATTTTTTATTTTTTTTAGGTATAAGTCGTCAACAATATCTTTGTCATTTTGATTAATAGAAAAAGAAAATTTATCGGTATGAAAAATTGTTAAATTATACTTATCAGCTAGTAGATTGTTTAAACGAGTTCTTTCATCATCAAATATAACGTACTTGTTTTGTGTTTTTCTGAAAATATTAATAATGCTTACATTCCAACCAAAACCACTTTTTATTCCAACCAAAAAACGAAAGAAAAAAATATCTCTAATAGACTTTAATAATCCGCTTCCTTGCTGTGTCAAATGTATAATTAAATCATATTTATTTTTTCTTAATAATCTGATTAATTGGTAGAAAGATTTATCATCATAATTTATAATATTATCAAAATAAATAGGGTTTAAAAAGCTCTCAAGTGAAATTAAATTTTTGTTTATTCCTGTTGAGGTAAGAATATCAACCTTCGAGTCAGGGAAATTTTCCTTTATGTTCATGATGGCAGGTATTGAGCAAATACCATCTCCAATCGAACCAATCCTAAACACTAATATATTTTTAGGAAGTTTATTTTCTACGTAGAATAATTTGGTTAAAAAATTAATTAAAAAATTATATATAAAAAGCAAAAATTCAATTAATGACAACATTAATTTGTCATTAATTGATAGTTTACTATTATTTTTTATTTTCATAATTAAATAATGGAATTTTCAAACAAATAAACATCAGGACTAATTGAATTTCCAGGCAATATCAAATCAAAGCCAAAATCGATGATTTTTTGTATCAATTCCGCTTTATTCTGACTAGGTAAATTGTGAATTTCTATCAAAAGGAATCTTACATGGCGAATATTATTGATATTATCAGAGTAAAACAATTCATATTCTGCTCCTTCAATATCTATTTTACAAATATCAATTACAGAACCTTCAAAATATTTTTTATAGATTGTATTAAATGAGTATCCTTGTACATTGTATAATTCTTGATCTCCAAAATCTTTACTATAAATATTCAGTCCAGTCGAACCCAAATTATCCGTAGTAGGAATTATAGTGTCATTACCAGATGCTGCAGCATTAACGATTTCTATTTTTATATTTCTACTGAGGTTATATAATAAATTAAAATGAAGCCTTAAATATGTTTTGTAATTAAATTCAACAGCTACAATTTTCTTTAGTTGATTTTTTTGGGACATTAAAGATAATACAAACCCCCCATTGTTTGCTCCAATATCTAGGATGTTTTGAATTGAAACATTTTTGTTTTGTAATATAATTATAAATTCGTCGTATAATTTCCGAGAAATGACATGCCTAGCCCCTGTCGAATCGCCACCGTCGTAATCAGTAATGAAATGTAAATCCCCTTTCTTGTAAAACGACATTCTTGATTTCAAAAATCGCTGAATTACAAGTGAAATAAAATTGTCAAAAAAATAAAATTCTTTTAAAGCATTTACCTTTCTAATTATAAGATTCATAGGTGTAAAAATTTGAATGATAAAGATGACAAAAAGGAAGTAATGTAAGAAAAAATGGATATAGAAATGACAAATCTAATAAAAACAAATACATCGCCAAAGGTTTCTTCGTATAAATTCATTGACAACATAATAATTTGTATAAAAAACAATAACAATACAAAATAATTATTTGCAAACCTGATAATTTTATAGGCAAAATATATTAAACCTAGAAATGCACATATATATAAACCTATCCCTATATAACCAAAGTCTATTAATCCTTGTAAAATAATAGTATCACCAACATCGTCAAAATCCATTAAACTACCAAATCTTTTAGTATAAAGAGGCTCATTCACTAATATATTCTCTTTATTAAAAAAGAAATTCCCAGGAGTTGCGACTTTAAATGCATTCATTACCCCTTCTCCATTTAGTAAATGGATGTCAAAAGTTTCATAAATATAACAAAATCGTGCAACAGGTAAATGAGTTGCAAAAAAACGTTTAGCAGTATAAATGTCATTTGCCTCTTCTAAAACACTTGTGTCAATATCAGTAAATATGTTGAATAGCAATTCATAGTCCTGGTTATTTATAATCGTATTGAATTCATAGAGTCTCAAACTTTGAAAAGCATTGAAAGCAAGAATAATAAAAAAACATAATAGGGAACCTGAAAGTATTTTTTTCCAGGTTATTTTTAATGTTTCAAAACTATAATAATTGAAAATAAATAAATATATTCCTATTATTAATGAGCGTTTGTTCATTAGTAATAGCCAAGGTAATTGTAGTAGGAGGATAAAATACCAAACAAATAGAAACTTTGCTTTTATCTTTATATAGTATCCAGATAAAAATGGTAGTAAAAAAAAACAGGGGAAAAGAATTGCTAAAACTGGACTTATGCCATTCTCAATTGCATTTTCACTGAATCCTCCTAGTGCAAACTGACCATTGATTGCAAAGTAAATTTGACTTGCTAGCAAAAACAAGCTCAGTACTGTAAAAAAAAAGTATTTTTTTGATAGATATCCTAAAATAGAGGTGTGAATAGACCGAAAAAACGTTGATAAAATAAAACCTAAAAGCAAGATTGTTACCCCCCAGATATTTAATAAAATTTGCGATTTTATTAAATATCGATTGTTAATACCTTCTTCAATCAACCATTGTTGCCAGCTAGTTGAAATTATATTTATTTTATTGTATGTTATTATTGGAGCTAATCCTAAATAAATAAAAAAGATAAAACTACCTACAATAAAAGGGTTATTTCGGTACTCAAAAGATGGTAGTGTAATTATTGCAATAAAAAGAGTGAATAGTACCTGAATAATTGAATTGAATAAAATACTTAGGTGCGAGTCTGGATAAACCCAAAAAACGGTTGATGGTATAAGCAAATAAATTAAAATAACTAAAGAAAACAAAACCTTTTTTTTTAAAAATAGGCTTTGCAAATAAAGAAAACTACTCATGATAACGTTTTTTTCATAGTTAGCTGGCACAGAGTACAAGGGTACATTAACAACATAATGTACGATAAATAATCTGATAATATAAGGCTTGAGTAAGCTATCTAGCAAACCCTATAATAATTACAAAGGGTAGGGTGTTGCCAATATATCTAACTCCTCTTGTAATTCGTTAATTTGCCCGTCTGTTATTTCTTTCAACGTATCTAATCTGTAAAAATGAAATCCATCCAAGATTTTATTAAATATTTTTAATTTATTATCTAAATTATCTTTAGGTGTAAATTCAAACCAGATAATTGGTTTATTACTTCTAATCAAACCTTCCAACCCTAAAAGTACTTCTAGTTCGTGACCTTCAACATCAATTTTGACAAAATCAATTTGTGTTATATTATGTTCTTTGCAGTAATCGTCTCCATCATAAATATTTATATTAATTGCTGCATTTGGATTACCTGTTCTATTTTTATTTAAAGTTCCAGTACCTATGTTACTACTGTCAGGGTAGTAAAAAGGAAAATTTCCATTTGTATTACTTAATGCTACTTGGTGTAACGTTACATTAGAAAGATGATTTATGGTAGTATTTTTATTGAGCTTCTCATATATTGGAGGATAAGGCTCAAAGCTATGGACATTTTTAAAAAACGTAGAAAAAAATAATGTATGATTTCCTACATTAGCACCTATATCTAGTGCTGTGTTTGTATTTCCACGTTTAAGTAAAATGTTTTTTACCCATAGCAATTGTCTTTGTTCATAAGCTCCAAAAAAATAAACTATCCAATCTATGGAATAGATTAAATTACCACAATATTTTAATCCAAAAAAATCTACTTCTATTTCTTTGTTGACCTTACCTATAGGAACAAAAAGTTGAATTACCCTATATCTTATGCCGTACCTAACCCAGTTTAAATGACCAAAGAAGCGAAGTAATTTGTACATATTATTATTAGTTTGTGATATTATTTAAATTTAGGTAAAGGTTTTATTTCTTAAAAATTTTGAAGCTTTATTGAAGCAATTGCAAATAATTCATCTCCAGACAAGTCTAACACTACTTGACTTTTCTTATCCCAATTTATAGTTTGGAGGTCTAAAGAATTACTACCAATTAAAAAAGGTACATCTTTAAATACATTTTTAAAAAATTTATCATTTAAGTAATTAGGATGAACCTGCCCCCACAATCTATGAAAATCCATAGGTTTTCTTTTTTTAAAGCTATCAGAACCGTTTGGACAATAGATTACAATTAACCCGTCTTTATTTAATAAATTTTGAGCTAAAGTAAACATGTTTTTTATGTCAGGTAAGTGTTCGATGACATGGGCGTTAAAAAACACATCAACTCCTTCTACCAATTGACTTAAGGAGGTATTAATGTTTATACCAATTTTACTCCCAAACAATGCTCTTTCTTGCGATATTTCATAAGACTGAACCTGCCAATTATCATTTTTAAATTGATATGAAGTATAACCCCAATTCGCTCCAAAATCTATGACTTTAGGCTGTTCTTTATCTATTATTCTCCTTATAAACTGTATTTTATCGGTGTAATCTTTAGCTGTACCTTTAAAATTACTTTCTATTAACTTTTTTAAGTTATTATCGTCTGGTAAATCTGTTGTAATATTATCTTTCTGTTCATAGTTTTTTTGATAGAACTTTTGATTAAATTCTATTGTATCTTTTGGGTGTCTAAAATATAAATTGCAGTTGACACATTCATTTAGTGTTGTAACTAAGAACTTTCTATCTATACAAACACTCTTTTCACAGCCACAATAGGGGCAGTTTTTATTAGTTGAAAAATTTGCAATTGATCGCAACAGATATTCGAATTTGTTCATAATACTCCAAAATAAATGAATTTAGAAAGAAGGTTTCATTCGTTGATTTAACAAGAAATTTGTAAAAATAAATGTTAAAATCAACATTATCAAATCGTTTAATAAAATTACGTAACCAAAGGTAATTAAATTATATGTAAAAAACATTGGAATAATCGAACAAATACAGACTAATAAGTAGGCTAATCCAACCTCTTTATTACAATTGGCTGAGTTTAATACAGAATAAGAGGCGTTCCAAAGTGTATTCAAATAAGAAGAAATCAATAATATAAAAAAGACACTTCTCTCTATACTAATCTTACTTGTTGTCCAAAACATTATAATACTATTACCAAAAAAATAGAATATAATTGTAAAAACACTTGATATCAATATACTCCCCCCCATCATTTGCCAATATTTCTTTTTTGCTTCGTTGTAGTTACTTCTAGCAAATAAAACCGTAAAGCTAGGTAAAAATGAATAATAGAATACACTAACAAATGATTTGGTAGAATTGAGTAGTGTGCGTACTGTATTAAAAACCACTAATTCAATACTTCCAAGTTTGCTTCCAATTAAGTAGCTTGTTCCTTGCAAAACCAACCCTTGAGCCATTGTTGTAATCATGTAATAAATAGATGTTGGTAATAAGGGGACTATGACATCTAAGTTATTCGTAAATCCCATATAAAACCAATTATATGTTTTTTTTGTATTTATTACTAAAATCCATAGAAATATAAACCGTATTATAAAACCACTTAATGAAATACTAAAAATAGTTCCTGATAATAATAAATTTATCGTTATACTAATAATATCTATTACTTGCAATATGGTGAGTATATTTTGGTATTTATCATATCGTCCTTCTGCTCTAAAAACACTTAACGTTGAACCTAAGAAAAATGTACAGAATACAGAAGTAATTAGAAATAGTAAACTACTTTCTACTTCCCATTCTGTAGAGATTTTTGTATGCATTATGGTTGACCAATCAAATATAATACAGCTTATTATATACAAAAATAAACCTATTATTGTCAGCTTAATGAATGCATTGTTACTGCCATGATATAATTTAAGCGCTTCCGTTCTATTGTTATTTGCAACGGATGCACAAATAGCGTTAGTTACTGTAACATTTATTCCAAAATCACTTGCGGATAAATAGGCTGGTAGTGTTGATAAAATTAACCATTCTCCGTAATACTCTTTACCTTGTGTACTTATAAATAAAGGCACTAAAATTACTTGACTTAGTATTGTAATAACTCGATTTATTGCGCCAGATGAGAAATTTCTTACTAGTGGAATATTTAATGACGAAAAGAATTTCATAAAGTATTTTTTTGCAAAAAATTAGCATATCGTTTCCCATATTTGTCCCATGATAAATCTTGATTTGCAGATTTTGAGGCATCCATTTTCATAGAATTGAGTTTATTTCTATCGTAATATAGATGTTCTATTTTTCTACGTATAATATCCGAATTTCTTATAGGGATTAAGAAACCAGTTTTATCGTCAGTAATTACTTCTTCTCCTCCTGAGTTGTAAGTGGCTATTACAGGTACACCACAAGATAAAATTTGTGGAATTACTCTTGATAGACCTTCTTCTATTGATGGTTGAATAGCAATATCGCATTGTGTAATATAGTTCACCAATTCATAATGTTCAATAAAGCCTAAGTATTTCCAATTTGATTTTGAGTATTTATCGTAAAATGGCTTTATATTACTATCCATTCCACCAATAAACCATACCTCATAATCTTTTTCTTTTAGCTCCAACTGATTTAGTGCTTCAAATAAATAGATTAGACCTTTACGGATATTTAAACTTCCTAAATAAAGTATTCTAAACTTATCATTTTCTCTATTTATGGTTTTTGGATAAAACGAAGAACTTGTTCCATATGGATTATAAAATAGTTTTGATTCAGGGACACCATACTCTATAAATGAACGCTTTACAAAAAGTGATGGAATCGAAATAAAATCAGCTGCTTCGTATTCTTTTAATTCTTTTTCTATTACCCTCGAGTCAAAGTTAACATCTTGTCCTAATTGACGAGAGTATTCTTCTTGAAGGATTTCTTTTTGATAAAGAATGTGTGATGAACCTCTTTCTATAATTGTTATTTTATTTTTACTCTTTGCATAAAGCAAAGCATTTAATGACATTCCACTCCAGCCAATGAATACTTTGTAATTTTTTTGATTTGTAAGTGACCATTTTACATAATGATCGAAAATGTCATTCCATTTATATTCATTATTAGGGAATTTTCTAAGACAAATTGCCAATAAAACACAGGTACGTATTTTGTCTAAAGGTATCATTTCTTGGTCTTTTCTATGATGGAACCGACCTATAATGTTGTTTTTTTGAGAGTGAAATGTAGTGTATAAGCCTGTAAGGATACCATTTTGGGCCAGCTGCTCTGATAAATCAAACGCATGAAATTTTGTTGAACAGGATACGATGACCATAATGTTAAAAAGTATTTATAATTGTAGCAGCCCTCTGTTGATAAGAATAATTATAGGATTTTGCTTTTTCGTAACCCTTTAAAGCTATTTTTTGACGTAAACTTTCATTTTTTAAATAAAAATCAACTTTCTCAAAAAACTCTTCTTCTGTTGAGAAGTACACGGCTTCTTTATCTTCAATAAATAATTCTTTTGCTTCTTCGCTTATCTCGTGCAACATGAAACCGCCTGCACCAGGAATTTCAAATGTACGCATATTAATAGAATTTTTATTTTGTAAGCGAAGCAAATTTATGTTAATTTTTGACTGATAAATTGTTTTTAAAAAATCAACACCTACTTGTTCTGGATGTATGCAAATATTTTCATTTGTCACTTTCCATTTAATTCCAAACAAATTAATCATGGCACTGGGGCAGTGCTTGAACATGTAGGTAGCATATAAATCAATCTGTTCATTTCTTTCTTTGTCACCTTGCCCCACAAACGATACTTCGTATTTGTACCCCTCTGTGGACTTGACAGGATAAATGCGTTTTGTATCTGTGGCAAAAGGAAGATATACAGCCTTTTTTGCTCCCTCATTTAGAATGCTTTCTAAACCAGCTTTAGACCAGTAATAATACCCATCACAATAGGGGATAATATCTCGACAGCTTTTGGGAGATACTCGTTTATTGAAAGGTGAATCAGGGTTAAAGCATAAAAGTTTGACTTCTGGATATTGGGCTTTTATTTCCTGAAGTGACTCGGCTGATATAAAACTCCCTTTTAAAACAAAAATAGCATCGAATAAACCTAGGTTTGTATATCTTTTTAATAATTTACCATTTTGTTTTTGTTGATAAGCCTTTAAAAATGCTATCTTTCCGCTTAATTTTTGGATAAGTGTAGGATAAGTAGGCGCAAGAAAGACTTCTGTCTTACAACCATTTGATACAAATCCATCAACAAAGCTTTGATGGATAGCCGTGTATTCCTGAGACTCCTCGCTCACTACAAGTATATTTTTTATCATCCTTAGTGTTGTGATAATAAATTAATATTCAGACTTATTACTAGACAAATAATAACACAAAGTTACATCAGTTTCACCAAAAACCAGTTTTTTGTATACTAAAATGTGCCCCCAAGTTATTAGGTAGCCAATCCCCTTTGTCTAAACCAAGGGCAAATTTTATGTAACAATTTTTAATAGACTGTACTTTTTGCTTCACTTCTACATAACCCGAAAACTGAGATAAGTATTTTTGGTATCCAACCCCGTTGATATAATAAATGTGGTTTTGACTATAAGCTAGTTTTACAACAATGTGTGTATTATTTCTATACGTACCCTGAATCCCCGCATATATCATTTGTACAGCGTTACCATTGATTAGCCGATAGTTCTTTTCGTTGATACCCCCCATTGCATCATACCATTCGGGCCGGCTATCGGTCCTTAGCGTGACAAAAGGTGTTCCAATAAGATGACGACGGTAAGTCCAACCGTCCATGTATTGTGAGTTATTGAAATAATCATCGCCCAAATACCCCCATTTTTTATCATATCGCATACTTTGGTCTAAAGTGGATAGTACTTCGACAAGGATACGTTTTATTCTAACTTGTGCTTTACTAGACTTTGTATTGGACCAACTTATTCCATATAGTCCATCTGGAAAGTTTTGGGATATACCTACTTCGGTTTCGGCTGGGTGTTGATGATAAAACAACCACTCACTATTAGGAAAACGATATGAAATTGCTAAGTCAAGTGTTGCGATATGGTTACCTATTGTATTTATAGAGTCGTAGGAACTTATATTTGGAGTTTGAGGTTTATTTTTGGCGATTACTACGTACATAAAATCTTTGAAGGATTTTGGCATAGCTCCCGTAGGATCGGTTCGATTGAGCCCTATAAGCAATGGTGCATAGCCTCCCCATTGCGCATAATGAGCCACTCCAGCATATAGCTTGAGCCTATGAAATGGCTTCCCCAATCTGACAAACATTGTTTTTTGGTGTAAATAATAGTCGGTGGCGGCTTCTCCTTTACCAAACCAACCATGGGCAAGCGTACCTTGGAGAGATACAAAATCTTTGGTAAATTGTAATGGCAGAAAACCTTTTGTGCCTATATGAAGTTTTGGAAGAGGCAGCGCGTTTCCTGACCAAGCATAAAACCCAGAACTTAACAACGTATCACCTATACCTATTATCTCTTTACGGCGACCCGCATAAATATCTAAACCTTTGTATTGGAAATTAGCTTCGCCAGTTTGAATAATAAAATTAGATTTTTTGCTTAATTGCGAAACAACACCTATATGTAAACGTAATTGTGGTGAATTGGCTCTTTTGTTTGATTGAAAATCTCCCTCTACAACTGCAAGACCTGAAGTTGAGTGGGGGGGTACCGACCCGTAGGTGTTAGTACGTAACCAAAAAGGAGGTTGGACACCACTGGCAAATATCAGAGCTGTTTCCGCTGACATTCTAACTTTAGACTTACTTAGTGTGTCCTCTTGTGCCAATACAGAATACGTTCTTATTAGCAAAATGATAGACGTAAAGACTACATATCGAAACATATAGCAAAGTAAATCAATAAAATTGTGTCAAACAAATACCAAAATTTTCGGCTATTACATGATTTTACTCGTCAAAGTTCAACGTTATCCCCCCATGCTCCTTTACAGTGAAGGCCTTCTTCCCTCCTTTTGAACGGGCGGGGAAATCCCTAAATAGAAGTAACTTTGTAAAGAACCAAATTTTATTGATATTGCTCATATTAACTTATAATGTCGATTTATATATTTGTGCAGTAATTTACCTTTGTCGAGACGCCATAGCGTTCATTTTATCATATTTAAGTCACTGTATGTATGTCTAATAAACTGATTTTTAGGAACATAAACGTAAGGATGATTCACCCCAATGTAGTATTAACCGCGTTTTTCTTGATTATAGGATTGAATCAGACGCTAGCACAAGGGATCAATTTCTTGGGAGGTAACTTTCAATCTGCTGCGGAAGCTGCAAAAAGAGCTAACAAAATCTTGTTTGTTGAGGTATACTTGACAGGATGCCCCCACTGTGCCGCACTAGCTCCAGTTTTGGAAGAGAAAAAAGTAGGGGACTTTTTTAATAGTCAGTTTGTGAGTTACAAGGTCGAAGCTAACTCTGAGGATTCAAAAATGCTTCAGCAGCAGAAGGGCATTACCTATGTGGAGTTTCCTTTGTTCTTCTTCTTTGATCCTAGTTCGGGACAATTGATACACCAAGCTGCCCCAACCGAGCAACCCTCTCGTAGTGGAGCAATCGAAGAGGTAATCAAACATGGCAGGGATGCGTTGGACCCTACACAACGGACCAGCTCGTATCCAAGCCGTTTTGCCAAAGGCGATAGAGATTTGGGCTTTCTAATAAATTATGCCAAATATACCAAGGCTACCAAAGACACTGAACGTTTGTGGATACTCAACAAAGAAATTGCCAAACAAGTAGTACGCCCCAGTGATATAGAAAGTCAGGCGGGTTTTTATATCTTATCTCGTTTAATCAATGACATTGATAATCCTATGGCTGCCTACTTTTTCAATAACCTTAGTAAGTTCAAGGCTAAGTACCCAGCCAAAGAAGTAAAGGATGCCGGAGAAACAATCCTATATTATACAATGTATGGTAGAAGAGCTAATGATTTGACCATTGCTGACATTACTAAATGTAGGAAAGCATTTGTGCAGCTAGGACTGACAGCCCCAGTAGCAAGTGGGCGAACTATTCTCAAAGAACTCGAAGCATACTTTAGGAATAAAGAGACAGCGAAAGCCGTTGCTAGGCTCAATGAATATGTCGCTACAGCCCCAATGTCATTGGCAGAGTATGCGTACATGACTCGCCTTTTTAATGAGAAAGCGACTGGGAATTCTTATGTGCCTTCTTTGCTGAAGTGGGTCAACGACGGGGTTAGAGTGGCTAAAGCCAATGAAAAGACCTCAAAACTAATGGCAGACCTCTATCTGCAACAGTCTGTTGCTTATCAGCGTATAGGTAAAAAAGTAGAAGCTAAGAAAGCAATAAAAACGGCTGTTGAGGTAGCCCAAGCAGCAAAAGTTGACGTAAAACCTTACACTGACCAATTGGAGAAGGTAAAATGAGTGCCTTAATTGAAATGTAAATCTTGAAGAAAATAAATTCTTAAAAAAAACTTAAATTAGAATTTGACTTTGTTTTTGTTTTGTAGATACTTATTGTATTTTTGTGAGTCTTAATATAGCAGAGGTTTCTTATGCTCAGACAAGCTTTGGTACAATAAAAGAGTACAACAAGCATCATAAACCTTAATACCTATGTTTTACAATTCTAATCTTTCAACACCCAGAAACAAAGGAACTCCTAAACCACCAACTTAACAGTAGGCACTGACGAGTGGGAGTGCTCGATAAGGCTTTTAATTAAAAACGTTGTCCTCCCCCAAAGGACACCCTATAAAAATAACTTTCTTTGTTTGGGGCAGAGAAAAAAATAGAACTAAATGAAACCAATCAAATTTTTACTTTCGCTTTGCGTGGTATTGATGGTAGCAGCAGGTGCTTGGGGACAGGTGATTACTGATATCACCCCGATTCCTAACCCATCTGGTCCCTTGTGTGTGGGGGCAGCTGTTACGCTGCCAACACCGACAGTGACGAAAACAGGAACAACCTGTGATGCGGTAACCCTTCAGTTACGCTTAATTAACGTGACTGGTACAACTGTCTATGCTACCGTGGACGCTGGTACTGTTGCTGCACCGTCTGCTACTCCCCAAATTATCATTCCTGCGTCTGCTGCGGGGCAGGCAAACGTTTTCGTACAGTACTATACTGATGGTACTGGTACTAGTTGCGATTTTAGCCTTGCGAGTGCTGCTCCAGGTTTTGCGGTGGCGCCTAATCCTGTTCCAACAGGTGCAAGCCTTTCGCCTTCGAGTGTATGTCAGACGGCTGCGTCCACTTTTCAAACGATTACGCCAGTGGGTACTTGCGCTACTGGAACTTTGAAAATCTATCCAGATAATACCACTGCGGGTGGTGGTCTTGCTACTTGGTCTGCCGATGTGTCTGGTCCAGCGGGAGGTTACACACTTTACTTAGGTTGTGATGATGTATGCGAAACTACTCCATCGAGTCGTGTAGCTGTTGTGTTTACGATTCTTGCTGCTCCAACTATCGGTAATCCAGGTTCGGTACCTACTGCCGGTTGTATAGGTGTATTACCAACTTTGACAGGTGCTACTTGTTCTACGGGTGCTACTGGTGTGCTTGTTAATTCAAGCGGTGTAGAATTGACGGCGGCTGACTTCGGAACTGCAGGTGTGGTTCAGGTATGGACAGCGTGTAAAGACAATGTTACAGGCTGTAAAACATTCCCAGCTAATATTTTGCAACCTACCAATGGTGGTACCTACACGGTAGTGGCTACTCCAACGCTTACTTTGGGAACTATTTATACTACTTCCCCTGCAAGTGCTCCAGCTACTCCAGGTACAACTGCTACGATTTGTGCTAATAACCTTACAGGTTCGACTTTGTTGAATTTCGGAGGTACATGTTCTGTTGGAAACCTTACAGTATGGAATGCCGCCACAGGTGGTTCAACTGTAGGTAACCCATCAGCAGCTCCTGCTACTTCTACAGATTATTGGGTATCGTGTGTTGAGGGTGCTTGCGAAGGTCCACGCACTAAAATGTCTTATGTAGTATCACCTACACCAGTAGCTACGGCTACGGCTACGCCGTTGCCTGCGTTGTGCGTGGGTATTCCGTTCTCTATCACAGCGGCTACTTATATTACATGTTCGGTTGGTACGCCAAAAGTAGAAGGTCAGGATGTGTACAGCAGCCTACCTGCTGCAGTTCGACCTTATTCTGTGAACTTTGCTTGTGTGAGAGCTGATGGTTGCGTTTCGGCGTCGCTGTTACGATCGAGCACAGTTAAGGC
>JACCEC010121637.1_pt1 | contig 78545 bp, 65 predicted proteins | sample 7450121 | NCBI WGS metagenome assembly JACCEC01 (sample SAMN15323455, study PRJNA562643) | freshwater metagenome | isolation source: river surface water | place: USA:Blue River Watershed | collected 2017-08-18
GCTTGGTAGATTTTAGTAGGGTAAAAAGAATACTGGGGAAAAATTCCCATCAAAACGAATAGATAGACCAATGAACGTAGTTTTTTCATGCTAAAAGAAGGGATGAAGGATAACGTATTTAAAAGACGTTGAAAGGAGCGATTTAACCTTTCTATTCTTTCGAAGAGGTAAATTAGTATAAGTAGAAAATCTCTACAAATCATATTTGAAAGCTAAAAACAATATCACTAAAAAGAATTTCTACACTAATAAAGTAGATACCATTAAACTGACTTTTGACGCAAAATTTAACGATATTGACGAAGAAAGCCTTATTCAATCTGAAATATTACGTCAAATTGACAAATCTATCAACAATTCTATTGGTACTTTTCATGAACAGGTTTTAGGAGGGATCAAAGGATTTGAAGTTGGTAATCTGAGCGGTTTTGATATTAAATCTGCTGATGATACTTTATTCGCAGATATTAAAAATAAGCACAATACAATGAATAGTAGTTCTGCTGAGAGTTTGTTCCAAAAATTAAAAACATATGCCGATACTTATAAAAAAGCTAAATGTTATTGGGTTCAAATTTTAGCTAAAGGAAGTTTTAACGAATTATGGGAAGCTGAAATAAATGGAAAAGAATACAAACACAGTAGAGTTTTTAAAATTTCTGGTGATCAATTTTACTCTTTGCTTTCGGGACAAAGTGATGCTTTTTTTCAATTATATAAGGCACTTCCAATTGCTATCAAAGATTATTTGAATTCAATTGAAGCAAACCATAATATAAAAGAAAATTCAGCTATAGATGAAATAAAAGCAGAAACAAATATATCTCAAAGGACTATTTTAGACCAGATTACTTTTGAAAACTATAGTTACTATTTAGGTTTCGACAAGCTATAATATTGGTTCAAAAACCTAACAATAGAATAACCAACTTCAGTCCCTAAATTTACAGGAACAGCGTTTCCTATTTGTTTATATTGTTGAGCAACAGATCCTTCAAATTGCCAATCGTCAGGAAAAGTTTGAATTCTTGCATATTCACGAACTGTAAAAGGGCGTGTCTCTTCTGGATGACACCTTTCTGTTTGCTTTTGGGCAGGGCTACAAGTAAGGGTAAGACATGGCTCGTCCCATCCAATTCTACGAGCTATCCCCGTTTTACCACCGCCTAAGTAGAAACTGCCCCCCATAAATTCTTTTTGTATTTCAAGAGGCAAATCTCTCCAATATCCTTTTTGAGGCACTAAATCCAAAACAGCAATCTTGCTTTTGGGGTATTTTGCTCCTTCCGATTTTGGCACATCACAATCAAATAATTCTCCTTTTTTTAAGGCATCCCTCAGATTGTAAATCTTCTTATATGGCTTAGGGTATTCATATTGCAAATCAATATCCTTTCTGATTCCTACTAAAATTAATCTTTCCCTTTTCTGAGGTACCTTAAAGTTTATAGCTTTTAAAACTTGGACAGGCACAACATGGTAACCAATTTCATCCAAAATAGAAATCATCCCTTGCAATGTTTTTCCATTATCATGGCTCAATAACCCTCTAACATTTTCACCAATACATATTGGTGGATTTACTTCTTTTACTACTCTTGCAAATTCATAAAAAAGTGTCCCCCTTGCATCTGCTAATCCTAATTTTTTACCCGCATAACTAAATGCTTGACAAGGAAATCCACCTGTGACAATATCAACTTTATTTTCGTATTCCGTAAAATCGAAAGACCTAATATCTCCTTCTAATACATTCCAATTGGGTCGATTTTTTCTTAATGTCTGACAAGCAAACTTATCTATTTCATTAAGAGCAACGCACTTAATTCCAGCTTTTTCTAAACCGATAGCTAAACCACCAGCACCTGCAAATAACTCTAAAACTGTATATTCATTTTCAGGTGCTACATAATTTGAAAAATTCTCAATATTATCATTACTACCGAAAACAAAATCAGAAAAAAGCTCAAATTGCTCTTTTTTATAAACCCTATAATTACTTATTGGCTCACGAGCAGCAGATAATTTACCTTCCCTATCCCATCTTCTCAATGTTTCCTTGCTTTTCCCTATCAATTCGGAAGCTTCTGTGAGTGTTATAAAGTCTTTCATAACCAAGTTATTTAACATTATACAATGGTTACAAAAATATAAGCTAAATTTTTAAATACCAAAACCTAATCCAAATAACTTACACTAGTTCTGATGCTAAAATTGTGATTTTTAAATTCACAAAGTACTGAAATTCAATACATTATAAGACTAAAGCTACGCCGTCTTTATTCTGAATTAGTATTACTTTAATTATGAAATAAAATTAAACTGCCATAAAAAAGGTCAGATTCGAATAAAACAATGAAATCTAAACAAGTACCTGAACCTCATAAAACAGGCAATCAAATAGTGGAAGAAAAAGTCCGAATTGCCAATGCGTATGCTAAACCAATAGACATGAAACAACTCCAAGAAACAATCGAAAAAGCTGGGGCTAATGCCTCCAAATAAAAAAGCAGAGATACAGCAACGCGCACCTCTGCTTCATAAAATTTTAACGCTGTCAGGGTTCGTAAACTACGATAACTAACCCTGACAGCGTTTTTGTTACTTTTCCAACGGATGCTCGCTCAGGAGCTTTGTTGAAGTATAAATATCGCTTTTGCTGGCCGTAGCTGCCCGTACTTCTTTTACTTTTTCGGGCGTGATAGCCGAGGCTTTATTGCCAAAAGAGTTTCGGACGTAGGTCAAAACGGCCGCTACTTCTTTGTCATTGAGCAACCCTGCAAACGGCGTCATCGGCACTTGGCCAGCGTATTGTTTGCCATTTACTTCAATGGGTCCCATCAATCCTTTGAGGGCAATTTTGATGAGGCGCTCTTCGTTACCCTGTACCCACTTAGTTCCTGCCAACGGCGGGAAACCCGAAGCTGTCAGTCCGTTTCCATCGGCTTGGTGGCAGGTAGCACAGTAGCCTTCTTTGCTATAAATGGTTTTACCCAATTTGAACAATTCCAATTCTGCCCCTTTCAAGGTCGATATTACTTCTGCTTCTTTTTTCTTCACTACATTCTGGCCCTTCAAGTGAGCCACTGCTGTTTCGTGGGCGTACACCATCCAATCGTCCAATGGTTTTTTAGCGGCTTCAGCCAAAATTGGCAAGCCCTTTTCTTTGCCCATCCACGAGGCGGCCACAATCGCCATCAAGCGAACCCGCGTATTTTCGTCCTTAGCCGCTTGCATAAGCAAAGCCGCTTGGTCAGGTACTTGGTGACCTGTGTAACGAACTACTTGTACCGCCGCTGAGCGCACACGATAATCTTTGGCTTTAAGCAACTGACGCAATAGTTTTTGATCCACTTTATCCAATCCCCAGCTTACCCAAAGTGCCTCCAACAAATGATGCTCATAGCGCGGGTCGGTTTTATCGAGGCTCGCCGCCCATTTGGTCATTTTGGGCAACACTTCAGCGGCATTACGGCCACGAAGTTCGCGGCGGGTGCGGTAGCGAGTACGGTATTCGGGCAGTTTTAAGTTATCTAATAACGTTTCTACCGAAGCTCCGTCAATTTTGGCAGGAGTAACCAATGGGCGCGAAGGGTACGTCACACGATAGATACGGCCGTGGACGTGGTCGCGGAGGGGGTCGCGGGCGTTGTGCTGCATATGACCGATGAGGATATTGTGCCAGTCAATGACGTACAACGAACCATCGGGTGCTACTTCCATATCGACAGGACGGAAGTTACGGTCAGAGCTTACAATCAGGTCTTGGCGGTGTTTTGTTTTAAAGCCTGTGCCGTCGTCCCACACTTGATGTTGTTTTGTTCCCAAGAAACCAATCGTATTGTTAATCAACATATCCCCTTGAACTTCGTCGGGGAAGTGGCGACTCCAAAGGAACTCCAAGCCTGACGTTGGGCGTACCATGTGGTCTTTTTCAATCAACTGAAACGACTTATGCGTAGCTTGGCCGTAACGTGGCAATACCGAGCCTGGCAACATCCAACGTACGTCAGGGCTGGACGTTTCGGCAAAGAAAGGCTGCCCCCAATCGTCGAAGGCAATCCCCCAAGGGTTAGGAATCGACAACTGAGCGGTACGTTCCAATTTTTTAAGTTGGGGTGAATAACGATAAAACCCGCCGTTGGTAGCACGTACCGTTCCATACGATGTTTCGACACTGGTATGCAAAAACACCCCTTCACCCGTATAGATAGCGCCCGACGGGTCGGCACAAAACGCGCTGCTGTTGTGGTGTGTATCGTGATCATCGAAGCCACTCATCAAAATCTCCACCTTATCGGCGCGGTCATCGCCGTTGGTATCTGTAAATAGCTTTAGGTTTGTTCCTTGCGAAACATACACGCCTTCTTTGGCGATTTCAAAACCCAACGGCAAATGTAGCCCTTCCACAAATACCGTTTGTTTGTCGGCCTTACCGTCGTTGTTGGTATCTTCCAAGATGATGATTTTATCGTTCGGCTTGGCATCCCCTGGTTTATAGTGCGGATAGCTTGGCATAGTGGCTACCCATAAGCGACCTTTATTATCGAACGACATCTGTACAGGGTTGGCCAAGTCCGTAAATTCTTTTTCGGAAGCAAACAACTCAATTTTATATCCCGCAGGTACTTTCAGTTTACTCACCGCCTCGTCTCCGTAGAGGTAGGTTAAGCTGCCGTTTTTGTCGGGATTAAAGTTGGTTTTGACAGGAGGCAACGTCCGCGTTTTAGCGTCGGCGGCGGCAAGGTTCTTTTTCTCTCCCTTGGAAGCCGCTAGCCATACGGCTGTATCACGAATGGCTGTCATCTGACGAATTTTTTCAATTTCGGCAGGATAATTATCGGGACCAAACGGATTATAGCGGCGACCATAGACGTGTACTCCGTTAGGAATCTTGAAATCGTTGTGCCACATCCAGTTTTTCTCTGCTACGGCCGCATGAACGAGCGTACGGTTACTTTCGGCCTTGGCAGATGTTTTGCCTGCTAATTTATCCGCCAAAAACACCCCGAACTTTTTGTAACCCTCTTCCGTCAATTGCGAACCGTCGATGGTCAACGGCTCTTTCGACTCGGCGTACCATTGTTTGGAAGGCGTAAAAGCGTCGATAAACAAAAGGTTATTGCGCGTCGCTACCTCCTTGATGGCGTTGGTGTATAATTGCAAATTGGCATTTTCCTTCACACCATTGGGTAAATCGTACAGGCTAGACAAGTCTTCAAACGCAATGGGCGAAACCAGTACCAACTGAGGCGCGGCACTCCCGTTGTAGGTTTGACTAAGGGTGTGTTTAACAAACGCATCCAATTCAGCTTTAAAGTTGGCAACACCTGCCACTCCTTGAAACGACTCACTGTAACCAAACATGCCGACGACAACGTCGGTTTTGAGGCGTGTCAACCACTGGTCAGGCGCGTCAAAAAAGCCTTCACTTGCTGATTTATTGGCATACTCAGTCTGAAATTTCTCTGCTCCAGGGAATGCCCAAGGGTCGTTTCGGCTCGCATGAGGTCGAAAGCCTGGGGTATCTCCGCCATCGCACATGTTACGAATGTAAAGTTGGTTATCGGGATAGCGCAGGTGCATTTCGGTTTCGAAATAATCGTAGTTCAGCATTCGCGAACCTAGGTTTCCCCCGATTAACGAAATATGCGTTCCTTTTTCAATTTTGAGTGGGGTGGCTAATTCGGGCTGAAAAGCACTGAAGGCAATGAACGCCGCACCAGCAGCTATAAGCAATCCTTGGACGCTTTTTCTCATGGATTTAGGAGGTTTTACTAGGTTTACTTTTTACTTTACAATACCACGATAGGGCACCTGAATAGCGATTTTTCCTTTCCATTTTTTAGGAACAGGCTTATCCAACAACCATAATACGGCATTGATGGTCAGACGCTGAACACCTTCTTCTTGAAAATCTTCGGGGTGCCCCATGGTAGTGAAAAAAACTTTCGCTCCTTCTTTGTTTTTCCAAGTCCACGCCACAGGGTTATCAATGGCCGCTTTGTCGGGATTCACTGATTTTCCCAACAAAAGCGACACAGAGCCTTGTGGCGGATAATCGGGTTTGACACGGTACAACCAAGAAGGTACATGAAACGATGCAGGAATTCCCCGCAAAATAGGGTGTTTGACCGCTTCAGGAATGATGGTTACGTCGGTAGTACTCTTGTGGCCATAGTGCGTGTGGCCCGCTCTTCCCCAACCTGGAGGCGAACCAAAAGCGCGTTCGCCAAAAGCATTCCAGACTTCGGAAGGGTCACCTTTAGGGAAATTAAAGGCGTGGGTCGATGTACGGAAGCCCATCACAGGCTTGCCTGATTTTAGGTACTCATCGATAAAAGCAAGTTGATCGGCAGGAAGTTGACGCCAACGAAGAAAAAACACCGCCAAATCAGCTTCACGAAGTGCTTCCAAGCCTGGAATGTTTTTTTCAGCATTTTGGTCAGGATACGACGATAGCACTTTGGTGCGAACGCCATAGTTTTTTTCCAACTCGGCGGCTATCAGTGGTAATGTTTGCTCGCCACTGTACTCGTGGTCACCGCACACAAAAACCACTAATGGCTTTTTTTGGGCTAAAGCACCCTGTGACGGAAGCATCCAAGCAATAAAGAGAGATAAAAAAGTGAGAAGGCCAAAACTCCACTGGATACGGACTTTCAGGCGACGGTGGGTCGGTTGATTCATCGGCATGTACTGATTAAGCTGCTTTGTTGGTAGTAAAAAAGGGAAACGATGTGTTTATATAAAAAGTAACCAAACTGGATTTTATACCGTAGGCTTCTGATTAAAAGATGCCTACGGTATGAATCAAGCTTTCTATCTATTTATACACCCTTTTAATAAATTCATTGTTAACCGTTAATCGCGGCTCGCCGCTGCGCTTATTCATTAAAAATCAACGACTAACGAACAAAACTCAACTATTCGTAAGTGCCTAGTAGCCAGAATTTTGCTTCAATTTGCTATTGTTACGAATTTCGGCCGTTGGAATAGGAAATAGCAACTCACGGTCTTTGAGCGTAGGTCCGTAAGAGAATTTATGCCCTACATAGTTTTCAAATTTCTTGGTAGTAACATTGAAGGCTTTACGCAAACGCACCATGTCGTACCACGTTTTATTTTCAAAACTCAACTCGTACCAACGTTCCCGCCAAATAGCCTCTCTTAATTCTTCTTTGCTCAACCCTTTCAATTCGGGTAATTCGGCACGCTTACGAACGGCATTCACTGCATCATACGCCACCGCTGTGGGGCCATTGGCTTCATTTGATGCCTCAGCCAGTGTCAACAATACTTCTGCGTAGCGCAATACTGTCCAGTTTAAATCGCTGCTAGTGGTTGAGAGTTGAGCAGTGTTGTCAAAGTGTTTATACAAATAATACCCTCCCAAATTACGTGTTTTAGTACGGTCGCTACGCAACGAAAACGACGAGTAATAGAACTGCTTTTCGGCGGCTCGCTTGTCCCCTTTTTCGTACGATTCAACAAACTCTTTATTAGCAAAAATCGCACCTGTTTCGTCGGTATAGGCCGAAATCCCTTGGTTGTACGGGATAATCGACGTTTGCCAGTTAGAAGGCAACACAAAAGCCGCAAATTGCACCATAAAGATATTTTCACCCGTATTTTTCTTGGCAGGATTGTGAAGGTCGTCGTACGATGAGAATAAGCTAAAGCTCTTCATCTGAATCACTTCTTGGGCTTTGTCCGCCGCTTTTTTATAGTATTCGGCGCCTTTTTGAAGAGGATACCCCGCCATCGTCAAGTAGACCGACGATAGCAGCGATTTCACTGCTCCCATTGATGCGCGACCTGTGGCATCGGCATTAGGTAAACCCGATGCTTCGGCCTCGATGAGATCAGCTTCAATCAACTTATAAATTTCCTCTACGGGTACTTGGGGCGCGTACAAATCAGGTGATTTGAGGTCGATAGGGTCTTTAATTAAGGGGATGCTACCAAAAATCCGCACCAACTCATAGTAGTACAACGCCCGTAAGAAACGTGCCTCACCCAAATACCGCTTTTTGGTAGCCTCGTTCATCGTAATACCTGGGATTTTGGCAATGGCCAAGTTGGCGTTTGCGATTCCACGATAGTGGTTGGTCCAGTACGTAGCACCGTAACCGTTATCAGAGTTATTGACCAAGTTCCGAACAAAAATGCTGTTTTGTGCTTGCCCCAGTTCAGTATTGGCCAAGCCTGTCGCAAATTCGAGCATCATCCAAGGTGCGCCACCAAAACCCCCACCCAGTACGTTGCGAAGGTTTTCATAGATTGAATTGACCACACTTTCGGCGTGCTCGGGTTTGGTGAAATAGTTTTCGAGGGTGAAGTTTGAGCGGTCAGGTTCTTCCAAAAACTCCGAGCAACTTCCTGCCGATACCAATAGCGCTGCGCTAATTACCCATCGGCTGATATATTTTACTGTCGCGTTCATGCTTGATTTCTTTTTAATAAAGGTGATACAACAATTACAAACCGATATTTAAGCCTACCATAAACACCCGTGGTTTCGGATAAGCGTACAAGTCCACGCCTTGGTCAAAAGCCGAACCTGATGTAGACACTTCTGGGTCATAGCCTTGGAATTTCGTCCGTAAAAGGAAGTTTTGTACCGAGGCAAACGCCCGCAATCGGCTCAAATGAATTTTTTCAATCATTTTGGTCGGAAAGCGGTATGATAACAACAGGTTTCGTCCACGAATGAACGAGCCATCCTGAACGCGGTCGGTGTCGTTGTTGGTGTTATATCCTGCCGAAACGGGGCGAGTCTGGGCGATGTTGGTATTCTGTTGTTCAGGAGTCCACGCGTTCAATACCGTTTTAAAACTATTAGCAATTCCCGTACGGTCTTCGGCTGAATGTTTGCTTCGAAACAACACATCATTGCCATACATAAACTGCAAATCTACCATTAACTCTACGTTTTTGTGGGAAAACGTATTGCTCAACGTCCCAAACCCATCAGGAATTCCTTTGCCAATAATCACACGGTCTTTATCATTGATAACGCCGTCTTGATTCACATCTTGATACTTGATGTCACCTGGTTTTTTCAAGTAACGTGCGGCCTCTGACTCCTCAGCCAAGCCCCACGTTCCTTGATGAACAAATCCAAAGAACGACCCCACAGGCTGTCCTTCGCGAATGATAGTCGAGCCACTGAAGATATCGGCACCGCCCGTCAAGGCAATTACTTTGTTTCGGTTGATAGAAATATTAAAGGCAGTGCTCCAGTTGAAATTAGGGGTAGCTACGTTTACGGAGTTAATTCCTAACTCAATTCCACGGTTTTCCATGCTACCAATATTCTGGCTCACGGTCGTGTAGCCGCTACTTGATGGTACAGGCGCGCTCAACAACATGTCGGAAGTCAGCTTGCGATAAACGTCAAATTCGAGATTCAAACGATTGTTGAACAAGCCTACTTCGATGCCTGCATCCACTTGAGCCGTTTTTTCCCAGCGCAAATCAGGGTTGGCCAAGCGGTTGACCCCAATTCCGATTTGACGGGTATTGTTAAAAATGACCGAGTAATTGCCCAATCCCGCCAAGGCTTGGTAGGCTGTAATTTCTGAGTTACCCGTTAGACCGTAGCTAGTGCGTAATTTGAGGTTAGAAATCACAGGTACACCTTTCATGAAATCTTCATCAATGACCCGCCACGCCAACGCTGCGGACGGAAACACCGCATACCGATTAGATGAACCAAACTTAGACGAACCGTCGATACGCCCCGTGAAGGTCAGCAAGTATTTTTCTTTTAAACTGTAATTAATACGGCCAAAGTAGGAATTTAAACCATAGGCACTTGTGCTTGAAGTTGGCGCTACCGCTACGGCCCCAGCCCCTAGGTTATTGAACTGAAAATAATCATCCTGAAAACGCTGGGCTCTTGCTTGTGACGAGAAACGATCGACGTGCTGCCACGCCAAACCCAGCAAGGCATTAACCGAGTGAATCGAATTAAATTTAGTATTGTAGGTCAGGTAGTTTTCAAACTGCCAAGAATTATGGCGTTCGTTGGTGATATAAGCATCCCCACCTTGATTACGCGAGATGTAGTTCAACGTCCGCCCACCATAATAATCATTGCGCTGGTTGATAATATTGGTTCCAAGCGTTGTGCGAAGTTCCAACCCTTTGGCTAAAGTAATATTGGTGTAAATATTCCCCAACATGGTTTGGGTTTTGAGGTAATACAAACGCTCCGTTGCCACGTGAATGGGATTCCCCCCTCCTTCCATGCCTGGGTAGTCTTCATTTCCTCCCCAACGGCCGTCGGGGTAACGTACAGGAATAATAGGCAACGCTTCCAATACCTGACGCATGGCGATGATACCTCCAGCGCCAAGCGGATCGACTTGGCTTTCGTTTTGGTCGTTGTAGCTCAGTGCCCCCCCAATTTTCAACCATTTTTTGATTTGACTATCCACCACAAAACGCCCCGAAAAACGCTTCAACCACGAGCCCGTCATCAATCCATCTTCGTTGCGATAACCCAAATACACCCCAAAATTATCTTTTGAATTTCCACCCGTAAACGACAACTGATGGTTTTGGGTCAATGCTTTCCGAAACGACTCGTCTTGCCAATCGGTATTGTACAACGGTTTTCCGTTTGAATCAAATAAAAGAGGGTTCGTACGTTTGGTTTTGGGGTTAACGTACTTTCCACCTGCCCAGCCTACAGGGTCATATTTTTTGGCATTTTCATAAGCAATGTCTTCCACGCGCAAAAACTCCTCGGAGTTTAACAAGGGAATTTTACGAGGCAATACCCCCACGCTAAAATCGGTATCGTAATTGACACGGCCACCATCTTTGCTACCACGTTTGGTCGACACCAAAATAACGCCATTGGCACCCCGTGCTCCGTAAATCGCCGTAGCGGAGGCATCTTTTAACACTTCAATCGACGCAATGTCGTTGGGGTTGATATAGTCCATGGGAGTACTCCCGTTGGCAAGATCAGTGGCGTTCAAAATCACGCCGTCAATGACATACAAGGGGTTATTAGCCACACTCACCGACGTATTTCCGCGAATACGAATATTGGCACGACCTCCTGGGCGACCCGAGTTAACCGACACATTCACTCCCGTAATGCGCCCCGACAAAGCTTGGTTCAACGACGCCGAAGGACGTTCTTGCAAGGCTTCGCCTTTGACCGTTCCTACCGAGCCAGTCAAGTCCGACTTACGCTGTACACCGTATCCTACAACGACCACTTCCTCCAGCGACTTGGCATCTACTTTTAGCTCTACCGTCAGTTGGAGTTGATTTCCTACCGCTATTTCTTGGGTAACATATCCCAAATAGCTGAAGACCAGCGTAGCATTATCGTTGGGCACTTCTACTTCGAAGCGTCCTTCCGAGTTGGTAGTGGTACCGCGAGTAGTGCCTTTCACAACTACACTCACCCCTGGCAGCCCCGTCCCTGACTCGTCGTTGACGATTCCACCGACTTTTCGGGCCAAGGGGTCAATGACTTCACGGGGTAATGACCCCGATGAAGAGGGCACGGGAGCAGTTTCTTTTTCGGGGGTCAAAATAATTTGTTGGCCGATAATTTCATAACGTAGCTTGAGAGAGCGGGTCAGTTTCCCCAACACCTCCGAAAGAGGTTCGTTGGAGGCAATCAATGTAATTTTACGGTCGGCAGGTAGGGCCGTTTGACGGTAGGCAAAGCGGATTTTAATCTGCTTTTCAATCACCGTCAAAGCTTGCCTCACGCCCTGATTTTCAACGCGCACAGACACCTTTTGCTTGAGAATTTCTTGGGCATTGGCTTCGTTGGCCAACGACACACCCGTAAAAATCACCGCCAGCAGGCATTGAATCAGTGATAATTTCATAAGGTGGTAAAAGAGAGGTTTGATACGTACCTTAGTTTTCATTAGATTTGAATGTTTTTGTTAAAAATTAGGCAAAAACACCTCCCTCACGTCTTTTTAAGACGCTTGCAGATCGGCTAAAATCACAAGGGGAGGTAAACGTCATCAGCAGTGTCGCAACCACTGCTGATGCTTTTTTTACATCAGGACGGGCATCGGGGCTTGATTAACATTAATATATTCGAGATTAGGGTTTTAAAGAAATGGTCATAAGAAGAAAGGCACTACTACGTATTTCAACATCCTTTTCCGTAGATAATCACCTGTCCATCAATTAATTTATAATCAGCATCTAAGACTTTACAAATCACTTGTAACTTCTGAAAAAGGTTTTCATCGGTGAGATTTATTGTAAGTAAGCAGTTTTTCAATACCTCCTCGTCGTACACTACCTCAATACCGTAGGCTTTTTCCAATGCCGCGAAGACCTGAGGGGCAGGCGCCGTATCAAATACAAAATGAGCCATTTCGGACGGGGGTAACAACAAGGTAGGTGCCTCTACTAATAATTTTCGAATGGTTGCTTCACTTCGTACAAAAATCGCTTTCTGATTGGGTGTGAGCACAATTCCCTTACTTTCTGGGTCTTGACGAGGGTCTCGGCGATCGGCATACACAGATACCCTTCCCGACTTTACCGCGACGGTCACATCGGGGTCTTTTTGATAAGCGGCAATATGAAAACTTGTGCCTAAAACCCGTGTAACTAACCCATTAGCAAAAACTAAAAAAGGGCGTTTTGGATTTTTTTCAATGTCAAAAAACGCCCCTCCTTCTAAATGTACTTCGCGTTTATTGTCCTGAAAACGGCGTGGGTATTTCAAGCGGCTGTTGGTTTCTAATTCTACCCGACTCCCATCTGATAGCTGAATCAGCATTATTTTATCCGAAGAGTTAATGGCTTCTATCCATTCTGGAACTACATTAGCTGTCTTTTCTGCTTTATCAACCAAATTTTGCTCTCCTTTATCCCATCCATACGCAATTGATAATACCAATGCAACCGCCGCCGCCCAACCGCCGCCCCAGCGTAACCATCCATTCAAACGCGGCGAGGAACGGGTCTCTAGCTCGTTGACACTATGCTCAATCCGGTCCCAAACTAAGGCGGCAATTACACTTTCAGCATTGGGAGTATGTAGCTCTTGTAATCCTACGATGAGACGGCGCGCCTCTTCTACTTGATAATATCGTTCGGGATAATCTCGCAAAAAACCCTGCCAAAACGTATCCGTTTCGGGCGTAGGTGCGCAAACCCAAGCCCGAAAATAGTCATCAGCAGCTAGGTCTTCGGCAGTATGTTGGTAATAGTCCATAGGTTAAGTTTGTCGATTTTGGAGACAAGGTGTGGATAACGAGTTTTTAATAGAAAAAAAACATTGCGAGAGCCATCGAAAAAATTCGCACGACCTCTCGCAATGTTTTGAGCGCGGTGTAGATAAATCGGCAAGCTGATTGGTAATTAACACCCATTAAATGAGCGACTTCCTCGTTGCTAAACTGATGCGTAAATCGTAAATCAATAGCCTGTTGTTGACGCGGACTGAGCAATTCATACCCTTCACGCAAACGCCTGAGGAGTTGTTCTTGCTGCTCGCCCGAAATCCATTGGTGTTCGATAGTTCCTGCCTCGTCTGCATTTTCAAAATCGTCAACATGGGTAGCCGCAAAAAACACATCTCGCTGCTGAGTTCGAACTATTTTATTACGTAAGGCTCTAAAAAGATAAAATTTAATGGAATCCGTTTCAGTCAGACGAGTTCGACTTTGCCAGAGTTCAATAAATAAATCGTGAATACTATCTTCGATTAGATGAGTGTCGGCAGTCACTTTATTTCCATAACGAATGAGCTCTTGGGCATACAACTCATAGATTCGCTTAAATGCCCCTCTTTCTCCTTCACGGAAAGCATTCCAAAGCGCAGTATGTGAATGGTGTGGAGACATTGGATTAGGCGATAAACTCAATAACTTATGATACTTTCAATTACTAATGCCAAAAACGACCTTTTTTAATCCTATTTTTTATGATTATTTTTTTATTTTTTTTATATTCTTGTTTTTTATTAAAAATATTTTCATATAAAGCATTGATTTTCAGAATATTATAAATAACTATTTTAGCTCACCACGGCTAACTTCAGGGGAAATCCAACTTACATTTCCTATTATTCGCATATTTTAGGGACTTCAATAACATAACCCTTCTCTGTCGCAGTATGCCAATCTACGAGGAAACCATCACAAAAGAACTGCACTTTTGAACCTCACCAAAGCCATCCAAAAATAGATTAGTGACCTAATCCCAGAAAAAATCCAAGAAATCATCGCTCATACCATCAAGCAAATGAAACGCTCTGTGCGCTTTTTGGACAGTTTGTATCACACCGCTCTCTGCCAATAACCTCGAAGTACAAGAAAAGAAGGCAACTAACCCTGAGCGAAATTGCCTAGAAATTAAGACGTAAACCCTCTCAATTGAATGCAGCTTGAGCCCTACTAAATTGTTCAAAACAAATTTTTTATTGAACTAATCAAATGGTTTAAACAATTGTTTAAAAATACTATTTAAAATAGTTGTTCAATAAAAATTTTGTTTTCAATTTTGAAGCGATAGTTGAAAATGGAGGTTAAAGTGGCATGTATTACTCAAACTAGTGAAGAGAAAATCAAGGAAGCGGCAAAAGCCATTTTTTTGAAAAAAGGATATGCGGGGACAACAGCAAGGGACATAGCTGAGGCAGCTAACATGAATATTGCTTTGACGAATTACTATTTTCGAAGCAAGGAAAAGTTGTTCTTAGAAATTTTCAAAGACTTGTTCAACTACTACTGTCAGAACACGTTACGAATTTTTCAAAAACCTATCGGTATTCGCGAGAAATTAATCGAATTAATTGAAGAAGATTTCAGAGTGATGAAAGCAGAACCCAACTTAGTACTGTTTTTAATGAAAGAAATTCAACGCGACCCCGAGCAACTTCTCCCCGAGCTATCGAAATTTAAGGAGTTATTGCACGGCACACTAACTAGTCAAATAAAAGAAGAAGTAAAAAATGGCCGAATGCGCGATATCGGTGCCGACCACCTAATACCGCTCATCATGGGCAGTCTTCAATTCATTTTTGTGGGTAAAAACATGAACATGAAACTCTATAATACTACCGAAGACGAGTTCAACGACTTTGCAGAGTGCCATAAAAACCTTATTATCAGCATGATTACTGAGTACCTGTTTACCCCAACAACAGCTTCTTAGTTTTTCAATTACTCTGCAAACAATTCTAAAAAAGAGTTGTTTGTATCTCTAAGGATAGACTATTATCTATCCATTTATCACATAAAAAAATCAAAGTACCGATGGTTCATCGGTTCGGTTGTATTATCAAAGTCTGACACAGTATTGACAGTATGGGAAACAAACTACGCAACAAGCTCGCAGAGTTTAAGGAAGCTGCGATTGCTAAAGAAAAAGGGATATACCCTTACTTCCGGCCCATCGAATCGGGTCAGGATACTGAAGTAATTATCAACGGTAAGCCCGTTTTAATGTTTGGTTCTAACTCGTATTTAGGGCTAACCAACCACCCTTACATTATTGAAGCTTCGCAAAAGGCTACCGAAAAATACGGTACAGGCTGCGCAGGTTCGCGATTTTTGAACGGTACACTCGACATCCACATTGAGCTTGAGCGCCGACTCGCCGCTTATGTAGGAAAAGAAGCCGCTATCTTGTTCAGTACAGGTTATCAGGCCAACTTAGGCGCACTTTCAAGTTTGACGGGTCGCCACGACTACATTTTGTTGGACGAAATGAACCACGCTTCCATCATCGACGGGAGCCGTTTGTCGTTTTCAAAGGTCATTAAGTATGCTCACAACGACATGGAAGACCTCCGAAAAAAACTCAGTCTCCTACCCGATGAAGCAGTAAAACTCATTGCCACCGACGGGATTTTCAGCATGGAAGGCGATATCGTTGACTTGCCTGCGCTTAACAAAGTAGCAGCGGAGTTCGATGCATCTGTTCTGGTAGACGACGCCCACAGTTTGGGAGTTATCGGTGAACTTGGGGCAGGCACAGCTTCGTATTTTGGCGAAACTGACAACACTGACTTGTTTATGGGAACCTTCAGTAAGTCGTTGGCATCATTGGGCGGGTTTATTGCCAGTGATAACGAAACCATCGACTACCTCAAGCACCGTGCACGCTCGCTCATATTCAGCGCCAGCATGACCCCCTCTACAGCCGCAAGCACAATAGCTGCGCTCGACATCATCGAAAAAGAGCCGTTCCACATTGAGCGCCTGTGGGCCAATACCCGCTATGCCAAAGAATTACTACTCTTGAGTGGATTCGATTTGGGTCCTACTGAAAGCCCTATCCTTCCTATTTACATCCGCAACAACGAGCGCACATTTCTGACTACCAAGTTATTACAAGACCAAGGAGTGTTTGTCAACCCCGTCGTATCGCCAGCGGTACGCCCCGAAGACAGCCTCATTCGCTTTTCGCTAATGGCTACGCACACCTTCACCCAAATCGAAGAAGCTGTGGATAAATTGACCAGAATTACTCAAAAAATTTGCCCTGAAGCGTTAAAGCAACACATATGATTCGTATTGTCACCGTAGCGTCGAGCAAAGAGGTAGGAAAGTTTATTGATTTTCCGCACGATTTGTACCAAAACGACCCCCATTACGTGCCAGAGCTGTTTATAGCTCAGCGCGATATGCTATCTCCAAAGAAGCATCCTTTTCACGAACATGCGCAAGTAAGCTTATTTTTGGCATACAAAGACAATCGTATTGTGGGGCGTATTGCAGCGATTATCAATGGTAATCACAACGCGTTTTCGGGCAAAAAAGATGGCTTCTTTGGCTTTTTTGACTGTATCAACGAGCAAGAGGTGGCCAATGCACTAATAGCTACGGCGGTGAATCACTTAAAAGAAAAGGGCATGACCCGTATCATCGGCCCCGTCAACTTCTCTACCAATGACCCTTCTGGGGTGTTAGTGGAAGGATTTGACCGACCACCGATGGTGATGATGACTTACAATGCTCCTTATTACGATACGCTTTTGAAGCAAACAGGCTTAGTCAAAATGACCGATTTGTTAGCCTATGAACTGGAGGTAAGCGAATCTAACGACCGTTCAATTAAGCTTTTGGATGTGCTTCAAAATCGCCTGAAAAACAAAGGCATTACGATTCGTCAAGTAAATCTCAAGGATTTCAAACATGAGGCCGTGAAGATTCGTGAAGTATATAACAAAGCTTGGGATAAAAACTTGGGATTTGTTCCCATGACCGACAAAGAATTTGACTTTTTGGCCAATGATTTGAAGTTATTACTCGACCCCAGATTCTGTCTTGTTGCTGAAAAAGACGGCGAATTCATCGGTTTTGCACTCGGAGTTCCAGACCTCAACCAAATTCTAATCAAAATCAAACGGGGTCGCTTATTGCCAACGGGAATTTTTAAGTTATTGACCCAACGTAAAAACATCACTCGTTTGCGTGTATTGGCGCTTGGAGTCCTCGACAACTACCGCAAAATGGGCATCGAGGCTTGTTTATACGGCACTATTATTAAAAATACCTACGGAACTAAAATCACTGGAGGCGAATGTTCGTGGATGCTTGAAGATAATTACCTCATGAACCACGCTATTGAACAAATCAACGCAAAACTATACAAGCGGTATCGGTTGTACGAAAAAGAACTATGAGCGGTCGGGCTTTGATAACAGGAGCAAGCGGATTTATTGGGTATCACTTGATTGAAGCAGCCCAAAAAGCGGGATTGGAAGTCCACGCAGCGGTGCGTCCATCGAGCGATGTGAGTCATCTTGCTCCTTTATCTCCCGTTTTTGTCTATCCTGATTATCGTTCTACCGACGCGCTGCGGTCATTTTTGGAAGAGAGAAACTACCAGTACATTATTCATTCAGCGGGAGCGACTCGTGCCAAAGACAGCGCTGCCTACAACCTCATCAACGCCGAATATACCCGCCGATTGGCCGAAGCAGCTTGTCAAATCAGTCAGCCGTTGGAGCGATTTGTATTTATGAGTAGTTTGGCAGCACTTGGTCCACTGTCGTATACTGACAGGCAACCAATTACCGAAAATACCTCGCCAAAGCCTGTAACCAATTATGGCAAAAGCAAGTTGTTAGCCGAGTACTATTTATCCGAAATAAAAGGGTTAAAAACTTCCATCATCCGCCCAACGGCCGTTTATGGACCTCGTGAAAAGGATTTATTTATCGTTTTCAAAACCCTTAGTAGTGGTATCGACGCGTACATTGGTCGTAATCCGCAACGTTTCAGCTTTGTTTACGTAAAAGACCTAGCAGATGCAACAGTAAAAGCAACACTTCATAAAAGTGCCTCTAACCACACGTTCAACATATCGGACGGAGGTTCATATAACCGTTATGAACTGGCCGAAATTTTCAATGCATGGAGTGGCAAAAAGCCCTTTCGGATTCATATCCCTTTAAGATTGATGAAAATAGTCGCTACCGCATTGGAAACAGGATATACATTTTCAAAAAATACCCCTGTCATCAACCAAGAAAAACTCAAAGAACTCACGGCACAAAACTGGTTTTGTAGCATCGACGCTGCCCAAGCGCACCTCGGCTATCAACCCGAATATGACTTAAAAAGAGGGATTCTCGAAACCCTAACATGGTACCAATCAAACAGATGGCTGTGATAGCCAACCAACTATAGTCATCAATACAGCAACAGACGTGAAAATAAATGCTTCTTGAATTAACAAAATGAAACGAATAACCACATTCATCTTATTAGTGCTGTTTTTTCCGATTTCTTTTCTTTACGGCCAAAGCACTACGGTTGTTAAAGGAATCATTTCGGACGCTAAAACGGGCGAAACACTACCTTTTGTCAATATACAGGTAATAGGCACCACCATCGGAACTACCTCCGATGCCGAAGGACATTATACCATTAACGTCCCTAACAATCGTCCTAAAATCAAATTTACGTACATCGGCTACCAAAGCATCGAAAAAACAATTGCACCAGGCAACCCACAGGCTCTCAACATCAAACTGACGGTGGATGCGCTATTGCTTAAAGAGATTGTGGTAAAAGGAAAGACGACGCGTTATCGCAACAAAGATAACCCTGCGGTCCAGCTTATTCGTCAGGTGATTGACCACAAAGACAAAAACCGCATGACCGAAAATGACTATGTGGAATACGAGCAATATGAAAAAATATCACTCGCTCTGAGCAATCTTTCTGATGATTTTAAGGATAAACGTATCTTCCGTAATTATCAGTTTTTGTTTGTAACCAATGATTCAGTAGGCATGGGTGGCAAAAATATGCTACCCGCTTACATGCAAGAAAAACTATCGCAAGTCTATTTTCGTAAAAACCCCTACACTAAAAAACAATGGGTACAAGCCGACCGTAAGGCCGAATTTGACCAAAAATTTATCGACAACGACGGGCTAAATGCGTATTTCAGACGCTTGTACGAAGATATAGATATTTACAAAAATGACATCTCGATTGCGACCAACTTGCTTTTGAGCCCCATTGCCAATACCGCCCCCACGTTTTACAAGTTTTTTATTCGCGATACCGTCAAAACCCAAACGCCGTGGCTGATTGAGCTTGGATTTGTACCTCGTAACAAAGCGGATATGCTTTTTGAGGGTAAATTGTTTATTACACTCGACGGAAAATACAGCGTTCAAAACGCGTATTTGACAGTAAACAAAGACATTAACCTCAATTTCATGCGTGATCTTGAGGCAAAGATTGAATTTGTAAAGCAAGGCGATGGTCGCTACCGCCCAAGCAAAACGTCGTTAGGGATGGAGTTTTCATTGGGCGAAAAAGCCGCAGGTTTGTACGGTCAACGGGTCGTAAATTTCAAAAATTTCTTAACCAACCAACCTCGTCCAGATAGCCTTTACAAAGGCCCTGCCCAAGAAAATGCACCAACGTTTGCACAGTTAAATACCAATAATGAAACCTATTGGCAAAACTTGCGCCACTTGCCCCTAGAACGTATGGAAAGCAATATCTACCGCAACGTTGATACCTTGCAAACCATTCCGTCGTTCCGTCGAATCATGGACATTACTACCTTGTTTTTTGCGGGATACAAATCTTTTGGAAAAGTAGAAATCGGCCCTGCCAACACGTTTTATAGCTTTAACCCCGTGGAAGGTTTTCGACTTCGATTTGGCGGGCGCACCACTACCGAACTCAGCAACCGACTCTATTTTGAAGGGTATGGAGCATACGGTTTCAAAGACCAAAAATGGAAATATTTTGTGAGTAGTACGTTTTCATTGAACAACAAATCGGTCTATCATTTTCCATTGCACTACATTCGAGCGAGTTATCAGCGCGACACCAAAATCCCTGGGCAAGAATTGCAGTTTGTCCAAGAAGACAACTTCCTCCTGTCGTTCAAACGCGGCGATAATAACCGCTGGCTGTACAACGATGTGTTGAAGTTGGAATATATCCGCGAATTTACCAACCACTTTTCGTATCGACTAGGATTCACGCAGTGGGCACAAACACCCGCTGGCATTCTCAAATACGAACGAACCACCGACGGTGCCGCTCAAAATGTAACCCAACTCAATAATACCGAATTGAGCTTGGAGTTGCGCTATGCCCCTAATGAACAATTTTACCAAGGAAAACTCTACCGTACTCCGCTTATCAATCGTTACCCCATTTTTACGTTGCGTTACAACGCTGGGATAAAAGGGCTATTATCGGGAGAAACTGATTACCATACAATTACAGGAAATGTAGCCAAGCGCGTCTATCTGTCACAATACGGTTTTGCCGACGTCACAGTCGAAGGTGGTTATATTTTTGGCAAAAACATTCCGTTTCCGTTATTAATGATTCACCGCGCCAACCAAACCTACGCATACCAACTAAACTCTTACAACTTGATGAACTTCCTTGAGTTTGTGAGCGACCACTACGCAAGCATCGACGTACAATATTACTTCAATGGCTTCTTATTCAACAAGATACCATTGTTAAAGCGTCTCAAATTGCGCGAGGTTTTGAGCGTAAAAGCCTTGATAGGCGGCCTTCGAGATGCTAATAATCCTGATAAAGGTGCGTCAGCTTTCCGTTTCCCCGTCGATTCGGAAGGACGTAGCATCAGCTACAGCTTAGGCAACCAACCGTACATTGAAGGAAGCGTTGGCGTGGCCAATATTTTCAAATTAGTTCGGGTCGATTTGGTACGACGTTTTAGTTACCTCAACCACCCCAACACGGTTCAATGGGGTATCAGAACACGTTTTAGACTTGACTTTTAATTAGTTACCTATTATTGGTTACTAGTTATCCGTTCAATAACGATTAACAGATACACAGACAACGGTCAACAGATACACAGATAACAGACACCAAAATGAATTACGGAATCATAGCAGCGGGAGAAGGTTCGCGGTTGGCGAAGGAAGGCTTTACCCTTCCCAAACCCATGGTACAGCTGCACGGCGAAATGCTGATTGACCGCCTGATTGCAGTCTTTGCCCGCAACCGCGCCGAATCCGTTCATATCATCATCAACGAAAACTCAGCCATACTTGAGGAGCATTTGTTGCAGGCCACTTATCCCGTCCCTGTTCATGTTGTTAAAAAAACAACGCCTAGTTCGCTTCATAGCTTTTACGAGTTACTAAAAAGTACCGACGCTCCCAACGCTTTTTGCTTAACTACCACCGACACCGTATTTAAGGAAGAAGAGTTCGAGGCGTATATACAAGCCTTTGAAGCAGAAACTACGCTCGACGGGCTGATGGCAGTCACGTCGTTTGTGGATGATGAAAGCCCCTTATTTGTGCGTACCGACGAGCAACTTGGGATAACTGATTTGTGTGACACCAACGACTCGTCAATTCGTTATGTGTCAGGCGGTATTTACTGTTTACGCAGCAACGCCCTGGCGCAGGTAACGCGGGCCGTCGAAAGTGGCACCAATCGAATGCGCAACTTTCAGCGACGTTTAGTGGCCGAAGGATTGCAATTAAAAGCCTTTCCGTTCAAAAAAATCGTCGATATCGACCACGTAAGGGACATCACTACCGCTGAACTCTTTTTAAGCGAAACTTAGCAACACCTTCCAAGCCAGAGAAGGTCGCACCAATTATTTTTACGATGAAGACCAAAACATTACTCGGAGTAACACGGAACAAGAAATTTTCGCCCAACCACGTCGGAAACGATGGTGCGATTTTTACGTTGGTTACCCAAGAACTCGAAAAAATGGGTTACTCTGTCCAGCTTTGGGACGAAGATACCTTCTTGGCCGCCACTGAGATACCTCAACAGTACATTTTCACCATGGCCCGCCAAAAAAGGGCGGTAAAAAAATTGCAACAGCTTGAAAACGAAGGCAAAACCATCGTTAACTCGGGCTTTGGCATTGAAAATTGCTTCCGTACCAACATGACCAAAAATTTGTTAGAAAACGGCATTCCATACCCCAAAAGCTTCATTGTTCCAACCGATTATGACGGCCATGAGGTCTTTGAAAACCTTCCAGGTAAGGGGTTTTGGATAAAAAGAGGCGATTTCCACGCTATCCACAAAGAAGACGTATCGTTTGCCGCCACTGCCGAAGAAGCCAAAGAAATGCTGCAAGAATACGCCCTACGCGAAATTCCCGATGCCGTTATTTCGGAACACCTTCACGGCGATTTGGTAAAGTTTTATGCTGTACGCAATACCGACTTTTTCTTCTGGTTCTATCCGTACGCCAACAATCACCACAAGTACGCCGAATACGAGCACATCAACGGCCAATCGGTCTATTATCCGTTTAACGAAAAAGCATTGCAGCAAGCCGCCAACGCCTCGGCAGAGGTACTCAACATTCACATTTACGGAGGTGATGCTATCATCGACAAACACGGCAATTTTCACCTTATCGACGTCAACGACTGGCCAAGCTTTGCGCCTTGCCGCCAAGAAGCCTCCGTTTATATTGCTCAAGCCATTGCCGAACAATTTGAGCTACAGCCCGTAAATAGTTAACTGTTATCAGTTACTCGTTGATACTTAACCATTACCTATACTAAAGATAACGAATGGAGACATTGACAAAAGATACCCAAACCCCTCAGGCAAGTGCGTTTCAAAGTTCGCTCAAGTCCAGCGATACCGAAGAGCGAATTGACATTTGGTTTTATCGCCCCATCGGCTACCAAATTGCCCTTTTTTGTGCCAAAATCGGCATTACCCCCAACGCCGTTACTATCATCAGTATTTTCTTTGGCGTAGCAGCGGGGATTCTCTTTTATTACCAAGAATTGTGGATTAACGTTATCGGGATGTTATCGCTAGTATTTGCCAACTCCCTCGACAGTGCCGACGGGCAGTTGGCTCGTTTGACCAACAACAAAAGCCGTTTGGGACGTATTTTGGACGGAGTTGCGGGTGATTTTTGGTTTATTGCCATTCACGTAGCCATCTGTTTGCGCAGTCAAAACGAAGGTTGGAGTGCACTGATTTGGGTGCCTGGTGTGGTAGCAGGTTTATCGCACGTGGTACAATCGGCGATGGCTGATTATTACCGAAACGTTCATTTGTTTTTTATCAAAGGAACTTCAGGGAGTGAGTTAGACAACAGCCACGATTTGCAAAAAGACTACGATGCACTTTCGTGGAGCAATCATTTTTTCTTGAAATTCGTTGCCCGTACCTACCTCAATTACACCAAATTACAAGAAAGTTTCTCGCCCAATCTTCAAAAATTATTGGGCGTAGTACGGGGGCGCTTTCAAAACGGCTTACCCGAATGGCTTATCACCGATTTTCGGGCGATGAACAAGCCGTTGATGAAATATACCAATATCGTACAGTTCAACACCCGCGTGCTGTTCTTGTTTGTATGGCTCTTTATCGACCAAGCGTGGATTTACTTTCTCTTCGATATTTTCGTGCTTAACCCCATTTTGATTTACATGTGCGTAAGTCAAGAAAAAGTGAGCCGTCATTTTTACCAAAAACTAACCGCCTAACGTGAAAATCAACGCTGTTACCTACAAAATCCTGTTTATGGCCATTGGCATCGGTACGCTGATGTACATGGTGCATGGCTTGGGTATTGAGGTGATTTGGGAAAATATCCAGAAAACAGGTTGGTGGTTTATGCCCGTCATTGGCAGTTGGTTGGTGATTTATATCCTTAATGCACTGGCGTTCAAAGCCATCATTCAAGAGCCTAATTTACCCCAAAGCAATCTGTCATTTGGGCCAGTTTTACGGCTTACCATCACAGGTTATGTGATTAATTACATCACGCCTTTTGTAGCATTAGGCGGTGAGCCTTACCGCATTATGGAATTGAAGCCCACCTTAGGACTCCAAAAAGCAAGTTCGTCAGTGCTGCTTTACAGCCTAATGCACATGTTTTCGCACGTGATTTTTTGGCTGGCATCCATCTTGCTCATTTTTGCGTTTGTCCCCCTTGCTCCTTTGATGCTCACGGGTTGTTTGATTATGTTGATGGTGGGGCTGATACTGGGCTTTTGGTTTATGCGAGCCTACAAGCGCGGCTTTACTGTCAGTACGTTTCGCCTGTTGACGAGACTGCCTTGGGTAGGAGCTAAAATGCAATCCCTTCTGGCCAACAAAGCCGATACGTTGCACGAAATTGATGACCAAATTCGGGTTCTTTATGCCGAACGACGTCCTCGTTTTCACGCCTCGCTTTGGCTCGAATTTGCAGCTCGCGTGGTGGGTTGTGCCGAAATTTACTTTACAGGTCAAGCCATTGGACTCAATATGTCCATTGTCGACTCGCTGATTATCAGCTCTGGGTCGTCGTTGTTTGCCAACCTTATTTTCTTTTTACCCATGCAGCTCGGTGCCCGTGAGGGTGGCTTGGCGCTAGCCCTGACGGCCGTAGGTATGCCTGCTACGACGGGGGTATTCATTGGGTTAGTGACGCGTATCCGCGAAGTAGTTTGGATTGGAATCGGGTTGTTAATGATAAAGACTAAAAAAACAAAACCTGTTGCAGTGGCAAAAGAGAATCTCGCGCCCGTCGAGTAACTCCTCTGCAATAGGACAATACAGTTATTAAGTGACTAAGCTAAAATAGTTAACTCATTGATATTTATTCAGTTAGCAGAAAACTGACAACTGTTAACAGAGACCATTAGTTATGATAAACGGATTACTATTTGATTACGGAGGTACCATCGATACCAACGGCCTCCACTGGGGAAAAGTACTTTGGGAGAACTACAAAAAACACCAGGCAGGTATACCCGAAAGCGTGTTTTTGAAAGCCTATTCCTACGGAGAAAGGGCCTTGGCCATTCACCCAATTATTGACCCTAGGCACACTTTTTTGGATACATTACAACTAAAAGTAGAGCAGCAGTTTTTGTTTTTGCGCAACGACGGCCTTGAACTACCCGCCTCACTTGGCGAAGTCATTGCCCACGATTGTTATCAGTTTGCCAAAAATACTGTTCAACAAGCAGCGCCCATTTTGGCTCAGTTAGCCGAACGCTATCCTTTGGTGATGGTTTCTAATTTTTACGGAAATCTGTCCACCGTTTTGCAAGACTTCGGAATTGCGGGGTATTTTCAAGCCATCGTTGAGTCGGCAGTTGTGGGAGTTCGTAAACCCGATCCAGCCATTTATGCCCTGGGCGTAAGAGAACTAGGTTTTGCCGCTCACGAATGTGTCGTCATTGGTGACTCGCACAGCAAAGATATTTTACCCGCCAAAACCATTGGCTGCCAAACCATTTGGCTCAACGTAAAAGGCTGGGAAACGACTGAGGTAAGTTCCGAAGCTGACGTTGAAATTGATGACTTTGCGCGGATTGTTGAGGTTATCGGCGGGTTGTGAGCAACCTAATATACAGAACACAGACACCAATATATTTAACAACCATGTATGACATTTGCACCATCGGGCACATTACTCTTGATAAGGTAGTGACCCCTCAATCAACCAACTACATGCCTGGCGGCACTTCTTTTTACTTTTCAAAAGCATTGCAAAATGCCAACATAAGTTACGCCCTTATTACAGCCGTGGCCACCGAAGAGTTGAAAGTAGTGGCAGAATTGCGTAAATCGGGCACAGAAGTGTTTGCCTTACCTAGCGAGCACACGGTGTATTTTGAAAATATTTACAGCTTTGACCAAAACCACCGCGAGCAGAACGTTTTGCAAAAAGCTACGCCTTTTGATGTACCCGCCCTCCCCAACCTTCAAGCACGTATTTTCCACTTAGGCCCACTTCTTTCCGATGATATTTCGGCGGAGCTGGTAAAAGACCTGGCGCGTCGCGGCATGGTTTCATTAGACATTCAGGGCTTTTTGCGTTACGTTGACAATAAAAAAGTACGTTATCGCGATTGGGCCGACAAAAAAGCATTGCTTCCTTATATCAGTGTTTTAAAAGCCAACGAATTTGAAATGGAGGTATTGACTGGCCATCATCGTGTGAAAGACGGGGTCGAGTATTTGGCCGATTTGGGGGTCAAAGAAGTAATTATTACTTTGGGGAGTCACGGTTCGGTTATTTATACCGATGGCGTATTTCACAAAATTCCTGCGTTTACACCTTCCCAAATTGTCGATGCGACGGGCTGTGGAGACACCTACATGGCAGGCTACCTTTATCAACGGGTACAAGGAACGGACGTCCAAGAAGCAGGAGAATTTGGCGCAGCCATGGCTACTATCAAAATCGAAGCGTCAGGGCCATTTTCTGGCGATTTTGCCAAAGTAGAAAACGTACTAACGTTTGGAGCTCACAACGGGTACCGCAAAGTTTTTTCTTGGCAAGAAGCCTTACTTCACTAGCATTATTACCATGAAGAAGCCTATTTTTATTCTTTTACTCGCAACCATTCCTTTTTTATTTTCTGTCGTTTCGCCCGAACATACGTCAGTCCATTCCTCTTTGCCCGACCCCGAATCGTTTCCTGTGCCTCGTGGGATTCCAGAACTGCTGTTTTATATCCAACGCGACCCCAATACCAACACAATTTGTTATGAGCTAAATGTGGACAAAAACGGCAACTTCGAAACTGAAGAACCCGTGCATGTTTTCTGGATTCGATACCCCGAAGGAGGTGTACGAAAGGAGCTTAATTTTATCCAACGTAAGTTTGCCTACGGCATCAACGTCAAAGCTAATAGCAACGAAAGTTACGATTTACGTTCAGTAGCTTATTCAAAATTACTGCTGCATTTACGAAAAGATGCGCACAACAAGTATCACGTTTATACCAACATCAACAAAAAAGAGTGTATTCTGAGTCGCGTTTTTATTCGAATTGATGGAGGTACTTTTTGGTCACCAAACGTGCTTTTTATCGAACTAAAAGGTACTGACGTCGTCTCAGGAAAAACCATGGTTCAACGCATAAAACCGTCTTAATTCAAAGCAAAGTAAAAGCCCTCCGCTGAGCAATTCAGGAAGGGCTTTTACTTTGGTCTTAAGTGCTAAGGCACAGGTTAACCGTTGCGGTGCGCCGCTGCGCTTTATCAATTATTATCTGTTCAAAGTCAACGAATTATATTAAAACAAATACCCTTGAACTTTTGCTCTGCTACTTAAAATTAAGTATTTTAATTATTCTTCTGCCAAACGGGTCACTGTTGCATGGCTTTTTGTCTCAACATTCAACGGATTATCAACCAATACCACCATTTCGGTAAACTCGTCCATGATAGGCAAGGCTGCCAACAACTTAGTAAAATTCATTTTTACTACTGGCAAACCAGGGTTTTCGTCAATCGTTGGCAAAGAAGCCAACAATTTTGCGCTGCTGATACGTGGGGCAGGAGCTTCGATATTTTCATCAGTTACTGGTAATGAAGCAATCAACATTTGTGGCGTCATTGTCGAAACTGCCACGAAAGTGGCACAATTTGTGTCTTCAGTTGGCAAAGTAGCCAACAATTGAGACTCGGCTTGAGTGAATTTTCTAGTAGGTTGAGCTACTGTTGTTAAACCTACAAGACTTAATGCGATGGTTGTGATAAGAGATTTCATGGTTTTACTTATTTTATGTGGCTGTAATTGTGTTTTGCTTTTTGTTGATACAAAGATGGCCTGTTTTTACCACTCATAAAAGGAGTTTATGACGAAGGGTGCTTTTCCATGACAAACGAATCAAAATAAGTTCAAACGGAATTTTATTTTGTCAAAAATAACAAAAACACTAAAAACACTTTAAAAAAAGGTTTAATTATGCCAAAAATAAATTAAAACCAAATTTTATTTTACAATAACATATTGAAATAGTTCAATTTTTAATATTTCAAAAACTATTCTCCAGGTTTTATTAATAACAAAAAAGCCCCTTTCAAGTCGATGAAGGGGGCTAAAAACTTACTTATACTATCCGTTTATCTTTTCTTTTGAATCGTAGACAGTAGACACAAGTCTTCTGGCCAACAATTCACTACTACTACTGGCTAGATGATAATGGGACAACAACCGCCAGTAAGTACAGGAATTTGTGATGCCACGCACTCGGTTGGATACCTTCAAAAAAGCCCTCAGTGAAAACCATAGCCTCCCTAATAAGCATTTATAAGATATTGAGATAAGACTTAATTTGAGGGCTAAAATTAAAAAAGTATCTATTGCTCTCAATCTCTAATTTTTGAATCAAATTTTGCTTGTGATTGGCCAGTGTTTTATAACCAATCGAAAGCGAATCGGCAATTTTATAGTCCGTAAGCCCATTTTTGTGAGCTTATTTTTTTATTAAAACTGCTCTGTCAAAGAAAAAAAGAAGCTTCCTTCGATAGCCGCATTTTCATCAGAATCAGAACCATGCACGGCATTGGCTTCAAGCGACTTTGCAAACAATTTACGGATGGTTCCTTCAGCTGCTTGTGCCGGGTTGGTAGCCCCAATTAACGTACGGAAATCTGTCACTGCATTTTCTTTTTCTAAAATTGCCGCATAAATCGGACCTGATGACATGTAGTCACAAAGGCTAGCATAAAACGGACGTTCTGCGTGTACGGCATAAAACTGTCCTGCACGCTCTTTAGTCAACAATGTTTTTTTCAACGCCACGATGCGAAATCCTGCCTCTTCAATCATTTTCAAAATTGCGCCTGCATTTCCTGCCTCTACGGCGTCAGGTTTCACCATGGTGAATGTTCTGTTGGTTACCATTAGTATGTTGTGCTTTAAAGTGTTTCATGGAACTCATCCCAAATGAGGCTTTACCCTTCTTTTGACAACGACATTCCCTTAAAAAGTGGGACAAAACTACGTAGTCTACGCAGGTTTTGAAAACCTATCAGGTCTTTTTTAAGAAAATTGCTAATTTTGCAGACTATGCAACAGTGGAACGCATTTTACGACCTCATTAATTCTCCCCAAAAACGTGTTGTCATCCTGACCCACCAAAATCCTGACGCCGATGCGATAGGGTCTTCTTTGGGATGGAAATTATACCTACAAAAAAAGGGGCATCAAGTAACTGTCATCATTCCCAACGAATGTTCAGCGAATTTGCGTTGGATGCCTACCTTTGAAGAAGTCATTACCTACGACGAAAATGCTCAAACTCAACTCCTTTCAAAACGAATAATCCAAGAGGCTGATATCATTTTTTGTTTAGACTTCAACGCTATTCACCGCATCAAGGGACTTGGAGAACACGCCCAAATGGCCACTGCAACAAAAGTGCTGATAGACCATCACTTAGAGCCCGAGCAATTTGCCGATTTTGTGTTTTCAGATACCACCAAAGCAGCCACCGCTCAGTATGTTTTGGAGCTGATTCAACAACTTGGCGATGCCAAACTCGTGGATTTGCCCATAGCTCAGTGTTTATACGCAGGAATTATGACCGATACGGGGTCATTCCGGCACGGAAGCACCACCCCCGAAGTCCATCTTGCTGTTGCGGAACTGATGAAAACCGGGCTTCAAGTCAATGATGTACACCGAGCTATTTTTGATAATAACACCCTAAGCCGCACTCGACTTTTGGGGCATGTATTATCCGAAAAACTAACAGTCTTGCCAGAATACCGCACTGCTTATATGACACTATCGCTGGAAGAACTCAAACGTTTCCAATCTGAAATGGGCGATACGGAAGGCATTGTTAATTATGGTCTTTCGCTTGAAAATATCGTCATGTCGGTACTTATTATCGAACGTCGCGACGAAATCAAACTGTCGTTCCGCTCGGTTGCCGATTTTTCTGTGCGCGATTTGGCCCATAAATATTTTTCGGGAGGAGGTCATAAAAATGCGTCAGGTGGTCGTACCACTACGTCACTGAAAGAAACCACCGAACGTTTATTATCGGTATTGCCCGAATACCAAAACGAACTTTTACACGTTAAAAAATAATCTTGAAATCGCATCCCAATCCAACTACAATTTAACTGTGCTTTGCACTCATTTCATGAAGTTTAAATCAACCATTGCTTTTTTATCAGTAGCTGCCCTCATGGCCGCTTGTAACAACCGCGTCAGTGTCAGCGAAACGGGCCTTAAATACCAAATCCACGACGAACATTCGGATGGTCGTAAACCAAAAGTAGGCGATATTCTTACGTTTCACTTGTTATTAAAAAACAGCAAAGACTCAGTCTTGCGCGATACTTATAAGGAAGGTCAACCAATGCAGATGATGCTTCAAGTACCTCCATTCAAAGGAAGTTTTGAAGAAGGCCTTGCCATGATTGCCAAAAACGACAGTGCTTCGTTCTTCGTAAGTGCCGATTCTCTCTTTACGCGTATGATGCAACCCCTGCCTCCAGGTATCCCTAAGGGCTCTGATATTCAGTTTACTGTAAAACTTGTTGATGTTCAAAACGAACAAGAGTTCCAGAAATCACAGGCAGCAGCGCGTGAAAAGCAAGTCAAAGTAGACGCAAAAATCATTGATGATTACGTAGCAAAAAATAAGCTCACGTCAGTGGAGACACCCTCTGGACTGAACTATGTCGTAACCCAAGATGGAACAGGCGCTAAACCCGTAGCAGGAAACGTAGTATCGGTACACTATACTGGCAAGCTTCTTGACGGAAAGGTATTCGATAGCTCATTGAAAAACCCACAAAGTGGCGGTAAGCCTATTGATTTCCCTATTGGCCAAGGAATGGTGATTCCAGGCTGGGAAGAAGGCATCATGACTATGAAAAAAGGTGGAAAATGTACGTTTATCATTCCTTCATCGTTAGCTTATGGTACGGCAGGCTCTCCAGGCGTGATTCCACCTAACTCTGTCTTAGTATTTGACGTTGAATTAGTGGATGTGAAAAAAGCACCAGCAGCTCCAACAGGCCCTGGCGCAGTAGGTAGCCAACAGTAAGCCATTGCAAACAAATTCAATCAAACATCACTCAATCGAAGAAGAATGAGGGGAAAGTTAATTTTAGGTATAGCAGCAGGCATTTCAGCTACCCTATTTGGTTGTAACCAAACAGAAGATGTATACCAAGAGCGTAAAACACTCGAAAATAAGACCGAAATCAAGAACTATCTGAGTGCTAATAAACTTAGAGCGGATACGCTCACAACGGGCTTATTCTATATTGTGACCAATGCCGATACTAGCCTTCAAAAGCCAAAAGTAGGCGACGAGGTGACGTTTAGTTATGTCGCACGGCGATTGGATGGAACAATCATTGATAGTAGTGAGGTAGGAAACGGTGACGTTTTTATTCGGTCATTTAGCTCAACAGACATCACCACTCCTGGCTATGAAATGAAGTACCGTTTTAACCCTGTGCCGTCTTTTGAAGTGCTGATGAACGCTCCCTACGAAAAAGTAAGAGAGACCGATAAAATCACTCTTTTGGTACCTTGGTCGCTGCGTGGCTCAAGCGATGTTTCGTTGCTCGCGCCACTATACATTCCGATTCGTTATGACATCAAAATCTTAAAAGTACGCACGCAGGAAGAACAAATTAACGACTACGTAGCTGCCAATAAGATTGTTGGCTTGGAACGAAATGGCGATACGGGACTTCGATTTGTGAAGACCTTGTCTCGTCCTGATTCAGCTCAAATCGAAATTGGAACAACCGTCAGTGTTGTCTATACTGGAAAACTCATCCGTAATGGAAAACAGTTTGACAGCGGCACCATCGACGTAAACGTAGTTGACCCAACAGGTACGGCATCGGGTGGGGTAGTCAAAGGATTTAACGATGGTATCGCTAAAATGCGTTACGGCGAAAAAGCCATCATTATCTTTCCTTCCACCCTCGGTTACGGTGCTACAGGTAGCGGTGGTAAAATACCAGCCTATTCGCCACTGCTTTTCGAGGTCGAAGCCAAAAGCAAGAAGTAATCTATTTTTATACCACAAAAAGCGGCCTAATGGTCGCTTTTTGTTCTTTTATCTGTTTCACTATGCAACTTTGTTTTGCTACCAACAACGTCCACAAACTCAAAGAGATAAAAGCACTTTTGGGCGATAATTTTGAATTAAAAACCCTACAAGAAATCGGATGCAGTGAAGAACTCCCCGAAACCACCGATACCATCGAGGGAAACTCTGCCCAAAAAGCCGAATACGTATCGGAGCACTACGGCGTCAACTGTTTTGCCGATGACTCGGGTCTTGAAATAGAAGCGCTCAACGGTGCTCCTGGCGTTCATTCGGCTTATTACAGCGGCGAACGCAACCACAATCGTAACATCGAACGCGTTTTGAGTAAGTTAGCCAATGAGTCTAACCGAAAAGCACGTTTCAAAACCGTTATTACACTTACTTTAGATGGGCAAAGCCATTCCTTTGAGGGAATTGTAAAAGGCATCATCATTGACGCACCACGTGGCACAGACGGCTTTGGCTACGACCCTATTTTTATTCCTGAAGGCGACAATCGCACGTTTGCCGAAATGACACTGGACGAAAAGAGCAAAATCAGCCACCGTTCACGGGCTTTTGCCAAGCTGGTGGCGTTTTTACAGAATTACTCAGGATAGTGTCTTCATTTGGGCACAGTAACGCTTGACAAGTGCCTTATTTCTCTGTGATACGTCTACAACATACGTAACATATCTACTATTGTAGGCATCTATTGTCTCATCATAACACAGCTTTGTCAAATCATCACCTGTAGTTTTGTTGAGCAGTTCTTTCATTTAATTTTCGTACGTGTTTAACTCTTGCCGTACTATACCCAGCTATTTTTAGAGTGTGATAATGAGCAATTTGCAAATTTAGCCATCTAAGCAGCTTGATTAAAGTATGTTCCATTACTGTATCGGGAGTTTTGCTGTGTCGAAAATGTTGCCGAATTAAGTCTATTCCCTTTCGAACAAAACTTACCGCTTTATAGCCATGTTTTTTTATCTTTATATTTTATACTTTTTGGTGATAGTAAATTCCCAAACTTCTACATAAACCATACACTATACTACAATTGAACTAGGTTTAGGGTAAGATTATTTGGTAATAGAACCTAAAAGTTGCAATTCGAAAATGGTTTTTGCTATTTTTACTTAGTTTTAATTCCCCTCCATTGAACAAGAACGTATGTATTATCTCCTATCGTCACCCAATCCAGAAAGCCGTTTTATTGAAATCGAATGTACATTTCTCAACATAGAAACTGAATATCTCGAAATTCAACTGCCTGCTTGGCGACCAGGAAGGTACGAGTTACAGCATTTTGCCAAAAATATTCAGCGTTTTGGAGTTTTCAATAACAAAGGCAAACCACTAACTTTTCGGAAAATAACCAAAGACCGCTGGCGGGTACAAACAGAGAGCGCAACCGAAATTATTGTACGTTATAACTACCATGCCAATACCCAAAATGCGGGAAGTAGCTACGTGAGCACTGAATTTTGGTATATAAACCCTGTAAATCTTTGCGTATATGCCGACGAATTTTTGAACGAGCGTTGTACGCTCCAGCTCGCGATTCCTGATACCTATCAGATTGCTTGTGGATTACAACAGACGAACCCAAAAACGCTGTCCGCTCAAGATTACTACGAACTCGTCGATAGCCCATTGATAGCTTCCGAAACGCTCCAACATCGCACCTATCAAGTACAGGACACGATGTTTTACGTTTGGATGCAGGGGAATATCAAGCCTAACTGGGAGCAGATTATCACCGATTTTCAAAAATTTTCGGCCGCCCAAATTGCCGTCATGGGTTCTTTTCCCGAACCCGAATACCACTTTTTAAACCTAATTTTACCCACTCCCTATTATCATGGTGTAGAACACCGTCACTCAACGATGGTTGTCCTTGGCCCTGACGACGAAGGAGACGACCTATACCTGGATCTCTTAGGCGTAAGCTCACACGAGTTATTTCATGCTTGGAACATCATTCGTATTCGCCCCAAAGAGCTTCTTCCGTACGATTTTACCAAAGAAAACTACTTTTCGACTTGTTTTGTCGCAGAAGGTGTGACGACATACTATGGAGATTTATTTTTACGTCGTTCAGGAGTTTTTAATAACGAGGGCTACTTTCGTGAGTTGCAAGCTTATATGAAACGGCATTTTGAAAATAGTCGCTACGCTCAACTATCGTTGGTTGAGTCCTCTTGGGACTTGTGGTTAGATGGTTACGAGAAGGGAATTCCGCAGAGAAAAGTGTCGGTATATCATAAAGGAGCATTGGCAGCGTTAATACTTGACTTAACCATCCGCAAGATGCACAGGCATAAACGATCATTGGATGACGTTATGTACACTTTATGGCAAAGATTTGGCATACCTTTTGTCGGATATACACTTGAAGACTATCAAGAAATTGTCGAAGAAATTGCGGGAGAAGCCCTGCCTTGGTACTGGAATGATTGCATTTTGAGTAACATACCCCTTGAAAATCACTTGAATAATACCCTTTCATGGGTAGGTTTACAGATGATTACTTTGGCTGATGGCACTGTCCAACTACAAGAATTAGAAAATGAAGATGCATTTTTAGAACGAGAAAAATGGTTAAATGGTAATATTTAAGACATTTTTGAGTGTTTTAACGAATTTTTTCATACATTAACACCAAATTATCAGGCATAAATCTAATCACGACAATGAAAATCACGCCGATTGAGATTCGTCAACATTCTTTCCAAAGGGTCTTACGTGGATACGACGCAGAAGAAGTAAATGCTTTTTTGGCCTCTTTGTCTCACGAATGGGAACGCGTGCTCAACGAAAATAAGATGCTAAAAATGCAGCTTGAAATAGCCGAAAAAGAACTCAATAAACTTCGAGAAGTAGAATTGACGATGTTTAGAATGCTCAAAACAGCCGAAGATACCAGTACTCAAATGACCGAGCAGGCCAAAGTCGCCGCCGAAAAGTACATTGAGGATGCTCGTCAAAAAGCCGAAGAATTCGTCAATGAAGCGCAAAAGAAGTCGAATATGCTTATCATTGATGCTGAAAATCAAGCAAAATACGTACGCGAAGAAATCATGAATGATTTTAAAAATCAAGAACGTGATTTCAAAGCCATGGAAAAATACCGCGACAACTTGATTATTCAGCTCAAAGCCCTTGCCAACAATACGATGGACAGTGTGGAGCGTTTTGAAAAGAAATTTTCCCAAAATACGGTAGCCGAACGTCTTGAAGACCTTACAATACAAGTATCGGAAGCCATTCAGCAAGGAGAGCAAACCCAACAAGCTCGCTTAGAAGCGGAGAAAATGATGGAAGAAATCGTTGAAAGCCAACCTCCTGTAGAAGAAATAGCGCCAGAGACGGTACAAGAAGTGGTAGCCGAGGCTTTTACGGAAGAAACCGTAGCCGAAGAAATAACCGACGAACCAGCCCCTGAAGAACCAAAATCTACGCAGGAGGGCTCTTTCTTTGACCAAATCTAGCCCCTATAAGGTTTGTTTGGAAGTCCTACCAGAAAACCTCATAGTTTTGCTTTTAATCATCATTACACACTTTAGTTATTTTGGGAACAGTATCATTAGAAGGGATTGAAATATTCGCTTACCACGGCACCTCGGATGAGGAGCAAAAAATTGGCAACAAGTTTTCGATTGATGTCACCATCCAAACCGATTTTTTAGAAGCCGCCCGCCTAGATCGTCTGCGCGACACGGTCAATTATGAAGTGGTGTATAAAGTAGTGATAGAAGTGATGAGCAAGCCAAGTCGGCTGCTGGAGCACATTGCGTACAATATCATCGAAGGACTACGCGCCACCTACCCCAAAGTAGCAAGCATCGAAGTCAGCGTATCGAAATTTAACCCGCCCGTCGGGGGCGTCTGTGCGCGTTCGCGCATTACGATGAAAGGATAAATGAACAGCCCCTTTTGCTTGGCAGAAGGGGCTGTTCATTTTATAATCGTTGAGAAAATAGCCTACACCAATTTCCAACCTTCGCGGTACTGACGTTTTACAAACTGGTTTGCATCGTCAAAGTTCGTAATCTTCATGTTGTTACCATCCCACAACAACTTCTTACGGCCGTAGTAGTCAAAGCCATTGCCTTTTGGTTGACGAAGCATGTAGCTACGAATCGCCAAGTTACCCATCAACACCGTTTCAGTAAGCGGTCCTGAATAATCAAACGACGACGTTAAGCCTTTGTGCTTGTCACTGCCAAAACCTGCCTTACAAGCCTCTGTCCAGTGGATTTGGTGGCCGTATTCTGGCAAGTTGGTTGGCGCAGCGTACTTACTGTCTTTCGCCATTTCTACCTTGTCGCCGTTTTTGTAGTAAATCTTAGGATTGTTGCCGTACATATCGCAAGCAATGATTCCCTTGCTACCAATCATCAACACCCCATTTGCGCCGTTTCCGTCGGTACTAAGTGGCTCGTTAGCAGGAATCCAATCGGGGTGGAACGGACGCAAACCGCCATCCATCCATACCATTTTCAGCGGACTCTTATTTTTGGCAGTCGCTGGGAATTTAATCTCTACCGCCGATGACGGAGGGCATCCTTCTGGAATCCACTCGGGAGTCCAATCTTTCAAAAATACGGCTCCTACGCTACACTCTACTTCCGTTGGGTAGTTAAGGCCCAATACGCGGAACGGGGTATCAATGGTGTGGCAACCGATGTCGCCCAAGGCGCCTGTACCAAAATTCCACCAACCACGCCACTTGAATGGGTGATACCCTGGGTGATAATCAACCCACTGAGCAGGCCCTACCCACTGCTCCCAAGCAATGCCTTCTGGCATATCAGGTTTACCTGTTGGCACAGGGATACCTTGTGGCCACACGGGGCGGTTGGTCCAAATTTGTACGGTATGGATAGGCCCAACCAAGCCTTTATCAAACCACTCTACCATCTGCTGTTGGGCAGGGTTTGACGCTCCTTGGTTCCCCATCTGAGTCACCACTTTGTACTTACGAGCCGCTTCGGTAAGCATACGAGCTTCGTAAATATTGTGGGTCAATGGTTTTTGTACATACACGTGTTTACCCAACTGCATGGCCGCCATCGCAATCACCGCGTGGTTGTGGTCGGGAGTTGAGATAGTAACCGCGTCGATGTTTTTACCTTCTTTGGCCAACATTTCGCGCCAATCTTTGTACTTCGTTGCGTTAGGAAAACGCTCGATAGACTTAGCAGCTTGTTTAAAATCCACATCGCAGAGTGCCACTACGTTGTTAGCACCGTTGTTGGACGCGTTAAAAATGTCACTTGTACCCTTTCCTCCCGCTCCGATAGCTGCCAAATTAAGCTTGTCGGATGGTGCAGTATAACCCTTTCCAATCACATGGCGGGGCACAATAAAAAAGCTACCTACGGCCAAGGCGCTCTTTTGCACGAAATCACGTCTTGATACCGATAAGGTCTTTTGTTTTGATTTCATTGGTTTAGAAGTTTTTTTAAGTTGTTTGAACAGACTCATAACTTAAAGCACAGTAGCAGGCAATAATTACCGCTTTCTTGAGTATTTTTTTAGAAAAGATGGTAAAACTCTCCTTACTTTTGAAATTAATTAGCGACTAAAAAGTAAACGCCTAGTGTATATTACGTTCAAAAAAACAAAGTGGGCCATTGGGGAAGCTGTTATTGGTTATTTACAGAGAGGAAAAGTAGCCGCTGCATTGTTTCTGTTCATAAGCCTGTCATTGGCTGGTCATACCCAGATAAAAGCAGGTACGTTGGAGGAAAAATTTATCAAACACGGCCTAGTGGATATTCAAACCCTTGACCCTACGCTAAAAGTGGAACTCAAGTATTCGACCACCGATAATTTTATCAAACAAGACGTGTATGGTGACTTAGAACGGGCGTATTTGCAACCCATGGCCGCCCAAAAATTAGTGAAAGCCAATCAGTTTTTAAAACAAGAAAAGCCCACTTACACTTTATTGGTGTACGACGGCGCTCGTCCGCTGAGTGTTACCAAGATTTTTTGGGCACGGATGAGCCACTTACCCTACAGTCTCCGCGAAGATTTTGTAGCCGACCCCGCCAAAGGCTCTATTCATAACTTTGGGTGTGCAGTTGACTTAACCATCATCGACGAAAACGGCAAGCCCCTCGACATGGGTACTATTTTTGACTTTTTTGGGGCAGTGGCGGAGCCAAGGCGTGAAGCCGAAATGCTCAAATCAGGCAAGTTATCTAAGCAGCAAGTTGAAAACCGAAAGTTACTACGACGCGTCATGCTCAAAGCAGGATTTACGTCGATTCAAACCGAATGGTGGCACTTCAATGCCTTGTCTCGCGCCAAAGCAAAAGTTAATTATGGCTTCATTGAGTAAACAACAATGTTATTATCTTTGTAAAAAACCCCAAATTATGACTGCGATTATCAAAAATACTACTCCTGAAAAAGAAAGAGACTTTATCATTGAGTAGGAAAAAACAAAAAATGCCGAAAGCATTCGCAAACATTTTGGTTCTTTGAAAAGACAACTTGACGGCGTTAAATATCAAAAGCAATTGAGAAATGAATGGAATTGATTTGCTTGCAGGCACCCACTTCCTCATTCATGTGCATGAAGAGCGTCCTGTTGTCGAACCTTTTCTTAATTATCATTTCGCTATTTCATACGTTACAGTATTGGAACTTTTGGGCAAGTTTAGTTTACGATTGACATGAATTCAAACATTAAAGACAGATGTATTTGGATACGTCAGCACTATAAAATCAAACTGCCAGATGCTATTATTGCGGCCACCTCCTCAATTGAGGCGGGTATCCCCTTAATCAGTTCTGGTCAAGGATTTGGCTCAATTAACGAATTAAACTTTCTCTTTTTAGAAAAAACTCCCGTACCGTAAATAATTGCTATTCGAAATGCCATTTCAATGTATTTCAATACAATGCACCTTTCATGCTCCTTATCGCACTTTTTCATAGTTTTTGGCTTTCTCTGTTTAGCAACAGCGACACCACCCAGCACGTTCTTGTTCGCCAAGTGACATTTACAGGTAATTTTCGCACTCGAGACCACATTATCCGCCGAGAAATGGATGTGCACACAGGCGATGTGATTACGGTACAAAAGCTCGACTCGTTGCTCGAATACGACCGTCGTAAAATTCTCAATACCAACCTATTTCTAACGGTAGAACTAAAAAAGAAACGGATAGACAACGACACGACCGCACTCAACTTTTATACCGCCGACGGGAAGCTTATTGCTTCTCCCCAGGCTATCGAATTGGAAGTATTTGTCAAAGAACAATGGTATTTGCTGGCATTTCCTGTATTTGAGCTCGCCGACCGCAATTTCAACGAATGGTGGTACGAACGCGGACGCGACCTGAGTCGTACGATTTATGGTGCGTATATTTTACACCAAAACCTGACGGGCAACAACGACCGCCTTCGATTGCGTGCTGAGTTTGGGTTTATCCCTCGCCTTGATTTGTATTACTCTCGTCCTTATTTAGGCAAAAAACAAAAACTAGGTATGACCATCGGAATGATTCGGCTAACCAACCGAACCTTAGCCTACCGTACTCGTGCTGATAAACTTGTTTTTTTCCCGAACGAAAACCGAATACGTGAGCGACTCAATCCCTACATGACGTTTACTTATCGTCCCAAGTTCTACGGATTTCACTCCATCACTGCCCAGTTTTCACACACAACCCTCAGCGATACCATCGCGAAGTTGAACCCTAATTACTTTCTCAATGGACGGCACCAACAGAACTATGTTCAACTGAGTTACTCTCATTCTTTTGACCGTCGCGACCGTGGACAATACCCGCTTAGAGGATATTATTATGGATTAACAATAAGTCGTTTAGGAGTTTTTTCAAGCGATGATATACACCAATGGGAAGCCACAGCCAGCTATGGGCAATATCTTCCTCTAGGAAAAAAACTATTTTTTAGTTTTAGCACCAAAGCGAAGACCTCCACCCCCGCTCTTCAACCTTTCTTACAAACAAGGGGGCTAGGATACCTCACCGACTTAGTCCGAGGCTACGAGTTATACGTCATTGATGGTCAACATTTTGGACTTGTAAAAACTAACTTACGTTATCAACTACTCAGCCGTACTTTCAACCTTAGCAAGCTCATTAAGGTACGCCAGTTTAACACTTTTCCTTTGGCTATTTATCCCACCATTTATGCCGATTTTGGGTATGTACGTAACCAATACATCGATTTAAACAATAGCAAATTAGCCAACCGGCCTCTGATGGGAATGGGGCTAGGACTCGACATCGTTACTTGGTATAATTTTGTAGGACATCTTAACTATTCGGTCAATCATCTTGGAGAAGCACGCTTCTATTTTTCTTTTGGTAGGGAGTTTTAATCTTCCTATTTCTTACATTAGTTTAGGATTAAAAACGAGTGAGGCATTGGCATAGAACCGTATTTAGCCCTAACTTCGCAGAGTTTTTAATCAAAATTGGATTTAATGATACATTCTTATCCCAAACACACTTATTTATTAGTCATAGCTACTGTTGTAGCCATCCTGTTTTCGTGTGGGAAGAGTAACGAACAAACTAGCGAGCAAAAGGCAGCCGTTGATACAGCAAACGCCGTCAAAACTCCTATGGTAAGTACTAACCAATCTGAGCTTTTGAAGCTCATTATTACTCCCCAAAGAGGAAATTTCCGTGGCTTTACGTTTGGAGACCCATTGAGCAAAATCAAAGCCGAAGAGAAATTTGAATTGTTTGAAGACAGTACCAACCACGTAGGCTACACGCACGAAACCGAAAATTTTGAGGCAATTGATATTCTTTATTACCTCGACAATAACAAAGCTTTGAACGGTGTTCGAGTAGATATTGATCTTAATGATGCCAACGCCACTCAAAACCTCTATAATCAGTTTGATACCTATTTGTCGGGCAAGTACGCTCCCGAATCAAAACAAGCCAAACGCACAACTTGGAAGGCCAAAGGGGGAATGCTGGTGTCGCTAGAAGATGTAAGTAAAGAAAAAGATTTTGGGTTACGAATTAGCATTGGAGCTAATGGTACTTCGACCGCGACAAAACCAAAACCATTGCAATAGATTTTCTCAATCATGCACGTTGTCATCATCGGAAATGGAATTGCGGGTATTACGGCCGCACGGCACTTACGAAAAAATAGCGATTGTCGTATCACGGTTATCTCAAAAGAAACCAACTATTTCTTTTCCCGAACGGCACTGATGTATGTGTACATGGGGCATCTCAAATTCGAACACACCCAGCCTTACGAAAATTGGTTTTGGCAAAAAAATAGGATTGACTTGGTCAGAGGAACCGTTGAAACTGTTAGTTTTAGTCAACACAAGTTATTTCTTTCGGCCGACAGCCACACTGTTGTTTACCAGCCTACTATACTTGAACGTATTACAAAAGTAGCTTCAAAACCAAACACTTCTACTACTCAAATACACGAACTTTCGTACGATAAACTCATTATAGCTACGGGCTCTGTGCCCCGTTTTGGCGATTGGCCCAATACCCACCTGGAAGGCGTCCAAGGGCTGTATACCTTTCAAGATTTGGAAAAGCTAGAGTATACATCGACGGGAGTAAAACAAGCCGTTGTCGTCGGAGGTGGATTAATTGGGGTCGAATTAGCGGAAATGCTTCATTCGCGCGGTATCCATGTAACCATACTTGTGCGCGAATCGAATTATTGGAGCAATATTTTACCTCCTGAAGAGTCCACATTAGTCACGCAACACCTCCAGAAAAGGGGAATAGACTTACGATTTGGATGTGAGCTAAAAACAATACAAGGTACTCAGCGGGTAAAAAGTATTATCACTTCGCAAAGCGAAACGATTGATTGCCAATTGCTAGGCATTTCCATTGGGGTTGAGCCTAGTATTGATTTTTTAACCAATACATCCCTTGAAACGCAACGTGGAGTTTTAGTTAATGAATATTTAGAAACCAACCTTCCCGACGTATATGCAATTGGTGACTGTGCCGAGCATCGCACGCCTCCTCATGGACGCAAGTCGGTGGAGCAAATTTGGTACACAGGCCGAATCATGGGAGAAACCATCGCCCAAACCATTGCTGGTCAACGTACTGCCTACCAGCCAGGCGTATTCTTTAATTCGGCCAAGTTTTTTGACCTCGAATACCAAACGTACGGCGAAATTCCTGCTCAATGCCCTGACGACATTCAGTCTTTTTATTGGCAGCATCCGACCCAAGAAATCGCTATTCGAATCAACTACCGCCAAGGCACACGGATAGTCACGGGTTTTAACGCCCTTGGCACTCGCCTTCGGCACGCCACCTGCGACACTTGGCTTCGCGAACAGCGTTCGCTAGAGTATGTATTGGCTCATTTTCGAGAGGCCGATTTTAACCCTGAATTTTTTGAAAAACTGCGGTTGTCCTAATGATGCTTGCCTGTTTACTCAATAAGTTATTTCTCATTCTTTTCTGTACTCCCGCTGCTGATTCTCACGAATCTCCACCCCACAGCAATCATTCATTTTTGAAATATTCCGTGAATTACCTTATGTAAATCTCACTTCAAATTCAGCCTTATCCTTAAAAACTGCTGGTTCCGTAGTACCTCCACTTCCATGTGCCCTTGCCAATTGACTTCTTGGTACATTTCCATTAAATCACGGATAGACTTAATGGCTTTGCCAGCAGCCATACGGATAACATCCTTTTCTTGTAAACCTGACTTTTGCAACAGGCTATTGGCCCCGATGCTCATTATAATCACGCCCGTTTCATCGGGTAACCCATACGCTGAGCGCTCGCCTAAGCCTTCAACATTTTTGAGCATACCTCCTAGCCAGGTGAGTATGGAGACTTTGCTATCGGCAGATTCGTTGGTAGTCACTAATGGAATGAGTGGGGTTAATGCTCGTGTTTTTAACGACGCTTTTTGCACCCCAAACGACTGCATAGGAATGTTTTTAAAGCCAATTTGAAACGCAGGCGAGTTATTTTTCACGGTATAATTTCCCACCAAAGCGTTCACAAACAATGGTGCCCCCGCAACACTGTTTGCATCCGTTCCGTTTTTCCGAGCCAACGCCAACGCTACCGAATCAGGAAATATATTTTGGTCAATATCAGGCCCCCAATCACTAACTTGAATGGGATAGTACTTTTTCATCACAATGTTATGTTTAAAAACATCGTGACTATTTTTAAACCAAACGTGCGGGTGAAAAGAGTTATTTACCAAAATGTTATTCTCCACTTTTCGGTAAAAACCTTCCCGAAGTTTTAGGCCACCATTGAGGCATACATTGTTATAAATATGGTAGTTAGACGAGCCATCATCAAGGTCAATATCCCAGCCGTGGTCGCAACGAAAGCGATTGTTTCGGATAACAGTAGGTTGTTGAGCATCCAGCAAAATCAGTTCGGGATGAACCGCCACAAGGCTATCCATGTAGCGTCGGTTGGCATACCAAAAGCGGTCACGCCCCCATGAGTTAAACGCCCCGTGGTCGCCCGTTTCTAGTACTGTGTTAAACACATCATTGAACTCCAACAAGTGCCCTCCCCACGCCCCGTCGCCGATATTGATACCTGCTCTTGGGGTGTTATAGATGCTATTGTGGCGCACAGTAATCTGCGCCGACAGCTCAATCTGCACTCCCGTGGCCTGTTTCTCGATTTGGCCGACATCATGAATTAGATTATCTTCTACCCAACAAGCTTGAGGAAAGTCGTTGGTTTTAGGCCCAGGGGTTTTATCCAGTTGCTCGTAAGGAATCGACAACTCATAGCGAAACGAAGGCGAACGTACGGCCTTGGGGTCTCCCACAAACGCAACGGCACTTGCTCCAATGTGATGAATATGGCACCCTCTGACGGCATTATTTCTATTATATTTGCTCATCACGATGGCATTTCCGCCCAAATTGGCCAATTCACAGTCAGTAACAGTACAACTTTCGGTACCCTCCATCAATACCGCGCCCCCTCGAAAAAACGTCCAATCGCTGCGAACCAACGGCTCTTTGGTTTCCATAAAGCTACGTTCGGTATGCGTAAAATGCAGGTTTTTGAAATGAATATTGCGTAATGGTTTTTCGGGAGTACCGCGCATTTCTACTAGGGTGTACAGTCCCGACACCTCGACTTGTGCCTTGGAAAGATTTACGTTTGGTGGCGGGATAAAATACAAGGTACGGGTCTTTTTATCAAAATACCATTCGTGGGGAGCATCCAATTCTTCCCAAATATTTTCGACAAAACGATGCTGTTTATGCATCGGTGCGGGGCGATTATTTTGCCAACCACCTTCCAACGTTAGCGCCCCTTTTGCATCTTTTCCCGTAATCAAATAATGAAATCCACCCCATTCGCCCGAATGAAGTGCATGAACATACCCACCCGCGGGTTGACTCCACCTCCGTACGCGTTCGGGACTTGTTGCTTCTGCCGATGTTCCATGAAATACCCGAGCGGTAGAATCATAGTTGGGATACCGTGCTAATTGCTGTAATTGGCCGTTGACGTAAAGTTGTTCGAAGTCTTGGGTTTCAGCTACAGTCGCTTGAAAAATCCCGTTTTTAAACGGTCTCCAATCCAATTGTAGGGACTTCCCGCCGCTGATGACTACTTTTTCGTTGGTGTATCCCTCAATTTCCAACGTTAACGCCTTTACCTCTTCGGCATCCAATGTTAGGGTAGTAGGCAAATAATAAATTCCACTACGCAAATAGATTTTCACTTTTTTCCCTTTGACCCGTTTGGCCAACGCAAGGGCTTTGGTTAGACTTTGAAAAGGTCGTTGTACCGTACCAGCATGCGTATCTTTCCCATTGGGGGCGACATAATACGATATCTGGGCATTCGTCATTGAAACGAAGGCACAGCTAATTACGCAGAAAACCAAAAAACGTGTAACCATGAAAAAATGAGGGAGAAAAGTCTTCCTTAAAAGGGGTCTTAAGCTTTCTTTTACTTTTGTTGGTACACTCTTACGTAGTCGTACACTACTTCGTCGGGGAGTATGGCTTTGGAAGGGTCGCCGCCCCAGCCCGTTAGTTCTAGACTCAAAATGAGGTATTCGTCTACGTTTGAAATCGCCGTAATCGTACGCCACGTTTCTTTTCCATCAACGTAAAAAATGTATTCTTTTTCTGTCCACAACAGCCCAAATGTATGAAAACCCGAAGCGACCGACGGCACCGCTATTTTCGAGCCCGTACTTTTATGGTCTGCGCCGTAGCCGTCCCAGTGCAAATTATGGTGTACCGTTGAGGGCTCTTTTCGGTGGTATTCAAAAATATCTATTTCTACACCCGACTGAGAGGGATTGCCTAGCACTTTTCCCATGGTTGGGGTTTGTAACCAAAACGCGACATGAGGCCCTAATTCGTGGTTCATTTTTGCTTTACATTCAAAGTATCCATAGCGGGTTTTGTAGAATTTTTCTGTGCCAATTTGACCAATTTTATATTCATTTCCTTCTTTCCGAAGCTCAATTAGCAAATTACCCTTGCCATCAAGTCGTACATTTTCTTTGACTACACGACCAAGGTTTCTCAACACACCTGCTTGTCGGTATTCCCATTTTTTCAAATCGAGGCTCTCCCCCTCAAACTCATCTTGCCATACCAATTGATAGCCATTTCTAAGGTAATTCTGCGCCGTAATACTATGCTCGATTTCTTCTAGTTTTACCGACGAAGCCGCACAAGAGGCCACTAAAAGGATACATACGACCGAAAAAATAGAGTTCATTTTAAAAGGTGTTGGGGTTTTTTAGGGGAGATGGCAAAATAATAAATAGGATACTGCTTTAGGGTTGTAGCTTTTGACGAACAAGACGTCCGTGACACAGGAAACGTCTGATTTTTACCACCAATCATTTTTATTGCTTCGCCAGTTTTGTACCATCATTCCTGCAAAAACTTATTTCAAACGTAGGCAATACTGTGGTATGCATCCAAACGACATCAAAGTGTCGGACAAGGACACGAATGGACAATTGGCGATTGTTGAATATCTTGAATTAGGGTACTATGATTATCAACATTTGGTACGTGATTTTAAAGAATTTACTAATCTAACCCCAAACGGATTTCTCATTACAGAAGGGAAAGCCCCAAAGCGCACATTTGGGAAAGCCGAAATATAACCTAAAACGAATACCCCACGGCAATATTCAATACCAAATTTTCTTTGCGCCATATCCCGTCTCTAAAGTCCATTTGACGAATCACCCAACGGTCGGTTTCGGGAAGCCATGGCTTGCGAAGGGGCATTGCTAAGTCGAAACGCAGCAGCAAAAACGGCAGTGTCAAACGCAGGCCAAGACCCGTCCCTACGGCAACTTGCTTGTAGAACTTATTGGTAAAAACGGCATTATCTTCGGGGAAGTAAAACGAATTATCAAAGTTTCGGTACATCCAGATATTGCCGGCGTCGGCAAAAAGAGCCATTTCGATATACTGATTTATCTTGCATCTAATCTCCGTATTTACCTCCAGTCGAATATCCCCAAAAGAAGTAAACCCAAACAAACTCAGCGAGTCGGGCTGGTAACTTCCTGGGCCTACGGCGCGCCCACGAAACGCTCGAATACCATTGCTCCCCCCTGCAAAATATTGCTTAAACTGAGGAAGAGCATACGAATTGCCGTACGGAATACCTATTCCACCCAGCAAACGATTTGCCCAACGAATCGAAGGGGATATATCGTAATAATAACGCATATCTAAGTCAAAACGAGCGTATTGTTCGTACGGAATTCCAAATACTATTCCAACCTCCTGACGACCTTTGGCAATTAGCCCCGCTACGTTTCCTGCAATATCAGCTCCCGCATTTAAGACAAATTTACCCTTGCTACCCAAAGCAGGCTGAGGTGTAAAACTAAAGTTATACTGCGCTCCTAAAATGAGGCGATTTTCGAGAATATTGAAATACCGAAGCAAGTCCTGCAAGCGAGCGTTGGGCGAGGTAATGCTATCAACAAGCGCCTCGCTGATGTTACGAGGCTTGACTATGTTAAGAGCAATAGGTGTAAACGAATGCTCGATTCTCGTACTGCGGCGCCATACATAGCCCCAATTGAACTTCACTGAGGTTTGTGTATAAAAATTCTTTTGTGACAATTCTTCGTACCCCACCGTCAACGTTGTCTTGGGCAACGTTTGGTTTTTGGCGGGATTCATTCGGTAAAAAGGCAAGACAAAACGAGGAAAGGAGAGTTCACCCTCTACGCTCGTGCGGTAGTAATCTCGTACTTTGATGTTACGTTGACTTCCTAGCTGCACGTCAATCCCCGCATTGGCCGTTAAACGTAACATTTCTGCCCCACGAAACAGATTTCGATTGAACCACGTGAGATTAAGTTGCGACCCAGTTAAGTTGTTTGATTTGGTAACAGCGCTCAACTCCGCCCGCAACGACTTCTTTTTCAACGGAGTTAGATAATAATAAACATCTAGCAAAGCCGAATCAGAACGAGGAAGAAGTTCAAAACGGTTTTTAACAAACTTAAAGTTTTTCAAGTTAATAAGCCGCGACAAGGACACATCTTGCACATCGCTACTATATAGGGCTTTGGGGCGAAAACCAATGGCGTCGGCAAACGTTCTTACGCGGTATGCTCGAGCAGGGTCCACAATTTTGAACCCTCTACGCAATACCGCTCCCGCCAAGGTATCAGAACGCAAAAACCCATTGTCCGAAATGACGTACACATTTTTAATGTAGTACTTTTTCAGGGCTAACTGCGTCGTAGTGGGTTTTAATTCAACGTACAGATTGACCCGTTGTCGGTGGAGGTTCGTGTCGGCTTTTACAATGAGGTAGTCGGGGCGAAAATAATAATACCCAATACGTTTCAAGTCACGTTCGATACGTTGGCGCTCTGCTTCAATGGCCGAAAGTTGGTAAGGCTGCCCTGATTTTAGCAGCGAAGTAGTGCTTGTTTTTAGAAACTCGTTCCCAAAACTACCCCCATTGTTGGGATTCACAAACTGTACATTTTCAATGGTATATCGGGGTTTTAGCACGATGGTATATTTGGCTTTGGCTGTGCGTCCTTTTTCAACCAATTCGCCTGAAGCCTGAGTTCTGAAATACCCCTCGTTGTTGAGGTGGTTAGTCAGCACTTCACTATTGGTAGTTACCGCACGGCGGCTCGCCAACACAGGCGGCTCCCCAAAACGCTTACGAAACCACCCCCGAAAGCTTTTTTCTTTGGTCGGTTCACCCATAAAGTAGTAAAACCAAACTTTGTAGGGAAACCCTAACAAGCTACTGTTAGGAACAGGGCGAATCAAGGGTTCTACCAAGGCTTTTACTTCTTTGGCTTGTTTAGAAGACATCGTTGAATCAGTCACTACCTGTATCTCAGCCCCCATATACAAACTTTCTCCCGCAGGCAGGTGTTTCGAGACCGAGCAGCTACTCAGCGCGATTCCAATCAAAAAAAGCCCTACAGAAGTGATTCTTGACATTTATTTCAAAGTTTGAAATCTATTTCTTAAACATTTCCTTGAAGGTTTCGTAGTCCAACACAATGGCAAAACTCACACCCGTTTCTACGATAAATCCTTCTAACACCGTTTGGTATTGGTTTTTGCGGTAAGCGCGTACAGCATAGCGTCCATCACGAGTCAGGTCATAATTAATGTTAACGTTATCGACCAATTCTGTTGATTTTTGAGTACGGTTTCCGCTCTCTATTTCAAAATTTCGCCCCACATTTACCGTCAAACGCTCGTTCAAAAATGCTTTACTCAAACCAACGTTCAAATCGGTTTGGCCTGCGCTTCCACTGGCCGTCGCTACGGCAGTAGAGTTGACGTCGAAATTAAGTTTCACTCCTTTGATTAAATCAGAGGCCAAAAGGTTGAGTTGATCGGTAAGAAGTTTGCTTACGCTTTGGCGCGCAATCACTTCAGGATTCACCGAAGAGAAAAAGTCCGATGACTGTTCTCCAATAAATTTATTCAACACCAGCAGAGAAAACACTTGCTTGTTCATCTGAACGGGGTCTTTGATGTTATTAAACACCCCGTCTTCTTCAATTTGATTGCGGGTAGTTGCGGGCATCTTATTCGGGTCAGGGCGCACCTCAAAACTAATCTGAGGGTTACTGAGACTCCCTTGCATTTTGAGCAATACTTCGAGCGGTACTTTACCATACTTCGCTGCTTTGCCTTGAAGCGGCGTTAAGTCGGCAGTTACAGGATACACCGCCGTAATGTCCACATCGGCCTTCATGGGGTCACCTGTCCACAGCAGTCGACTACCTTTTTGAATAGTAAAGTCTCGTTTAAGGATTTCAAAAGTAAGGTTGTAAGACCCTTGCGTAAGTTCGTACAACCCCAAAATATAGGGCTGTCCTTCAGGGGTAATTCCTGCATTCAACTGCGCATTTCCTTTCACTTTGAGGTTGTCGCCGTTGAGTTCATCGACCACAATGGTGAGTTGTGAACGGTCATCAGCTTCCAAATTAAGCGAAATACCTGCCCCGAATTCCAACGGGGCTTCGGTTTCTAGACTGTCTTTGGGCACCGCCGTAGAATCCGACTTATTGATAAACTCCACGATTCCTTCGGTGCTTGCTTTACCCAAGTCGTCGTCGGGCATGATGACCGTAATATCGCTTCCTTGTTTGAGTTTGACCGAACCATCAATCGTGGGATTAGTCCCCACCCCTTCGATGTGTAATTTGGCATCCACAATTCCTTTTCCGTACAAAAAGTCGTTTTCTATACGGGAGGCATTCAGAACGGTAAAATCCTTGCCCTCCACGGTCAAATCGTAGGCAACGCTAGGGAGATTTCCCCAATTAATTTTCCCATCTACCTGCAAAGGTTGGTTGAGGGTATCTTTTACAATAAATTTTTTGAGAAATACGTCTGAATTGACAAACTGTAAGCGGCTGTTATTAATTCGATATGTTGCTCCAAGCTTGGTTACATTAAACGACACACTATCAAAAAGCGCCTCTCCCTCCACCTTAGGTTTATCAATAGCTCCTCGAATTTGTGCTTTCCCCGACAGCGCCCCCGTTGCACGCCGTAATTGCCCCGCACTAAACGCCTCAATTGTCCGTGCACCGAGTTTACGAATATCTACTTCAAAATCGAACGGTGTTTTACTTTTTAAAAGATAATTACCGCTCAGGCGTACATCGTTTTGAGGGCTTTTGAGGGTAGCCTCAGCCACAATTTTTGACGCAGATTCGTTGGCGGCCCTAATCTTCAAATCGCCAATTGGAATATTGGTATATTGAAACCCTTCAATGCCCAAATCCCCCGTAAAAACGGCCGATTCGGTGTAATTTTGAAGTAAAACGTTTCCTCCTAACTTTCCGCTTATCTGCAACGAATCCATCACCAACGCAGTCAAAGAAGCCAAGTCAAGGTTATCCATCTCTACCCGAAGTGGTCCATTAGGAACACCCGTTGTTGTGTTGATAAGAAGCCGCTGTCGATTTTGTTGGAGGTCAAATTGTTGTACCAACAGTCCATCTTTCCCAAATTGGACGAACCCATCTGTAGTTGCTTTCCAAGGTTTGTAATCCAGTAAAAACCCATTGGGGGCTAGTTGAAGGCGATACGCATTGCCAACACTCGCCAATGTCCCCGACAATTCATGTTGCTTTTTATACAATGAGTCCTTAAAAGAGGCATTAAATCCTACCAAACTATTGGCTACTTGGCCTTCTATCGCGGCTCGTTTGATTTGATACGTATCGTACAAAAACGTATCTACATGCCCCACATAATTGGCTTGATTTTCGATTCCGAGTATTCCAAAGTCCGCATTGTTGACGACCATGCTATCGTAGTCAATGCGTGGAGCCACAATGCGTGCCATTAGTGTAGTATCACCTTGACTGTTTAAATGAACCATAAATCTTACCGTATCCATACGAGTAAGTTCTGGGACAAATACTTGAAGTGCAGGATGGTTTGCCACTTTACCCTCGACCGAAAGTCGGTAAGGAGTAGTAACAGGCTTATAGGGTACGTCGGGCAAGGCAAAGTAGCGACTGATTTCTGTCAATAGTACGTCAGCCAACTGTATGTACCGAAACGTTCCTGTTGCTTTTGCTTTCAAAAAGGGAGTATTAATCAATGCCAATCGTTCGCCCTCTTGATTATCTAATTCCACCCAAATGTTTTGCAAGGGGATGTTCTTGCCTTTTTGAACAAGAATCCCATTCGTAATTTGAAGGGTCCCTCGCGGGTCTTCGGGGTCAGTAGAGGTAAAGTTGGCGTTGATTCCTCCTTTGATATCAATTTCATCTTCGTACAAATGAAGGGCTTTCAGACGGAGGGTTTGAATATCTAATTGAGAAGAAAACGAAGGGTATTCTGACCGTAAATCTACTTTGGTAGTCAATTTTAGGTTTAGGTTAGAGTCTGCCACTGCCGCTACTAGGTCGACCAACTGGCCTCGTAAACTTCCTTTTATTTCTAAATTTTGATACACATATCCCTTCAAATCGGCCTTTTCAACCACGGCAGCTAAGTCTGCTCGCAACGTTTTGGGGTCAATTCCTTGCCCAACGACCGTGGCTTTGAGCGATATTTTTCCCAATTCTGCAAGTGATTGTTTCAGCCATTTGCCTACATCAAATTCCTTCAATGAAAGGGTTCCATTGTATTCTTGTTGACGGCCACGCACAAAATTTTTGAGGTTTCCAGCAAACGCAGCCCCTCCCCTATCCGAAGCCAACTGCGTGTCCAAACGAAGATTATCCAAACTCCCCTGTACCTTCCCTGACAAACGCAAGTTTTCGGGAAGTTCGATGGTAGAAGGAAAAGCCCTGTCAGGTAGAATACGCTGCAAATCTCTCCGCGAAGACGACAACTCAGCAATGAGTAAATCCAACGCCATTTGCTTTGGGTCGGGTAAGCCTTTAATACGTCCATCGACCTTAAAACGCGTAGCATCAAGTGTACTTATATCTACGCCTTTTAGGTTTAGGTCATTGATTCTCCCCTGCACTAGCCCATTGAATTTTACACTAGCTGTAGGGTTCTTGGCAAACGGTGTTTTTTTTCGCAAGGCTGGCATCCACGCTAAAACATCTTTGAAACCCAATTGGCTTTTTGTCAGGCAAACATCCACCCCAACGTTGCCCACATTTTTGGAAAATTCCTCCAACGAAGCGTAGTTGAGCACCACTCGGTTTTGTAAGAGCGTTTCATTGGTTTGGAGCAGTAAATTTTGAAGGGACAACTGGCGAGGGGTGTACATAAAATCGGCACGAAGTTGCCGCATCACTCCACGGCGTTTTTCAAGCCAACTTCCCAATTTTAGCTTCCCCGAGATACGTTGGGGAGTAAATTGAAAATCTTCGAGCTGAGTAGCAAAACGTTGAATATCCAACTTAAAATCACCCGATTGAAAAGCAATGCCTGTATTTTTAACCCCCAGTTTTTTGAGTACTACCAATGGCCGAGTCAAATACAGCTTTTCGGCCTCTATTTCTAATTTCCCGATGTTGGCCTCCGTTTTTAACTGCTGTTTACGGTCTTCGTACACAACCCGATAGTCACCCAATCGAATCGTTCCCAGTTCTAGGTCAAGGGAATCGGCAGTAGATGCAGAAGAAGTTAAACCGCTATCTTTACGAATCGGGGTGTACATTTTCACCTTTACCCATCCTGATTGAATATTGGTATTCGTCAAATGATATCGACTGAGAGAAGGGTTAAAAGCCGAGAAATTGAAGCATGCATCGGGCAAAGACACTTCCACATCCGTACCAACGACCGCATCTTGGTACGACAACCGCACATTTCGCAACAGAACGGCATCCATCCGCATCTCTAGGGGGGCAGAAGTAGTATCGGGGGTTGTAGTTTGTGAAGTAAATGTATTAATGATAAATTGAAAATTGAAAGCAGTATCAGGGAGCGTTCGATACGCTTTCAAACGAATGTCTTCGAGTTGAATTTCATTGATTCCTACCCGATTTTGCAGCAGCCCCCACACGTCCAAATCGGCGTAGATTCGCCCTCCTGCAAGCAACGTGTCGCGGCGGAGATCTTCGATGTACACCCCACGAAGTTCTATCCAGTCGGGCAGAGAAAAACGGGCTTGGGAAACATCCAATTTTGTTTTGAGTTTTTTGCGTAGGTACGACACGGCCTGTCGAGCCAACCAGTCTTGACCCGAAGCAGTTTGCAACCAAACCACTCCCGAGCCTACGACCAGTAGTAGCCCCAATAGTGCAACTAATATGCCTCTACCTACTTTTTTCACTCAATAATTTCCCCCTCCCACAGAGCATTTTATTTGTTACTTCGACCCACAAAAGCCTATTTCACAAACGGGTCTTCTGCAAATTTCGGGTTAAAATCTACGACCGTCGTTACTTTTACTGGCCTTTTATCAATGCTGCTAACAAAAGTAGTTTCAGAAGGATATGACAGTCCAAATTTCGACTTTTCGTACTTCGAGTGGTCACGCGTTTGAATTTCTCCCGTGGGTAATGTTAGCTTTTCTCTCACCAGCAACCCCGTTGTGGTATCGAAATATAAATTGTATTTTACTCCTTTTCCTTCTAATTCCACTTGAGTAGTTGCGGTGCCATTGATTTGTTGGTTTCCGACCACCGTCGCGATATATCCCTTAACTGTATAATCACCAAAAGGCACAAAAATATCAGTAAGCTCACGGCGCATATTATCTCGCTCTCTATCGCTCAGGTTACTCGTTTGGTACTGTGTCACTTTATCGCGGCTACCAATTGGAATTTTAAGCCAACCATCAGCCGCCTTAATACCATAAATAAAATCACGTTTTAGAATAGTTCTTACCTTCACCATAGCTTGAAGTGGCAAAGAAGCTTTGATGTCCAAATCATAGTCATTGGCTGTACCTGCGCGGTAAGCTTGCTTAATTGTATAGGTTTGCACCGAGTCCCACAGCGCTTTGCTGCCGGTGGCAGTGTAGTATTTTGCAAAGATATTATCGACGGCCGCGTCGGTCGTTTGTGCATAAAGGCCCGTGCTTACCAAAGCTGCAAGGCAAAGTGTTACAATTAGCTGTTTCATCATACAATAGATTTAAAGATGAATAACTCCAAAAATAGTAGTTTTATGATAGGATACCACCAAAAAAACCTGTAAAACAAAAGAGCCCCTCTCGGGGCTCTTTTGTTTTACAGGCAACACAGGTTTTCAATTAGCTGCGATAAAGCACTGCTTTTACTGCGTCAATCGTACGTTTTACACTTGGCAAGGCCGCTTCTACCAACGTTGGTGCATACGGAAGCGATACATCCATGCTGTTGACACGAATCACTGGTGCATCCAAATAATCAAAGGCCTTACGTTGAATCATGTAAGTCAGCTCGGTTGCGATAGACGATAATGGCCATGCTTCTTCTACCACTACACAGCGGTTTGTTTTTTTAACCGATGCGATTACAGTATCATAGTCAATAGGCCGTACCGTACGCAAATCAACAAGTTCAGCGCTGATACCCATTTTCGCTAATTCTTCAATAGCAGGATTTACAACGCGTGGAATCATTTTTCCAAATGACACGATCGTCACGTCAGTTCCTAATTTTTTAACTTCGGCTTTTCCAAGTGGAATGATGTATTCTTCTTCGGGCACCTCGCCTTTGTCTCCATACATCACTTCTGACTCCATAAAAATAACAGGATCATTGTCACGAATAGACGCTTTCAACAATCCTTTGGCATCATATGGGTTTGCAGGAACTACTACTTTCAAACCTGGGGTATTGGCATACCAATTTTCAAAGTTTTGAGAGTGTTGAGCTCCCAGTTGACCTGCGTTTCCAGTTGGTCCACGAAACACGATAGGGCAACTGTATTGCCCACCAGACATCGAAAGGATTTTGGCGGCAGAGTTAATTACTTGGTCGATAGCAACCAACGAGAAGTTGAACGTCATAAACTCCACAATTGGACGCAAGCCGTTCATCCCAGCACCTACCCCGATACCTGCAAAACCCAATTCGGCAATCGGCGTATCAATAACGCGTTCTGGACCAAACTCGTCAAGCATTCCTTGACTTACTTTATAAGCTCCATTGTATTCTGCTACTTCTTCACCCATCAAAAACACGCGTGGGTCACGACGCATTTCTTCGCTAAGGGCTTCACGTAAAGCTTCACGGAAAAGTATTTGTCTCATTGTATATATATAAAATTCTGGATTTGGGAGGGTTGAAAACGGCCGTAAAAATAGGAAATTTTTCGTAAATCCATTCATTCTCCGATTACTTCCGCCGCACCTGTCCTCATTTTTGGAGCACTTTTAGAGCAAGTTAAAGGCCGATTCTCGTCTACTATTGACTGCTTTGATTTATTACTCAAAAGATAACGCGCATTTTAGGCGACAAAGTCTACTGTGCGACAAAAGGGTTCTAAAAGAGCCAAAAACACTTTTTTTAAAAAAAATTACATTAGTAGTGGTAAAAATCACAAAGAATTGAGTTTATATAGCAAAAAGTTGACGCAAACGCTTTAAGTTTGTAGCAAATACCTAACTATATAATCCACTTTTAACCTCATACAAAATGAGAAAAATTGTTTTATTTTCATTATCTGTACTTCTTCTTGCGTCTTGCAACAAGAAACAATTAGCACAACTCAACAAGGAAAAAGCTGAACTCCGAGCATTACTTGACAAAAACAAAGCTGATTGTGATGCGTTAACGGCAAAACTTAACAATGACGTCAGCGATTTAAAAAGTCAAATTAAGTTGAAAGATGGTGATATCACCAACGAACGCGCAAAACTCAAAGCATTGGAAGAAGAATTGGCGTACTTGAAACGTACCAACACTAACCTTCTTGACCGCTTGTCTGACTTATCAATTGTTAGTAAAGACGGTGCTGAAAGTATTAAAAAATCATTAGATGCCTTGAACCGTCAGAGCTCTTACATCCAAGACTTGAACTCAAATTTGCGCCGCAAAGATTCGCTTAACTTGGCATTGGTGATGAGCCTCAAGCGTTCGCTTGACAACGTAAACGACGAAGACGTAAACATTGAAGTGAAAAAAGGGGTAGTATATATCTCACTTTCAGACAAAATGTTGTTCAAGTACGGTAGCTACGAAATCACTACTCAAGCAGAAGCAGTATTGGGCAAAATCGCGAAAGTAGTAAACGACCGCAAAGATTTTGATATCTTGGTGGAAGGACACACTGATAGCGTACCATACAACAGTGCTTCTGTGTTAGAAGACAACTGGGATTTAAGTGCAAAACGCGCTACATCAGTGGTACGTGCTCTTCAGAAAAAATACGGAGTTGCTCCTGAGCGTATGACCGCAGGTGGCCGTGGCGAATATGTCCCAAAAGTAGCTAACGATAGTAGCAAAAACCGCAGTGTCAATCGTCGTACTGAAATCGTTATCTTGCCAAAACTCGACCAATTCTTTCAATTGTTCGAAGGCGGGAAATAAACATTTAGCAACCGTCCTATTCACGGCGAGCGATGTCTTTCGAGGCATCGCTCGTTTTTTTGGGGAAATCTCCTAACTTCGTAGCACTTTACGCGTTTTTTGATAAAAACACCACCATGAAACACTTCCGTAAACTCACTCTCGCTGCCGTATGCGCCGTGGCTTTAGGCTTTTTTGCTTTCCGCAACGACGAACGTTTCTTTGAAATTGCTCGTAATTTAGACATTTACGCCACCCTATTTAAGGAGTTGAATCGCTATTATGTAGACGAAATCAATCCTAACCGCTTAACTAAAATGAGTATTGAGTCGATGCTTAAAAACCTCGACCCTTATACTAATTTCTACGCCGAAGACGAAATCGAAGATTACCGCACCATGACCACAGGACAATACACGGGCATCGGGGCAGTGATTACGGCCAACAAAGGAAAACAAATCATTTATTCGATTTTAGAAGACTCGCCTGCGGCTAGAGCGGGGCTTCACGTCGGGGATGAAATCGTCAAAATTGACGGGGTGGACATCACCACCCGCAAAGATGCCAATCCCGACAAATTGATGAAAGGACAGGCCAATTCGACCGTCAAACTTGCCGTACGGCGTGTGGGTACGAAAGACCTCATCGAGATGAATGTCACGCGCGAATTTGTCAAAACTGGTAACGTTCCCTACTATGGAATGCTCAACGACGAAGTAGGTTACATCGATCTGAAAGATTTTAACCAAACTGCTGCACGCGAAGTAAAAAATGCGTTGGTTGAACTCAAAGGAAAGGGTATGAAAAAACTTGTGCTCGACCTGCGCGAAAACCCTGGGGGGCTCCTTGACCAAGCGGTATTGATTTGCAATTTATTCATTCCCAAAGATGCAGAAGTGGTATCGAACCGCGGAAAAGTAACCGAATGGAACAAAACCTACACCGCACCGATGGCTCCCGTAGATACCGACATTCCGTTGGTGGTGTTGGTCAATGGCCGCAGTGCCTCAGCATCGGAAATCGTCTCGGGGGTTATGCAAGATTACGACCGCGGGGTATTGATAGGTCAACGAACATACGGAAAAGGCTTAGTACAAACCACGCGTGACTTATCATACAACACCAAATTAAAAGTAACCGTAGCCAAGTACTACATTCCAAGTGGTCGTTGTATTCAAGCCATCGACTATAGCCACCGTAACCCCGACGGTAGCGTAGGGAAAGTGCCCGATTCGTTAAAAGTTGCCTTCAAAACCCGCAATGGTCGCGTAGTATACGATGGCGGAGGAGTAGAGCCTGACGTAGCTACCGAACTTCCTGCCTTGCCTACAATTGTGACAAGTCTTAACTCCAAAGGGTTGTTTTTTGACTATGCCCTCCAATACCGTGCTTCACATCCGACTATTAAACCTGCCAAAGAGTTTGAAATTTCTGACGCCGACTATCAGTCGTTTACCACATGGTTAAAAGACAAAGAATACGACTACGTGACACAAGTCGAAAAAGACCTCAGCACACTTGAGGCCTCCGCCAAAAAAGAAAAATATTTTGACGTTATTCAAGAACAACTCAAAGCACTCAGAACCAAACTGAGCCACAGCAAGGAAAGTGATTTGGCAATGTTCAAAAAAGACATTAAACATTTACTTGAGCGCGAAATTACGTCACATTATTACCTTCAAAAAGGGGAACGTGAGTACGTATTCCAAAGCGATGCCGAAGTAAAAGCAGCCCTTGATTTATTTAAGGACATGCCCCGCTACGAAAAAATCCTGAAAGGGAAGAAGTAAGCACTCGTGGGTCGGGGTGCTCATACCTCGACTCATAAACGTAATTATGTTCGATATTTTCCCCCTATTTCCTACATTTGCAACTCCATTTACGAATTGCAGCATGTTTTTAACAAGAATCAAATCAAAAGAGTCAGGGCTATTGCTCTACGGTATTACCCCCCCAAAATCACAAACCGCTCCTGAGAAAGTAAGTGAAATTGCCGAAAAAACACTCGCGCGGTTGCAAGGGTTAGACATTGATGCCCTCATTGTCTATGACGTTCAAGACGAGTCTAGCCGCACTTCAGAAGAACGTCCTTTTCCATTTATTACTGCTCTCGACCCTTTTGAGTTTGCCCACCAGCATCTCGCATCTTTACCAATTCCCAAAGTAATTTATCGTCCTGCGGGAAAATTTAGCTCAGAAGAACTTCGTCAGTGGATAGGTAATTTGACCCAAAACGGCTTTTATCCTGTTTTTGTAGGAGTACCTTCACCTGATTTTAAACCCCGTACTAGCCTTCCTGAAGCTTATGCCGTTTGGCGCGAATTTGAGGCTGAGTCCATCATTGGTGCTGTTACTATTCCTGAACGCCATGCTGTGCTCAAAGACGAAGACCAGCGAATTCTTGATAAAGTAGCAAGCGGTGTCAGTTATTTTGTTTCACAATGCGTATTCAATATCGACTACGCCAAACAAATGTTGGAGGACGTTGAAAAAACCTGTCGCACTCAGAACATAGACCTCCCTACTTTTGTCTTTACGATTACGGCCTGTGGGTCAAAAAAAACCCTTCATTTTATGGAGTGGCTAGGTATTCATATTCCCGACTCGGTCAAAGAATCGCTGCTTTCTTCGGAAAATATCTTAGAGTCATCCGTCAATTTTTGCTTACAAATTGCAGATGAACTAATTGATTTCTGCATAGCCCACTCAATCCCGTTTGGGTTTAACATCGAAAGTGTTGCTATCCGTAAAGATGAAATCGAAGCTTCTATTTACATGGTGAACCAAATTCGTGACCGACTGATAGCAAAAGGACTTAGAAAAAATTAACCCAGAAACTTTATGGCGACGGCACTCTCTCCCGCTGATTTTTTGCAAGCTGCCCAGCACTTGCCCATCATCGACGTGCGGTCGACAAAAGAATACCATCACGCTCACATTCCAGGGGCAGTCAATATTCCGCTTTTTACTAATGAAGAACGCGCTGAAGTCGGCACCTGTTACAAACAACAAGGTCGCGATTTGGCCGTGCGGCTAGGACTAGAGTTGATTGGCCCCAAACTCGCCTATTTTGTCAAACAAGCCGATGCCCTCGCCCCTCAACGCCAAGTGCTAGTTCATTGTTGGCGAGGTGGGATGCGTAGCGGTAGTTTTGCCTGGCTGCTCAAAACCGCAGGATTCAACGTTTCTACCTTAGAAGGCGGGTACAAAGCATACCGTAATCACGTTTTAGAATCGTTTGAACGGCCACAGAATATAGTTATTTTAGGAGGACAAACGGGCAGTGGAAAAACAGACATTCTACGCGCGCTAACACAGATGGGCGAGCAAGTCATTGATTTAGAAGCTATCGCCCATCACAAAGGCTCAGCCTATGGTGCCATTGGGCAAACGCCACAGCCTTCTTCGGAACAATTTGAAAACCTCCTACATCAGCAATGGAGTACTTTAGCCCCTAATCGTCGGGTTTGGTTAGAAGGTGAAAGCAGGAACATTGGAAGATGTTTTATTCCATTGGCTTTTTGGAAACAAATGCAACATCCTACGCAATTTATCTTTGTTGATTTACCAAAAAACCTTCGAATACAACGCCTCGTGCGTGAATATGCCTGTTATGACCACTCTCTCCTTCTAAACGCCACCGAACGTATCAAAAAACGACTCGGAGGGCAGCATTTTAAAGCCATTATTGAAGCCCTCGAACGGCATGACTACGCCACCGTTGCCGATATTTCTCTACATTACTACGATAAAGCCTACCTTTATGAGTTAGCACAACGCAACGTTTCGCATCACATCTCTCTTCAAGAAGATCATCCCTTCAGTGCTGCTCAAATTATTAGAGAACTCCTTTAAAGCTGAAAGAAGTTTTTTAATCTTACATGACATATACAAAAAATTTACTTTTTTAACAAAAGGGCTTTATTTAAAACACTAAAGGAGAATTTACTTGTATTTTATCCAAAAAAATGCCTTTTAGGTACTCATAAAAAGCATACATTAGTATTAATCTTTGGATAGTTTGTAGCCAATTGTCTAGAAATGGCTTGAATATTACAAACAAAGGAATTTCACATGACGCCTAAAAAATACCAACTCCAGTTTTTTAAATCCTATCAATCAATTCTTTTACTTTTCGCACTTCGCGCCCTACAATGTGGTCAATGATGGCGGCGGCATGGTCACGCCCGTTTTCGATGAAAACTTTTTCCGTGTGAATCCCCGCCACCACCGTACCGCACAAATACAATCCCGCAACATTGGTTTCGAAGGTTTGAGAATCAAACACGGGTATCATGCTCGGCTGTCTCAATTCTACCCCGCACCGCTGAAGCAATGCACCATCGGGAATATATCCAATGAGCATTAATACAAAATCTGCATCAAGCCATTCTTCTTCCCCCGTTTGAATATTTTCTATCAAGACCCGCTTAGGCTCAATGGCTTTGGTAAGGCTATTAAAACGCGTTTTAATTTTCCCTTCTTTGACCCGATTTTTTACATCAGGAATTAGCCAATACTTCACCGTCGGACGAAAATCTTCTCCACGGTGAACGACCGTGACATCCACATCGTGACGGTACATCTCCAACGCGGCCTCCACGGCCGAATTGGCTCCTCCCACTATCACTACTTTGGAAAAAGAGTACTGAAATGGCTCATCATAATAATGTGAAACATGAGGAAGACTCTCTCCATCTATTCCCAAAAAGCGAGGAAAATCAAAATAACCAGTCGCAACAATCACCTTTTTGGCATAGTAGTTTTCACCCCCTAACGTCTGAATTTCAAAGACTTCGTCGTCTTGCTTTATAACCTGAGCTACCTCCGTAAACAATTTAAAGTTGAGGCGATAATACCCCGCTACTTTTCGGTAGTACTGCAACGCTTCGCTACGATTGGCTTTGACATCCGAAATGGGAAAGGGAATCCCTCCAATCTCAATATTTTCGGCAGTAGAGAAAAAACGCATTCGTTTGGGATACCGACGAATCGACTCCGTAATACTCCCTTTTTCAAGAATCAAATGGCTCAATCCTGCCTTCGCAGCCTCTATCCCAGCCGCCAGCCCACAAGGCCCCGCGCCAACTATCAATACATCGTACAATTGCATAATGGATTATGTTTACTCGATGAAGCCCCAAAATTACAGCTTTCATCCCAAAAGTAATCTCAGTAATAAGGTAATATAACGACATTTTAGCCTTTTAAAGCTATTCAATTTTACATTTATAGAGTAGAATGCTTTCTTGCATTTATATTACGTGTCCTGTCAATTACAACTTTCACCCAAACTAAACCTAAATGAAAAAAACACTACTCTTTGCAGCAGCATTGCTCGCAGGAAGCTACCTCACCCAAGCCCAACAACGCCCCGCTGGCGGTGCCGACCGCCAAGCGTCTACCTCTACGGCTCCTTCTAAAGAAGATAAATCAGGCGAAAGTATTCCTTTCAACCCTGACTCTTTTGTTGTTACCGAGAGTGAAGTAACAGTAAAAGGACAGCGAGTTCCCTACAAAGCTACCACAGGAATGATGCCTGTGTTTGACGAAGCGGGGAAAGCCATGGCAGGTTTATTTTATATGTACTACGAACGTAGCGACGTAAAAGACCGTGGCACCCGCCCGTTGGTTATTTCTTTTAACGGAGGTCCAGGTACAGCTTCGGTATGGATGCACATGGCTTATACAGGCCCCGCCTTGCTCAATATCGACGATGAAGGGTATCCTGTGCAGCCGTATGGATACAAGAAAAACCCCTATTCGATTTTGGACGTAGCCGATATTGTATTCATTGACCCCGTTAATACCGGTTATTCACGTCCTGTTAGCAAAGACATTCCTACGTCGAAGTTTTTTGGGGTAAATGCCGACATTAAGTACTTGGCCGAGTGGATTCGGACGTTTGTGACTCGCAACAATCGTTGGGATTCTCCTAAATATCTTATCGGGGAAAGTTACGGAACGACCCGCGTATCGGGCCTAGCTCTTGAGCTCCAAAGTAATCAGTGGATGTATATTAATGGGGTGATTTTGGTATCGCCTACAACGCTTGGCATCGAGCGTGGCGAAGCATCTGAAGCCGCGTTGAAAGTACCTTACTGTGCTGCCACTGCGTGGTACCACAAAAAACTCCCCGCCGATTTACAGAAAAAAGACTTGACCGATTTCTTGCCTGAAGTCGAGAATTTTACCATCAATGAGCTTCTTCCTGCCGTGAGCATGGGCGGGTTTTTAGATGATGCCAAACGCAAAGCCATCGCGGCTAAGCTCGCTCGTTATACGGGGGTTTCGGAAAAAGAAGTTCTCCAAAACAACCTTAACATGCCGCTCCAGTACTTCTGGAAAGAACTTTTGCGTGACGAAGGCTACACAGTAGGACGTTTGGATTCTCGCTACAAAGGCATCGACCGCAAAGACGCTGGCGACCGCCCCGATTTTAACGCAGAGTTGACGTCGTGGTTGCACTCGTTTACGCCTGCCATCAATATGTACCTTCGTAACGAGCTCAACTACAAGACCGACCTCAAATACTACATGTTTGGCCCTGTCAACCCTTGGGACCGTTCTAACGACCAAACGGGCGAAAACCTCCGTCAGGCCATGGCACAAAACCCTTACTTGCACTTATTGGTGCAGTCGGGTTACTACGACGGTGCTTGCGATTATTTCAATGCCCAATACAACATGTGGCAAATGGACCCTTCTGGTAAACTCAAAAACCGCATGAGCTGGAAAGGCTACCGCAGCGGCCACATGATGTACTTACGGAAGGAAGACCTTCAAAAATCGAATGAAGATATTCGTGAGTTCATCAAGAAGTCAACACCGAAATCAAACCAACCTGCCAAGTACTAGCCATTAGACGGTCAGAACATCAGTAAAATCTACCAAAAACTTGCTTCTTAAGGGGATAAACTTACAAGAACCTTATGAAGCAAGTTTTCCTTTTTTTAAGCCTTTTTGGCCTCACAACTGGGCTAGTTCAAGCCCAAACCAAATCGTTCAAAAACTCCCCTCCACTCACAGAAGCCGCCCCCGAAACCGTCGGTATGTCGTCTGAGCGCCTCAACCGCCTTGATGGAGTACTTCAAAATGCGATTGCACAAAGCAGCGTCCCAGGGGTATCTGCACTTATCGTACGAAACGGTAAAATTGTCTATTACAAAGCCTTTGGAATGGCCGACAATGCAGCAAACCGCTCTCTGAAGCGAGACGATATTTTTCGGATTGCGTCGATGAGTAAAGCCATCACCTCCACAGCCGTGATGATGCTGTGGGAAGAAGGAAAATTTCAACTCGACGACCCTATTTCGAAGTATATTCCTGAATTTAAAAACCAAACGGTTCTCAAAAACTTCAAATTTCAGGACTCTACCTACACGACCGAACCCGTAAAATCCGAAATCACCATCCGCCATCTGCTAACGCATACGTCGGGGCTAGGCTACGGGGTTATCGATGCCGACGAGCGTTTCAAGGCTATGTACCACAAAGCAGGCATTGTTGATTTATTCACGACTGAGCCTGTCAAAATTAGTGACAACATCAAGAAGCTCGCCAAACTCCCCCTTCACCATCACCCAGGTGAAAAGTACGTATATTCAGAAGGCTTGGACGTATTGGGCTATTTTATTGAGCTCATGTCAGGAATGCCTTTTGATGAGTTTTTGCGGAAACGATTGTTTGAGCCGTTGGGCATGAGCGATACCTACTTCTATTTGCCCGACGCAAAAGCTTCGCGATTGGTAGCGATTCAAAAGCCACAAAACGGACAATGGGTGCGCTATCCCAATACTTTTTACGATACTGAGTACCCCATTAAAGGGGCAAAAACATTTTTCTCGGGAGGTGCTGGATTATCAAGCACGGCCAAAGATTACGCTACGTTTTTGATGATGTACCTCAATGGCGGCGAATTAGGCGGAAAACGCTTTTTAAGTCGCACAACAGTACAAACCATTCTGAGCAACCAAGTAGGAGATTTATTGGGGGGCGATAAAGCCAGTTCGTCTTATGGTTTAGCATTCGGCCTCCTCAATAAAGCGGGCGAAGATAAGGGGGCGAAAGGAAGCACAGGCACGTTTGAATGGGGAGGATATTTCAACACTAACTATTTTGCCGACCCCAAAGAAAAAATCATTGGCGTGATTATGAAACAAACCCAAAGCAGCAGTGATAACCTCAATAATTTGTTCCGTCAACTGATTTATCAATCCATTGATGACTAAAAAACCTATTTATTTTACCTAAAAAGCCTCCGAAAGAGGCTTTTTAGGTTTTGATAGTGCTCAAGTTGTGACCCCGACGGGAATCGAACCCATATCAAGCGTTTAGGAAACGCTTATTCTATCCGTTGAACTACGGGATCAATACTATTTTTCACTTTTCCTCATATAAAGCGTTTATGAAACGCTTATCGAGCGGCGTTCCGTTCTATCCGTTAAACTACGAGGTCAGCCGAATTTTGCGCGAATTTCGAAAACTATTCCGCAAAATCAAAGTTCGTGAAAGGCATCTCAAGCCAATTAGGATAAATCATAAAGTGCTTGTCTTTCACCAAATCAAACATTTTGGCACGAAGTTCCTCCAAATTCTCTTTATTTTGGGCTGAAATAAACACGACGTGGTCTGATTTTCCCGTCAAATAGCTCTGCTTTAACTTCTCCAACACGCTCTCCTTGGTCTGTTCGACCACCACTTCGCCCTCTTCCGTCTCAACCACTTCATCAAACGCCTCTAATTTAGGCTGATACGCGTCAATTTTATTAAATACTAAAATTGTAGGCTTATCGCCTGCTTTGATTTCGGCCAAGGTTTGATTTACAATCTCAATTTGCTCTTCAAACGATGAATGCGAAATATCTACCACGTGCAGCAGTATATCCGCCTCACGCACCTCGTCGAGCGTGGACTTAAACGACTCAATCAGCGTAGTGGGTAGCTTGCGGATAAATCCAACCGTATCTGTCAACAAAAACGGAATATTATCAAGCACCATCTTTCTCACCGTAGAATCAACCGTAGCGAAGAGTTTGTTTTCGGCAAATACCTCTGCCTTGGCCAAACGGCGCATCAGCGTTGATTTCCCTACGTTGGTATATCCTACCAAAGCCACACGCACCAATCGACTCCGTTCCTTGCGGCGCGTCATGCTTTGCTTGTCGATTTTGGCCAACTTATCCTTTAAAAACGCAATACGGTCTTGGACAATACGGCGGTCGGTTTCAAGCTCTTTTTCCCCAGGACCGCGCATCCCTACCCCTCCTTTTTGACGACTCAAGTGCGTCCACATACGGGTAAGTCGTGGGTACATATACTGATACTGAGCTAATTCCACTTGAATTTTCGCCTGAGCCGTTTGGGCACGCATGGCAAAAATATCAAGAATCAACAAGCTACGGTCGAGTACCTTAATGTCTTTAAACTCGGCTTCAAGGTTACGTACTTGCGACGGGATAAGCTCGTCGTCGAAGATAATCATATCAACAGGATTATCCGTCACGAAGATTTTGATGTCTTCCAAACGGCCTTTTCCTACAAACGTTCGGTTATCGGGATGTTCTAATTTCTGAGTAAATGTCTTTACGGTTTGGACACCCAAAGTGGTAGCCAAAAACGCCAATTCCTCTAAATACTCTTGGGTCTGTTCGGGCGACTGTCGTTGGGTAGTGACAGCGACTAAAACCGCTGTTTCTTGTTTTTTTGCAGTTGAATTCATTTACAATAGTTGTTCCCGAATCGTCGGGATGATAGTTACACGCTGTTATTACAGCGGATAAAAGTAAACGGTCTTGATTCTCAGAAAGTTTCTTGGGAAAAGACGAAATTAAGACATTCCGCTGATTTTTTGTAATTTGTCCATTCGAAATGTCTCTAAAAGTTCGGTTTTGTCTTTCCTAGTTCGTTTTCTTATGCTGCGTTTTTTGGCCTATTTGGCCTATTTATTCGGATTTTACTTGCTAGTAGGGCTGCTGTTTTGGGCGGGGCATCCATTTATTTTGCTTCAACCTACAACGTTACCTGCGGCTTTTCGGTATTCGTTTTCTCAGCCTTTTCAAGAACTTACCTTTAAACCTACCGCTGGCGTACAGCTAAACGCACTCTGGTTTCGGGCGGTATCTCAACCAAGGCAAGGAATGGTCTTATTTTTCCACGGAAATCGGGATAACCTCACTCGTTGGGGGCGCGAATATTCCACCCGCTTTACTAAACGCGGATATGACGTAATCATGTACGATTATCGCACTTACGGTAAAAGCACAGGCCCTCGTTCCGAAGCTGCTTTACACGACGATGCTTCCTATCTGTATGGTTTTGTCACAACACAATGCCCCGAAGACTCCGTGGTTGTCTATGGTTATTCACTCGGCACTGGCATGGCCTCCCGCGTAGCGGCCAATCATCGACCTCGTTTATTGATTTTAGAAGCTCCTTACGCCAATATTCCTACCCTTCTCCACACGCACGCGCCCATTTACCCATACGAATGGCTGACGCGCTACAAGTTTCGTACCGATAGTTGTTTTCGACACATTCACTGCCCCATCCAGCTTTTTCACGGCAGCAGCGACGGCGTCGTTCCTTACGCCAATAGTCGGCTTCTTCTTCAAGCACCTACTTCTTCTTCTAAGGTTGCTCTTACTACCATTCCTAAAGGCGCACACCGTGGTTTAGATACGTTCAGGCTCTATCAAGAACGGCTAAACGATTTATTAACAAAGAGATAAATAAATATCGTTTCTGTCTTCTATTGGATTTGTAACCTGTGCATTGCTTTTACAATTGCTATTCCTCTATTTATTCTTTTCCTACAATTATCGAATAGAAATGAGACTCTACATGTCGACGATACTATAACGTTGTCTCAAGGCAGCCTTTCTAAATCCGTTTTCAACATTCCTGTCATTCTTGATTTACAAGAATCATTTATGAACACGACCATTGTTTTCCGTTTAAAGGCCACTTCTTCCTATTTTCCTGAAACATACCAAGTAAAAACAAAAGGAGCTTTCGATAATAATCATTACGCGGAGTCACTCAAAAAACGGAATGAAAGTCTTATTCAACGTTACCAAAAAGGATTTATCTTTCCCGCCGATACGATTGTCACCACTTTTTCTTTGACTTCAGACCGAGTACCTACCAAGCAAAGCGTAAAATGCAGCTTACCGAACTTGCCGAAAAAGTGGACATTACGCTCGCCAACCTTTCCATTCTAAAAACAGGTAAAGCCAAAACAATTCGGTTTTCGAGCTTGGAAGCCCTGTGCAAAGCCTTGCAGTGCCAACCTGGAGATATTCTGGAATACGTGTCCCTGACTAAACCACCACCAACTGGCTTTGCAACCTGCGAATCAGCATATTGATGGTTCGGCGGTTGAGTTCTTCTTCGTCTTGAAGGAAAATCAGGTATTGCGCTGGGCTTAAATGACCTACAATTGTCCCCAACAACAAACTCCTAAATTGTAAATCTTTACGAATAATTTGCTCGATATGAACCAGTTGGTCTTCGGGTGAAAACCGCTCAAATGCAATTTTTCGCTTTTGTAAGTAATGGCGAAATAACGCTACCAACAACTCATTTTGTGCTTTTAGAATAGGCCGAAGCGTTTCGTTCTGAAACTGTTCGGCGGAGGAAATCACTAGGTCCATTGATTGATTGATTAAAGAATCGGGTTTTGAGAAACCCGACGACCACTGTATTCATTGTATTTTAACTCATAAGCTGTCAACTATACATTCCCTTTCCGTAACTTTGCGACAGACAAAACAGCTTTTTATGTCTGAAACAAACATAACTCTATCGCCTAACGCGCTTGCGCAAGAGGCCATCGCATTACTTAAACAACTGATTTCTACTCAGTCGTTTAGTCGAGAAGAAGAAGGAACTGCCGCTTTGATTGAAGCATTCTTTCAACGCAAAGGGATTCCATTCCACCGCAAAAAAAACAACATTTGGGCTTATAACCGCTATTTCAACGCCAGCAAGCCCACCGTTTTACTAAACTCTCACCACGATACTGTTAAGCCTAACCCATCTTGGACGATCAATCCCTACGAACCGCTCGAACAAGATGGCAAACTTTTTGGATTAGGGAGCAACGACGCAGGTGGCTCGTTGTGCTCGCTTATCGTAACGTTTTGTTACTTTTATGATAACCCTAATTTGACGTACAATGTTGTGATGGCGGCCACAGCGGAAGAGGAAATTTCGGGACGCGAGGGCCTCGAACTCATTGTTCCAGACCTTCCTCCTATCGACTTTGCCATCGTGGGAGAGCCTACCGAAATGCACTTGGCAGTAGCCGAAAAAGGGCTTTTGGTACTCGACTGCATTGCGCATGGAAAATCGGGACACGCTGCCCGCGAAGAAGGTGAAAATGCCATTTACAAAGCCATTGACGACATTCAGTGGATTCGTTCGTACCAATACCCGAAGGTTTCTCCCACGCTCGGCCCCATCAAAATGTCGGTGACGATTGTCAACGCAGGTACGCAGCACAACGTAGTTCCTGATTCCTGCAAATTTACCATTGATGTCCGCGTGACTGACCAATATACTTTGGAAGAAATCATTGACATTATCAATAAAAACATCAAATCCGAAATTGCCGCCCGTTCGATACGTTTGCGCCCATCGAGCATTCCGATGGAGCACCCTATTGTGCAAGCAGGCGTGCGTTTAGGAAGAACTACCTACGGTTCTCCAACCACCTCCGACCAAGCGCTCATCGACTGCCCATCGCTCAAAATGGGGCCAGGTCACTCGGGGCGTTCGCACACAGCGGATGAATTTATTTACCTCCACGAAATCGAAGAAGGAGTCGCTCAGTATATCAAAATGTTGGAAGAGGTGATTTTATAGATTTAACACTTATGCAAACTCGTACGCTGTCTGATATTTCCCCCGAACGCTTAGAGCAACTGCTCGCTTTCGACCGATTGCTCAACATCATGGATGACCTCCGCGCTAAGTGCCCGTGGGACAAAAAGCAAACGCTTCAAAGCCTACGCCACCTGACGATTGAGGAAACGTACGAGCTTTCGGATGCTATTTTGGAGAACGATTTGCCCGAAGTCGAAAAAGAACTCGGCGATTTGTTACTTCACATGGTTTTTTATGCCAAAATCGGTTCCGAAACGGGTGACTTTGACATTTCGAGCGTGCTGCACGGGATTTGTGAAAAACTCATCGTAAGGCACCCCCACATTTATGGCGACGTACAAGCCGACACCGAAGAAAAAGTAAAACAAAACTGGGAGCAAATCAAACTCAAAGAAGGCGACGGCAAGAAATCAGTATTAGGCGGTGTCCCTCAGTCGTTGCCCGCGCTGGTGAAGGCCATGCGTATTCAGGAAAAAGCGCGTGGGGCAGGATTTGACTGGGAAGAAAAACAACAAGTATGGAAGAAAGTGGAAGAGGAAATGACGGAGTTTAAGGAGCATTTTAATGCCGAAGACAACTCGGTGATTAACCCCGAAAAAGCCGAGGGTGAATTTGGTGACTTGCTATTCTCGCTCGTCAATTACGCTCGTTTTATTGATATTAACCCAGAGACAGCCCTTGAACGTACCAACAAAAAATTCATCAAACGCTTCAATCACCTCGAAAGTCAGTCGCGGGCCGATGGTAAACAACTCCACGAAATGACCCTCGCCGAAATGGACGAATATTGGAACCAAGCCAAAAAATTATAAGCGTTGTTTTTTTAGGCACTCCGTTACTTTTCTTTCCTACTCAAGTCATTTAAACAGGTAGAAATTTTTCTTGTTTAAATGACTTGGTTTAAAGGACAGCTGCCAGTAGAGTGGGCTAGGCGAGTATGTTATCCAGGCTCAAACATCCGTTGGATTTTATTTTCTTACAACTACAATCTCCCCACATACGAATAGCAGCCGAGTTTGGGTTTACTAATCCCTTTTGTACTAATTTTGTCAGCAGAACAGTTCCTCCATTATGTTCACTGACACAGACTTACCATCATTGCTATTCGTATATGGTACCCTCATGCAGGGATTCACCAATCCATTTGCAAAAAAATTACGTAAAAATGCCGTTTGGAAAGGAAAAGCTACCATTACTGGACAGCTATTCGATTTAGGTAGTTATCCTGGTACCGTTTTCAATTCAAATACGCCCTCACTCGTTCACGGGGAAGTTTGGGAAATTCTGGATTTCGACTCCGTCATTCCAAATTTAGATTACTACGAAGGTATCCATGATTCTCAGCCCGAATACGTACGCGAGCCTATTCCCGTTTTACTCGAAACTGGGCAGGTACAACTAGCTTGGGTCTATCTGTATTGCCAATCCACCGACGCTTTTGTCCAAATTAAACACGGCGATTATCGCCAATGGCTTTTAGACAACAAACAACATTTGTAACTTTCAGGCGTTAAGTCTATTTCCGTACCCTTTATACCTGTGAATTACTTTAAATATTATTGCTTCTTCTTTTGTATATTAGCTGGACAAACTTTTGCCCAAAAAGGATATATTTTAGGTAAAGTATTGGATTTTGCCACTGGCAAAGGAGTAAATTTAGCCACCATTACCAACCTAAAAAACCGCGACATGACGCGTACTAACAAAGAAGGTGTGTTCTTTTTGGATGCTTCGGTGGGGGATTCGATTGAAATCGCGAGCCTCTCCCACGAGCGGGGTGCTTTTCGCTGGAATGGAACTGCCGACGAACTGGTTTTTCGTCTCAAAAAACTCGACAAAGCCATTGAATTACCTGAAGTGAAGGTTACTACCAAACGCGAACAACAGCTCGAAAAGGAAATCAAACAAGTCCTCGCCGAGCCAGAAGCCAGAAAAAATTTATCGTTTGGGGACGCCGTATCTATGGCCCAGTCACCGATTACTTTATTATACGAGCTATTTAGCAAATCGGCCAAAGAAGACCGAAAGGTAGCTATGCTCATGCAAGAAAAACGCCGCCGCGACTTGGCTAACTACCGTTTTGGAATGATTGCAGGGCAGGCGACCGACCTAAGTGGCGATAATTTGGAGCGTTTTCGGTACTTCTGCGATTTTTCTGAAGAGTTTTTACTACTCTCTACTGACTACGACCTTACTTACGAGGTATTGCAGTGTTGGAATGTGTACAAAAGAATCAAAAAAAGGCATTAAATAGTTGTAATTTTCAACGTTTTTTCCGATTATCTGATTCATTAGCGTGTTCTGTAGTCAATTTAACTACAAAAACACCTTACTACCATAAGTGAATTTGACGAAGTAGTAGAGAAATCTGTGGAGAAACTTGCGGACTAGGCTTAACTAATGATCTCGCACTCGACGCTGCCATCGCTGAAACCATGGCAACGCTCAAAGGGATTAGTCGCAAACTTTGCGTTGTAGTTTACTACCTTTTAATCAAGAGATCTCGCAAAGGAGCTATTCTACAAATCGTGGTTCGCTTTAAAACTTTGTCAAAATTTACTTTTTATTCAGCCTCTTCTGTCAGAACATTAAATCGAAAATCAAGGGGGTTAAAATGCGCCAACAGCTTCTCAATAAAGGCGCTGTCGTTAAGATAAAAATTAAGGAAGTTTTCGCTACGCTCCTGTAATCCTCCATTTGGGAAAAGTTTCGCTTTCAAGCCCAACAACTGATTAACTTCCGTTTCATGATTTCGCTCTTCCGCTTTTTGAAGCCGTTTCTCTAAGTTTTCAATCGTATTTAGCATTTTTACTTTTTCGGCATTGACCGCCCCTTCGAGGGTTTTGTCGATAGCCAAGGCTTTATGCAAAATCCCGTTGAAAACCTCTCCAATCGCCTGCTTCTCTTGGGTCAATTCCAACGACACCGTCGAGGTTTTTTCCACAAAAGACTTCCGCAACCGAACATCGTCCCAGAACAAACTTTCGGTTGACACCCCTAGTTTTTCGGCTCGCTTTTGGCTCGCAGCGTTTACGTACAAGGCAAAATTACGCGGCAACAACAACGGGAACGGCACTTGATAGTGATCAAAGACCCCTTTTAGTTGCATCCAATACGGCACTTCCGATGGCCCACCGATGTAGGCTAGATTGGGCAAGATAATTTCTTGGTATAACGGTCGTAATACAACGTTAGGGCTGAATTGCTCTGGATGCTCGGTGGCCAACGCCAACACCTCTGTTTCTGAGAATGAAATATCCGAATTGAGTGCTTTGTACTCATCACCTTCTTTCACAATCCGTTCACGCAGGCCCTCCGCCAAATAAAAGAAGTTGATTTCGCGCGGGCTGATTTGGGTATGATACCCGAGACTTTCAATGGCTGCCGTTGTACTTTTTACCAATTCAAATGCCTTTGAATTTTTAAGTTCGTCTTCAATAACGGGCAAAAACAAACGTTTTAGTTCAGTGTCATCTCCATCCACGCACACCAAGCCCTCTTTGCCAAACAAATCGTTCATATAACAACGCACGGCATCCGCAAGGTTATCGTGACGCAGGTACGCTTTTTCGAAAACAGGTAAGCGTTCTGGCAAGATTTTCAACGCCTCACCCAGTTCCCTTGGGTTCATTCGACCTACCGCTCCTTTTTGTTGGGTTTGCCACGTATATTTTTTACCAAAAAGGTTAAAATAGCTAATTTCGTCGAAGTCGTGATCTTCCGTCGCCATCCAATAAACGGGTACAAAATTATAAGCGGGATAGGCCGTTTTGAGCTGACGCGCCAGGTTGATACTCGTCACAATCTTGTAAATGACGTACAACGGCCCTGTAAAGATATTAAGCTGATGCCCCGTCGTTACTGTAAATGTATTTTTATCTAACAATACCGAAAAATCGGGCTTTTGGCTCAAATGAGCATACTGACGTTCAAGCGATTGCACTAGCACTTCGCGGTGCTGCTGACTAAACGTTGCCTTTTGTTGGAGTTGTTTTTCAAAGTTTTCAAGAACAGGGAATAAACCGTAGAATGGCTGCAACTGGTCTTTTTGGGAAATATAATCTAAAAAAAGTGGGGGAAACGCCCCTGTAGATGCAAGTGGTAAGGGTTGACAGTGCATGAGTTAAGAAAAATAGCGCCTTGAGTCTATCTCCCTAAACCAAACATATCGCCGTAAAGTTTCCCTATCTTTGCAATCTCCTCACTGCAAATTGTAATCTTTTGAACATTATTGTCATTATTCCTGCTTACAACGAAGAAGCAGCCATTGGAAAAGTGATTGCCGAAATCCCTAAAAATTGGGTACGCGAAGTGGTGGTGGCCAATAACGGCTCGACTGACCAAACAGCTGCTCGAGCTCGCGAAGCAGGAGCTACCGTCGTCCATGAACCTATTTCTGGCTACGGGCGTGCTTGCTTACGAGCGATAGAGTACGTCAAATCATTGGCCCCCCCCCCCGACATTATTGTTTTTTTGGACGGTGACCATTCCGATTATCCCGACGAACTCCCAGATTTAGTACGACCGATTTTAAAGCAAAATTACGATATGGTCATTGGGTCGCGAGCTTTAGGAAAACGCGAACGTGGTTCTATGACACCCCAGCAAGTGTTTGGGAATTGGCTCGCTACATTTTTGTTACGCCTTTTATACGGCGTTCAATACACCGATTTGGGTCCCTTCCGTGCCATCAAATGGGATAAACTTTTGCCCCTGGACATGCAGGATAAAACCTACGGCTGGACGGTCGAAATGCAACTAAAAGCGGCGAAACAGTGCCTCAAATCAACCGAAGTAGCGGTTAACTACCGAAAGCGTATTGGTTTTTCTAAAATATCGGGCACGGTAAAGGGAGTTGTATTAGCAGGTTACAAGATTATTACGACAATTTTCAAGTATTGGTAAAGGGCGCAACATAGTACCGATTTATCGTGTAATTTTGCAGAAAATTTCAGAAAATATACCTGTCATATCAATGTTTTATGGCTTGATTGTTTCATTGTATTATTTTGACAATAAACACCACCACTTGCCATATATTCACGTCAGTTCCAGCGGTATGGAGGCTGTGTTTTCCATCGAATGAGGTGAATTGATGGATGGAAATTTGCCAAAAGCCAAACAAAAACTGGTAGAGGCATGGAGTGAGTTACGTCGGAAAGGCTTAATGGCAGACGGGTAGTTAGCTGTAAATGGGCAAAAATTTTCCCAATTGACCTTTTAAAATATGCTTAAAAATGAATCCAAGAGTAAAACAAATCACTCCATTAGGTAATGATTAACTACAAATTGTCTTCTCTAATCACGAAGTACGTTTGTTCGATGTAAAACCTTATTTAAACAAAAACGTTTTTGAAGAACTTAAAGATGTCTCCTTATTTAATTCGGCAAAGGTTTTTAATGGTACTGTTACTTGGAACAATGAGTTTGATTTTTGCCCAGATACTTTTTTATACATAGAAAGCAAATGACAGAACGCCTTATTATAGATATTCTCGGATGGATAGGTTCGGTGCTAGTGGTAGGCGCGTATGCCCTCAATATCAGCGGTAGATTACACGCCACGACCAAGGCTTATTTATGGGCTAATTTGGTGGGAAGCGCCTTTCTCATTGTTAACACCCTTACCTATGGCGCTATTCCCTCCGCCATGGTGAATATCATTTGGGTGGGCATTGCCCTTTGGGGAATGTTTAAGCGACAGCCCAATACCCACTAAATCAAATTCAATCACAACTCACCAATAATAATTCAGTAACAAAATGCAAGTTTGGAAATTTGGCGGTACGTCGGTAGGAAAACCCGAACGGATGCACTCAATCAGAAATCTCGTGACGGCAGATAGCGGCCGCAAAATCGTAGTCTTATCGGCGCTTTCGGGAACCACCAACGCGTTGATTTCGATGGGGGAATCGGCCAAGGCAAACAACGAAGCCGAAGTACAAGAAAAAATAGACTCCTTGAAAGCACACTACGATGCGTTTATCAAAGAATTATACAGCACCGAAGAAGGACTTAAAAAAGGACAAGCCATTGTTGACAATGAATTTAACTTCATTCGTTCGGTGTTAAAAAGTCGCCCGTTTGGCCTCAAACAAGACAAAGAATTGGTGGCACAAGGCGAAATCATGAGTACGCAGATGTTCCAAGCGTATTTGGAAGAAGTGGGTGAAAGTTCGGTACTATTGCCTGCCTTGGATTTTATGCGTATTGACCACGATGGCGAGCCCGAATTGGAAACCATAGAACAACTATTGAGCGAAATGCTTAACCATCACCCGGAGAATCAAATCGTGGTTACGCAAGGATTTATCTGCCGCAACCCTCGTGGCGAAGTTGACAACCTCAAGCGCGGCGGGTCTGACTACACAGCATCGTTGATTGGGGGGGCGATTCGTGCCGAAGAAATCCAAATTTGGACCGACATCGATGGAATGCATAACAACGACCCTCGTATCGTAAAACGTACCTTCCCCATTCGCGAGTTGACGTTTGAAGAAGCGGCTGAGTTGGCATATTTCGGAGCGAAAATTTTGCACCCAAGCACCATTACTCCTGCCAAATTACGCGGTGTGCCTGTTCGTTTGAAAAATACGATGGAACCTGAGGCCTTTGGTACGCTCATTGCCACCACTACAACCGACCGCGAAATCAAGGCGATTGCCGCCAAAGATGGCCTTACCGCTATCTATATTCACTCGACTCGTATGCTGAATGCCTACGGTTTCTTGCGTCGCGTATTTGAGATTTTCGAGAAATACAAAACGCCCGTCGATATGATTACGACCTCGGAGGTATCGGTATCAGTCACCATCGACAACGATACCCACTTGAGCGAAATCACGGCAGAGTTGAGCGAAATCGCCGACTTGGAAGAACACGACCGCGACTTGTCGATTATCTGTATCGTTGGAGATTTCAAAGCCGACAAAGAAGGAATTGCTTTGAAGGTGTTTGAGGCAATGAAGCACATCCCTATCCGCATGATTTCGTACGGGGCGTCAGAACATAACCTTTCGATTTTGGTGTGGACAAAAGACAAAGCCGAAGCTCTCAATGTCCTCAACGAGCGTCTCTTCTATTACGAAGATGCCATGAAGACTATTTTTAACGCGCAATAGCAACTAACAACGTCAGGGCTGAAGCTCTTAGAAGTAGCGCGACACACGCCTTGCCCCCAGCCGACGCGGCATGGGGTAATACGAAGTAAACAATAACACAAGGGCGTTAGCCTTGAAAACTTTATATCTAATTTGTAATGTTACAGATTAACTTCATCCGCGAAAACCGCGAGCTAACCATCGAAGGGTTGGAACGCAAGTATTTTAAAGGGGCTACCGAAGCCGTAGATACCATTTTGGGATTGGACAAGCAACGTCGCGACACTCAAAGTGAATTGGACGCTACGTTGGCACAATCCAACGCTCTAGCCAAACAAATCGGGCAATTAATGAAGGAGGGAAAGAAAGAGGATGCCGAAGCTGCTAAAGCTCAAACCTCCACCCTCAAAGTTCGCGCAAAATCGCTGGAAGAAAGTCTGAAAGAAGTCGAAGAACAGCTTCAAGCGACATTGGTGTTGCTCCCCAACCTTCCACACGAAAGCGTTCCGCCAGGCCGTACGCCCGAAGAAAACGTGGAAGTGTATCTGTGGGGCAAAAAACCAACGCTTCCCGAAACAGCCAAGCCTCACTGGGACTTGATTGAACAGTATGACATCATCGACTTTAAGTTGGGTACTAAAATCACGGGAGCGGGCTTCCCTGTCTATAAAGGAAAAGGTGCGCGTATTCAACGAGCCATGATTCAATTTTTCTTAGATAAAGCCGTCGAAGCGGGGTACATGGAAGTGCAACCTCCTATCCTTATCAATGCAGAATCAGGCTTTGGTACGGGACAATTGCCCGATAAAGAAGGGCAGATGTACCACGCTAACGCCGACGATTTATATCTTATTCCAACGGCGGAGGTACCCATCACCAACCTTTACCGCGATGTCATCGTAAACGAAAACGAGCTACCCATCAAAAACGTAGGTTACACGCCTTGTTTCCGTCGCGAAGCGGGTAGCTGGGGCGCCCACGTACGCGGACTCAACCGCCTTCACCAATTTGACAAAGTGGAGATTGTGCAAGTACGCAAACCCGAGGAATCTTACCAAGCCCTCGACGAAATGGCCGAGCACGTCAAAGGATTGCTTCAAGCGTTAGAATTGCCATTCCGTATCATTCGTTTGTGCGGTGGCGATATGGGCTTTACTTCCGCACTGACGTATGATTTTGAAGTATGGTCAGCCGCGCAAGGCCGTTGGTTGGAATGTAGCTCGGTTTCTAATTTTGAAACCTACCAAGCCAATCGCCTGAAGTTGCGTTATAAAGTTGACGGTAAAACGCAATTACTACATACCCTCAACGGTTCGGCGTTGGCATTGCCACGTATTTTGGCCGCCCTGCTCGAAAATAACCAAACGCCAGAAGGCATCCATATTCCGAAGGCGTTGGTACCTTACTGTGGGTTTGAGATGATTAAGTAGAGATTTGTGGAGGAGGTTGCTTACAACCTCCTCTATTTTGTAGGCAGACTTTCCAAGTTTTTGAAACTTGGAAAGTCTTTTTCTCTTCTATTTCTGTAAAGCTTCCAGCAGCGTCATCGGCACTTTGAAGGCTGTTCCGTGGCGAATACCTTCAGGAAACGTTACCTGCTCCGACACATCTTCCCATGTTTTCAGGTCTTTTGAACGTACCGCTCCGTACTTGTGCTGGGTATATTTATCAAAATACACGTACACATACTCTCCCACTTCAATCGCCGTAGGTCCTTCGGCCCAGTATTTCCCCGTGATAGGTTCAGAAACTTTTGTAGGAAATGGTCCCAGCGCGCTTTTCGCTTCGGTGATACGGATATTTTTTTCGGGCGGATTGGGGTTCTCATTTTTCAGAAACATCACGTAGTTTTTACC